>Ga0070741_10014088_pt1 | contig 13920 bp, 12 predicted proteins | sample Coa_R1_4_FD_66440 | JGI IMG/M metagenome (GOLD analysis project Ga0070741, IMG submission 66440) | Surface soil microbial communities from Centralia Pennsylvania, which are recovering from an underground coalmine fire - Coalmine... | ecosystem: Environmental > Terrestrial > Soil > Unclassified ... | reverse complement strand
TCGCGCTTCTCGATCAGGCGCCAACGCAGGCCCCGGCGTGCGCATTCGTTTGCGAGGAAGAGGCCTACCGGGCCTGCACCGACGATCAGCACATCCGTCTCGGTCATAGTGGTCTCGTGGCTCTCTGGCGAAGGCTCTCTACGGCTCCATCCGCCCTTCGAGCAGTGCAGGTGCGAGCCGCCGCGATAGGGTTTCCCGGATCTTGCGCCGCATGCCGGGCTGGTAGTCTCTAGGGCTGCTGCGCAAGGTGATACTGAGACGGTTCCACGCATTGATGGTGGCGATCGCGAGTGTAAGGTACGCGAGCTCCTGGTCAGTGAACTCGCCCCGCACCGCCTCATATACCTGATCGGGCACGTGATCCTCGCTCATCCGGGTCACGGCTTCGGTCCACAGGAGCGCTGCGCGCTCGCGCTTGTCGAAGAAGGGTGTCTCGGCCCAGGCATTCAACGCGTACAGTCGCTGTTCCGACTCGCCCTCGGCCCGGGCATCTTTACTGTGCATATCCAGACAATACGCACAGCCGTTGATCTGCGAAGCGCGCATTTTCACCAGATGAAGAAGTCGCGCTCCGAGCGGAGATTGATCAATCTCTGATTCGATATCCATCAACCCCATCAGCGACCTGGGGATGAGGTGTCGAAATGCAAGTCTCGTCTTCATGACAGCTCCTTGATTGGTTCGCATCTGAAAGACGTTTCGGGCGCGAGCGTGTGACAGCGCGCGGCACTAGGAGTCATCCGCGAATCGAAGCTTGTCAGGATTCAGGACGATGAAGACATCCACGATCTGCGCGCCATCGGTCGACACCGACATCGCGGCGAAGCCCTCGCCATAGCGCGTGAGCACAAGTCCAGGTTCCCCGTTGATGATCGCAGGATCAAACGCGAACCGGTCCGAGCGTCTCGCCAGTACCCCGAGAACGAACCGTACAATGCTCTCGCGCCCGTGAATGACTTTGCGCGCTGCTCGTGCCTTGCCGCCGCCGTCTGAGGTCCAAGCGGCTTCCCGCGCGAAGAGGTCCAGGAGAGCGTCGCGGTCCTGTGCGTGCACGGCGCGCACGAAGCGCTCGAGGAGCGCCCGCACCGCATCAGGGTTGACGTCGATGCGCGGTCGGTTGTCTCGGAGCCGCTTGCGTGCCCGGCTCACTAGTTGGCGGCACGCCGTCGCGCTCTTCGTAAGGATGCGGGAGATTTCAGTGTATTCGGTCTCAAAGACATCGTGAAGCAGGAAGGCGGCGCGCTCCTCGGCCGCGAGGCGCTCCATGAGGAGGAGGAAGGCCGTCGAAAGGCTTGATGCGAGCTCAGCTTGTGCTTCGGTGCCGCTCGTACTTTCGACGATCGGTTCGGGGAGCCAGGGTCCGACGTAAACCTCGCGTTCCGTTCGGGCGGCACGCAACTTGTCGATGCAAAGCCGGGTGACGACCGTCACGAGCCATGCCTCCACCGAAGCGATGTGCCGCCCTCCTGCCTGATGCCACCGCATGTAGGCATCCTGGAGCGCATCTTCCGCATCTGCCCGCGTGCCCAGCATCCGGTAGGCGAGCGCGAAGAGGCGCGGCCGATAGCGTTCGAAGAGCGCGGGGAGGTCTTCCGTTTCTGATGAGGCTTCGCGGGATTCCATGGGTATGAGACGAATGAGGCTGTCGTTCTGTGACAGAAGTTGTTAAAGCGCCGGCATTGCGCATCCGGGGCGTCGCCGTGGCCGCGGGGATGTCCATCAGGACGCGGCCGAGATCATATCCTCTCCCTGCGCATCAGACTGATTCCAGCCACTCCGCGTGCGAATTCACAGTGCTGCCCGCGCTCTCGTCAAGCCCTCCGCCTGGTGGAGATAGCTCGTGAAACCGTCCTTCGCAGCCGGAACGGAGTTGAGCAGCATGACGGCGCTGACTTGTCCGCGATGGCCGGTGCCGTGGGTGATCACGTGCATGAGCATCTCCTCGCGGGACATCCGACCGGGGGCGCCATCCGTGAACTTGAAGTCGATCCGTTCCGCTAATTGCTCGCCGTCGAGGGACGATACATAGTCGATATACTCCCGATCGCTCCTGCGGATGTCCGCGGATAAATCTTCCAGTGTCGGCATCTTGCTCAAATTGGCGGAGGTGTACGCGTGAGCCTTCCCCCTCATGTGCGCGGCGAAAATCCGATCGACGACATAGCTGTGGCTCAAGGCTTTGATGGCCAATCCGGTGACGGCGGACCCTTCGTCCAGCCTGGTCAAAGCGGTCAATAGCTCCTCGTTCGCCCAGCCTTTGTATCGGAACAAGCGCTGCAATGTGTCGTACATGTCGTGGCCTCCTGCTGGATTTGCGGCTCTCGTGGGCGCAAGCCGTTACCGGTCGTTCATTGGCAGCGCTAGAATATGAGCTATCGCTCACTTTGCATACTCGCATTGCTGGAATGGGAAAATGGTGCGCAGACCGCTTACAAACCCGAGGAAAACCGCCACTCAAGAGCGATCCCGTTCGACGGTAGACGCGCTGGTTGAAGCGACCGCTCGCATTCTCATCGACGAGGGCTTCGACAAGGCCAGTACGAACCGCATCGCGCAAGTGGCTGGTGTAAGCATCGGCTCGTTGTATCAGTATTTTCCCAGCAAGGAGGCGCTCGTGGCTGCGGTCATCGAGGGCCACCAGCGGCAGATCATGCAAACGGTACGCGGGGAGCTGGCGGAGGTCTTCTCAGCACCGGTCGATACGGCGGTGCGCAAGCTCGTAGCCGTCGCGATCAAGGCGCACCGGGTCGACCCCAAGCTGCATCGGGTGCTCGCGGAGCAGATTCCGCGGGTGGGCAAGCTGGAGAAGCTGGAAACTTTCAACCGCGAGAACTACACCCAGTTCCGCACCTATCTGGAGAGCCACCGCGAGGAGCTGTGCGTCGAAGATCTGGGGCTCGCCTCGTTTATATGCGTGACCGCCATCGAGGCGCTGACGCATAACGCAGTGCTGCACCATTCCAAGATGCTTTCGGACCAAACGATGGAAGCGCTCATCGAGGAGGGCGCGCGCCTCGTAACCGGATATCTGAAGGGGAGATATAGATTGCCTGGGCGTCAATAAGAGAAGCGACGGCGACTGCTATCCACCGGCATGCCGCAGCCCGTCACGTAGACCACCGATTCGGATATGCCGTCGATTCCGAGGTCACGTTCAATCAGAGTGTCCTTCAGCGCCGCGGTACTGAAAGGAGCGAGGCCCATCCTGGTTGCCGTCAGACAAAACGTCTGGCCGAGGTGGCCGGCGTCGAGCAAAACCACTCGGTACGCTCGAGGATGCTGATATTTCCACATGGTCCGTGCGAAGACCGCGGTCATGATGAACAGTGCAGCTGAATGGGCGGCATAGGGCTGATCCGCGCAATAAGCTCGCGCCTTCCGCGGCGTCGCCTTCGAGGAAATTCGTTTCAGCGCATGGCTCGTGGGCTGGTAGTGATAGAGGCCCGGGGCAAGTCCCTTCACCCGCAGTGCCATCAAATAAACTTCTATCGGGTGACGGGCGCCGCCCGAAGGACTCGTCTTGAGCGGCAGGGGTCCGAAGGCGTCAGACTCGATATAGCCTTGCACGCCCCAGGTGGTTTGAAGCAGCTTCGAGACGCTCTCGAGCGGTACCGGGCTGCCCGAGAACGTTCGCCGGGTCCTCCGAGCGTGCAGCGTTTGAAAGAAGGTGTCTTTCTCCTTGTGATGGGGCGGCAATGAAATCAACTCAGCGTTGTCGGTTTCCTTGAAGTGAGCGGGCTGTGGCGTACGAGGAAGACTCCTCAGTCTTTTCTCCCCGGTCCAATCGCCCGGTACGTAGGGTGCGTCCTTGGTGAGAAAGTGATAGATGCCGCCCTCAGGCAGCCACGCCTTCCATGAAGAATGAAGGAGCTCATCGCGAGCGGCCTCGGGGGAGTCACATCCGAGCAAAAGGTGGGCCTCGAGCAACTCGAGGATGACCTGTCCAACACTCTCGGGGCTATAGGCGTCGAACTTCAGGAGCGCCGCCCTAATGGTCCTCGGGGTGAAAAAGAAGCCAATGAGCTCCAGCACGACGGGGTTCGCTGTATACGCCTCCCGGGTGAGGTAGTTGACGATTCTCAGATCGCCTTTTTCCCACCATGCGTACTGACAGCGAGTGCTTCTGAGCGTGAGGCCCCTGTCCTTCGCCACTCAAGAGCCATCAGGTGTGAAAGTGATCCGGTATTCTAACGATGCGCTTGCGTATCTTATTGAGACCCGACTGCAGCTTCTTTCTGTCCAACGTTCCTTTCTTCAACTGCCTGGTGAGTTTGCGAACCTCCTCCGTGATTCTTCGAATCTCTTTTCGGGTGATTCGCGTCCTCTTATTCGGTTGATCTGACTTGGCCACGGTGGGCTCCCCTATCAAAAGGTTGGAAGTGCATGTGGAATGATTCTTTTGGTTTGCGCCGATACCCTACGCCCGATAGCCGAGCTTGACCAGAAGGGGTGCTAAGTGCTTCTTTTGCGCCATATTTGTGCCATTCGGGGGGCAGCAATACGGACAGGATCGGTCACCTCGCGCGCGTGATCTGGACAGATCGATCATGGAAGAAGCTTCAATCGCTTTCCGAGCGCCTGGAATTGCGGCTGACTGCGAATGGGGTCCAGCATCCAATCAACCTTTAGATGCAGCAGGCTTGGGCGGGACACGCGTTCTGCAGTGGCGAGCCAGCGTAGCGCCGCGGCCGAATCACCCCATTGCGCATAGGCTGCCCCATAGTTGGCTGCGCCGAGGTCTCCTCTGAGGCCCTTCAACTCATTCAGTTCGCCTGTTGCTTCCGCGATTTTGCCCAGGGCGTGGTAAGCGAGTGCCAGACAGAAGTGCCGATCATCCTGCTCGAGTGGCGTTGTGGGTGATGCGCAGATTCGCAATGCTGCCTCCGGGTGCCCGAGAGCCAAATGGCTGTTCGCGCTGTAGAAATCTGCATAACTATCCTTCGCGCGCAGCGCCTTCACATCCTGCGCGGCGACCAGCACCTCCTCGAATCTGCGGGCCCAGGAGAGATTCGCCAGGAGGTGCTCACGATAGCGCGGATTCTGCGGATCGAGTCTGATTGCGCGTCGCATGGCATCCAGGGCCAGCTCATCGTGACCCAGGAGGCCCTGGAAGCCGGCATAGCCATCCAGCACCGCTGCACTGCCTGGAACGAGCGCCATCGCGCGATCGACTTCCCGGGCTGCGCCCTCGATGTCCACGAATCCCTGCAGGAGGATGTGCCAGCCCAGCACGATGTGTGCATCGGCATAGTCGGGTGCCAGCGCGATTGCCCGCTCAGCCGCCTGACGAGCCTCGGCATAGAACTGACGGACGGCAGTGGGTTCGTTCGAAAAGTAGGCTAATCCCCGAAGTGCCACTGCTCGCTGCGCGTGGGCGGCCGCAAAGTTGGGATCGAGTGCAATAGCTTGCTCGAAAGCAGCGAGCGCCCGGTGCATGCCGTCGATGTCTTGCTGCGTGCCCAGGATTTGCTTGCCGCGAAGATACTCATCATAGGCGGCGGAATTACGTGTACCCCCCACCTCCATTCTTGCGGTCTCACCGCCCAGCAGTTTTGCCTGCATCTCCTGCGCGACTTGAACGGCGATCTCGGTCTGCAATGTCAGAATGTCCCGCAGATCCCGATCGTAGCTCTGCGACCAGATCTGAAAGCCATTGATCGCGTTGACCATCTGGGCGGTGATACGCACCGTGTTACCGGAACGCCGGATGCTGCCCTCGAGAATCATGCCGACGTTCAGTTTGCGGGCAATGGTTCCAACATCGAGGTCCTTGCCCTTGAATGAAAAGGAGGATGTGCGGGCACAAACCTGCAGCATCTGTACGTGTGCGAGCTCGTTGATGAGCTCCTCTGATACGCCATCCGAGAAATATTCCTGCGTCCCATCGCCACTCATATTCAAAAAGGGCAGTACCGCGATCGAGTGCGGCGGGGGATTGAAGACTGCGGCGGGCGCTGGTGGGACTGCGCGCTGAACCTCCGGCGTTCCAGCTTGAACCAACACCGAATGCCTGCGGAGCGACAGCCGGTCCAGAACGAAATAGGTCACGCCCACAGCAACTGCAATCGCGATAATGCTTGCCGCGAGGATCGCGGGCAGCCTACTACGCTCTGGGGACTCAGGAGCGAGCCCTTTGAGGAACTTCTCTACGGAGCCCGTTCGAGCCTCACGCTCAAAGGCAAGCGCTTGAGCGAGCGCGGCATGTTGTGAACGTGACAGCGCCTCCAGGGGCGCAATCGTGGCCCGTGCTTTGCGCGCCTCCAGTGCCGTGAGATTCCCAAAAGGGCGCTGCCCGCAGAGGATCTCGTACACCACACAGGCGAAGGAATAAATGTCATCGCGCCGGTCCGCCTCCTTCCCCTCGAGCATCTCGCAGCTCGCGTAGGCCGGGGTGAGCGCGCGCGGCCCGGAGCGGGCGTGCAGCAGTGGCCCCCGTGATATGCGCGCAATGCCGAAGTCGAGGAGCTTGGTCCGTCCCGAAGTCGTGGCAAACACGTTCGCAGGCTTCAGGTCGCTGTGGATCACGTTATGGTCGTGCGCGTAGCCCAACGCCGCGCCGACATCCTCGATGATGGGCCACGCGTGGCTGAAAGGCATGCCGCGGCCAAATTCCTCATCGAGCAGTGTATCCAGTGACTTGCCCTCGAGATACTCCATCAGCACATAGAGCCTCGGGCCATCCACATTGACCGAATGCACATCGACAATGTTTGGATGACTGAGCTTGCGCGTCTTGCGGACCTCTTCGCGCAGCAGCCTGAGGGCCTCCGGCCGCAGATCCTCTTTCAGGACCTTGATGGCAAACCTTTCGCCGGCCACCTGCTCGTCGCCCGCCAGGTACACGACCCCCATACCGCCCTCACCGAGCACGCGCTCGATGCGGTAGCGCTCGCCAATCAGGTCACCGACCGCCAGCCGCGACGTGCTGGATGAGGCTTCCGCTTGCGCCAGACCTCTCGCTCCTCGGTGTGATGTCGGGGTCCCCGTTTGGGGCAGCTCCTCAGGAGGCAGCTCGCCGGGCGCACAGGCGGACAGCTGCGGATCCACTTCGGTCGCACGGGGCGACACCTCGGTGGACAGGGGTAGGCGGCGGTTATCTTCTGAGGCCATCGGGTCTGCGCTGTGTGCCCTGGCGGTTGACAAAAGCATGCGCTCACTCGGGCAATTACGGCAAATCCGTTCGCCGACGGCCTCGTGTGCGAGTTACGCGGATGTATGTCACCCCGGGTGAATATGCGAGATTTCACGACTTCCTAAGAACTCCCTAAGGATCTCCCGGTCGCTCGGCCGCTATCGTTGCTCCCGAGGCTTGAGGACTGTTGACCTAGCGTCTGTCCGAAGTCGCACCGAAGTTCCAACTCACCAGACCGAGGAGACCGTCATGAACTCGAATATCAAGGCCGATCACCGTACCCTGCGCGCTTGCGCCATTGCGATGTGGCTGACCGGCACGTTGATCGCATCCAGCGCGTATGCTGCTGATGAGGTTCGCTCTGAGAAAGTGAAGTTTGCTGATTTGAACCTGAATGCTCCGGCCGGGGTGGAGGCACTCTATGGGCGCATTCACGCGGCGGCCCGGCGCGTCTGCGATCAGCCCGGCGAACCCTTCTCGGACCTCAAGGCATGCATGAAGAAGGCCGAGAGCGAGGCCATCGGCAAGGTGAACTCCCCGCTGCTGACCGCGTTCTACGAGGCGAAGACCGGAAACCATCCGCTGGCGATCGTCGCGAAGCGATGAAGTGGAATCCGGGGTCCGGGCAAAGGCCACGCTCGGGCCCCGATTCTTTCAGCGACCGCTCACCTTGATGTATCCCTCAGCCATGACCTGCTATAAGACTTGCGGCAGGCCAGAGCCCTTTTTTGGGGTCAGCGTAGGTCAGAGGCGGCTGATAGGCGGCGGCTGTTGTGATCGAAGCAATGAGACTGAAGTTCGGCGATTGGGTGCTCGATTTAAGTGCTCGGCGGTTGGAGCGGGGACATGAGGAGTGCCCCCTCGAGCCCAAAATGTATGATTTGCTCGAAGTGCTGATCAACCGCAGGCCGGCGGTCGTCACCAATAACGAACTGGATGAGTTACTCTGGCCGAACGTTTATGTGGCGCGCACCAGCCTGACCCGTCTGGTGTCGGAACTCCGAGCTGTGCTCGGTGATACGCCCCGCGCTTCCCGCATCATCCGAACCGTCTACAAGACTGGCTATTCATTTTGTGCCGAGGTGATTTGCCTGCCGTCGGTACGCTCGGCGCCGGCAACGATCGAGGTGCTCTGGATGAAGCAGTCTCTGCCGCTCCCGGACGGCGAGCATATTGCCGGACGAGACCCGGAATGCTCGCTGGTCATCGATGGCACCACGGTTTCGCGGCGTCACGCACGGATAACGGTAGCTCAAAAGGCGGCGACTATCGAGGACCTCGAAAGCACGAACGGTACTCACGTCAATGGGACACGCATCTCTGCACCGACGCGGATCGGCCCTGGGGATGAAATTGCGCTGGGCAGTGAGGTGTTGCGTGTACGGCTGCGCCGTTCGTCCGCATTGACTGAAAAGGTCGACTCGGATAGCGAAGGTGGCAAGCTGCGAACCAAAAGGTGAACGCACAAGTACGGGATGCCACGCGAGCCATTCCGGTATGCCCAGAGACTACTCACGTTGCGGGCAAATCGGAAAGCGAGGCAGGTTCACGGCGGATCGATGGCGACGACGCTTGCTCCTGAGCCGCACGAGTGCCACTTCATGGTCGAAGGCGCCACTCGGTGCGCTGCTGCTCGTGGGTGTATGCTCCGGCTCTCGCGCCGTGTGATACAGATCTTCCAGAAGGGACGGACATGCGCAAATTGATGGTCGTGATCGCCGGCCTTTGTTTGGTGCAAGCGCTCGCCGCGGCACCTGCCGGATGGAGGGTACTGCATTCGGTGAGTAAGCAGGGCCCGACGATGGCGGATAAGCCGGTTCGGGAGGGCCCCTGTACCCTCTCTGTCCCCAGCGACTGGATCGACGACCCGACGGTCGATCGTAGCCAAGCCCGTTCACCGGACGGCAGAGCGCAAGCCTCCATTCAACAGTGGCCTACCGGGCCACACATGCCGACCTTCGAGCAACGCGCACACAATACAGTCAATACGTACCGGCAGCAGGCGGCGAGCAATCAGCGCGTCGACAAAAATGCCGTCACGGATGTGCGGGTGCTCGAGAACTCGACGACCCGGCTCAAGGTTCAGCGTGTGACTCCGAAAAACATCGTGACCGGAGAAATGACCGATTGGACGGTGATTTCGGCCGGATCACCGATTTGTTATGCGATGGTCACCGTCCAGGCGTCTGAGTCGAACGCTTCAGCCGAGCACAACCCGGCGCAACGTTGGCTGCCGGCCGCACAACAGATCGTCGATAGCTTCACCGCGGCGAAGTAGCGCGGCGCTCGAGGCCTGGGCCCGTTCTGCCGAGCTCGATGTCGCGTCGCATAGTCAGGGGTGAGCCGCAGTCTGAAGGCCCGTACGGCCCGCGCTTCCCACCGGCCGTACGGGTGACGTTCCTTAGTGGTAAGGGGTTACTGCGGTATCAGCGTCGAGTCGAAGCGTGAGCCGGTATCCGTCGGCGTAAATCCCTGTCCCTGATCATGCGGCACGAAGGGTGCGACCATGCCGGTACAGGTCGCGCCGGTCTGGTCCGATGCCGAGAAATAGATGAAATAGAGGCGGCCCGTTCCAGGTCCCGCACGCTCGGCCCGGACCTGCGCGGTCGAGGTGCCGACGCCGCCGCCGTCAGGCGCGGTGTTACCACTTCCCAGCGTGTTGACGGGCTCGTCCTGCTGGATTCCGGTAATGGTGACACTTGGGGCGGGCAAGCTGGGGTCCGTGGTGACCCCCACAATGGTGATGGCAACCATCGTGTGATTCGGCGGCCAGATCACCCCGAGTGAGGCAGCCGCGCCACTGCAATCCAGGCCGGACCCTGTATTGCTTGGCGGGGGTCCCACCATCACCGCGTCAGCGGCAAGTGGCACGGACACGATCGCACTGGCAGCCATAGCCGCCATCCTGAGTCTTCTCATGATGTCTTCCTCCCGTACTCGAGACCGAAGAACTCGATTCTCGAAAGCAAGCGTTCAGCGCGATCATCCTCAGCGATGACGCCGCAGCCGTTCAATGAGCGTGCGCTGGTTCTCGTTCGGGTTGTGATCAAGGTCGCAGTGAAGGGTGATTATGTGAACGCTGCGCGCAAAAAACCTGTCGCCGTGAGCGAACAGCGGCCCGAGCTATGTCAGCCGGGTATCCACGCAGGTGCGAGCCGAAAAAAGGCACGCTGGTCTCCGGCGACGGGGGTCATTGGGGAGATTATGGCCGCGGAGCTGGCCAATAACGAACGGAGGATCTCCGGCGCTAGCGGCGCAGGCTTGGAGAACCCGTTGCGGCATTTCCGTGAGTAACCATGCGCTGACGGCGAGATCTTTTCACCAGCAAAAACGCCAACAACGCTACCGCGATGGAGATGGTACTGGTCCAGAACTCTGCTCGATGTTCGGGGGTCAGCGCCATCGCAATCAGCACCATCAACATGCCGGCGATGCCGACATAGCTCAGCCACGGAAAGCACCACATCGGCAATGCAGGTGGCGGAGCGCCGGCTCGCTCGCGTGCACGTCGAGTACGCACCTGCGACACGGCAATCGCGAGATAGATCATGGCAATGATGGCACCGGATGCATTCACCAGGAACGCGAACACCACGGTGGGTGAGAGGATTGCCGCGATCACTCCCGCGAACCCTACGACACTGGCCAGCAACACGGCGCGCGTCGGGACGTGCCGACGATTGGTATGCACCAGCCAGCGCGGTGCATCGCCGCGACTGGCCAGTACGAAGAGCACGCGGGAGGCGACGTAGAACGATGAATTGAGGCACGACAGCACGGCCGTCAGGACCACCGCCGCCATCAGCGTACCGGCGTACGGGAACCGGATCTGATCGAGGGCCAGCGTGAACGGCGATTGACCGGAAACCACTTTAGTCCAGGGGACTGCGCAGACGATCACGAAGATCGACCCGATATAGAAGAGCACGATGCGGCTGATAATCGAGGAGGTCAATTTGGCCACGGCGCGCGCGGGCTCGGGAGACTCTGCCGCGGCGATCGTGCAAACCTCGGCGCCCATCATCGACCAGATGACCGTGGTCACGGCCGCCAGTACGGCAAAGGCGCCTTTCGGCGCAAAACCCCCATAAGCGACCACATTTGAGAACGTCGGCCCGGTCGGGGAGTGGAAGCCGCAGGCGTAGGCTCCGACGACGAAGATGAAAACGATGATGGCCGCGACCTTGATGGAGGAGAACCAGAATTCGAATTCGCCGTAGGCCCGCGCGGACATGAGATTCACGCAGGTCATGAGCGCCATCAATACAGTGCCGATCTCCCAGGTCGGCAGGGGCAGCCAGCGCTGGATGACCCCGGCGCCGGCGATCGCCTCGACCGGGATCACCACCGCCCAGAAATACCAATACAGCCAGCCGACGGAAAAGCCAGCCCAGTTCCCCAGCGCGGCGCGCGTGAATTCGGTGAACGAGCGCACGTGAGGCATCTCGACGGCCATCTCACCCAGCATTCGCATGATGAGGAGGACCAAGGCCCCGGTCACTGCGTAACTGATGATGATCGCGGGACCGGCGGCCGAAATGGCGACGCTGCTTCCCACGAACAGGCCGGCACCGATGATGCCGCCAATGGTGATCATTGAGACATGCCGGGGCCGTAAGGAGCGGCTGAGCGTATGGGGACCGGTCTCCGCTGGATCCGATTCGGCGAGCAAAACGGCGCCGCTCTCGGCCGGGGTCATATTGGAAGTCCCGGGCGAGTCAGGAAGGTCGATCGGCAAATCATCTGAGCCTCCGGGCCCGGGTGAGACAGTCGGAGCGGGCAGTCTCGCACGAAGCTGAGGGTTTCGACAGACGCAGGGCCCGTGGGCCGGGTATTCGCTTCGAAACGGAGTGCTGCAGATCCAGGCCTCCCGCTGTCGCCATCAGAGGGTCTGCTCTGGTGCGAGGCGCCGCGCACCGGTCCTTTGGCCGAAACTATGCGCGCTGATCAGCTCGCCGCGGACCTGTGCTTCGTTGCGGCGCTCGTCGCCAATAGGCGTCACTTCAAGCAGTCAACCCAACGCACGCCGCCGCGCTTCAAGGGCCATCGAGTGAACATGGGAGCACAAGTCATGCTGCGTCACTTCAAACCCGCCGCCTCGCTCGGCGTCCTGTCGAGTTTATTTGTCATAAGCCTTGCAGGATGCGGCGGCGGATCGGCGTCGGACTCGACACCGCTCGCGCCGATGTCTCAAACAGGCACCGTCAATATCATGATGAGTGATGCCTCCTCAGAAGACTGGGCAACTATCGGTGTCAAGGTGCTGAGCATTGCCCTCGTGCCCCAAGGCGGAGGGGCCAACGTCATCGTTTACTCCGCATCGTCCTCTCCTGCACTCATGAACCTCGTGCAGCTCGATCAGCTCAACGAGGTGCTTGCCAACACCAGCGTCCCCGCTGGAACCTACACCGGCGCACAGATCACGATCTCGGCAAATCCCGGGGACGTGCTGCTGACGGTGGCGGCGGATCCGGAGCCCGGCTTCGCCGGCACCCCGGGCGCGACGATTCCATCGAACCAGATTCAGATTCAGGGTGCGCAGGGTGCGACCGGCAGTCTGACCGTACCGGTGAAGGTAGTATTTGATTCGCCGCTCGTGGTGAGTGCGAACCAGAATAACAGCCTCGACCTGGAGGTCGATCTGGCGCATCCTGCCTTCATCATCGCGCACACTCCGCCGGCTGCGGGTGGCACCACACTTTGGGCTGTGAACTTCAAGGGGCCCATCCGCCACCGTCGCATCGATGACATTGCTCACCTGGTGCTGCGGCACATGTACGGCAATGTCAATGCAATCGCTTCGGACAATACCTCCATCACCATCACGCGGGACGAGCCGGTCCTGCCGGTGGTCAATCCGGAGCAGCCGGTGGCCACCGCACAGTCGCTGCAGATCCTTGCGGACGCCACCAACGGGACCCTGTTCTACGACGTCGATGCAAAGACCCGCACGACCATCAAGGATTTCTCCACGGAAGCCTCAACCCTCGTGGGCAAGTACGTCCGGGTCGCCGCGCGTTACCAGGAGAACGGGACTCTTGTCGCCACGCGCATCTGGGCCAGTAGTGATTTCAGCAAGGTATGGCTCAGCCCCGAGGGCCATATCGTGCATGTGAACGCCGCCAACGATGCAATGCTGGTCTCGAACGAGTCCGGCGGACTCACGCGCGTCATGGTTGATGCGAATACTCAGTTTTACTTTCACGAGTCCCTCAATCCCAATCCGATCGGCTCTGGCCCGGCGGTGCTGGCCTCAAACACCGTGGTGAGGGGATTCAAAGTGCATGTAGCCGTCGTCGATCCCCTCGCGACGCCGCTCGTCGCCTCGAGCGTCGATGTCGAGACCGCGGCGTACTCGGGTACGATCTCGGCAGCCAACCTGACGTCGTACACGCAGACGCACGTGTTCCGCACTGCGTCCGATGACTACAGCGTGAATCTTGACTACATCTCGGCGCAGACCGCGAACGGCATGGATGGCAGCGGCAATCCGGTCAGCGGCTTCAAGTGGTGGAACTTCGCTTTCCCCACACTCGTCGAGAGTGGAGGCTCGGCCATCTCGGACTTTGTCAGTGCGACGAATGGCGGCGTGAGCTTCGGCGGAACGGCTGGCTCGGTCTCCGCATGGGGGGCGTCCTACGCCATCTGGGGGGATGCAGCGAATCCCAACGGGTGGGCGATCGCCGACACCATTCTCGTACCGACTCCGATGCCCCTGGGCACGGTGGCCACGAGTCTGGCGAATGACGCCTTTGGCATAACTGTCACAGGAGGGTCCAACGTCGCCA
>Ga0070741_10014087_pt1 | contig 13922 bp, 9 predicted proteins | sample Coa_R1_4_FD_66440 | JGI IMG/M metagenome (GOLD analysis project Ga0070741, IMG submission 66440) | Surface soil microbial communities from Centralia Pennsylvania, which are recovering from an underground coalmine fire - Coalmine... | ecosystem: Environmental > Terrestrial > Soil > Unclassified ... | reverse complement strand
CACGTGACGCGCGTCGCCGCAGTGTGCCATCGCACGGCGCCTTCTGCTGCGTACGCCAATGAAAACAGGAGAGTAAAGGTTTTGTGCTACAAGCGTTTGACGTGCTCAGTTCCAGTAATGGATGTCGTGGCATGCTTCCTGCGAGAACGCTGCGCTCGCCGTGCGCCGCTGTCTGAAACAGTGCGACTCTAACCACCCGCGGCAGCACCGAGAACGCGATGGTCGCACAGGAAACGAGCAAAAGATGCAGTTTTGCGGGCCCGGCGATGCGTGGCCGCAACGACTTCGCCGACCCGGTGCCGCACGCATTCAGAAAAGCACCGCACGCACGGCGTTCGTGCGTAATAATGGCGAGGGGCGTCTGAATGGTTCGGTTGTTTAGCCACTGGTTTCCGTCTACCACCGTCGTCCAGGTGGCGTTCGATGCCGTCCTTTTGTTCTTCACGTTCATGGTGGCCGGCGCGTGGCTCACGCGCGGCGATCTGGCCAGTGGAGAGCTGCTGCCGACTGCGCTGCTGTTCGCTGTCGCGATGATCGTGCTCAATTCGACCGTAGGCCTCTATCGCCGCGATCCCTATCGCACGCGGATGCAGACTGCCGCTCGAATTGCCGTTTGGCTGCTTCTCGCAATTCCGCTCGCCTATGCGATTTTCATGTTGCCGCCCTGGGCGCAAGTGCATCAAACGGCGCTCAAGGCCACTGCGATCGCCGCGCTCGTTGCGCTGGTCGTGGTTCGCACCCTGATGTCGAATCGTCCGCACTCGTCGATGCTCGTGCGCCGTGTTCTCGTATTCGGCACGGGCGCGGATGCCGATGCCGTGGATCATTCGCTGCGTCAATTCGCCGACTCGATGAACATCGTCGGGTTCTATCCTGTTCAAGGCGACCAGGAGAGCAACTACGCTGTCGCGGCCGATCGCGTGTTCCCGGCGAATATCTCGCTCGCGGACACGGCGCGGTTCCACGATGCCGACGATGTGATCGTCGCGGTTCGGGAGCGTCGTGGCGGAGCGTTGCCGCTCAACGACCTGCTCCAGTGCAAACTGTCAGGCATCCGCGTGCTCGATCTGTCGAGCTACTACGAGCGAGCACTGGGACAGGTGCGGCTCGATACGCTGCACGCCAGTTGGCTCATCTTCGGTGAAGGATTCAGGCAGGGCTTCGTTCGTACCACCGTGAAGCGGCTGTTCGACATCGCGGTCTCCTTCGTGCTGCTCGTGCTCGCTGCTCCCGTGATGGTTCTCACCACGCTCGTCATCGCGCTGGAGAGTGGATTCCCGGTGCTGTACCGACAGGAGCGGGTAGGTCAGGCAGGCCGCATCGTTAGCGTGATCAAGTTCCGCAGCATGCGTCTTGATGCCGAGACCGATGGCACGCCACGCTGGGCGACCACCAATGATGACCGAATCACTCGCTTCGGCCGGCTCATTCGCAAACTGCGGATCGACGAGCTGCCGCAGTTGTTCAATGTGCTGAAGGGTGACATGAGCCTTGTCGGTCCGCGACCGGAACGTCCCTATTTCGTCGACAGCCTCACGCGTGACATTCCCTTCTATGCCGCTCGCCATAGCGTGAAGCCCGGAATCACCGGCTGGGCACAGGTGCGATACCACTATGGCGCGTCGGTCGATGACGCCGCGCAGAAGCTGCAGTACGATCTGTACTACGTCAAAAATCACACACTGTTTCTCGACCTTCTGATCCTGTTCGAGACGGTGGGCGTGGTCGTAACGGGGCGCGGCGCGCACTGATTGACCAGCGGTCGGCGGCATCGCACCACCGCGACCCGCACGTCACCTGGTATCGCACAGCCTGTGCACGTGTTCCTGCATCTGGGCTCGGGTCGCGACCGGGTTGAATCTGTCTGACGGACCTCCACCGACGACCTGCAGCCGTGCGAAAATTGACCTCCTCACACTTGACGTAATACATGTCCGCACCGGGTTCGACCCTCATCGCTTGGAGCTACGGCTTAGCCGGCGCTTTGTATGTGCTATTCGCTCTGCGGATTGCGCTGGCCCGAAAGCGTGGTGCAGGCGCCCTCGCATTGACGATTGCGAGCGCCGCGACGGGCGTGTGGGCGATCACGACGGCGGCGTCCCTTGCGATCTCATCGGTCACGCTATTCGTTGCCAGCCTCATCACCGATATCGTGTCCTATGCGGGATGGTACGCATTTCTTGCGGTGCTGCTGCGCCCTGCGGGAACCGCGGCGCGATCCTCCGCTGTAGCGAGCTGGCTTCTTCCTGTCGCGACCGCTGTCATCGCATGGGGTATCGGCGCGCAGCTCCTGGCGATCATCGGATTCACCGCGCTCGGTGACCCGTCACGCCTAGGTGCCTTCGACATCGTCGCCGCCGCTGTCCTGGGGCTCGTGCTGGTCGAGCAGGTATTCCGCAATGTCGCGCAGGAGTCGCGGTGGGGAGTGACGCCGCTTTGCCTCGGCCTGGGCGCGGTCTTCGCGTTCGATCTCTATACCTTCGCCGAAGGCCTTCTATTCAATCGCCTGGACATGGACGTGTGGAGCGTTCGCGGACTCGTGCGCGCGCTTGCGCTTCCGTTGATCGCGCTCTCACTCGTGCGCACGCAGGGCGCGGGCACGCGCATCGTGCTTTCGCGTCAGGTTGTATTTCGCTCGACCGCGCTCGCCGCTTCGGGGTTGTATCTGCTGGTCATGGCCGGTGCAGGCTATTACGTCCGGTACTTCGGTGGAGCATGGGGAGGCGCCCTTCAGGTCGCCTTTCTTTTCGCCGCGCTCGTGGTGCTCCTCGCGCTCACGTTCTCCGGCTCCATACGGGCCAAGCTGCGCGTCACGATCAGCAAGCATTTCTTCAGCTACCGCTACGACTACCGCGACGAGTGGCTGCGTTTCACTCACGCGCTTTCCGCACATCATCAACAATCCGCGGTCGGCGAGCAGGTGGTGAAAGGACTTGCCGATATGGTCGAGAGTCCGGGCGGCGGACTGTGGCTGCGGGACGCGAATACCGATGCATATATCCTTTCCGCTCGCTGGAACATGTCTGTGCCTGATGAATCAACCGAACTGGGCGCGGGCGAGCTGATGGTTTTCATGAAGCAGAGCGGCTGGGTTATCAATCTCGAGGAGTTCCGTTCGGCTCCCGAACGGTACAACGGCTTGCAATTGCCCGAATGGCTGTCCCGCCTGCACAGCGCATGGCTCGTGGTGCCGCTCGCGATCGGCAGTGACATTACTGGGTTCGTAGTCTTGCTAACGGCGCGGACAGTGGTGGAAGTGAATTGGGAGGTGAACGATCTCCTGAAGACGGCCGGACGTCAGGCAGCCATCTTTCTTGGGCAGGTACAGGCGACCGAAGCGCTGCTCGAGGCACGAAAGTTCGACGCGTTCAATCGAATGTCGGCATTCGTAGTCCACGATCTCAAGAACATCGTTGCCCAGCTGTCGCTGATGTTGCGCAATGCCGAACGGCATCGGGACAACCCGGAGTTTCAACAGGACATGCTGATGACCGTTGCGCATTCGGTGGATCGTATGAAGCAGCTCATGCTTCAGCTCCGCGACGGAACCACCCCGATCGCGGGCACGCAGCGCGTGGACCTCTCCGAGGTAGCGAACAAGGTGAAGATTGCAAAAGCGCCACAGAAACCCGCGATCGAGCTGGAGGTGCTCGAACCTGTTGTGGCACACGGCCACGATGATCGTCTCGAAAGGGTGATCGGTCACCTCGCGCAAAACGCGATCGACGCCACGCCACCGGATGGAAAAGTGTGGATTAGAATCGGTCGTCAAGGGCCGAATGCCGTTGTCGAGGTCGGTGACACAGGGCACGGCATGACTCAGGAATTCATGCGCGAGCGGCTGTTCAAGCCGTTCGAGACGACCAAGCAGACCGGAATGGGGATCGGTGCGTATGAAAGTCAGCAATACATTCGCGAACTGGGCGGAAACGTAGTGGTGGAAAGCACGCCTGATGTGGGCACCCGTGTGCGCTTGCTTCTGCCAGCCGTCGACAGCAGCCCTAGACCAGGTGTGTCCGTGCCGACGAGTGTGGCCGTATGAGTGAGAAGGGCCGGCCTCTCCTCATCGTCGAGGACGATCCAGCGCTGCAGAAGCAAATGCGCTGGGCATTCGACCAGCACGAGACGCTGCTTGCCTCCGATCGCGAAAGCGCGCTGACGCTCGTGCGTCGCCACTCGCCTGCCGTTGTCACGATGGATCTCGGGCTGCCGCCGGACCCCGACGCGGTGAATGAAGGCTTTCGCCTGCTCGAGGAATTGCTGTCGATCTCACCAGATAGCAAGGTCATCGTGCTCACTGGGCAGCATGATCGCTCGAACGCCTTGCGCGCCGTTGGAATGGGCGCGTATGACTTTTTCGCGAAGCCGTTCGAGCCGGATCTGCTCGGCCTGATCATCGATCGCGCTTTCCGGCTTCATGATCTGCAGCAGGAGAATCGACGGTTGCAGTCGTCGCGTCAGCCGGACGTCTTTGCCGGTCTTATCACACGCGATCCGGAAATGCTGCGCATCTGCAGGACCATCGAAAAGGTCGCGGCGACCAACGCAACCGTGTTGCTGTTGGGCGAGAGCGGCACGGGCAAGGAGCTTCTTGCGCGCGGGCTGCACGAGCTCTCGCCGCGGCGCAACGAGCGGTTCGTGGCCATCAATTGCGCCGCCATTCCAGACACGCTGCTGGAGAGCGAGCTGTTCGGATATGAGAAAGGTGCATTTACCGGCGCGGTCAAGCAGACGATCGGAAAGATCGAGATCGCGCACAAGGGCACCCTGATGCTCGACGAGATCGGTGACCTTCCGCCCGCGCTGCAGGCCAAGCTGCTGCGTTTCTTGCAGGAACGGGTCATCGAACGCATCGGCGGACGCGAGGAAATACCAGTCGATGTCCGCATTGTTTGCGCGACTCACCAGGACCTGAAGGCACTCATCGGCGAAGGCAGATTCCGTGAGGACCTGTACTATCGGCTCGCTGAGATCGTGATCAAGATTCCGCCTGTACGGGCCCGGCAGGGTGATGCCGCGCTGCTAGCGCATGCCTTGGTTCAGAAGTTCGCTGAGGAACAGCGCCGCGGCTCGATATCGTTGCGTCCTGACGCCGTTTCCGCCATCGAGGCGCATTCATGGCCTGGCAACGTGCGGGAGCTCGAGAACTGCATCAAGCGGGCCGTGATCATGGCAGATGGCAACCAGATTACCGCCGCCGACGTGGGGCTCGACGCGCCCGTCGATGAAGATCTCACCACGCTGAATCTGCGCCAAGTGCGAGATGATGCCGAGCGCGCGGCAGTGATCAAAGTGTTAGGACGAGTCAACGGAAATATTGTCAAGGCGGCCGACGTGCTCGGTGTGAGTCGGCCAACGCTCTATGATTTGATGCACCGGCTCGGCCTGAAATAGAAGAGCTACACGACAGGAAACATGATGATGCCAACCGTGTTGTTTTTAAGCCGTTTTCGTGCGGCGTGTCTGACCGCGTTGCTGCTCGTCGGCTGCGCTGAGAATGAGTCTCCACAAGTGCTGGTCAATTCTGCGAGCCAGTACTTAGCCAAGGGCGACGCAAAAGCGGCCATCGTACAACTCAAAAGCGCACTCCAGAAGGACGCCTCGAATGCGGAAGCCCGGTTCATGCTTGGCCGAGCGCTGTTCGAGAGCGAGGATTTTCTTTCAGCTGAAAAGGAATTGCGGAAGGCGGCCGAACTTGGATATGCCAAGGACAAGGTGAGCAATGTCCTGGCGCCCGTTCTTGTGCGCAAAGGCGCTTACAAGGAGGTCGTGGACGATTACGCGCAAAGCGACGAGTTCAAAGGCCAGGCAAGCGCGCCACTTAAAGTGGCCGTTGGCCAGGCCGCGCTTGCCATGCGGGACTTCGGACTGGCCGACCGGGCATTCGCCGCGGCACAAGCCGCTGATCCGGCTTACTCACCGGCGCTGCTGGGTTCTGCCGTTCTCAAGGCAGCCGACGGCGACATCAAACAGGCGATGGAGCTCACCGGGCGGGCGGTCGAGATTCCGTACAAGCGTGAAGAATCCTGGAAACTGCGCGGTGATTTGTTGCTCGCTCAAGGCCGGATCAACGATGCCGTTGAGGCGTATCGGAACGCGATCCAGGCAAGGTCGAATTTCCTCCCCGCCTATTCAGTGCTGATCGCGACGCTGGTTCGTGAGAAGCGCGTCGATGAAGCTGAAAAAGAGCTCGCGGACATGAAGGCTACCGCTGCCAGCAATCCGCAAACCCTGTACTCGCAGGCACTGGTGCTCATGGCACGCAAGGATTACAAGGGTGCACGCGATGCCGTGCAGGAAGAGCTCAAGACGGCGCCCGACGATTCCGCGGGTCTTCTGCTGTCCGCGGCCATCAATTACGAGTTGAGCGCCTATGGTGAAGCAGAGAGTCAACTCCTGCAGGTGATGCGTGCAATGCCCGGCGCAGACGCGCCGCGACGTCTGCTCGTAGGCACATACCTGCGTACCGGCCAGGCTTCACGTGCCATGGAAGTGCTGCAACCGCTGCTGCCGAGAATCGATCGCGAGCCCGCCATGCTCAATGTGGCTGCGGAGGTTTATCTGCAGAATGGTGATGCGTCCACGGCCGCGAAATATTTCGAGAAGGCTGCGGCGCTGGACGCAAACGACTATCGCCCCAAGACGGGATTGGCTCTCACGCACCTTGCCCAAGGCGATAGGGAACGGGCGATGAAAGAGCTGGAGGCCGCGGCATCGATGGACCAGGGATCGGCTCCCGACCGGGCGTTGATTGCGTCGGCACTGCAACGCGGCGAATTCGACCGTGCCCTGGTGGCCATCGACAGCCTGGAAAAGAAGCAGCCAAACAGTGCCTTCGTCCAGAATCTTCGCGGGTTGGCGCTTCTCGGCAAAAAAGACGCAGCAGCGGCGCGCAAGAGCTTCGAGCGTGCGCTGAGCATGGATCCGACTTTCTTTCCCGCAACGCTCAATCTCGCTCGTCTGGATGTCTCGGAAGGAAATGCATCGGAGGGCGCGAAGCGACTCGAGGATTTTGTCGCCAAGAACCCCAATAACAGCCAAGCGCTCCTAGTCCTGGCAGAGGCTCGGATGCAGCGGAACGCGCCGCGCGATCAGGTGCTGGACCTTTTCACGCGGGCGATCAACGCTGCGCCGTCCGATGTCGCACCGCGGCTTTCGTTGATCTCCTATTACATCGCGGTGCGGGACCCAAAGCGCGCGCTGACAGCCGCTCAGGAAGCGGCGGCCGCGCTGCCCAACAGGCCCGAGATCCTGGAAGCACTCGCCCGCGCTCAACAACTGACAGGTGATTCGAACCAGGCAATCGCCACGTACCAGCGTATGTCGCAGGTGGCGCCGAAATCACCAATGCCGTTTGTGCATATTGCGGACGTGCAGACGGGCACCAGGGATTACGAAGCAGCCATTCAGAACCTGCGTCGCGCGCTCGCACTGCAGGCGGATTTCCTGCCTGCGCAAAGGGGGTTAATTGCCGTTTATCTTCGCCAGGACCGTGAACCGCAAGCGATCGCCGTGGCTCGAGAAGTACAGAAACAGCGTCCCAAGGAGGCAGCGGGATATTCACTCGAAGGTGATGTCCACGCCAATCGCAAGGAGTGGAAAGAAGCAATTGCAGCGTACCGTGCAGGACTGACCCGGACGGGAGGTAACGATATTCCGATCAAGCTTTATAGCGTGCTGACTGCGTCCGGTCAGGCTGCGGAGGCCGATCGAATGGCAAGCACGTGGCTTAAGGACCATCCAGAGGATGTCACATTGCCGACTTATCTCGCCGAGACAGCCCAAAGGCGTGGCGATTACGCGGCCGCCAAGCGCTACTATGAGTCGCTCGTCGCGCTCCAGCCAAACAATGCGATCCTGCTAAACAACCTCGCGTACACGGCAGGAAAGATAGGCGACGAGCGTGCCGTCGAATACGCGGAGAAGGCAAACAGGCTAGCGCCGAACCAGCCCCCGATCATGGATACGCTTGGCTCGCTGCTCGTGCAGAAAGGCGATGCCAAGCGAGGCGTCGACTTGCTGCGAAAAGCATCCGAAATGGCGCCTCAAGCGCCCGGCATCCGGTTCAATCTAGCGCAGGGCCTGATCAAGATCGGACAAAAGGACGAGGCAAGAAAGGAACTCGCCGAATTGGCCAAGCTCGGCGATCAGTTCCCTGCGCATGATGACGTCGCCAAGCTCTTGAAGACACTTTGATATGGATGCAGGCATCGAGTTGAACCAGCAGCGCCAGAGCGACACGCCTCGTTCAGGAGCAGCTCACGCACGCACTGTCGCTGTGGTAGGACTGGGCTACGTAGGGCTGCCTCTGGCAGTGGCATTCGGCAAGAAGTATCCCACCATCGGATTCGATGTTTCTGCCGAAAAGGTCGATCAATATCGGCAATTCTGCGATCCGACGGGCGAGATCAGCTCGGACGAATTGCGGGCTGCGAAACAATTGACGTGTGGCAGCGATGCCGCTGCGCTCAAGCATGTTGATTTCATCGTCGTGGCCGTGCCGACGCCCGTCGACGCCGCGCATCAGCCCGATTTTGGTCCGCTCGTCGGCGCATCAGAGGCCGTGGGTCGCAACCTCAAGCGTGGCGCGACAGTCGTTTATGAATCGACCGTATACCCGGGTGCAACGGAGGAGGTGTGCGTTCCCATACTCGAAAAATGCTCGGGTATGAAATGGAAGCGCGATTTCTTCGTAGGCTATTCGCCCGAGCGTATCAATCCCGGCGACAAGGACAGGACGCTTACCAGAATAGTGAAAGTGGTATCGGGTGATAGCACGGATACCCTGGATCGTGTCGCCTCAATGTATGAAAGCATCGTGACGGCCGGCGTTCATAGGGCTTCTTCGATCAAGGTGGCGGAGGCGGCAAAAGTCATCGAGAACACGCAGCGTGATCTCAATATCGCGCTGATGAACGAGCTTGCCATCATTTTCGATCGCCTCGGAATCGACACGATGGAAGTGTTGCAAGCTGCAGGCACCAAGTGGAATTTCCTGAACTTCCGTCCGGGCTTGGTGGGCGGCCATTGCATCGGAGTCGATCCTTACTATCTTACCCACAAGGCGGAGATGGTGGGATATCACCCGGAAGTGATTCTCGCCGGTCGCCGAATCAACGACGGGATGGGGAAGTTCGTGGCCGAGCAGGCAATCAAGCATCTGGTGAAAAACGGCTGGCAGGTCAAGGACCTTGCCATCAACGTGCTGGGTCTCACGTTCAAGGAAGATTGTCCGGATCTCCGCAACTCACGCGTCATCGACGTCATACGCGAGCTGCAATCCTACGGAGCGCGCGTATACGTGCACGATCCGGTGGCGAACACAAAAGATGCTCTGCACGAATACGGGGTCGAATTGTGCAGCTGGCAGAATCTCCCGAAGGCGGCTGCGATTGTTGCAGCGGTTGCGCACCGCGAGATCAGAGCCCGCACGCCTGACGAGTTGATGCGCAAGCTGCAGCCTAACGGCGTAATGATCGACGTCAAGAGTCAATTCGAGCCGATGCAGTTTGCCAAGGCCGGGATAACATTCTGGCGGCTCTGACTGGCCTGTTCGAGGTTGTAACCGCGCGGAATCCGACTCATGAGTGCTTCTTCACCGCTGCTTCGTCGGGGATCCCACATCCTGGCCGCCTCGTGTGCGGCGGTCCTTCCATGGGTTTCGAACGCAGACGCTGCAGATTCTGCCGAGGAGCTGCGCGTGCAGGCACGCGCGTACGAGCATGGCGAAGGCGTTGCCAAGGATCCCATTCGCGCTGTTGAGCTCTATTGTCGGGCGGCTGCGCAGGGCAATGCCGATGCCCAGTACGACCTTGGCTGGATCTACGCGAACGGGCGCGGCGTCATGCGGCGCGAAACTCTCGCGGCCTCGCTGTTCGAGCTCGCGGCAGAACAGGGTCACCCTCAAGCACGCGCCATGCTCGAGCACCTCCCGCCGCCCGATGGGGAGCTGCCAGAATGCATGCGATCGCAGCCGGTGGTGGAATACGACGACTCGGTTGTCGTTCTGAGCCAAGAGGCACCGCCTTCGGACGAGCCGACGTTTGCGGCCAACTCGGAGGCGGAGCAGAGGATCATCGACCTGGTCAAGGTGCTCGCGCCCGAATACAAGGTCAGCCCTTTACTTGCGCTCGCGATCATCCGTGCCGAATCGAATTTCGACGCGAGCGCTCGCTCCCCCAAGAATGCACAAGGATTGATGCAGCTGATTCCCGAGACGTCGGCGCGATTCAAAGTCAGAAAGCCGTACGATCCGGTGCAGAACCTTCGCGGCGGCCTTGCCTACCTGCGTTGGCTCCTGGCGTACTTCCGTGGCGACGTGGCACTCGTCGCCGCGGCATACAACGCCGGCGAACGGGCGGTGGAACGCTATCGTGGCATTCCGCCTTATGCCGAGACGCGCGAGTATGTACGGCGCATACTTTCAACATTCCGAAGACGCGACCACCCCTTCGATCCCGCGGCCAGCGAACCGTCACCCGAGCTGAGCCGGATCGTCCTCTCCACCTCGCATTAGGCGTGAGACGCGCCGCCTCTGTCAGCGCGGTCTCGCTCGCGTCAGCGATGTTCGCGTGGTTCGTGTGCTTGCCTGCGGCGGCCGGGCTGGAGGACGCCATAGTGCGCGTGAAGCCATCCATCGTCGCCGTGGGGACGTTTGAGCCTACGCGAAACCCGCAATTCGCATTCCGCGGAACTGGTTTCGTCGTAGGCGACGGAATGCTCGTCGCGACCAATGCGCACGTTTTGCCGGACACGGTGGACGCAGAGAAGCGCGAGGTGATCGCCGTCACCATCCCAGCGGTCGGCGAACGGCCTTCGCAACGGCGCGATGCGCGGGTGGTGGCAGTCGATCAGGAGCATGATCTCGCGCTCCTCCGGATATCGCCGCCCGCACTTCCCGCCCTCCCGCTCCAGGATGCGGAGTTGCCGAAGGAAGGGCAGTCTGTCGCCTTCACAGGCTTTCCCATCGGCGCCGTCCTAGGTCTGATACCGACGACTCATCGCGCCACGATCAGCGCGATCACGCCGATCGCAATACCCATGGAGCATGCCCGTGACCTGAATGCGCGCCTTATCAGGGAGCTCGAGAAAGCTCCCACGAGCGTGTTGCAGCTCGATGGCACTTCTTATCCCGGGAACAGTGGTAGCCCGCTCTACGACGTGGATACCGGCCAGGTGGTCGGCATCATGAATATGGTCTTCGTGAAAAGCACTCGGGAGGCGGTTCTCAGCCAACCGTCCGGCATCAGCTTCGCCATACCGGCGTCCTACCTAGGTACGCTGCTGCGGCGAGTTCAATAGCCTTCCTCCGGCGCGATTCCGGTCCGACGAGGCGTCGCTGCCACAACCGGTGCAACGAGTGCTCTTCAGTACTCGCAAGGCGGGTCGTTAGTAATAGACAAGGCCGGCTCGACGCGGCATGATCCCACGGTAACCGCTTGTAGCCCACGTCGCTGGCACGGTCATAGGCTGCGAGAGGACGCGTCCGTTTCGGATCAAAACTCTTGGCGATATGGGCTGGATGGCAGCAGGACCAAAATCGGTTGGGTTCTCCTCGGCGGGAGATGATCTCGACGCCACCCTCGCTGCTCTTTCGTTCGATCACAGCAACGAAGCGATATTAGCGACCGTAAACACGTCAGCGCGATCATTTGGCATCCGACCAGCCGATTCGGAAGGACGTCGCAGCAGCGCTGGCATGCTCATCAACAAGATGTATGCGTGGCGCGGCTACGATTCGGGCTTCAAGGTAGGAGACCGTCCCGATCAGATGACGCTCGTTGCCAGCGACTATCGCGTCGGAACGGCCATCGGAACCCTGACCATCGGCATCGATGGTTCTGACGGGTTGCTGGCGGATGCGATTTACCACTCCGAGGCTGATGCCCTGCGCGACAATGGTGCGAGGCTTTGCGAAATGATCAAGTTCGCGGTCGAGCGCAGCGTCAATTCAAAGCGGCTTCTCGGCGCCCTGTTCCATGTCGCGTTCATTTTTGCGTTTTACATACACGAACGGACGGACATCCTGATCGAGGTAACCCCGCAGCATTCAAGGTTCTACCGGCACTTGCTGGGCTTCGAGGTCTTGGGAGACGTTAGGCTCAATCCGAGGGTGAATACGGAAGGCGTGCTGATGCGTCTTCCGCTGATATTTGCGGCCGACCAGATCAGCAGGTTCGGGGGGCTTGGCGAGGCTTCTACCGAGCGTTCGCTGTACCCCTACGCGTTCTCGGAGCGCGAGGAGCGAGGTGTCATCGAGCGCTTGAAGCGCTTGGAGGTACTGTCGGGGGATCCGCCGTCGGCCTGAACTGGGGTCGGCTAGGCTGATGCAGTCGAATTTCTTTACAAACAGGTCGGGGCGAGTGCTTTGCGGATTGGATGTCACCACCCCAACCGTGGCATGCGGCAAGGGCGGGCACGCTTTGCACCAAGCGCCGACGTAATCTGCGCGACCTGCAGGCGACGATCCGGGTGGACACGTCGGGATTCTTTACGGTTCGAGTTCACCCTCAAGGCACCATACCCGCGTCGTGACCGACCTCTTCGTCAAATCAGACACTTACAGCATCAATTTCCCGCTGGCCTGACGCTTGCTTTGAGTGGCCTCGCAGGCGTGGCCAGGTACTCGCGCCGATGGCTGAAGATAACGAACAGGAGTCTCGCACAATGAAGCTGAAGAAACTGGTCTTGTCGGCAATCGTGATTGCCTCTTTGGGCGCGGGAGGGGCGTCGGCGGACATCATCCTCAACCCGAGCGCTCCAAACGCCGGTGCCGTAGGTGGCACTGCGCTGGATCCGACCACCGGCGCGTTCAACACGTTCAACAGCCAGATTGCGTTCACGTCGCGGCTGGACATCAACGGGACGAACGCAACGCAGCTCACGCCGCAGACATTCTCGGAATCTGTCAACTTCCAGATCCTGAATTTCAATCCGCAAGCCGACTCGACGTCTGGCGTGACGGATCGCTACAACGTTTACGGCACGGCCCAGATCACCGGCAGCGGGGTGTGGGTCGGCAATCAGTTCGTGGTGAACTCATTCGCAGGCCTCAATGTCAACGTGTACGGGAGCCCTGGGTGCACGACCGGCGGGTCGCACCCGTCGAACCCGTGCGGTACGGATTCCGGGTTGCGCTTCGCCGAGCCCACGACTTCGTCGGCCAGCACGCTGGCGCAGTTCGGCATTACACCCGGCAGTCTTGACTTCCTGCTGGGTACCGCCGCGATCAATCTCGCGGCTCCTAATCAAGCGTCGGCAACCATCGCTGCCAGCGGCAATTCGGCGACTGAAACGATCAATGCCGAGTTGCACTTCACGCCAGCCCCCGGAACTTTCGGGATCGGTGGATTCTGGCAGTCGCTCACGTCACTTGGCATGACCGTCGGTTCACAAGCTGGCGGCAATTCGCAGAACACGACGTTCAGCGTGTCGGGTGGAGTGACGACGGTCATCGTCCACAACACGAGCGGGATCGATCGTGGCGGTGGCAGCCTCGACTACTCGCAATCGGTTCCCGAACCCGCCTCGATCGCGTTGCTCGGTCTCGCACTCGCCGGCATGGGCTTCATGCGCCGTCGTCAATCCTGATAACTGCACGATAAGACAAACGGGGGCTTCGGCCCCCGTTTTTTTATGCGTTCTCCCGCAACGCGTCCACGATCTGCATTCGACTGACTTTCACCGCCGGGCGCACGGCAGCGAGGAGCGTTGCAAGCAATCCAATGGCGAAGGCGCCGACCAGTGCACTTGATGTTACCCGGATCAGCGCGATGTAGCTCAGATCGGCGTTGGGCGGGGGCGGCATCGGAATGCCAAGGCTGGAGATTACGAGGGCCAAGAGCGTGCCCACGGCTACTCCCATCACGCCGCCGAGCACACCCAGCACCACGTTCTCGAGCATCACGATCTGGAACACGTGC
>Ga0070741_10014086_pt1 | contig 13922 bp, 13 predicted proteins | sample Coa_R1_4_FD_66440 | JGI IMG/M metagenome (GOLD analysis project Ga0070741, IMG submission 66440) | Surface soil microbial communities from Centralia Pennsylvania, which are recovering from an underground coalmine fire - Coalmine... | ecosystem: Environmental > Terrestrial > Soil > Unclassified ... | reverse complement strand
CCACTCACCGGTCCACTCACCGGTCCACTCACCGGTCCACTCACCGGTCTCGGCTCCGGCCCCTCACGTGCCAAGCGCCGCCTCTGCTAAGTGGTATTCAGGCAAGTGACGATCGGGCGGGCGCTGCTGCTCGTGCATAAGCGGCAGTCGTTCCGCGGTCACCACGCCGCCAAGAGCGTGAACGCGTACCGCCCTCACCACCTCGAAGCCAGCGTCGGCGCTCCCCTGGCGCACACCGAACATGACGAGCTCCTCTTCTTCGGCGTCATTTGCAAGTGGGAAGGTGACTACCCAACCCTGCTCCGAGTCGAACCAGACATCGTCAGGTTCTCGACTGGCCAGCAGTGGAGCGCACGCCCGATAGGCAGCGCATCGGGCAATCGCTCGGAGCAGCGCCAGCATGAGGTGGCGCTCAACACCGAACAGCGAGGCACACGGCCTCGAAGGGTCGTGTCAGGGGTGAGCTGAGGGCCGAACCGGCAGTTGAGGCATGGGCTTACTTCTGGAGTTGGTGGATGACAAGCGCATAGCCCTGCGGGGCGCGGGGACCCGGGGTATCGGCCGTCCCCGTAGCGTGGGCGTAAGCTCCAACTCGGAGCCCCCGTGTGGTGCCTTGCTGGACGGTGCCGTCCGCCAGGTACGTGCGCGAGTACCCCTCGACCAGGAAAGTACGTGCGGGTCCGCGCAGACTGGACATGGGCGCGATGGTGACGGCGTTGCCACTGATGTTGGTGATCGTGCCCATGCTTACGAGCGGGTTCGCCACTACCCAGTTGGCTATGCGCGCTCCCGTTGGGCCGCTGTACGTGCCTGCCTCCACACGGTCACCCACCTGCGGCAATGGACCGCCGTTGCGGCAGCCACGCCGGCAAATCTCGGTCGTTGGTGTGACACCAACGGTCACTTGGTCGGGAGTATAGCCGGGCACACGTATTGCTAGGCTCGTAGCGGTGACGCCAACCAGCGTTCCCGCGACGAAGTTTGTCGGGAGGGCCAACGGCGTATTCTTCGCCAGGATGTGGGCAGGAAAGGCGATGGCCCCCGCCACGGCTCCGCTGGCCAGCAGACTCGTCAGGAAGCGCCTACGAGACCCATGCGGGCTGTCATCGTGTCGTGGTACTGCGTTGATGCTGCTGTCGTGGCGTTCATTGCTCAGCTCGTTTCGTCCACCAGCCGCGGCGACCAAAGAAGAGATACCGAGTTAATCACGTCAGAACGGAGTACCGGTAACGAGGACCAACCCATACGTGAAGGGATTACACCCACCGCCGGGGAGCCCACCTCCAAGCGAGCGCCTGGGGGGAGGCGCCCGCTCGGCGCCGTCACTACGCCCCCGCGGCGGCCGCCCTTGGGAATGCGCCAGCGAAGGCTCCCAAGGCTGCCGCTTTCAGGAACGTGTGTCGATCAAAGGTGGATCTGGGTTCAGGTGGTATCGGCCCAGACCTCCTTTTCGCGCAATTTCCACATGCTTGGACTGACGATACTTCGCACGATAGGTGCAAGGCCCTATGCCGGTCGGCGGTGGCGATCGTCGGCGGATGCCTGGCGCGTGCCAGAGGGACGCAGGGCGCAGACATCGATCGCCAGCAGCTCCAGCGCGGTGGGGCGGAAGGGCTTGAGCACAAAGGCATCGGCGCCGGCCGCAAACGCGCGCTCGCGCTCTTCTGGATCGGCATTGGCGCTCACGACGATGATCGCCGTCTCGCGTGTCAGCCGGTGCTCGCGGATACGCCGGCACGCCTCGAGGCCGCTACCCTGGCTGAGCTCGGCGTCGAGCACCACCAGCGCCGGGCGGCTGATCTGCGCCTGAGCGACGATCGCCTCCTCCGTTTCTTCGGCATGGATACGCTCGGCAATGCGCTCCAGCGAGGCAATGCACAGCCGGCGCATCCTTGGGTCGCCCGCGCCAATCAGCAGCGCGTGCGTGCCGCCGGGCTGTGGCTGGAGCGGCAGCGCCCACTCGCCAATGGAGACCGCGCCGACCACCACGCTGCGCGCGCTAGGCTCCGGCGCTCCGCCCCACCTCCGAGCACTATGCTCCATAGTATCCACCAGAGCATCCAGGGGATTTGCGGGATTCATTACCACTATCACTGGCCGAGGGCTAGCCAGCGCGGGCCGCGGCCACCGCGGCGCTTGCGGAGGCATGGCCACGCCCATCGCGTCCACCAAGCGCACGCAGGCGCTCGACCCCAAGGGCAAACTCGGCAAGCGTGCGAGCATGGATGCCGCTCAGCAGGCGCCGGTCCTCCTCGGTTGGCTCCAGGTCATCCGGCGCGCAGGCGTGCTGCGTCACTGCGGCCAACGCCTCGCTGCGGCTGCGCAGCAGCTGGCTGCTGAACCGCCGGTCGATCAGCGCAGCTCCAACGACGAGCTGGGCAAACTGCATGTTCATCGCCATGGAACTCTTCCAAAATCTGATTTAGATCAGCCCGCTCACCTGCCACACGCGACCGCCTCGTCTCCGCCGCCGCGGCACCGGCCGGCCGGCTTGCATCAGCCCCTGCAGAGCGATCACCAGCCCCACGGCAATCACCAGGTCGCCAGCACTCGCAATCAGCGGCACCGGCGCGCCGGCTGGCAGCGCCAGCACGTCGCCAAGGAACCAGAGGCGTGCCTGGTCATGCGGCAGAACGACATCCTTCGTCTGTGGCGGATGCTGCCCGATCGCCACTCGCTCGGCGGCGTGTCGCGCCGCCCAGAGCTCGGGGCTGACGGGCATCAAGCCCCCGTTACTCGCGATGACGGCCAGGTTGAGCGCCAGCCCCAGCGCAAGCACTGCCATTCCCGGCACCCGCCGGTTGAGCAGCGCCACACCGAGCAGCAGCGCGTTTGCTCCCACATGCAGCGGCAGCACCCACCAGGGAACGTCGCGTCCAAGCCCCAGCGCAAGGTAGAACTCGACGGCGAACGCCGGCAGCACGAGCCACAGCGCCCGTACCCTCGCGCTCCCCAGGCTAGCGAGGCTCCCACCGCGTAGCCAGCCGATCAGCAGCCCCGCCACCACCGCCGCCAAGAAAAGCGACACCCTGTCCGTCTCACGCGTCTCGCGCGGAGCAGATGCTCCTGCAGGGACCCAGCGCAGCTCTATCTGCTGTGCACTGTCCGCCGGCGCCCTGCTCCGCGCCCAAGCCTGCCCGGCTTAACCCCACGGCCAGGTAGCGCCGGCGCCGGATGCCAGCGCCATCGTCAGCAGGCCACCGATCACCAGCAGCGCGCGCAGGTAAGCAGCCTTGATGCGGATCATGTCGTTTCCTCCTCACCCGCTGGCTGAGCATCATACTCATTCTGGCTCATTCTGGTATCCGGCGCGCCGAGCCTTCGCGGCTCTCGCGTGCGCGCCGTGCCAGCGGAGATGTCATGACTATAGAGGAGGGAGTTTGACAATAGTTTGACAATTGGCGACATGCTGAAGCGACGCGTTTTCAGGAGAGAATCGCGCGATTGAATCGCGAATCGCTTCAGCATGTCGCTTTAGGGACCTCGGCAGCCGATGCCGCCGGGGCCATGCCTGGGCAGCGGCCGCATGCCAGCGCAGCCAGCCGCACCGGTTGTGCTCAGCGGCGGCCGGCCTGGATGAGCGCGGCCGCCTCGGCCGCCGGCTCCTGGCCCAGCTCCTCGCGCATCAGGCGGCTGTAGCGCCGGTAATGCTGCCGCGCGGCCGCCAGGTGGCCGAGCGCAATCTGGTGGCGCAGCAGCGCGAGGTGGAAGTCTTCCTGAAAGGGGTCGATGGCCAGCACATACTGTGCAATGGCGATGGCCTCCTGGTGGCGCGCTTCGGCGGTATAGGCATCGAGCAAGGTGTGAGCCGCCGCCAGAAAGCGCCGCTCGAGGTCGGCACGCGGCGCCAGCACCCAGTTGGAGTCGATCCCATCCAGGAGTGGACCGCGATAGCGGCGCACCGCCGCCTCGAGCAGATCGAGCGCGGCCGGGCCACGCACCGGTGCTGCGCGCGCCAGGAGCTGGCGAAACTCCACCACATCGCAGTGCATCTCCGGCTCCAGGGTGAGGCAGTAGGCCCCGGGCAACGTGCGGATGGGATTGTGCGGCGCGAAGAAGCGGCGCACATGGTGCATGGCGTGCCGGATGGCGGTGAGGCTGCGGTCGAAGTCGTCCTCGGGCAAGAGGGCCTCGATGAGCGCCTCGGTGCGCACCGGCTCGCCGGCGTGCAGCATGAGATAGAAGAAGAGCTCGCGCACCAGCGAGGTGCGCCACGTCTGGACGAGCTCGCCGTTGCGGTGCACGCTGGGGGTGCCGAAGAGCCACACGTCGAAGCTCTCTGGAGCGGAGGCCGGTAGCGCGCGCAGGCGCGCCGCCGCGTGGCTCCTGGCCGGCCCGGCCGGTGTGCGGTCGAGGGTCGCCCGCAGGCAAGCGGCCACCTGCCGGTCGAGCCGCCCCTTGCCGAGCAGCAGCCGCGCCGTCTCGGTGTATTGCGCGCACTCGGTGAAGTAGGCATGGAGCACCTGGCTGCGCCGTGCCTGGGTGCGCAGCACCTGCAGCTCCTCGAGTGCACCGTCGTGCTGCCGCAGGGCGGCCCGCGCGGCGGCGAGCGCAACGCCCACCCGCACGCGGTCGTGGGCCGGCATGGCCGACGATGTGCTGGCGCGGGCAGCCTGGAGCCGGCGCCTCGCCTCGGCGCGCCGGCCGGCCCGAGCATGGGCCAGTGCCAGCAGGGCATTCGAGAGCGCCAGGCCCGGCACCCATTGCTCCTGCGCGATCTCGACCGCTGCCTCGAGCAGCTGCGTCGCCTCCAGGGGCTCGCCGCGCTGGAGCGCCAGCAGGCCTGCTTCCTGCTGCGCCTCGCCGAGGATGCGTGCTTCCTCGGCGTCGCGGGCCAGGGGGAGTGCGCGCTCGATCGCCTCGGCCGCCTCATCGAGCCGGCCGAGCTCGCGCAGCACGCCGGCCAGGTTGACCAGCGTGTCGGCTTCGGTGGCGGCGTGGCCGGCGCCGGCGGCGACCTCGAGCGCACGCTCGAACAGGGCCACGGCCTCGCCGGGGCGGCCGGCGCGCTGGTGCATCAGAGCAATGCCATTAAGCACCCGTGCCTGCTGCACGGCATTGCCGAGCTGCCGCCAGAGGCGAGCGGCACGCTCGAAGTGTGCAGCTGCATCGTCCGGCTGGCCGAGGAAGTTGAAGCACAGGCCAATGGTGTGATCGACGATCGCGCAGATGTGCCGGCGGTTCGTGCGCTGGCGAACATAGCGGGCCAGACGCAGCGCCTCGTGGCCGTGGCCGATGGCGTCTCGGAACCGGCCGGAGACGGCGAGCGTGACACATGCTTGCTGCTCGAAGCGCGCTTTCAGGGCGCTGCGGACGCGCTGGCGGCTGAGCTGGTCGAACAGGTTGCTGACGATCGACACCGCGGCGTCGCTCTGGCCCAGGAAGGCCAGTACCTGGGCGCGCCACGAGCGCGCCAGCAGAGCAATCTCGCGCTGGCGTAGCGTCATGGCCAGCGTCTCGGCACGCTGGGCGAACTCGAGCGAATCGCGTAGCCGGTCGAGCCGACGCAGCGCCTGTGCCGCGTGCAGGAGCAGCAGCGGGTGGTTGGCCAGCACCGGAGCTGGCAGGCGCTCGAGCCACTGGAGCAGGCGCTCGGCGTGGCCGCCGGCCAGATCGTCCTCGGCCACGCGCTCGATCAGCTCGGCCGCCTCGTCGCGCGCGTCCAGCAGGAGGAGGTGCTCCACCGCCTGGCCAATGTCACCCTGCTCCAGGGCGAAGCGCGACGCGGCGCGTCGGAGGGCATCGAGCCGGGCCGGATCGCGCTCGCGCAGCCGTTCGAGGAGAAAGGTGCGCCAGAGCTGGTGGTAGCGCAGCCAGCCGGCGGCGCCATTTTCCGTGCCGGCCACGCCGGCAGGCGGCCCCGGCGGCGCGGGCGCGAGATCGTTCCGGCGCCGCGCTGCGTTTCCCGTGGGAGGCGCTGCTCCTCCACTCTCGAGCGGCTCGACGAAGAGGCCGGACTCGATGGCCTCGGCAATCCGGTCGGCCGAGTCGGTGCGCCCGAGCACGGCGTCGCACCAGGCTGGCGAGATGGCCGGGAGGACGGCCGATTCGAGCAGGAACTGCTGGAGCGAGGGCTCGATGTGGTCGAAGACCTTGCGTGCCAGATAGTCGAAGAGCGGCTCTTGCCGCGACTTGGCGGTGGCGAGGCTGGCGAAGCGCACGCTTTCCTGGCTATGGAGCGAAAGGAGGATGGCCGTCACCCAGCCTTCGGCGTGGCGCACCACCCGCTCGGCCTCGCGCGGATGGATATCCACCCCCTGCTGGGCGCGGATCAGCTCGGCCGCCTCGCGCGCCGTGAAGCGCAGATCGATCGCCCCCAGGCCGGCCACCTCCAGCCGGGCAGCCAGCCGCACCAGATCGAGCCGGGTGGGGATCATGCGCCCGCCGATCATGATCCGGCAGCCCTCCGGCATCCGTTCGAGCAGCACGTCCACCACGCTGTTGACGACCGGCGCGTTGTGCACCACGTGATAGTCGTCGAGCACGAGCAGGAAGAACTCGTCGGCCAGCGAGACCACCTCATTGCAGAGCGCGGTGGCGAGGGCGCGGTGCTCCCTGGCCGCGTCGTCCACCTGGCGCAGGAGCTGAGCGGTCTGCTGGCCAACGCGCGGGAATTGCTGCTGCAGCGCCAGAATGAGGTGCTCCAGGAAGGTGCGAACGTCCATGTCGTCGCGGTCGAGCGTGAGCCAGCAGACCGGCACGCCTTGCGCCCGCACCTCGTGCGCGAAGTCGATCAGGAGCGCCGTCTTGCCGTAGCCGGCCGGGGCAATGATGAGGGAGAGACGCCGCTCGAGGTGGCGGTGCAGAAAATCGAGCAGCCGGCGGCGCGAGACGAAGCCGCGCCGCCGCCGCGGCACCAGCACCTTGGTGAGGGCGACCGACATGTCTATAATCTCGCCGGCATGTTTACACGCGCGGTGATCACCGACGAAATCTCCCAGGATCTCGAGCGCGCTGCCCGCATGGCACGCGAGTTTGGACTCGACCAGCTCGAAATTCGGACGGCATGGGACGTACGAATTGACAATATGAATGCACAAGAACTCGAGCGGGTCAAGGGGGTTGCCGAGCGTTTTGGGCTAGGAATCGTCTGCCTGGCGACCCCATTCTACAAGTGTGATCTGGGGAACGCAGCCGAGGAGCGCGAGCACCTGGAAATCTTGAAGCGCTCGATCCGTGCCGCTCACGTGCTCGGCGCCCGGATTATCCGCACCTTCACCTTCTGGAGGCAAGGCGAGCTGGCGCCGGTCTTCGACCGGATCGTCGCCGCCTACCGCGAGCCGGCGCGTATCGCGGCCGGCGAAGGCGTGGTGCTGGGCGTCGAGAATGAGCCGGCGTGCTTCGTCGGCACGGGCCACGAGGCCGCTGCCTTTGTGGAGGCGGTCGGCTCACCGAGCGTGCGGGCAGTGTGGGACCCGGGGAATGCCTGCTGGACGGGGCGCGAGCGCGCGGTGCCGGATGGCTACGAGCGGATCAAGCCGTATATTGCGCACGTCCATCTCAAGGACGTGAAGCTGCCCGCCGGCGGCGAGCCTGAGGCGACGGTGCTGGGCCAGGGCGACGTGGGCATCTTCGACCAGCTGGCGGCGCTGGTGCGCGATGGCTACACCGGCTGCGCCTCGCTCGAGACCCACTACCGGATCAAGGCGCAGCTCTCTGAAGCGGCGGTGAACCGCCCGGGCGGCAGTGCCTTCTCCGAGGGAGGCGAAGAGGCTTCGCGTCTCTGCCTGCAGGCCTGGAATGAGATGATGGCCCGCCTGCAGCCCCAAGCCAAAGCCAGCGCCTGAGCCGGCGCCTGAGCCAGAGCGAGCGTGATGGCACAGCTGCTCGACGGAACGGCGCTCGCCGCGGCTATCCGGGCAGAGGTGGCCGAAGGGGTGGCTCGCCTGCGCGCGACGCACGGCATTGCCGTCACGCTGGCCACGGTGCTGGGCGGCGATGACCCGGCGGCGCGGGGCTACGCCCGATCGATTGCGCGCAACGCCGAGCGTGCCGGGATCGCCCACCGGCAGGTGGCGCTCGCCCCAGGAGCGGACGACGCGGCCCTGCGCCGCATCATCGGGGAGCTGAATGCCGATCGCACCGTGCACGGGGTGCTGGTGCTGTTTCCTCTGCCGGCACCGCTCGAGCGGTCGACGGTGGCGCTGGCGCTGGACCCGCGCAAGGATGTCGATGGCCTTACGCCCTACAACGCCGGGCTGCTTGCGTTTGGGCAGCCGGAGCTGGTGCCGAGCACGCCGCTGGGGGGGATGGAGCTGCTCCGGCGGGCGGGGATCGAGGTGGCCGGGAAAGAGGCGGTCGTCGTTGGCCGAAGTCCAGTGGTGGGCAAGCCGATGGCGCTGCTCCTGCTCAATGCCAACGCGACGGTGACGGTCTGCCATTCCCGAACGCCACCCTCCGAGCTGGCGGCGATCTGCCGGCGGGCCGATATTCTGTGCGCCGCTACCGGCCGTGCCGGCTTGATTACGGCCGAGATGGTCAAGCCGGGGGCGGTGGTGGTCGATTTTGGCATGGTGCCCGCGGCCGGCGGCAAGCTCGTCGGTGATGTGGACTTCGACGGCGTGGCGCGCGTGGCCGGATGGATCACGCCCGTGCCGGGCGGCACAGGCCCGATGACCACCGCGATGCTGCTGCGCAATACCCTCCGGGCGGCCGAGCTCCAGACGCGCGATGCATCTGCTGGGAAGTCTCTGGTAGACGTCCCCGACGAGGCATCGACGCAAGAGCGCGATTCCAGCGCTTAGCACCAAGCGGCGGGTGCAGGCGGCGGCAGCCGAGGCCGGGATGCCCGCTCAGCGACGGCGCTCCAGCTCAGCGCGTAGCCGACTCGCGGACGCCGAGCGATTCATACAGCGCTTTCTTGACCACGCGATCCTCGCGCCGCGTGCCACGGGACGTGATCTCCAGGATGAAGCTCGGCGGGCGGCCCTCCTCCCAAAGCTTGTAGGTGCGGCGCTGGGGCAGCTTGGGGATGCCCCGGGTCACGAACACGTCCGGCGAGACGACCAGGAAAGGCTGGCCACGCTCATAGTAGGGCAGCAGGTTGGCGCCGACGTAGACGTTGGGATCGTCGCGGAAGTAGTTCCGTAGCGCCTCGCGCGCATCGATCAGGCACTGGATGTGGACCTCGGTCTCGCCCATGGGCCGCCCATCGCGCTCCGGGTACTCGACCTCGGGCTCGAACGGCTCCAGCGAGGGTGGCTGAATGGATTGGGCCGGCTGTACAGCCATGAAGGCGCTCCTCCGCCGCGCGGTACCTGTAGCGCCGCATCACCTCGAGCAACCCCTCGACGCAGCCTCAGTATAGCTGCTGCCGCCGCTAGGCCCCCACCTGGGGCCGCACCCAGGCAAGCCAGTCGCTCTGGAACTGCTCCCAGCTGATGCCGGCCACCTGCCGGAAGCTTTCGTCCCAGCGGCGGCTCTCGGCGAAGGCGCGGGCCAGGTCGAAGAAGGCCGACTGCCCAAAGCGCTGGATGAAGTAGGCCACCGCGTAGCCGGATTCGGCATAGGCCAGCGTGATGTCGGCCTGGGTGTAGCCCCTGGCCGGGTCGAGCTTCCAGGAGATGATGTCGCTCGCCTTCTCCAAGGGCACCGTGCGGCCGGCGCGGAGCGCGCTGCGCATCACGTCGGGCCACAGGTCGTCGGAGATGTAGACGGCCAGCCCTTCCTGCATCCACTCTGGCTCCTTGACCAGCGGCACGATCTGGTCGTTGATCAGGTGCGTGTACTCGTGCGTGACGGCAGTGAGCAAGCGCTCCTCCTGGCTCTGGCCGACCGCCGTCGAGCCGGCGCCATACGACTCGAGCGAGCGGACGAGGATCATGCTCTTGGTGCCGGAGAGATAGGCGGCCAGCACACCGACTTCTTGCAGGCCGGAATGTGAGGCGTAGGTGGGGTTGACGCTCAGCTGCGCTTTGCGGTCGGGGGTGGCGCCCAGCCGCGTGGTGGCCTTGGCATGCCCTTGCTCGGCAACGGCGGCCATGCGGTCGATCACATCGTCGTCCCATGGATAGTAGGCGAGGATGAAATGCTCGCTCTCCAGGGTCCGGCGCGTGCCGAGCTCATCGTTGAGCGGCTCGGCCAGCAGCCAGCCCTGATCCGATGGATGGAAGACCCAGACCACCCAGCGCGCCGGGCGGCTCGCGCCGGCCGGCGTGATATCGATCCAGGCCTTGTAGTAGCCGCCGGGCTTCGGCTGCACGCGCGTGACGGTAGAGCGATCTGGTGGGCCGCGGCGGGCGTTCGCCTCGAAGACATCGCTCTGAATACGTCGCCACGTCAGGTTGCGCTGGTCGATCGTGGCCAGGAAGGCGGCCCGGTCACCGGCGGCGAGGGCGGCGGCGCGCCTGGCCAGCGTCTGCTCGATAGCTGTGGCGATCGCCGCCTCGTCGCCTGCCGGCCCGCCGTCGCCGGCCGAAGTGAGCGCCGGCGGGGCTGAGGGCTCAGCGGTGGCTGCCGTGGCTGCCGGCGTGCCCGCCGGAGGCGAGGGCGTCTCCTGATGTGCCGGCCCGGCGCGGGCGGCGTCCAGGCCGCATGCCGAGAGGGCCAGGGCCGCTGCTCCCAGCAGCACCGCGCGCCGCCGATGGCCAGGCAGCGGGCGTGCGTTGCCGGGGCATGGTGCCGCTTCTGGCTGGAGGGCGCATCCGATGCCAGGCAGCGCGAGCGGCTGGCGGCACCGGCCGGTGGGCGGGGCAGCAAGGATCGCTGCCGGCGGCGGGGAGTACCGCGCTGCAGGCTCGCTCATGGGAGTTCTCTCTATACTTTCCCGCATGGCCTCTGCAGTGTCATCTTCGGCGCTCTCTGGCGGCGTGGACGTGGTTGCGCTCCTGGAGCAGCTGGCAGCGCTGCCGGCCGCCCCCTTTCATGAAGCATACGTAGCGGAGTGCATCGTTGCGCTGCTGCAGGCCGCCGGCCTGGAGTGCCGCGCCGATCGCTATGGCAATCTGCTGGCGTGGCATCGCGGCGCGCGCGATCGGGCGGCGCCGGGGCATCCGGCGCCGCTGGTGTTCGGCGCGCACATGGACCATCCGGGGCTCGAGGTGGTGAGCACCGAGCCGCTGGTGGGGCGCCTGCTCGGCGCGCGCCGGACGCCGCTGGAGTACTGGACCCGCGGCGTGCCGGTGCGGTTCTACTTCGACGGGCAGGAAGCCCTGGGCAGAATCACCGGCGCCCAGGTGGCCGAGGGCGAGGTGGCGCTGGCGCTGGAGAGCGATGCGAGTATGCCGGCCGGGGCGTTTGGGGTGTTCGATGTCGGGAGCTTCCGTGTGGAGGGCGAATGGCTGCACCTGCGCGCCGCCGACGATCTGGCCGGATGTGCAGCCATCATCAGCGCGCTGGCGCGCTGTGCCGCGCAGCAGGTGCCGGCCGATATCGGCGGGCTCTTCACGCGTGCCGAGGAGGCCGGCTTGCTCGGCGCCACGCTCGCGGCGCGCGACCGGCTGCTGCCGCCGGGGACGCTCTTCATCTCGGTGGAAGCAAGCAAGGCGCTGCCCGGGGCGGAGCTTGGCGGGGGCGCGGTGATTCGCGTGGGCGATCTGGCATCGGCCTTTCATCCGCGCGGCGATGCGCTGCTGTGCGCGGCCCGCCAGCGCCTGGCGGCTGAGGCGCCGAGCGTATTGGTGCAGCGCCAGCTCATGTCCGGCGGCACGTGCGAGGCAACGGCCTTTGTGGCGGCCGGCTACGAGACCGGCGGCGTCGCGGTGCCGCTCGGCAACTATCACAACGCTGGTCCGGACTTCACCATTGCTGCCGAGTACATTCACCGGCGCGATCTCGAGTCGGCGGCGGCCTTGCTCTTTGCCGCCGCGCAGGAGCAGGCCGAGCCGCTGCACGCCGGCGAGACGGCGCAGCGGCTGGCGCTCCAGGCGGAGCGGGCGGCTCCCCGTCTTGCCGCGAGCGCTGCCGGCTGGCGGTTCCTGCCTCCCCGAGTGTGAGCTGCCCGGCGTCGCCGCCGTCCGGCGATTGTCCTGGATCAGCAAGGGAGTTGAACCGGCGGGCGCTGCTGCCATGATCCAGGGCAAAGCGGCCAGTGATCGTCCTGGATCAACAAGGGAGTTGAACCCGTCTCGGGCCCCGGCTATAATCTGAAATGTCGGTGACGTTGCCGGCCCTACCAGGAGTGTGTGGCCGCCGGTGGCGGGGCTCGCCGAGGCGCGCCGACCCGGCCGAACTGAGAGGAGAGGCAATGCTCCCTCTCGGTTCTTTGTTTTTGGCGCGGTGGCCTCGGCGACGGCGTCACCGGCAAGCTGGACCGTCGATGCAGTCAGTAACCCCAGTTGCGTGCGCGCGAGACGCACGAGAAGGGTAGAGGAAAGTGGCGACCAAGCCGGTATATCTCACTCCAGAAGGCAAGATGGCGCTCGAGGAAGAGCGTGATCGTCTGGCCCGGCGGCGGGAGGAGCTACTCAAGCGCATTCAGGAGGAGCGCGAGTTCGGCGCCTTTGCCGAGGGGAGCGAGCCCGACGCCGATAAGACCGAGCTGGCCTTCGTCGAGGGGCGCATCCTGACGATCGAAAACCAGCTGCGCGATGCGGTCGTTGTGGCCAGCCACGACTCGACGAGGGTGGGCCTGGGATCGCGGGTTACCGTCGTCGACGAGGACGGCATCGAGGAGCACTACACCATCGTTGGCTCCCCCGAGGCAAAGCCGTCGGAAGGGCGGATCTCCAATGAGAGTCCCGTTGGCCGCGCGCTGATGGGCAAGTCCGTCGGCGATCGGGTATCGGTCAAGGTTCCGTCCGGCACGCTCGAATACACCATCAAGTCAATCTCGTGACGGAACCGCTCGAGGAAGACCAGTACGTCCAGGCGCGGCGGGCGAAGCTCGCGCGCCTGCGTGCTGCCGGCATCGATCCCTTTCCGCCGCGCGCCGGCCGCACGCATACCGTGGCGGACGCGCTTGCCGGCTTCGATGCCCTAGCCGCGCGTGGAGACGCGATCGCCCTGGCCGGGCGGCTGATGCGCCTGCGCATTATGGGCCGTGCCGCCTTTGCCGATCTGCACGACGCCACCGGCCGCCTGCAGCTGCACCTGACGCAGGATCACCTGGGAGAGGAGGCGTATCGCCTCTTCCGCGAGACGGCCGACCTGGGCGACATCATTGGCGCGCGTGGCACGCTCTTTCGCACCAAGACGGGCGAGCCGACGCTCGAGGTGCGCTCGTGGTCGATCTACGCCAAGGCGCTCCGCCCGCTGCCAGAAAAGTGGCATGGACTCGTCGATCCGGAGGCGCGCTTCCGGCGTCGGTATCTCGACCTGATCAGCAATCCCGAGGTACGCGACCTCCTCACCAAGCGCTCGCAGATCACCCGCGAGGTGCGGCGCTTTCTGGACGAGCGTGGCTTCATCGAGGCCGAGACGCCGGCCTTGCAGCCGCTGCACGGCGGGGCCGCCGCGCGCCCGTTCGTGACGTACCACAATGCGCTCGAGCGCCAGCTCTATCTGCGCATCTCGCTCGAGCTCTATCTCAAGCGGCTGCTGATCGGCGGCTTCGAGCAGGTCTATGAGATTGGGCGTGTCTTTCGCAATGAAGGGATCGACCGGTCGCACAATCCCGAGTTCACCCTGCTCGAAGCCTACCAGGCCTACGCCGACTACACCGAGATCATGCAGCTGGTCGAGCAGCTGGTGGCCACCGTCGCCGAGCGCGTACTGGGTGGCACGACGATCACCCATCAGGATCGCACGATCGACCTGGCACCTCCCTGGCCACGCGTGCCGCTGCGTGAGGCCATTGCACGCCAGACCGGCATCGATTACACCGAGCATCCCACGCTGGAAGCCCTCCAGGCAGCGGTGCAGGCCGCCGGCCTGCGCATCGAGCCACAGAAGACGCGTGCCCAGCTGATCGACAAGCTGATCGACCTGGCCGGCGCCCAGACCGGGAATCCGGTGTTCTTTATTGACTATCCGCTTGAGCTGAG
>Ga0070741_10014085_pt1 | contig 13925 bp, 16 predicted proteins | sample Coa_R1_4_FD_66440 | JGI IMG/M metagenome (GOLD analysis project Ga0070741, IMG submission 66440) | Surface soil microbial communities from Centralia Pennsylvania, which are recovering from an underground coalmine fire - Coalmine... | ecosystem: Environmental > Terrestrial > Soil > Unclassified ... | reverse complement strand
GGGTCGTCCAAGAGGCGCTCACGAACGTGATCAAGCATGCGCAGCCGCGCCGCGCCGTCGTTCGTGTCGCGTTCGGAGCAGACCAGCTGGCAGTCGAGGTGCTCGACGAGGGCGTCATCGCGGCGAGGTCGCCTGCCGGCGGGCGCGGGCTCGCCGGCATGCGCGAACGCGTCGCGCTCTACGGCGGCGTGCTGACGGTCGGCCCCCGCACTGACGGTGGCTTCGGTGTCAGTGCCCGATTCCCGCTGGCCTCGTCGTGATCCGCGTCCTGATCGCAGACGACGAGGCGATCGTCCGCGACGGTCTGCGCGCGCTGGTCGAGCTCGAGCCTGACCTCGAGGTCGTTGCGGAGGCAGCCGACGGAGCAGAAGCAGTCGAGTTCGCAGGCCGACATTCGCCCGACGTCGCGCTCGTCGACATCCGCATGCCGAACGTCGATGGTCTCGAGGCGACGCGACGGCTCGCGAGGCTGCCGTCACCGCCTCGCGTGCTCGTGCTCACGACGTTCGGCCACAACGAGTATGTGTACGAGGCGATGAAGTCCGGCGCGAGCGGCTTCCTGCTGAAGGACGTTCGGCGAGGGCAGCTCACCGACGCGATCCGAAAGGTCGTCGACGGGGACGTGCTCGTAGCTCCCGCGATCACGCGTCGACTGATCGAGGAATTCTGCCGCCGTCCCTCGTCAGACGACGCCCGCCGTAAAGAACTCGCCGACCTGACTCCCCGCGAGGTCGAGGTACTCACGCTCGTGGGGCGCGGCCTGTCAAACCGCGAGATCGCGCAGGCGCTCGTCGTCGCGGAGACAACCGTGAAGACGCACGTCGCGCACGTGCTCTCGAAGCTCGACATTCGCGACCGCGCCCAAGCCGTCGTCGTCGCCTACGAGACCGGACTCGTCAGGCCCGGCACGTAGCTGGGTGGCTTGGCTGCGTTCAAGGCCTCGGCCACGTCGCCGTGAAGTGGCCTGCGACCCGGATGCGACCTCGACAACAAGAACGAGCACGCGTCCCAGAACCTGCAATTCAGCACAGACAACAAGAAATCCGATCTTGCAGTTTCTCCCTCCCTGAAGGGAACGCGGTGAGCTCGGTGTTCCCGCCGTAACGATGTGTTCGCTGGTAGGTCGTGCTTGGCGCGTCCCGTCTACGGCTCAGCTCACATGCGCGTTGGGGATCTCGCGGTTGGAGTAGTGCGGTTGCCAGAAAGGGAACTCGGTTGCGAGCCAGTGTCGGAGTGCGTCGTAGACCTGGGTGTAGAGACCGGCGTGGTAGGCGTCGGGGGTGACCCACCAGCTGACGTCGACGTCGCGGTCGAGGAGCTGCTCGTCGAGTGGAGTCCGGGATCCGAGTGGGTAGAGGTAGCAGCACCCGAGGTACGCGCCGGTCGTGTCGCGGGCAATGTAGGTGAGCGATTTCCGGTCTCGGAACTCGCATTCGTGCCAGACGAGGTCGACGTAGTTCTCGTCTTCGGTGACGGGGCCGGTGGGCCAGTTCCCGCCGCGCGTCTTTGGGATCAGGTCGAGGCTGGCGTTGATGCCGTGCACGTCGTCGGCGAGGTCGGCGCGGGTGATGACAGTCGCGACGACATCGCGGTGGACGAGGCGTGCCGGCGGCACGAAGCCTTCGGGGAAGTCGAGCTTTTTGAGGAAGCCGGCATAGTTCATTTCTCTCCTCGGATCGAGGGGCGTGCTTAGCGTTGAACCCGGTAGCGGAGGTGTGTGGCCTCCGGCGTGTCGATCACCCGTATGACCTCGAGCTCGATGCGCGATGGCAAGACGTCGAATTGTCGTAGGCCGCCGCCGAAGAGCACAGGGATCAGGTGGATCTGGATTTCGTCGAGCACGCCTTCCTCGAGTGCGCGCTGTGCTGTGTATGCGCCGTGGACGAGCACGTCCTTCGCCCCGGCCGCGGCCTTCGCCTGCGTCATGGCGGCGACGATCCCGTCGGTCACATAGGTCACCAGCGGATAGTTGGCGACCGAGGGAGGTGCTGGCAGGTGGCTGAGCACGAAGATCGGGACGCCGTGGTGGTGGCCGTTGTAGTGATCGACTTGCTCCACGGTGCGCCGACCCGTTAGGACCGCACCCGTCGCGGTCATCTCGTCCATCAGCTGGGCGGCGGTCGGGGTGGTCTTGCCTTCTGCGTCCGACCCGAGCCAATCGTGCAACCGTTCGAATCCGTCACCCCCGGGGTTTCCCGGCGCGTCATTGGGACCGGCGATATATCCGTCGAGTGACATCGACATGTACAGCACGGAATTGGACACTTCGACCTCCCTGGTCGTGACGGCCTTCAGAATGTGGCGGGTTCCGGATTCGGCGCGCTTGCTGACTCGTGCTGGGAAGAATGGGAGCCGCTGATGGTCGCGAGCCGCGCCCAAGCCACCAGCACCGCACCGGCAGCGAAGACCCCCGCCGCGAGAAACGTCTTTTCGCTGCCGTAGTGCTGGGTCAGTGCGCCAGCGAGAGTGGCTCCCGCTGCTGTTCCGCCACTGACCGCGCTCTCCAGCCACGAGAATGCCTCTGTCGCGGTGCCCTTTGGACCAACACGATCGACCGCCGAGTAGATGTTGGTGTAGGTCGGCGCAATCGTCGCGCCGGCGAGTGTGACGACGACAGCCATAGCCACGATGCTCGCGGTCGTGCCGGCAAGCGCACTGTGCAGGATGCCTAGCAGCAAGACAAGCGTGATGAGACCCTTCGAACTGTCGAGCAGGCCGCTGAAGCGGCGAGCGACGAGCACTCCGCCGAGAAGTGATCCCACACCCCACAAACCGAGCACCGGCCCGGCGGCGGCAGCGGTGTTCCCCAGCGCCTTCATCGCCGCAGGGAGCGCGACATCCACGACCCCGAACACCCCGCCGACCATCGTCAGGATGAGGATGAACGTCTGAACTCCCGGCGATCGTGCCGCCCCCTGCGCACGCGCAGCGCGTGCGACCGGCCTCCACTGACGCGAGACAGGCTGCAGTGCAAAGAGGACCGTCCCGGAGGCGAGCAGGATCGCGCAGACGATAAGCGATCCGGAGATCGACCAAGCGGAGGCAAGACCGAGAGCGAGAGGCGGACCGAGGATGAAGGTCAGCTCAAAGGCAGTCGACTCAACGGCGAAGGCCGTGCGCACCTGACTGGCTTCAACGACCGTTGGGATGAGCGCCCGCACGCACCCGTTAAGGGGCGGCCTGGCAGCTCCGATGGCAGCTGCGACGGCGATCAGGGCGATCGCGGGTGTGCCGGCTGGGAGCAGCGCGAACGAGACCAGCAACACGGCGTCAGCGATCGCGGTGACGACAAGAACGCCGGTTTGGCCGATGCGATCGACGAGACGGCCGACGCTCGGCGTCGAGACGGCCCTGGCGGCAACGTACGCACCGCTCGCAATCCCGGCAACCGAATACGAGCCGGTCGTCTCACGCGCGCGAAACAGAAGGACGATGAAGATCATCGCCGACGGGAGACGAGCGATCGTGCCGAGGCCGAGCAACACGAGCGCGGCGTGATTTCGCACAAGCCCCTGAGACGGCCTTGAGTCGCTTGGCGTCGCGATGAACACTTCGGTCGAGCGATTCACGTTCATGCAGACCGAGGACGTCCGTCGATCTCATCGCAGCTCTCGATCGCGGCCCCTCGATGTGACCGAGAAGAGTGGGCGTAGTTCATCTGGCTCCTCGAACAGACGGGGCAACAGCCTTGGCGAACAGGTTGAGTTGCTCGTCGGGGTCGGGACCGATCGGCACGAAGACGATCGAGTCGGCGCCGGCGTCGGCGAGCGCGGTGAGGGAGGCGATGACCTGGTCGGTGGTGCCGGCGGCAGCGAGTGCGTCGATGAGGTCGTCGGGTAGTTCGTGCGCGATCTCATCTGGGCTGCCGAGTTCGCGGAGGGCGTGCAGTTCGGGCTCCCGGTCGAGCGGTGCGAGTTGCGCGGCGACGCTCTCGCGGAGGAGCATGTCGGCGAGCAGCCGCCGCGCCTGGTGGCGGTCGGGGTCGATGTGGCCGTTGACGTAGACGGTGATCTCGTGCGGGTCGGAACGGCCCGCGGCGGCGCGACCCTGTTCGATCTGCTCACGGGCCGTTCGGATGTAGGCGGCCGGTGATGGCTCGGCGAGGATCGTTCCGTCGGCGCTGCGGCCGCTGGCGCGCAGCCCGAACGGTCTGCGCACGCCCAGTAATACCGGCGGCACGATGTGCGGCGGGTGCTCGAGGCGAACGTCGCGCAGGCGGACGTAGTCACCTTCGGTGGTGACGCAATCGCCGGCCAGCAGGCGGCGCATGGCGCTCACGGTTTCTTCGAGTGCTCGGACCGGTTTCGTCGGCAGTGCCCCGATCTGGTCCATCCACTCGGGCACGCCGTGCCCGATCCCGGGGACGAATCGTCCTGGGTGGATACGAGCCAGCGTCGCGATCTCCATCGCGGCCGCTGCCGTGTTGCGGAAGACGGCGGGCATCACGCCCAGTCCGACGGTAATTCGGCTCGTGGCGGCGAGCGCAGTCGCGCTCGACGCGATCCCGCCTGTCAGGAAGCAGTCTTCCCAGAGCCAGAGCTCGTCCAGCCCGGCCGTCTCCGCCAGACGGGCGAATGCCGCAATCCCTTCCGGCGGCCGGTCAGGCGTGTAGACGACGCCGAGCCTCGTCATGGTTCAGGAGGCGAGCCGGTAGGTGAGGATGACCATGCTGTTCTTGAGGATCGCGGAGTCGACGAGCTCGAACTGGGTGGGCGGTCCTTTCGGGAAGAGCAGGTCGTCGGTGCGGCCGGCGCCGACGAACAACGGGTGGATCCAGAGCCGCAGCTCGTCGAGCAGGCCGTGCTCCATGAGGAGGGTCGAGACGACGCCGAAGCCGTACTGGACGATGTCCTGGCCCGGCTCGGCCTTGAGCTCACGTACACGCTCGGCTACGTCGCTCGAGATCACGGTCGTGTTCGCCCAGTCCGGGTCTTTCAGGGTGGTCGAGACGACGTACTTGGGCATGGTGTTGATGCGGTCGGAGTAGGGGTCGCCGGAGCGGGTCTGCCACACCGGCGCGAAGCCCTCATACGTTCTGCGCCCCATCAGGACTGCGTCGCAGGCGAGCAGCAGGTCGGTTTGGATCTGCCCGCCCCGCTCGTCTGGGGGTCTGTCGATCGTCGGCCAGAGGTGCGGCTGCTCGACGACGCCGTCCAGCGAGATGTAGGTGGAGTTGATGATCTTGCGCACGCGGTCTCCTCCTCTCGTGTCTGGTTGTTACGCCGGGTCGCTGCCAAGCCAGCTCTGCTGGACGGCTCCGGCCTCGTGGACGGAGACGACGAGCAGCGGTTGCTCGCCGACATTTCGGAAGCCGTGTGCCGTCTCGGGCGGGACGACGAGCATCTGGTTCGGCCGTAGCTCGACGATCTCCTCGCCGGCGGTCCATCGTCCGCGTCCCTCGAGGAGCAGGAACGTCTCGGGGTAGGGATGGGTGTGCAGCTCGACGGTGCTGCCTGGCGGGGTGCGGACGATGAACATCGAGACGCCAACCCCCGCTCGCGGGCCGCCCTCGAAAAGGCACGCGGTTGGGCTGAGCTGCATCTCGTCGAGATCGAGGACGACGACGCGGGAGGCTTTTGTCATTGCCGGCCTTCTGCATGTACGGAGACATCGTCCGAGCCGGCGAGCCAGCGGGTGTCGAATCGTCCGTTGAGGTGGACGTCGATCTGACGGAGCCGTGCTGGACCCGGGTTGACGAATGCGTGCGGTTGCTGCGGCGAGACGACGACGAGACTGCCGGCGCCCACGGTGTGCTCGTGCTCGCCGTCGGTGAACGTAGCCTCCCCCTCGAGCACGAAGAAGAGCTCGGCGTAGGGGTGCAGGTGCAGGCTCGGGCCTTCGCCTGGTGCGGCGTCGACGAAGATGACCGACGCGGGCACGCCGAGCGATTCGCCCTCGAGCTCGCGGGAGAACTCGCCGGCCGCGAGGTCGGACTGGGTGAGGATGGTGATGTCTGCTTCCATTCGTGTTGCTCCTTGAGTCGCCGTTGTGTTGAGTTGACGCGGACCACTCGGCGAACTCATCGCAGCTCGGGCTCATAGGCGAGGATCACGATCCCGTTTTCGACCGGTTTCGACTCGACGAGTCGAAACGGCTTCTGTGTCTGGGTGGTGCCAAAGAGGCGCGTCCCCTCGCCGAGCACGACCGGGAACACCATCAGGTGCAACCGGTCGACGAGATCGAGATCGAGAAGTCCCCGGACGAGTTGGGCGCTGCCTGCGACGAGGATGTCGCGCTCGTGGCGCTGCTTGAGCTCCGCGAGGCTCGCCGAGAGCTCACCATCGAGGACGCTCGTGTTGTTCCAGTCTGGGTCGCGGAGGGTCGAGGAGACGACGTACTTCGGCATCCCGTTCATCCGCTCGCCGAAGACACCGGTGCCCTCCATCGTCGGCCACGCCTTCGCGAAGCCCTCGTAGGTGATGCGACCGAGCAGCTGGGCGTCGCTTGCCATCAGCTCTTCGAGCTTGAAGGCCATCGCGTCCTCCCCGGTGCCGCGCGCCCATCCGCCGCGGTCGAACTCGCTCGGATCGCCGGGCGCCTGTACAACGCCGTCGAGCGTGATGAACTCGGTGACGACAACTCGTCCCATGTTGGGTCTCCTTTCTCGATTCGTGTTAGACGCTAGACACGATTGGACTCGACAAAGGAACCAATCGGACGACGGCGTCTAGGGCCAATCGTTTACGGTCTTCGTCGTGAACCTCGACGTTGAATTTCGACGCGGAACGTCCCTGCGCAGCCAGCTCGAGCACGCGCTGCGTACGGCGATCCGCGCCGGCAAGCTGCAGCCCGGCGCGTTGCTTCCGCCGAGCCGCGTGCTTGCGGAGCACTTCGGTGTGTCGCGCGGCGTCGTCGTCGACAGCTACGCGCAGCTCGTGGCCGAGGGGTACCTCTCCGCCCGTCAGGGATCAGGGACGCGCGTCGCCCAGCTTCCCGCACCGTGGGGTCCGCCCGAGCCGCGCCGGCTGGAACCGCCGGGACGCTACCGCTACGAGTTGCGGCCAGGGCTCGCGGACTTTCACGTCTTTCCGCGCGCGCGCTGGCAGTCGGCGCTCGTGCAAGCGCTTCGCGACCTGCCGGACGCGCGGCTGACCTACTGCGCCCCGGCCGGTGCGGCAGAGCTTCGAAACGCGGTCGCCGAGCACCTGGCACGGATGCGCGGCGTCGTCGTCGAGCCGGAGTGTCTTGTCATCTGCTGCGGCGTCTCCCACGGCCTCAGCCTGGTATGGGCGGCGTTGCGTGCACGCGGCGCGAACCGCGTGGCGATCGAGGACCCGGGTTGGCGCTGGCAGAGGTTCACCGTCGAGCAGGCAGGCCTCGAGGCCGTTCCGATTCGCGTGGACGACGAAGGGCTGGTCGTCGCGGATCTCGCCGCCGCCGGGCCCGACGCTGTCGTGCTCACGCCGGCGCACCAGTACCCGACTGGTGCGGTCATGAGCCCTCGGCGCCGGCAGCAGCTCGTCGGCTGGGCGCGCGAGCACGATGCACTGATCGTCGAGGACGACTACGACGTCGAGTACCGCTACGACAGGCATCCGGTCTCGGCGCTGCAAGGGCTCGCACCGGACCACGTGGTCTTTCTCGGAACGACTGCGAAGACGCTCGCCCCGGCGCTGCGGATCGCCTGGATCGTTCCGCCCGACCGGCTGGTCGACGAGCTCACGGCCGCGCTGCGCATCACCGGTGTTACACCGCCGACGCTCGACCAGGTGGCGCTCGCCTCCTTCATCGCCGATTCCGGCCTCGAGCGTCACCTACGCCGGATGCGGCGACGCTACGCCGAGAAGCGGGAGATCCTGGTCGAAGCCCTCGAACAGCACGTGCCTGACGCAGTCGTTCACGGCGCTTCTGCCGGCCTGCACCTGCTCGCCGTCCTTCCGGACGACGTCGACGAACACGTCGCCGCGCAACGGGCACGACAGGCAGGCGTCGGCCTGCACGAGCTGCACTACCACTGCACCACCGTCGCGCCGCGGCCGCCCGCCTTTGTCCTCGGCTACGCGCTGCCCACTCCCTCCGAGCTGCGGGCAGCCGCACGGATCCTCGGCGCCGTCGTCCAAGCCGCGCCGGCGCCTGCGGTCCGGGATTGGTCTCTGAAGGAGCGGGCCGATTGGTCCGAGGGAAACATCGCGCGACTTCTAGCGTTAGAAGCCGACTCCACGTGCGCCGAATCGTGAGGCGAGTGGGTACACGGTGGGTGCGGTGGCGAACCGATGAATTCGTTGCTCCGCTCCCGTCGTAACTGCAACTGATTTGAGAAAGACAGGGGAGGAGATCGATGACGATGACCGACAGAAGCCGCTGGATCGCCTTGTATGTGCTCTGCCTGGGGACCCTGATGATCGTTCTCGACGTGACGATTGTCGGTGTCGCGCTCCCCTCGATCAAGAAGGATCTCGGCTTCTCGCAGTCGTCGCTCGCCTGGGTCGTCAACGGCTACCTGCTGACCTACGGCGGCTGCCTCTTGCTCGGCGGCCGGCTCGGCGATCTCTTCGGGCACAGGCGCCTGTTCCTGATCGGGCTCACGCTGTTCACGCTCTCCTCGCTCGCCTGCGGCCTCTCCACGTCGCAGGGAGAACTGGTTGCGGCTCGCCTCGTCCAGGGGGTCGGCGGTGCGATCACCTCGGCCGTTTCGTTCGGTCTCGTGATGACGATCTTCACGGAGCCGGGCGACCGGGCCAAGGCGATGGGCGTGATGGGGTTCGTCGCGTCCGGCGGCGGGAGCCTCGGCGTGCTGCTCGGCGGAATCATCACCGACGTGATCAGCTGGCACTGGATCTTTCTCGTCAACGTGCCGATCGGCGCCCTCGTCATCGCTCTCTCGCTCCGGCTGCTCGCCCCGATGCCGGGTTGGGCGACGAGCCGGAGACTCGACGTCCTGGGCGCCGTCACGGTGACGGCATCGTTGATGCTCGCGGTCTACGCGATCAACAACCACCCGGGCGGTTGGGGCTCCGCGGAGACGATCGGCCTGATCGGCGGCGCGGTCGTTCTCCTGGCCGCGTTCGTCGGCTGGGAGAGGCGCGCGACCGAGCCGCTGATGCCGCTGCGGCTGTTCAAGCACCGGAACCTGGCGGTCGCAAACACGGCGGGCGTGCTGTGGGCGGCGGCGATGTTCGCCTGGTTCTTCATGACGGCCCTCTACCTGCAGCTCGTGCTCGGCTATTCGCCGCTCAAGGTCGGTCTTGCGTTTCTGCCGGGCAACCTGATCATGGGCGCGCTCTCGATCGGCATCTCCGCCAAGCTCGTCACGAACTACGGCTACCGCAGGCCGCTCGTCGTCGGGCTTCTTGCCGCCGGCGTCGGTCTCGCGCTGCTTGCTCGAGCACCGGTGCACGGCCAGTTCCTGCCCGACGTGCTGCCGAGCATGATCCTGCTCGGGTTCGGAGCCGGAATCGCGTTCAACCCGGTCCTCCTGGCCGCGATGGGCGACGTCGAGCCGCAGGAGGCCGGTCTCGCCTCCGGGCTCGTGAACACGTCGTTCATGATGGGCGGTGCGCTCGGCCTCGCCGTGCTCGCGAGCATCTCCTCATCGCGTGCGGCGCATCTCGGCGGCACCGTCGCCGGGCTGACGAGCGGCTACCACTATGCGTTCGTCGGCGGTGCGATCTGCGCTGTGCTTGCCGCGACGCTCGGCGGCGCCGTCATGCGCGACGCGCAGCAGGCACCCGCGCACGAGCGCGTACGCCATGCCGAGCCTACGTTGGACGTCGAGTGACGGACGCCGCCGTGGCACTCAAGCGGCTGGACAACGTCGGCATCGTCGTCGAGGACCTCGAAGCGACGATCGAGTTCTTTCGCGAGCTCGGCCTCGAGCTCGAGGGCCGGGGCACGGTGGAGGGAGAGTGGGCGGGGCGCGTCACCGGGCTGGGCGACCAGCGCGTCGAGATCGCAATGATGCGCACTCCAGACGGCCACGCCCGGCTCGAGCTCTCGCGCTTTCTGGCGCCGAGTCTGGTCGCCGATCATCGGAGCGCCCCGGTGAACGCCCTCGGCTACTTGCGCGTCATGTTCGCCGCCCACGACATCGACGACACGCTCGTCCGGCTTCGAGCGCACGGCGCTGAGCTCGTCAGCAGCGAGGTCGTCCAGTTCGGGGACTCGATTCGGCTCTGCTACATCCGCGGGCCCGAAGGCCTTCCCATCGGCCTGGCCGAAGAGCTCGGCTGACCGCGAGGCCCTCGACATAGATTCCGAGCAGGGTCTCGAACGGTCGCAAAGACGACGTTCGGCTCGAACCCGGCGCGTCCTGCAGCCGTCCACGATTACCGCTGACACCGGATCGGGCGTGCCGATGATCCAGCGTTCGGGGGCGCCTCGAGAGTGAGCCGCTTGCTTCGACAGCCGCGGCCGAGAGCCGACAGCCTCGCTTGCCCTGGTCTTGATGAATGTCCCCCGAGCGCGCCTGTTCGTGGTGCGGCGGTGTGCGCGCCGGCGCGCCTTTGCCGAAGGATTGGGCGTGTGCCGACCGAACTCCGACTCGTGCCCACAAGCGCCTTTGGCGAGGACACTTTCGGCCGCAAGGCCGAGGCGGCGGCGCGCTTCTTCGGCACACCGAAATACATCGTCGGACAGACGCTCATCGTGATCGCGTGGATCGCATTGAACGCGGTTGCGGTCTCTTTTCAGTGGGATCCGTACCCGTTCATTCTCCTCAACCTGGCCTTCTCGACCCAGGCCGCCTACGCCGCACCGCTGATCCTGCTAGCGCAGACACGGCAGGCCGACCGCGACAAAGTCGCGCTCGACCAGCTGGAGGCGCACCGGGAAGAGGTCATGCGCCACATGCAGGAACGCGAGACTGCGATCAAGAAGGAGACCGACGAGCTCAAGACCCTGCTCACGGCCAACACCAACCTCACTCAGCAGGACAAGGAACTGACCGAGAAGATCGAAACCCTCACCCGGGAGATCCATGCGAGCCTGAAGGCCGGCTAACTCGGGTGAGGAATGCGGCGTGGGCGAGCATTCGACGGCTCCATACCCACCGCACGTTGGCCATCACTTCTCTCCTTGATCATCGGGACATCAGGACGTCAAAGAGAGATCCGCGTCATTTCATGTCCAACCCGGCGTGCGGCTCGCTTCCTCGATCCATGTGTGCAGCTCCGGTCGTTGAGCCTCCTCCAGCGTGGTCACCTTGACGTACCGGGTCCGGCCCGTGGTTCCGAGCGGCGGTGGGGAGTCGAAGTCTGCACCGCCGAGGAAGACGACGTTCACCGAAACGTCGTAGGCGGCCAGCTCGATGATCCAGCCGAGTTCCGGTAGCCCGTAGTACGGCCTCTTCCACTTGACGGCGTAGTGAAGGCCGGGAACGGTCGCCCGGATCGATTCATCCAACGCCCGGACGATGGGCTGTAGATGCGGCATCTGGCGCCCGAACCAAGCGTCGATGTCGGAGTGCTTAGCCGATGGCTGTGGCGGCTTTCGCCCTGCGTTTCCTTTGATTTCTTTCGGCATCGCCTGTCCCTCGAGGTCTTGGTGGCCGATTCAGCCTTTCGCTGAAGATCTCGCTGATTTCTGTCAATCGATATCGGCGGAGTGCGCGCCTTTCTCTTTGAGCCATCCGATGACGTTCTCTTGGCGGGTGCCGAGGCGGCTGGCTGCGTCTAGTGGGGTTCCGTGGGCGTATTCAGGTTCCCAGTTGAGGTCGGCACCAGCGGCGAGGAGGCGTTCGGCGGCCCGGCGCTGCTCGCCCGCGCAGGCGTGCCAGAACCCCTGCGACACCTCCTCAGGCGTGGGGTTCGCGGTGTCGAGCAGTTCCTCGAGGCGGTGGAGCAGGCCGAGTGCCCCGGCGTGCCACAGTTTCTCGACCGCGGCGCCGCGGGCGACGAGCAGGCGGGCGACATGCCAGCAGCCGTAGCCGATCGCGTTGTCGAGAGGGGTTCCGATCGAGCCGTCTGGGACTTCTATGTCGGCGCCGCCGTCGATGAGCGCGGCCGCGACGTCGACGTCGTCGCTGCTGGCTGCCCAGTGCAACGCCGTTTCGGAGCCTGGCTCGGGGTCTCGGTGGTTGGGGTTGGCGCCGGCCGCGATAAGGATGGGAACGATCTGAGGGCCGTTGGGGAAGTAGCCCGGCCAGTCGGCCACGACGTGCAGCGCCGTGCGGGTCTTGAAGGGACCACCCAGTGGGTCTCTGGCGAGCTCCGGATTGTCGGCGACGATCCGTTCGACTGCCTCGATGTCACCGGAGTGGATGGCGCCGACCAGCGCGGCAGCCGTCTCATGATCGGTGGTCACGGGCGTTGTTCGCTGATCGCGTTCTTCAACGAGCTTGAGAGTCTAGGCCGCTCCCTCGTTACCAGGTGAGCCGACGGTTTGTTAGATGAGTCGGCGTTCTGCGGCCCAGCGGGTGAGCTCGTGCCTGTTTGTCAGCTGGAGCTTGCGAAGGACGTTGGTGACGTGGCTCTCGATGGTCTTGGTCGAGAGGTGGAGTCGGGCGGCGATTTCCTTGTAGCGGTAGCCGCGGGCGATGAGTTGGAGGACTTCCTGCTCGCGGGCGGTGAGCTCGTCTAGGTCGGTGTCGGAGTGCGTCCGTTCGCCGGCGCGGAAGGCGTCGAGCACGAAGCCGGCGAGGCGGGGTGAGAAGACTGCGTCTCCTTCGGCGACGCGGAGGACGGCGTCGGCAAGCTCGTCTGCCGAGATCGTCTTGGTCACGTAGCCTCGGGCGCCCGCGCGGATTACGGCGATCACGTCCTCCGCCGCGTCGGAGACGGAGAGCGCGAGGAACTTCACGCCGGGACGCTCGGGAGCGACCGCGGCGATCACGCCTTCGCCGCCGCCGTCGGGGAGATGGACGTCGAGGAGAACGACGTCGGGGTCGGTTTCCTTGATCAGCGGGACGGCCTCGGCGAGGCTGCCGGCTTCGCCGACGATGTCGACTCTCGCTCCGAGCTCGCCGCGCACACCGGCGCGGAGCAGGGCATGGTCGTCGACGAGGACGACGCGCGGCTTCACGGCGCCTTCCGTGGCATAAGAAGCTCCACCTCGGTTCCGGCCCCGGGCGCTGCCACGATTCGTGCCGTTCCGCCCGCGCGCGTCATGCGGGCCTCGATCGAGTCGGCGAGACCGCGCCGGTCGGACGGGACGGTGCTGCGATCGAATCCCTTGCCTCGGTCGCGCACGAAGACGTTCACCTGGGCGCTGTTGGCCTCGGCGTAGACGGAGATCTCATCCGCGCCGGAGAACTTCGCGGCGTTCTGCATCGCTTCGCGCGCCGCGAGCACGACGGCGTTCACGCTGCCGTCGACGGTGCAGTCCCCGCCGCTTGCGACTTCGACGCGGACGCCGTGCAACTCCTCGATGTCGGCGGCGGCGTCGAAGAGTGCTCCAACGAGTGTCTCGCTCGACGAGGGGCTGTCGTAGAGCCAGCCACGGAGCTCGCGTTCTTGTCGGCGGGCGAGCGAGGCGACGCGCGTCTGTTCGCCTGCATGCTTCTGGATGAGGGCGAGTGTTTGCAGCACAGAGTCGTGTACGCGCGCGGCGACATCGGCGCGTTCCTCGCTGCGGATGCGTGCGGTTCGCTCCGCGTCGCGTTCAAGCGCGAGCTGCCACATCCACGGCCCGATGACGAAGAGGAAGGCACCGGCCAGCGCCGCCGGCGCGAGAAACGACACCGATGAGTTGCCGCGCAGGAAGAGCAGCGCAACACCGCCTGCGGCGAGCGCCAGCCCGGCGACCGAGAGCGGCGCGTCGGGCCTGAGCGAGCGGCCGCGGCGCCAGATGAGCGTGAGCCCGCAGGCGATGAGCACGAGCGCGGCCGCCGTTTGCGCAGACAGGCCGAGCGCCCTCAGCGCGAGCCCCGCAGCTGCGAGCGAGGCGACGGCTGCGAGCCAGCCTTTTCCTGTGAGGTAGAGCCAGATGGCGACATACAGGACGACGCCGGCTCCGCCCGCGAACGCGAGCAGTGTGAAGACGAGCCGGAC
>Ga0070741_10014084_pt1 | contig 13925 bp, 10 predicted proteins | sample Coa_R1_4_FD_66440 | JGI IMG/M metagenome (GOLD analysis project Ga0070741, IMG submission 66440) | Surface soil microbial communities from Centralia Pennsylvania, which are recovering from an underground coalmine fire - Coalmine... | ecosystem: Environmental > Terrestrial > Soil > Unclassified ... | reverse complement strand
GCGGCTATGAGCAACCACGGATAACTACGTGCTTGTCGAGATCTGATATAACGATTTCAATATGCACGTGATTGCCAATTCCAGGTGAGCGGGCGACATAACGCCCCGTCCGGGCATCAAAGACGCTGCCGCCATAACCGCATTCGGGCCGGTACATGCCGGACCCGCCCCCGATTCTTGGGTGTCGCGACCGCGACGCCGCCGAATTGCTTATTCACAGGGGGAGCTGATCGACATCCTTAACATCCCCGGGTTCCTCGGCCGCGCGGATCAGCAGGTCAAACCGCGCGGAAATCGGATAGAGCTGGCAAGGTCGATATGGTGTCAATGCCGCTACCGACGCTAGATCTCGTCACCCACGACGACGCGCAGCCGGCCTTCCCGGCCGTATACCTCGAAGGTCGTCCGGAAATATCTTACGGTGAGCTCGCCGAATTGGTCAGCGAATCAGAACGGGTGCTGCGCCATGACGACAAGGCGCTGGTGCTGTGTGCGGGCGACCGCGATCTGCCCACGCTACTGGCCTATATCGCCGCGCTGCGCATAGGGCACGCCGTTGCGTTTCTGCCCGCCTCGGATGAGATTATCTCGGCATACCAGCCCGAGTTCGTCGTCCCGGCACCCGGCGGGGGTGCCGGACTGGCCGATCTGGGCTACTGCCCGGCCGCGGAATTGATCGCCGGTACGACGATCTTCAGACGAAAGAGCAGTCAGCTGACCGGTGAAATTTACCCCGACACGGCATTGTTGCTGGCTACTTCGGGCTCGACCGGCAGCCCCAAGACGGTACGGCTGTCGTGTTCCGGGCTGGCCGACAACACGGCCGCCGTCATCCGTGCGCTGGGCATCACCGCGGCCGAACGCGCCCCGACCACGCTGCCGATCACGCACGCCTACGGATTGTCCGTGCTGAACACCCACCTGCTGGCCGGCGCGAGCGTCGTGCTCAGCAACCGGTCGCCGCTGTCATTGGCGACCTGGGACCTGCTGGTCCGCTCGGGTGCCACGTCGTTCGCCGCGGTGCCGACGACATACTCGGCGTTCGGCCCGGCGCACCTCAACCTGCTGGGCCGCAGCAAGGTCCGCACCATGACACAGTCGGGCGCGCGGCTGGGCGAGGACCTGACCATGCGTCTGGTACGGATGATGGACCAGCAGGACGGCCGGTTCTTCGTCATGTACGGCCAGACCGAGGCGACCTCCCGGATCGCCCGCCTGGACCCTGCCGAACTGCCGCACCGCCTCGGATCGGTCGGCACCGCGATGCCGGGCGGCACGATCACGATCCGGCCGGCGCCGGTCCACGCGCGGGCCGTGCCCGGCGAGGGCGCGGTCCACTACCGGGGCCCTGGCGTCATGCTCGGCTACGGGACCGGGCGCGCGGATCTGTGCCGCGGCGCCGAGGTGGACGTCCTGGACACCGGCGATCTCGGGTACCTGAGCGACGGCTACTTGTACCTGACCGGCCGCACCAAGCGGATCGTCAAGGTGCTCGGCATCCGCACCAGCCTGGACGACCTGGAGCGAATGGTGGAACAGCCGGGCCACCCCACCGCGGTGATCTGCGGGACCGACGACGTGCTGCACCTGGTCGGCGCGGGCGACGCGGCCGTGCACGAACAGCAGCGCCGGCAACTGGTCGAGTCGCTCGGTGTACCAAGCCGGCACGTCGTCTTCCGGCACGTCGGCTCGCTCCCCCGGACACCCGGCGGAAAGGTCGACTACCGGACGTTGGCGATGGTCGTCGATTCGCATGGAGGCTCGGCCGATGGAGCTGACTGACTGGCGGACACTGTCCGACCAGGGACCCGCCCTCGTCCCCTGTCTGGACTTTCCCGGATGGCGCGCGGCGGCGGGCTTCGCGGATCTGGCCGACGGGGTCGCGGCCGATGCCTGCTTCCTCCACTTCAGGCCCAGCGCCGGCCCGCTGGCGGTGTGCGTTGACCGCTGGGTGGCCGAGTTCACCGCGACCGGCCGGCCGGTGCGCGCGGTGCTGGGGTACTGCGCCGGCGCCTCGCTGGCCACCCGTCTCGCCGACGCGATCGCCGCGACCGGGCCGCCGCCGATGGTCGTGCTCTTCGACGCCGTGCCGATCACCGGTGACTCGATGACCAGCCAGTTCACGTCGACGCTGGAGTCCTCCGCCCAGCATCTGACCGCGGACGAGCTGGCGGACGCCCGTGACCTGTCCGAGCAGCTGGTGACGAAGTACCCGGACGACCTGCCGCGAATCGCGACGACCCTGACCGACCGGTACAACCGGCTGATGGGCGCGGTCGCCGACCGGCTGTCCCTGCCCGCGTTCCTCCTTCAGGAGCTCACCGACGCGTTCACCACCTACCTGGACTACCTGCTGCTGGCCGGCGAGGGCGGGTTCGACATGCGCACGACGACCCCGCTGTTCCTGACCTCGGCCGACTACGAGCCGCCGGTGGAGGGCGCGCGAACTATCGCGCTCGACATTGACCACGATGACCTGTTGCGCGACCCCGAGGTGCACGAGCTCGTCGCCAATCTGCTGAGAGGAAAACATCCGTGGTGACCCTGCCTGAGATATCCGAGGTCTTGGCCGCACATCCCGCCGTCCGTCGCGCCGAGGTCGTGATCGTGCGCCATCAAGGGCGGGACGTGGCCATCGCCGCCGCCGAGCCGAGTGAGTACGTGAGCGGGCCGATCTTGCGCAATTACGTGCGGCAAGAGCTGGGCGAGGACACCGGGCTGGCCGGCGTGCTGATCGTGGAGCAGATGCCGATGGCCGACGGCGCGGTGGACGTCGACAGCCTCGCTGCGGCGGTGGCCGAAGGCCGGTGCGCCCTGTTCGAGGATCCGCGCGATGACGTGGAACGGCGAGTGGCGGCGATCTGGTCGGCACAGATGGACGTGCGGTCCGTCGGCGTCAACGACGACTTCCTGGAACTGGGCGGCGACTCGCTGTCGGTCCTGGGCATCATCGCCGCCATCGAGACGGAGTTCGGCCGGTCGCTGAACGTCTACGAGTTCATGAACGCGGCAAGTGTCCGCCGCCTGGCGGAGATCCTGCGATAACGATGGTCCTTTCCGTGCGCCGGCGGATCGGCGACATCGCCCGTGCCGACCCGGACCGGACAGCACTCATCGGTTTCGACACCAACCTGGTCGAACAGGTCCTGTCCTGGCGGGAATTCGCCGACCGGGTGGCGGACGCGGCCGACGCGCTGCGCGCGGCAGTTGACGACCGCTCGCGGTCGTGCGCCGTGGTGCCGGCCGGCAATACCCTGCCCGCGGCCATCGCGATCGCCGCGGCGCTGACCGCCGAGGTGCCGGTCTTCCCGCTGAACCCGACCACCCCGCTGGCCGAACGCGACGCCCTGCTGCGCCTGCTGGGCCGGCGGTTCACGCACGGCTATCTGGTAGACGCCGAGCTCCGGCCGCAACGGCTCGACCTGTCCGCCGGGTCCGCTGTGGCCGACGGCCATGGCACCGTGGCCGACGGCCATGGCACCGTGGCCGACGGCCACGGCACCGCGGCCGACGGCCCTGGCCCAGGCAAACCCGGAACCGTGGCGTACCTGCTGGCGACCGGCGCGAGCACGGGCATCCCGAAGATCTCCGCCCGGCCCGGACCACTGCGCTACGACCCGATGCGGACGCCGTCCCTGGTGATCAGGCAGGCCGGCTGGCGCAGCGCGCAACGGCAGCTCATCGTCGGGCCGCTGTACCACGCCGCCCCGTTCACCGCGTTCCTCGACGCGATGCTGGACAGCAACACCGTCGTCCTGCAGCCGTTCTTCGCACCGCGGTGGACACCCGAGCTGGTGCACCGGTACGCGATCGAATGGCTTCAGCTGACCCCGACGCACATGCGGGAGATCCTGCGAGGATCGCCGGACCTGGACCCGGCGTGCTTCGCCAGCCTGCGGGCGATGCTGCACACCGCGGCCCGCTGCGACCCCGACACCAAACGCGGCTGGATCGACCTGCTCGGTCCCGAGCGGGTCTACGAGCTGTACGGCGCGACCGAAGGGGTCGGTGTGACGCTGGTCCGCGGCGACGAGTGGCTGGCCCGGCCCGGCACGGTCGGCCGCGGCTTGCTCACCCAGATCCGCATCCTGGACAACGACGGCAACCCGGTGCCGCCCGGCATGACCGGCACCGTGTTCATGCGGACGCCGCAGCGGGTCGGCCGCGCCGACTACGTCAACGACCAGGCCATCCGCACCACCCCGGACGGGTTCGCCACGGTCGGCGACCACGGGCGGCTGGACCGGGACGGCTACCTCTACCTCGAACCGCGCGACCACGACACCATCAACGTGGGTGGCGAGAAGGTCGACCCGGACGAGGTCGAGGCGGCGCTGCGGGACCACCCGGCGGTCGTCGACGCGGTCGCCGTGGCCGTGCCGCACGGGACGCTCGGGTCGGTGGTTGCCGCGCATGTGATGCTGCGCCCCGGCACGAGCGTTCGCAGGGCCGAGCTTGCCGCGCACTGCGGACGACGGCTGGCCGGCTACAAGATCCCGAAGCAGTTCACGTTCGTCGATCAGATCCCCCGGTCGGCGGCCGGCAAGGTCCAACGCTGGCGCCTGACCTCCCATCACGAGACCCCTCATCACGAGAATGGTGCGACCCCGCTATGAACCACGCCCTCGACGAGACGATCGGCACCGGCTACCAGCGCCCCAGGGACCCGGTGGAGATCTGGCTGGCACGGCAGTGGCAGCACGTCCTAGGCTTCGCCATCGGGATCCGGGAGAACTTCTTCGGCGTCGGCGGCAACTCGCTGGACGCGGCCAGGGTGATCGACGCCATCCAGGTGGAGTTCGGCGTCCAGCTCCCGCTCAACGTGCTGACCGAACATCCGACGGTGGAACGCCTTGGCACCCTGCTGCGCGACCAGGCCGAGCGGCTGTCCGGTCCGCTCGTCGCGATCCAGGACGGCGACGGCACCCGTCCTCCGCTGTTCCTGGTGCACCCGGACAACGGGCAGGTGGGCCCGTACTGCCGGCTCGCCAACGCGCTGGGTGAGGAATTCGCGGTGTTCGGCCTCCAGGCGAGCGGGCTCTACTCCGATGCGGAGCCCCTTCGCACGGTGCCGGCGATGGCCGACGCTTACGTAGCAGCGGTCCGGGCGGAACACCCCACCGGTCCCTATCTGCTCGGCGGCTGCGCCATCGGCGCGGCGATCGCCTACGAGATGGCCGTCCGGCTCGACGACGCGCTGCTCGTGGCCGCGATCGACGCCGAACTCCTGGAACCACCCGACTCGGTCACCGAATCCTGGTCGCACGAGCAGCCAGCGGAATCGGATCTGCCGCGGATACTGGCGAGCTGGCAGGAGCGCGACCTGGTACCGCGCGATGTGCCACCGGAGTTCGTCGCGCGTTCGCTGCGTGTGTGGCGCGCCAACCAGGACGCCGCGCGCGACTGGCGCCCATCGCCGTATACCGGGCCGATCGACCTCTTCGGCCCGCTATCGCCGAACATTGCCCTGCCAGCGGCCGTTGTCCAGCGGACACACGAGTGCGGCGCGGACGGGCACCTGGCCGGGGCGCTTCGCGAGCTGATCGGGTGACCAGCGATTAGCACCGGAACCGGAACCGGCCGGCGCCGCGTGCGGCTCACCCCGACGCGGTCGATCCCGGTCGAGTTCACCGGGGCGCGGGCGGGCGAGGGCCCGCTCACGCTGGGCCAGCTCAACATCTACGTGTGGCTGAGCCGGGCCCCCGACCACGTCTACGCGCTCCTGTGTGCCGAATTCCCGGTGCCGGCGGGGCTGTCCGTCGACGACGTGACCGCGGCGGTCGCGGAGCTGATCGCGCGGCACGAGAGCCTGCGCACCGCCTACCTCCCTGGCGAGCAGCCGCGCCAGCAGGTCGCAGCGGCCGGCGTTCAGCCTCTTGAAGTGTGCTCGCTCGGGCCGGGACAGTGGGGACCGCGGGACCGGCCAGCGGTGGCCGAGGCGCTCGTCCGGTGGCTGCGCGAGTCACCCGACCCGGCCCGGCGTCAGCTGCGCGTCGCGGTGGCCATCGCCCCGGACGCGGGCGACCGGGTCATCGCATGCGCGGCCGGATTCGCGCACCTGAGCGTGGACCACAGCGCGATCGAGATCCTCAAACACGACTTCGCCGCGCTACTCCGCCATACCGCGCGACGCCAGGCCGGCCATCCCGGCCACCAGCCGCTGGATCAGGCCGAGCTGGAGGCGACGCCGGCCGACCGGCGCAGGGCCGATGCGGCACTGGACTACCTGCGGGAGCAGTCGCGGCGTATCCCCCGCTGCCTGTATGTCTTGCCGGGCGCCCGGATTAGCGGCGAGTCGCTGGCGGTGGAATTGTCATCGGTGGCCGCCGCGATGGCCGTGCGGCGGGTGGCGGCGCGCACGCGAGCCAGCCGGTCCAGCATCGTGCTCGCGGCCATCTGCGCCGTGATCGCTCGTCGCACCGGTTACCAGGAGCTGGTGTTCCCGCTGTTGTCCAGCAACCGTTTCGAGCGGCACCTGGCGAACTACGTCGGCTCGCTGACCCAGGGCTCCATCGCCACCGTCGAGGCCGCCGGGAGAAGTTTCGACGATCTGGTGGGCCACACCTGGACGAGGGTGGTTGAGGCCAGCCGGCACGGCAGGTACGACGCGGCCGAGCGGGCCGCCATGGACGAACTGATGGAGCACGACCGCGGCCTGCGACTCAACCACGACCCGTTGTTCAACAGCCTGGTCCCTGAGTCGTGGTCGGGGCTCACCGCTGGCGTCGGATTCCAGCCCGAGGAGATCGACGTCGCGCTCGCCCGGACCGAACTGCGGTGGCGCCCGATGCCGCACAACAGGACGCCGCTCCGGTTCAGCCTCAACCAGATCGACGCCTGCCTGCGGCTTGACGTGTGGAGCGCCGACACCGGGCTGGTACCGCGGGCCGAACTGGAGTCGGTGCTGCTGGCTGTCGAACGCGTGCTGGTGGCGGCCGCGCACGATGACGTGCCCGGCGGCCGGATGCCCGCAATCATCGGGCTGGAACCCCTCGCCGTTTCCCCGGACCGGATGCTGGTCGACCACTGCTGGGTCGACGTCGCCGACGTGCAGCGCCTGGTGGACGACGCCGTGGGGCCCGGGGCGGCCCGGGTGTTCGCGTCGGCCGACGGCCGGCCGCTGGTCGCCTACCTGGCCGCCACCGACGTCGTCCGCACGCCGGAGCAGGCACACGCCCGCTGCATGGCCGTCCTCGCCCAGCACCCGACGGCCATCACACCGCGCCACTACGTCATCTGCGGCACCGCGCCGGCCGATCCCGCCCCCTGGCCCGCGTCGGTGGCCGCCGGCACCGGCCGCGCCTGAACCTATGAGGTCCGCACGCAATGTCGAAGGTGCGGGTACACGCCCCGGGCTGGGAGGCTGCCTGGGACGTTCCACGCACCTCTGGCATCGCCCATCGGAATGATCCGAGTCCGAGGAGGAGTGATGACGGCACGACCGTGGCAGCGGATACCGGCAGCATGGCGCTCGGGGGTGCTGGCGGTACCCAGCTTCCGGTTGCTGACGGGCGGGCAGCTCGCCTCGACCTTGGGCGACTACTGCTACGCGGTGGCCCTCCCCTGGCTGGTGCTGTCCTCGCACGGCGGGCCGGTCCTGCTCGGCACCGTCCTGGCGTGCTACGGGGTGCCGCGCACGGCGCTGATTTCGGTCGGCGGAGTGCTGACCGACAAGGTCGGGGCACGCACGATCATGCTGACGGCCGATGTCCTGCGGTGCGTGCTGGTCGCTGTGATGGCGCTGCTGGCGACGCGCCACGTCGCGACGCTGGCGACGCTGGGACCGCTGGCCGCGCTGATCGGCGCCGGGGAAGGCATATACATTCCGGCCTCGTTCACGATCATGCCCTCGTTGCTCGATCGCAGTCAGCTGGCGGCGGGCAACGGGGTGTCTCAGGCCGCGATCCGGGCGGGCTCGCTGCTCGGGCCGGCGCTCGGCGGCGCGCTGGTCGCGACCGTGGGTTCGGCTCCGGCGTTCGCGGTCGACGCCGGCTCGTTCGCGGTCTCCGCCCTGTCCCTGGCGCTGATCCCGGGGCGCCGGCCGAAGAAGGCCGCGAGCGCCAAGCCTAAGGGTGCCCCAAGCGCGAACGACGCGATCAGCCAGCTGGGGGTGATGGACCTGCTGCGGCGATCGAGGGCGATGCAGGTCTTCATCATCGTGATCATCATCGCGAACCTGTCCGGCGGCGGGCTGGTGGGTGTGGCACTGCCCGCGCTGGCGCATGCCCGGTACGGGGCGGGCGGATACGGCGCGCTGCTCGCCTGCCTCGCGGCCGGCGGCCTGGCCGGCACGCTGCTGTCCGCGCGCACCGGGAACCTGCGCAAGCCGACGATCGTCGCGACGATGGGGTTCGCCGTCTACGGGGTGGCCATCAGCCTGATCCCGTACCTGGGCGGCGAGGTCGGCGCGGCGGCGGCGCTTGTTGTGTTCGGCGCGACCCAAGGACTGAGCAACAGCATCTTCTTCACCGCGGGCCAGCGGTGGACCCCGCCGCACGTGCTCGGGCGCGTCATGGCGCTGATGATGACGTGCACATACGGCACATATCCGGCATCGGTCGCGCTCGCCGGCGTCCTTGTGCACCACCTCGGCCCGACCGTCTTCTTCCCGATCGCGGGCGCGGTGACCGGCCTGGCGTTCCTCGCCGGACTGACCCAGCAGGAGTACCGGGACTTCGGCACAGTGCAACCTGACGGGTCCTACCTGCTGGCTGGGCTAAAAGGCTTTGACCGAACGACAGTGGTTCCAGTGGCCGTACCTCCGGAAGTGAGCACGGACACCAGCCGTCAGGCCGGCTAATGGTTTAGGCCAGATGTAAGCGTTCCGGAACAATGTGCGCTCACGGCGTGTCGCGCGGTGCGGCTGCTGTGCTGGCGGCCCGCTGGCGGCGGATAAATCCGGAACAACGTGGTGGATTACCCCTTCGTGGGGGCGCGACCCTCGTTTACGAGGGTCAACTCACCACGATGGGACAATCCACCACATTGATGCAGGATCAGCCAGCGGGGGGCGTGCATCGCCAGCCACATGATCCACGCTAGCCTCAGCACCATCAGGCAGGGTCCCGCGCAGACAGCCAGGCCGGAACGAGCGCATTTTGGATCGGCCCCAAAGAAGTGGGCCCCAATACCGAAATCATGAAATATGCGGATATTTCGTCGTGCGGGGGCGGGGCGGGTTAGGTCAGCTCGGCTACTACTCGCTCGACTACTTCCGGGGTGACCGGGTTGTCGCCGTCGAGGGCCGGCAGCGCGCTCACCTTGAAGTCGCCGGGAGGCAGGCCGGGGACGCTGGCGTTGTCCGGGGCTTCTGTCAGCACCCGCACCTCGGCGGCCCCGTTCGCTGGGGAGTCGTTCCGGCACGCCAGCAGGAAGGCCAGCCACGACCGGTACGTCAGCAGCAGTTCGCCGAAGGTGTCGGCCGACGCGTCCAGCCCCTGGGCGGTGACCAGAGCCGCGAGTTCGGCGCCGAGCAGCTCCTCCATGCGTCGCACGCAGCTGACCGGATCCCCATCGAGCTCAGGGCACGACAGCTGGCGCGCGCCGACGTTGGCCGCCAGCATCGCGAACTGCTCCTCGATGCTCTTGGCGTCGGGCCAGGACGGCCGGAGCAGGACGGCGATGGCCTCCCGCGAGCGCGCCAGCAACGTCGCGATGCGCACGGACAGGGCGGCGGCGCTGCAATAGCCGATGACGAAGACAGGGCCGTCGGCCGGCTGGGAACTCGTGAACGAGCCCACGGCCTCGGCGGCCAGGTCGGCTAGGGGGATGTAGGGCCGGTCCTGGGACAGCGCGTCGAGCGGATCGACCTGATAGACCGGCCGGCCGGCCGCTCGGCCGCTGACCATGTGGCTGAGCCTGGGCGCCGAGGAGAATGCCTGGAAGTCGGCGACCAGAACCGGCTTTGCCGCGCCGGCGACGAGCCGCTCGAGAATCATGGCCGCGCCAGCCGAGCCGTCGATCGCAGGAGGTTAGTCACGCTTCCCAAGCCTCCTCCGCGACCGCGTCTCCGGGCATCTTCCCGGTTGCGCGCAACCGGGAAGGTGGCCTGTTCAGCTCGCCCCGGGCAGGCTAGGAAGGACTCCGAGGGACCGGTGGGCGATGACACAGACCGGGCGGTATCCGCTGTCCTTTACCCAGCAGTACTTCTGCTCGCTGGACGACGGCGACCTGAAAGGCGCCTTCGGCAACAGGTTCACGATCGTCTCGGCGCTGCGCATCGCTGGCCACGTCGACGTCCCGGCCCTCCAGGGAGCACTCGACGACGTGGTGCGGCGCCACGAACTGCTGCGCACCGTCGTCGTCCGCGACGCACAGCCCCCGTACCAGCAGGTGTACCCACCGTGCCAGGTGCCGCTCGAGATCCGCGACCGGCCCGCCGAGGACCGGCCACGTGAGCTGATCGCCGAGGAACTGATCATCGAGGCGGAGAAGAGCACGATGACGCCTCGGCAGGTGCCGGTCATGCGGGCGACGTTCACCAGGTTCGACGACCGCGACTCGGTCCTCGTGCTCGTGGTGCACCACTCCGCGTCGGACGCCTGGTCCCAGAGCGTGATCCTGCGCGACCTGGCGGCGTTCTACGACGCGCGGGCCCACGATCGCACACCGGAGCTGCCCCCGGTCAAGCAGTACCGGGAGTACGCCGAATGGCAGCGCGCCGGCACGGCCGACGACAGCGTCGCGCGCCGGTACTGGCGGGAAAAGCTGAGCGGCGCCCGCGTGCTCGCGCTGCCGAACGACAACCCGAGACCCGAGGTCTACAGCAGGCCGTTCTCCGCGCACAACTACGTCGTCAGCGCCGAGGAGATGGCGGCGACGGTCAGGTTTGCCCGCGAGACGCGCAGCTCCATGTTCATGGTCCTGCTCGCGGCGTTCAGCGTGTTCGTCCACGAGATGACGGGTCTGCCCGACCCGGGCATCCGCGCGTTCACGACCGGCCGCAACGAGGCCGCCTTCCAGAACACGATGGGCCTGTTCATGAACCTGGTGCCGTTCCGCACCGACATCAGCCAGTGCGCGAGCTTCCGGGAGATCGTGGCGGCCACCAAGGACACGTGCCTCGACGCCTACGCGCACGAGGTGCCGATCTCCGTCATCGAGCAGGATCTGCCCGATTTCAACAGCCCGCACGACGACCCGAAGAACTCCCAGTTCGTGCTCGGGATGTTCCAGTCGCGGCCCAACAGCGCGACGACGCTGCCCATCGCCGACGGCGCACGCCAGGCCTTCAAGCGCACGCTGCCGAGCAAGGAGACCTCGGACATCCCGTCCGGCATGTCCTGGAGCATGGCGATCGGCGGCAGGTCCGACGATCTGCTCGGCAACGTCGTGTACAACGCCGACGAGTTCGGCGAGCGGAAGGTGGCCGGCTGGGCGGCCGACTACAACCGGATATTGTCCAGGCTGGCTAACGAGCCGGACCGCGAGTGGCGGCAGCTCGCCGATCTCGCCAGGTGACCGTCACGCACCGGGTCCCGCTTGACGGGACGTCATGGAGCATGTGGCGGGACGTGGGCCTGCGGAGCGCGGGATTCCCGGCCGGCATGGTGCTGGCGATCTGCGACGAGCCGCTGGCGCGCGCCGCCGACCTCGCCGCGATAGAGCTGAACGGGGCGGACCCGGTCGGACGGCCCGGTGGTGCCGGGCCGGCCTACCAGGCGGCGTACTCCGCCGCCGCCGGGCGGCTGTCCCGTGCCATCGCCGGGATCGAGGCCGATCCGTGCTTCCGGGAAGCGCTCGTCTGGCAGAACCCCGGGCTGGTGCGCAGGCTGCGCGAATCGGGCGTCGGCACCGGGCGGCGGTCAAAGGACCGCGGGCAGGAACTCGTGATCGCGAGCTACCTTCAGCGGTACTGCCTGAAGAACGACACGATCGGCTTCTTCGGCCCGGTCGGCTGGGCGACCGTGACGCCTGGCACACCCGACCTGGTGATGACGCCGGGAGAGCGGCTGATAGCCCGCCAGACCACGTACTTCGAGGTCTGGGCCATCGACGCGGTAGCGGCCGTGATCGCCCGGCACGGCCGAGTGCTCGGCTGGCTGCGGCCCCGGCGGCCGCGGTCGGTATTCCTCGCCGGGAACGTGCTGCACCGCCCGAACCGCCCGCCGGTCACGCTCACCGACACCGAGCTGCGGATCCTGGCGGCCTGCGATGGCAGCCGGACGATCAGCGAGGTGCTCGCCGGCGAACCCGAAGCTCGCGCCACGCTCGCCCGGCTCACCGAGCTCGGCGCGCTGCGCACCGATCTCAAGGGCGCGATGCACGCCTGGCCGGAGCGGCTGCTCCGGGAACAGCTGGCGCAGATCGCCGACCCGCCGGCGCGGGCCATGGCACTGGAACCGGTCGACCGGATGATCGAGGCGCGGGACGCGGTGGCCGCCTCGGCCGGCGACCCGGCCAGGCTCCAGCTGGCGCTGGCGAACCTGGCAGAGACGTTCGAGCAGGTCACTGCCACACCGGCGACCCGCAGGGCGGGCGAGGCCTACGCCGGCCGGACCCTGGTGTACACCGACACCGTCCGGGACGTGCACGTGGAACTGGGCCAGGCGGTGACCGGGGCGCTGGCCCGGCCGCTCGGCCTCGTGCTGGACAGCGCCCGCTGGCTGGTCAACGAGGTGGCCGCCAGGTACCGCGGCCTCTTCGGGGAGCTGTTCGACCGCGAGGCGGCCAGGACCGGCGGCGCGTCCGTGCCGCTCCAGCGGCTGCTCACCGTGGCGTCGCCGCACCTGTACACGCCCCTCACCCGCGGGGCGAGCGAGATCGCCGCGGCGTGCATCGCGGAGCTTCAGCGGCGCTGGCAGGAAGTGCTCGGTCCGGCCACGACGCCAAGCAGGCACCAGGTCAGCGCGGACGCGATCGCCGCCAGGGTCGCGGAGCGCTTCCCCGGGCACCCGGTCAGCTGGAGCAACGCCCGGCAGCACTCACCAGACATCATGATCGCGGCGGCGTCGCCTGGCGAGGTGCGGCGCGGCAACTTCCTGCTGGTCCTCGGCGAGGTGCACCTGTCAAACAACACCCTGGAGGCCCGGTCCTTCGCCGAGCAGCACCCCGACCCGGCAAGGCTGGTCGCCGCGGAGCAGGCCGACCACGGCGACCGGCGGATCGTCGGCATCCCCGACAAGGACTACCGGGCGGTGACGTCCCGGACCAGCCCGCCCTCGGCCATCCTTGGGCCGGGCGTGACGTACTGGTCCTCCGCCATCACCGACTCGCTCGACCCGCCGGAATCCGCCACGGTTCTGCCCGGCGCCGCGATGACCGTCGTCCGCCGGGGCGACGACCTTGTCGTGCGGCTGCCGTCCGGCACCGAACTGGACTTCTTCGAGGTGGTCGGCGATCTCATGAACGGAGTCGTCGCCAACGCGTTCCAGCCGGTGGCTCCGGCGGCGCACCAGCCGCGCATCACGATCGACCGGTTCGTGCTGAGCCGGGAGCAATGGGTCTGCCAGGTCGCGGACGCGGGCTGGGCCTCGGTAAAGGACGAGCAGACACGCTTCTACCTCGCGCGGCGCTGGCGGCAGCGGCACGACGTGCCGGAACGGGTGTTCTCCCGCGTCCCCGTCGAGCTCAAGCCGACGGCCGTCGACTTCCGCAGCATCGTCCTGGTCAACCTCTTCGCCAAGCAGATCCGGCAGACCCAGGCCGCCGGGCACACCGAGTTCACCGTCACCGAAATGCTCCCCGACCCGGACCAGCTCTGGCTGGCCGACCGCGAAGGCCGGCGCTACACCTCAGAGCTGAGATGCGTTGTATACGACGGCCTAGACGATCGGGGACCGTTACCTGCTGTCGGACAATCCTGTTTGCCCTGGTCTGACCCTGTCGTTCTACCACCCCCGCGCCCCCTGGACGTCGCTCGAAAAAGATTGCGGACACTTACCCCCCCAATCCGGGGGGGTAAGTGTCCGCAATAATCTGGCACG
>Ga0070741_10014083_pt1 | contig 13925 bp, 16 predicted proteins | sample Coa_R1_4_FD_66440 | JGI IMG/M metagenome (GOLD analysis project Ga0070741, IMG submission 66440) | Surface soil microbial communities from Centralia Pennsylvania, which are recovering from an underground coalmine fire - Coalmine... | ecosystem: Environmental > Terrestrial > Soil > Unclassified ... | reverse complement strand
CGCGCAGCGCCGGCTCGGCGCGCAGGCGGTCGAGCAGCCGCATCAGCGTGCGCCGCGCGGCCACGGCGCCGCCGATATTGCTGCGCTCGAAGTCGAGCAGCGTCATGCCGACGTACCAGCCGCGGTTCACCTCGCCCACGACGTTGTTCAGTGGCACCCGCACATTGTCGAAGAATACCTCGTTGAAGTAGTGGCCTTCGCTCATGTCGACGAGCGGCCGGATCGAGATCCCCGGCGTCCGGATGTCGTCGATCAGCATGAAGGTGATGCCGCGGTGCTTCGGGGCGTCCGGATCGGTGCGCACCAGCGCGAACAGCGCATCCGAGGTGTGGGCGGCGCTGGTCCAGATCTTCTGGCCATTGATCACCCATTCATCGCCATCGCGCACGGCCCGCGTCTGCAGCGAGGCGAGATCGGAGCCGCTGCCCGGCTCGGAGTAGCCCTGCGCCCAGGTGACCTCACCGTTGAGGATCGGCGGCAGGTACTTCTGGCGCTGCTCCTCGGTGCCATGGACGATCAGCGTCGGCCCCAGCAGCGAGACGCCGGAGCCGCCGACGTGCGGTGCGCCCGCGCGGGCGATCTCCTGGTTGAGGATGAACTGCTCCATCGAGGTGAGGCCGGCGCCGCCGTACTCTTTCGGCCAGTGTGGCGCCACCCAACCGTGTTCGGCCAGCGCCCGGTGCCAGTCCATCGCCGCCTGACGGATCGCCGGGTCCGGGGACTTGCGGTCGAACTCCCAGGCGCGGCCCTCGACGTCGCCGCTGGCGGCGAGTCGTCGGTAGCGCTCGGGCAGCCGCGTGCGGATCACCTCCTGCACCTCGGCGCGAAACGCCGCCTGCTCGGGCGTATCCCTCCAGTCCATGGCGTTCGCCTCCTTGTGTGGCCTCACCCCCCCGGCCCTCTCTCCATGGCATGGGGGGGGGAGCCTGTGGAAGGGTGTTTGAATTGGCCTTTAGCCTCGCAGCCCCGTGCCTGGATCTCCCCTTCCCCTGTTATCGGGGGAAGGGGGCCGGGGGATGGGGGCCAGCCTCGCCTATGCCTCAGGGTAAACGATGAACTCCAGCAGGTTCTGGTCGGGGTCGCGGGTGTAGACGCTGGTGCCGACCGCCTTCCCGCCGCCGCGGCCGCCCTGGCGCGGCACCGGGCCGACTTCGATCGGCGCTCCGGCCCGCTCCAGCACCGCGGTGATGCTCGCCACGTCGCCATCCCAGACGAAGCAGAAGTCGCCGCAGCCGGGTTTCGCCGCCGGGCCGCGCAGGGTGAACGCGGCCCGCTGCCAGAGCGCCGGTGGGTGCAGGTTAATCTTGTTCGCACCGAACTGCACGGAGACGAGCGGCGCCGTGCCGGCCCGCCACTCCTCCTCGCCGACGATCGCGAAGCCGAGCCGGTGGTAGAAGGCGATCATCTCCTCGTACGCCTGCACCGGGATCGCCACGTGGTCAAAACCGGCCACGGCCATCGCGTTCACCTCCCGCGCACCCGCCTGTGACGCTCCGCGCCGGCCACGGCTCGTCCCCGTGGATCACGATGGCCCGATGCCGTGCGGGGGACCGACGTTACCGCAAGACGCTCTTTGCGTTTCTACCCTTATTGGCCCTCCGCCGGCAAATCGACAGAAGGCGGACGCCCAGCCAGCGAACGAATGTGCTAAACTTAACCGTACGCGCTGACCACCCCTCCCCCGGACCGCGGCCCTTTCGGCCCGCGCTTTCCCACCGGTTTCCGGTTTCCGGTATCTCAGGAGGCTTGCATGTCGCCGCTCGATCACTACGCCTACGTTCGCCTTGAAGAGTATCGTCTCCTGCATCAGCCGCCCAGCGCTGGGGAACGGGCCCGGCTCGAATGGCTGGCCTACCAGTCGCAGGTTCGGCTTGCGCGCCGCCACGCCGCCGCCCGCTGGCTCGGCACACGGCTGGTGCGGCTGGGCGAACGGCTGCAGGGCTGGGCGGAGGCTACCGCCGTCACGGCCGGCCAGGGCTCCTTTCCACCGGCGCCCGGTGCGTGAGGCGCGCCGAGAGCCGGCCGCGGGTGTCGTTCCGGCCGGCGCCCGCGCTCCAACGCGGTGGACGGCCGGAATCTCGGAACGGGTCCGCGGTACGGCGCGCCGTTGCCAGCGCCGCCCGGAAGCCGTAGAACCTGGGCAACGCACCGGCGGCGTCTTCAGACGGAGGATGGGTGGCGATGGCCGAGCGCAAGGCGACCCCCGCACTCCGCGCCGGTGTGTTCGCCTCCACCCATCCGCTGGTGCGCGATAAGCTCACCACGCTGCGCCGCAAGGAGACGGAGCCCAAGCTCTTCCGCGAGCTGATCCGCGAGCTCTCCTGGCTGCTCGCCTACGAGGCGCTGGCCGACGCCCGCCTGCGCGACGTGCGGATCGAGACGCCGATGCAGCCCGCCACCGGCGGGCAGCTCGCGGACCGCATCGGCCTGGTGCCGATCCTGCGCGCCGGCATCAGCATGGCGGACGGGGTGCTGCAACTGGTGCCGCTGGCGCAGGTCTGGCACCTCGGCATGTACCGCGACCACGAGACGCTGCAGCCCGTCGCCTACTACAACAAGCTTCCTCACCCGCCGCAGTTCGACCTCGGGCTGGTGCTCGATCCGATGCTCGCCACCGGCGGCTCGGCGGTCGCCGCGATCCGCGTGCTGCGCGAGGTCGGCATCGAACGGATCAAGTTCATCGGCCTGATCGCCGCACCGGAGGGGGTGGCCGCGGTGCAACGCGCCTTCCCCGACGTGCCGATTCACCTCGCCGCGATCGACGACGGGCTGGACGAGCACAGCTACATCCTCCCCGGCCTCGGCGACGCAGGCGACCGGCAGTTCCTTACGGAGGGATCAGGTGCCAGAGATTAGGGAATAGATGGGTGCAGACAGGCGATCTGGCGGAGGACCTTGCAGAGCGGTTGCGGGCGGCGGGCAGCGGGAAACGCGCGATCGGGGAGAAGGCGTATCTCAAGAGCGACCTCGACTTCTGCGGCGTGACGGTTGTCGAGACGCGGCGCATCGTGCGCGAGGCGCTAAGGGCGCAGCGCGGCTTCGATCGTGCGGCACCGCTGGCGCTGGTCGAGACGCTGTGGCGCGAGTCTGTTCACGAGCTGCGCGTGGCGGTCTACGAGGCTCTGGATGTCCGCGGCGCACTGCTGCTGGCCGAAGACCTCACCCTGATCGAGCGGCTGCTGCGCGAGTCTAAAACCTGGGCACTCGTGGATGGCCTCGCCGAACATGTGGCGGGCGGGCTGGTCGAACGCTTCCCCGCGCTGAACTGCACGCTCGATCGCTGGGCCATGGATGCCGACTTCTGGCTGCGGCGGGCGGCGCTGCTGGCCCTGCTGCGGCCGCTGCGGCGCGGCGCGGGCGACTTCGACCGCTTCGCCGGTTACGCCGACGCCATGCTGGAGGAGCGCGAGTACGTTATCCGCAAGGCGATCGGCTGGGCGCTGCGCGAAGTGGCGAAGCAGCGCCCGGACCTGGTCGCCGCCTGGCTGGCGCCGCGTACGCACCGCCGCTCCGGCGTCACCCTGCGCGAGGCCGTCAAGTACCTGCCCGCCGGCCGGCGCGAGGCGCTGCTGGCCGCTTTTACGGCGAGCAGCCACTGCGAGCAGTGTGAGCCGGCGGCTCGCCCGCTACGGATAGCCAGCACACGGACGCAGCCGCTCCAGCCGCCTGCGCGCGCCGCGAGCGCGGTCGGAAGCGACGAGCAGGGGATGGTGGCCGTAGCTACGCCAGCCAGCCGGGCTTTACCAGACCGTACTCGTACGCAAGCATCACGAGCTGGGCGCGGTCGCGCACGCCGAGCTTGCCCATCGCCCGGCTCACGTGCGTCTTCGCCGTCAGCGGGCTGACCACCAGCCGCTCGGCGATCTCCTGGTTGGAGAGCCCTTCCGCCACCAGCGCCACGACTTCGGCCTCGCGCTCCGTAAGCGCGTCGAGCGCCGGCAGGGGCGGCGGCTGCTTGATCTGCGCGGCGAAGCGGGCGATCAGCCGCCGCGTCACACCCGGCGAGAGCAAGGCCTCGCCCTGCGCGACGACACGCACCGCCTGCACCAGCTCGGCCGGGCGCGTATCCTTCACCAGAAAGCCGCTGGCGCCCACGCGCAGCGCCTCGAATACGTACTCGTCGAGATCGAAGGTCGTGAGGATCACGACGCGCACACCCTGCAGCCGCTCGTCGCGCACGATCTGCTCGGTCGCTGCGAGGCCGTCGCCGCCGGGCATGCGGATGTCCATCAGCACCACGTGGGGCCGCAGTTGCCGCGTGAGCCGCACCGCCTCCTCGCCGTCGCCCGCCTCGCCCACGACCTCGATGTCGTCCTCGGCGTCCAGCAGGGCGCGGAATCCGGCGCGTACGAGCGTCTGATCGTCGGCCAGCAGCACGCGGATCACGCCCGGCGATCCTTCGGATGCGTGCCGGGCGCAACGGTATTCGGCGCAAGGGCGTTGGACGAGGGGGTATCGGGCAGGCGGGCGCGCACGCGGAAGCCGCGTCCGGGCAGCGGCGCCGCCATCAGCTCGCCGCCGAGGGCGCCGACCCGCTCGCGCATGCCGCGAATGCCGTTGCCGCCGCCGGTCGCCTTCGCCGCCGCTCCCTGGCCGTCGTCCTCGATCTCCAGCATCAGTTCGCGCGCGCCGTAGCCGATCCGCACCGTGGTGTGTGCGGCCCGCGCGTGGCGCACGACGTTGGTCAGCGCCTCCTGCACGATGCGGTAGGCGGCGGCGTCGACCGGCGCGGGCAGCGCACGCGGCTCGCCCTCGATCCGGGAGCGTACCTCGATGCCGGTCGCCGCCGCCTGCGCCACCAGCGCGTCGAGCCGGCTGAGGCTGGGCGCGGGCGCGCGCGGCGCCGGCTCGTCGGGTCGATTCAAGATGTTGAGCACCGAGCGCAGCTCGCCCATCGCCTCGCGGCTCGCCGCCTCGATCGCGGTGAGCGCGATCTGTGCCTGCTCGGGCTTCTTCTCCATCAGGTGCAGGGCGACGCCCGCCTGCACGTTCATCAACGAGATGTGGTGCGCGAGCACGTCGTGCAGCTCGCGGGCGATGTTCAGCCGCTCCTCGCTGGCGCGCCGCCGCGCCTCCTCCTCGCGCACACGGGCGATCTCCAGCAGCCGCTCGCGCCGCACGCGCAGCGCCTCGCACACGACCAGCGCCGCCAGCAGCCCGAAGGCGACGCCGAGTGCGTCCGTCAGGCCGGGCGCCGGGTGCAGATCGAGCAGCCAGCGCAGCAGGAAGTGGCTGCCGTAGAGCGCGCCCATCGCAAGCCAGGCGGCGAGCCGGTGGCCCGCCATGATCGCGGCGTACAGCGCCACGAACACGCACAGCATCACCGGCCCGTAGGGATAACCGAGCAGCATGAACAGCAGGGCGGTACCGGAGGTGGCCCAGAGCGCGGCCACGGGGAAGCGGTGCCGGCCGATCAGCAGCAACGGCCCGGCCACCAGCAGCGCCATGGCTACGCCGTCGAGCGGCTTGCGGTCGGGCTGCCACCGCCCCGCCATGTGGCTGCCGGCGATCTGCACCGCGGCGACGGCGAGCGCCAGCACCAGCGAGGGCCAGATCGGCCCCCACCCACGCCAGAGGTCGCGTCGCAGCGCCGGTCCGCGGTTCGTCACGGTTGTATCGTAGCGCGTCGCGGCGTCCCGGCATCGTCCCGTGGGAGACGCCGCTCGTACGCCCGCGGTCGTACCCGCCCTGCCCGCCCTGCTGCCAGGCGAGCATGCGCCCAGCCGCTCGCCGCCGCGGACTGCTGCACAGAGAGCAGTTCGAATGCCTTCCGCGGCGCGACGCTGGCCCGCCGGCCGGCCGCGATGCTGAGAACAGGTTGACGAAGGTGGCGGCGACTGCTTGCAACCCGGCCGCCGCGACTGCAGCGCGACAGGACAGATCATGACGGCACTGTGCGCGATCGAGACGGAAGGGCTGACGAAACGCTACGGCTCGGGCTCAGCGGCTGTCGATCGCCTCGACCTGCACGTGCGGCGGGGCGAGATCCACGGCTTCGTCGGGCCGAACGGCGCCGGCAAGACGACGACCCTGCGCATGCTGGTCGGGCTGGCCCGCCCCACGGCCGGCAGCGCTCGCGTCCTCGGGCAGCCGGCCGGCTCGGCGGCGGCGCTCGCATGCACCGGCGCGATGATCGAGGAGCCGGCCTTCTACCCCTTCCTTTCCGGGCGAACCAACCTGCGCCTCCTCGCCGGGCATGCCGGCGTCCCCATGAGCCGCATCGACGCGGTGCTGGCACGGGTGGAGCTGACGCCGCGCGGTGCAGACAAAGTCGCGACGTACTCCACCGGGATGAAGCAGCGGCTGGCGCTCGCCGCCGCGCTGCTCAAGGATCCCGAACTGCTGATCCTCGACGAGCCCACGAACGGGCTCGACCCCGCCGGTATCGCCGAGATCCGCGAGCTGGTGCGCGGCCTCGCCCGTGAAGGGCGCACGGTGCTGCTCTCCAGCCACCTGATGAACGAGATCGAGCAGATCTGCGACCGCGTCAGCGTGATCCAGCGCGGCCGCCTTGTGACCGAGGGCAGCATCGACGAGTTACGCGGCAGGCCGGAGCTGCGTCTACGTGCCGATCCGCTCGAGCGGGCACGCGAGCTGGTGCGGGCGCTGCCGTTCGTGGAGTCGTTGCGTACGGCCGACGGCGCCCTGGTGCTGGCAGCGGCGCCGGAGCGTGCGGCGGCGATCAATCGCTGCCTGGTGCGCTGCGGCATTGAAGTCAGCGAGCTGGCGCCGGTCCGCTCGTCGCTCGAAGCAGTCTTCCTGGATCTGGTGGGACCGGCAGAGGAGGCGGGAGAACGTGATCGCTAGCGTGCATGCGGAGTTGTTGTTGATCTGTCGCCGCCTCTCGACCTGGGGGCTGCTCGCGCTCGCGCTCACGATGGGCGTGCTCTTCAACTACGTCTTCCCCTACGTCACCTACCTGGATGCGGCCGCCGGCAAGCGCAACCCCACCGATCTCGCCCGGCTGCTGCCCGCTGCCCTGGTGACGACCACGGTGACGACGTTCCCGTTCTACATCGGCACCTTCGCGCTGATCCTCGGCGTCCTGCTGCTGGGCAGCGAGTACGGCTGGGGCACGCTTAAAACGGTGCTAATGCAGCAGCCGAACCGCCTGCGGCTGCTCGCCGCCAGGCTGATCGCGCTCGCGGCCGTACTGGTTGTCTATACGCTGGCGATCTTCGCGGCGATGGCCGTCAGCAGTGCAGCCGTAGCGCTCCACGAAGGCGCGAACCTGAGCTGGCCGGATGCGTTCGACATCGTGCGGGCGCTTGCGGCGGGCGGGCTGATCCTCTCGGTCTGGGGCATGCTCGGCGTGCTGCTCGGCGTGCTCTGGCGCGGCACGGCGCTGGCGATCGGCCTGGGCATCCTCTACGGCCTCGTGATCGAGGGGCTGGTCAGCGGCTTCGCCTCCAGCATCGACCTGTTGAGGGCGCTGGCGCACGCCTTCCTGCGCACCAACGGCTATTCGCTGGTGGCATCGCTCGGCGGCAGGGCGGGGAGCGTCGGCGGCCCCGGCGCTTTCTCTGGCCCCTTCGTCGGCACCTGGCCGGCGCTCGGCGTCCTGCTCGCCTACCTCGTGATCTTTGGTGCGGCCGCCGCGCTGTTGCTGCAGCGCCGGGACATCGGCTGACCCATTCGCGAACCATCACCGACGGGAGGAGATACGAGAGATGACCGCGACCTCACCAGGAACAGCAATCGCAACACGCGGCCGCGGCGCTGCGCTGCGCACGGGCCTCGCCGCGCTCATCCTGCTGCTGGTGCTGCTGCAGGCCTTACTCGCCGGCGAATGGCTCGCCGGGAAGAAAACGATCGATGCGCACGCCGCCAACGGCATGCTCGTGCTGCTGCTGGCGATCGTGCAGAGCGCCCTGGTCGCCGGGACGGTGCGCACGGCCGTGCGCCGCGCGGCGTTGATTGGCTCGACGCTGCTGGTGCTGCTGGTCGTGGTACAGCTCGCGCTGGGCTACGGCGGCTTCGACTCGGCGAACCAGGCACGCGCCCTGCACCTGCCCAACGGCCTGCTGATCTTCGGCGTGGCCACCTGGAATCTGGTACTGGCGCGACGGGCGAGCGGCGAAGCGAGCCATACAGAGGCAGGAGATGATTAGCGTGCGCAGCACGGAGAAGAGGCCGGTCAGCCCACAGCGCGCGGCGGCCGGCCGCACCACGGTCCGGCTCTTCCTGCTGGGCGAAGGGCTGGGTTTCGTCGCCGCCGCGCTGGTGCACGCCGGCGTGCTGCTCAGCGGCCACGAACACCCGCAGGCGAAGATCGCGGAGGGACTGATCGCGGTGGTGTTGCTGGGCGGACTGGCGCTGAGCTGGCTACGCCCCGCCGCGGCACTGCCGATCGGCCTCGCCGTGCAGGGGTTCGCGCTGTTGGGCACGGTCGTGGGGCTGATCACGATCGCGGGCGGCGTCGGGCCGCGCTCGACGCTCGACCTCGGCTTCCACGCTGGCATCCTGCTGGTGCTCGGCTGTGGCCTGGCGCTGAACTGGCGGGCGGGCGAGGCCGAGGTTCGCCCGCGCTGAGGCGGCACACGCCGCCATTGTCCGCTGGCGGCGCGACCCCGGCCTACCGAGGTTCGACGCGGCAGCCGACGGCGGCGGGCGGCAGGCTGTACGGGTGCAGCGAGCCGTCATCGTCGCGCTGCAGCCACCAGAGCCGGCCGTTGAGCACGCGCAGCGTCGAGGCGATCGCGCTGCCGGGCAGCCCGCTCGGCTGCCAGTCGGCGGCGCCAGGGCAGAGGCCGAGCCAGCCGTCGCCGTCCTGCGTGAGCAGCGAGCCATCGGGCAGGATCTGCAGGCCGCGGTACTGCTGCGGCAGGCTCGGATCGGCGTCGGGCAGCGGCGGCAACGCCACTGCCGTCCACGTCTGCCCGCCGTCGTGGGTGATCTGCAGCGGCGCCGCGGCGCGGCCGGCGAGCAGCAGGGCATCGGCCTCAGAGAGCGGCGCCAGCTCGTTCAGGTCGCAGGCGTTGACCGTGGCCTGCGTGGCGGAGGGCTGGAAGCTGGCGCCGCCGTCAAGCGAGTAGAGCAGCGCCTGGACCCGTTCGTTCATGCTGCAAGAGCCGATCTCGTTCGGACCGGCGCCGAAGCGCAGGCATGGCCCTACGCTCGCGCAGCTCAACGGTGCCGGCTGCCAGGAGCCGTCCTCTGCCACCTGCTGGACCGCCAGCGCCGGCGCGGTGTCGGGACCGTTCGGCGCGGCGAACAGCGCCTGCACCGCGCCGTCCACGACCTGGAAGCCGCCGAACTGCCGCAGCGTATAGCCGTCCGGCACCGGAACGAGCTGCCAGCTCTGGCCGCCGTCCGTGCTCTGGAACGGCAGGAAGAAGATCGGCGGCGCGCCGTACTGGCTCAGCGCCGCGGGGAACGTTGCGTAGAGCAGGTTCGACTGGCCCGCGGGCAGCACGAGCTGCGTGCAGGCCGCGCCGCCGCCCTGGCCGAACAGCTCGAAGCCCTCTGCCGCGGCCGCATCGCCAGCGCTGGAGATAGGGAAGGCGCTCCAGGAGAGGCCGCCATCGCGCGAGATCTGCACGTCGCCCGGCTCGCAGTAGGCGAGGCGGCCGGCGTTGCCGGGATCGGTCGCGAAGGCCGGGTCGAGCAGGTTCTCGCTGCGCTCGATCCGCAGCGGCTGCGCGGCGCCCAGATCCGGCCAGGCCGGGCCGCCCGTCTGCGCCGAACCGCCGACTCCGCCGGCCACCATGCTAAACAGCGCCGCGATCGCGAGCACGACCAGCCGCTCGAACATCATCTCCGCTCCCCCGGAACCAGCATAGCGGGCGACGCGGTCCGCACCGCTGCTTCCTTCAGGTGAAACGATTGGGGAGACACGAAGGTTGCTACCGCGCGGCCAGAGCGGTGGCCCCACCGCGTGGCGCGGCTACCTCTCGGCGGGTGGCTGCGGCGCGTGGAGGCGATGCTCCAGCACCGGGCTCTGGAAGTCGCTTGCCAGCGCCTCCATGTAGATCGTGTCGTAGCGCTGCTGGCCGAGACGGTACGCCCCGTGGCGACGGCCGATCTGGCGGAAGCCGGCCTTCTCGTAGGCGCGCACGCCGCGTGGGTTGGTGGCGAAGACGGTGAGCAGCACGTTGTGCAGGCCGAGCACGTGGAAGGCGTAGTCCAGCACCAGGCGCGTCGCCTCCGTCCCGTAGCCGCGGTTCCAACAGGAGGGTTCGCCGATCATGATGCCGAAGGTCGCCGTGCCGTGCTTGTAGCTGATCTCGCGCAGGTCCGTGTTGCCGATCGGCCGGCCGCTGGCCCGCTCGTAGATGGCGAAGCCGACCGCCGTGTCGCTCCCCTTCGCCTTCTGCTCAAAGAACTGTTCCTCGGCCTCGCGCGTGTAGACGCCGGGAGCGCCCAGCGTGCGCGTCATCTCCAGGTTGTTCATCCAGCGGGTCCAGAGGTCGATCTGCTCGCGCCGTCGCGGCCCGAGCGCCACCAGCTCGCCTTCGACCACGTAGATCGGCTCGTCGCCTGGCGCACCGCCGGCGGCGACCACACCCGCCTGCGCCATACCGCTCCCTCGCCGGCTCACCGTCTCGACCCGCGGGATGGGGCCGAACCGACCCTAACGCGCAGCCCCGCTGCGATCCCACGGTGCGGCCATGCAGGTCCGAGCGGCCGCACCGCGGTTATCGTAGCACCGGCACGTCCAGCGAGAGGTATCTGGGTTGGTTACGGTTCAGGCGTTGGCGCCGTCCTCGCGTGGCTCGAAGATGCCGGCGATCGCGTGGCGGAAGTCGAGCGATTCGAGCGGCGAGAGGGCGCTGCTGTCGAAGGGGCTGCCCTCCGGCGCGGCGATGCGGTTCGCCTGGTCCACGCCGAAGACGTCGCCGCCGGCCTTCGCCAGCAGGTCGATCAGCATCGCCTGGCCGACCGGATCGAGGCTGTTGCCCCAGTCGTGGAGCTGTGCGGCGAAGGCGTCGAGGCGGCCGCGGGGGGTTGTGCGTGCACCGGTCATGCTCGTGCTCCTGGGGCGGCCGCTCAGTCGACCGTACCGCCGCCCTCCGGCATCGCGCCGGAGTAGAGCGGCGCGATCGTGGTGCCTGCCTGCCAGATCCCGTGCAGCATCTGCGACAGGTGAGTGCGGTCGACCGCGGCATGGGCGTCTTCCACATCGCAGCCGTCACCGCCGGCCGCGCGGATCACCTCACACCAGAGCTGGCGACCATCTGCGTCGAGTGTGGCGGCAAACGTGACGGCCGCATCGGCGAAGGCGTCGATCCGCTCCTGTGTCAGCTCGATCGGCTGCCAGTCCATCGCCATCACCTCGCCGGAACATCGTGCAGCCGATGCTAGCAGCGTCGAGCGGGCGCCGGGCAGCACCGTGCGGAGTAGCCCCGGCTGCTCCTTTCCGCCGAGTGCACCGCGTCGCGCTGCGATCCGCTACCGTAACGCCAGCGGCAGCCGCTCGCGTGAGCGCGGGCCGGCCGTGCCGTGTGTGGTGAGCCGTACATCGTGAGTGGTGAATCGCGCGATGAACAATGGTGAATAACGAAGAGCAGCTACGATCGGTACAGAACGGCGCGGTCACGATCCGCTACCGGGTGTGGGGCGCGGGGCCGCCGCTGCTGCTGTTGCATCCCGGCATGTGCGACGGCTCGCTCTGGGAGACGCTCGGTTACCGGCAGGCGCTGGAACCACACTACCGCCTGATCGTACCGGACCTGCGCGGCCACGGCCAGAGCGACTGTCCTCATGAACCGGCTGCCTACACCGCCGACGCGATGCGCGACGACCTCGGCGCGGTGCTGGCGGCGGAGCGGATCGAGCGCGCGCGCTGCTGGGGCTTCTCGCTGGGCGCGCTGCTGGCGCTGCGCTTCGCCGCCGCGTACCGAGGCCGGCTGCGGGCGCTGATCGCCGGCGGCGCCGTCGGCTGGCTGCCGCGGCGCGAGGTTGGAACCGAGTCCGCGGAGCGGATCGAGCGGCGCGGGCTGGCCGCGCTGGCCCCACCAGTGGACGGCGACCCGGCGGCGCTGCCGCTGCGCTCGGTGATCCTGGCCTCGGACCCGACGGCACACGCGGCGCGTTACCGGGCGCAGGCGCACTGGGAGCCGCCGGCCGGCCTGCACGCGATCCGCGAGCCGTTGCTGCTCTACGGCGGCGAAGCCGATAGTTTCACGCCCGCCGTGCGCGAGCTCGCCGCCGCGCTGTCACAGGCGGAGCTGTTCACGGTGCCGAAGCTGGGCCACCTGCAGCTCTGGTGTCACCCCGAGCTGCTGCTGGAGCGGGCGCTGGCGTTTCTCGCTACCGTACCGGGCGCGAAAGCGTGAGCGCGACCAGTGCCCCAATGTATTAACACCATAGTGTTATAAGACTATAGTGTTAATACATTGGGCGGTGAGTCTCACATTCGTGTTCATCGACCGCGAGGCAGAGCTGGCAGAGCTACGGCGACTGGCCGATCGCGGCCAGCCTGCGCTGGTGCTGCTGTACGGCCGGCGCCGTGTCGGCAAGACCTATCTGCTTGAACACGCCTGGGAGGGCCGACGTGTCTTCTACTTCCTCGCCGCCGACGCCACCGCGGCGCTCAATCGGTCTGAGTTGCTGCGCGAACTGAGCGCCTGGACCGGTGAGGCGTACCCGGCTGCCGACTATCCAACCTGGCGTACGGTCTTCCGCGCCATCGCGCAACTCGCCGATGCAGGGCCGATCGTCGTGGTCCTGGACGAGTTCCAGTACCTGATGGGACAGGAAGATGACGTGGTATCGCAGCTCGTTGCGGTCTGGGACCGCGAGGTGCGCGATCGTCCCCTGCTGCTGGTGCTCTGCGGCTCCGAGGTCGGCACGCTCGAAGGGCTGCAGCACGGCGGCCAACCGCTGTACGGCCGGCCCGCCTGGTCGGCGCGGCTGCGACCCTTCGACTACTTCGATGCCGCGCGCATGGCGCCGAATCGTCCGCTGCGGGAGGCCGCCTACCTCTACGGCATCCTCGGCGGCACGCCCCGCTATCTCGCCGCGATCGAGCCGGCCGAACCGCTGGCCGAGGCGATCGCCCGCACTGTCCTTTCGCCGCGCGGCGAGGTATATCTGCAACTCAGCACAATCGTCGAGCAGGAGAGAGGAGTGAGGAGCCCGGCAGAGTATCGCGCGGTACTCGTCGCCATCGCTGGCGGCGCCCGCACCGTGAACGAGATCGCGCAGACGGCGGGACTGCAGGAGCGGCCATACACCGCCCGCCACGCGCTCGACACACTTGAATCGCTCGGCCTGGTACGGCGGGACGCGATCATGGATGCTCGCGAGAAGGCACCCATCCGCTATCTGCTCGACGACAACGCCGTAGGCTTCTGGTATCGCTTCGTCAGCCCCAACCGGAGCCGGCTGGAGACCGGTCCGGCCGGCCCGGTCTGGGACGCCGCCGTGGCGCCCCGCCTGGACGACTACATGGGCCGGATCTTCGAGCAGATCGTGACAGAGGCCTTTCGCCGCTTCCATCAGCGCTGGGGGCTGCCCGCAGCGCAGCGCTGGGCGCGCTGGGAAGGCGTGGATCGCAACCGGCGTAGCATCGAGGTCGATCTGATCGCTGAACTGGACGACGGTTCATACCTTGCCGGCGAGGTGAAGTGGTCGTCTGCTCCAGTTGGTTCGGATGTGCATTATCTGCTGGAGCGCAACCTCGACGATCTGGCTCGCTCCGGTCAGCGTTGGGCACACGCGGCGCTGGACGGTCCGCGACTGTACGCCTCCGCGGCGGGATTTACTCTTGGCTTCTACGAACTCGCGGCGCAGCATCCGGACATCCACCTGCGCACGCTGGATGACCTTTATCCGAACCACTGAGCTGTGTGCTCTTCGAAGCTTGTCGCTGCTGGTCAGGCTCCTGAGCACCGAAGGATCGCATGCCGGGAGCACGGACCCTGAGTTGGTGACAGGCCACGACGCTCGAGCTAAGGTGATGCAGCGCCGCCCCACGCGCC
>Ga0070741_10014082_pt1 | contig 13926 bp, 11 predicted proteins | sample Coa_R1_4_FD_66440 | JGI IMG/M metagenome (GOLD analysis project Ga0070741, IMG submission 66440) | Surface soil microbial communities from Centralia Pennsylvania, which are recovering from an underground coalmine fire - Coalmine... | ecosystem: Environmental > Terrestrial > Soil > Unclassified ... | reverse complement strand
AAGCCACGGCCATGCATCCCACGCCCTGCAGGAAGTAGCGGTTCCTCAAAACCAGCAGGCCCACGAAGAGCAAGCCGCGGCGGGCGCGCAGTTGACCGAGGTCGCCAATCTGCTTCATGCCGCGCGACAGCAGCATGTCCCCGGTGCTTGATGCCAGAACAACTGCCAGGATTGCCATCCAGGCATTGAGGTTGCTGATGGCGTGCCGGATCATGGCCGCTCCTCTGCCGGCTTCCGTTGCCGGCGCGTCCGCTCCGGCCCGGTTGTGACAAATCCCACCCCGCCTGAAACCAGCGCGATCCCCACCCAGCGCAGAAGGCTGATCCTCTCGTGCAACGCAAAACGCGCGATGAAAGCCAGCAGAACATATCCCAGAGAACTGGCGGGCAGGACGTAGGTCAGGTCCGCCCAGGACAGCGCGGTCATGTAAGAAGCAAAAAATCCGAGGAGGAGGAGGATGCCGAGGGCGACCCAGGGATTGGTGATTGCCAGAAGCAGTTCGGGGACATTGTGCAGGGAGATGTTCCCCACCTGTTTCATGCCGTAGGAAAGCAGCGAGTCGCCCACCGGGGCAAAGACCGTGACCCCGGCGAGCACCAGATATTTTCTGGAATTCACGAGCGCTTAAGCCTCAACCGTCTCCTGCGGCTGAGGCGTGGAGACTTCCGGCGTCCCGCCGTTGCTGCCGTTTCCATTGGCGGCAACTTTGTCCCGGACCAGCTTGTTGCGCATGGCGCGTACCTTCAGGAACGTCTTCGCTTCCTTGTACAGGCGCTTGCGCTCGCTGGAGTCGAATGCCGCCTTCTTGAGAATGCGGAACACGGCCTTGGGACGGAAGTAGTACTCGTCATAGAAGCGGTGAACCGAGTGAAGGATCTCCTCCGCCGGCAGCCCGGGATATTGAATGTGCGCCAGCTGATGTCCGCCTTCATCCACCATGCTGCCGTTCACGATGAAGTTGTTCTTGGCGGCAAAATCGTACAGCTCTGTTCCCGGATACGCGTGTGCCATGGAAACCTGAATGGTTTCAACATCGAGCTCCTTGGCGAATGCGATCGTATTGCGGATGGTTTCGCGGGTCTCGCCGGGAAGCCCCAGGATGAAATCGCCATGAATGACGAGTCCCAGCTTGTGCGCATCCTTGGTGAACTGGCGGGCGCGCTCCAGGGTGGCGCCCTTCTTGATGTTCTTCAGGATCTGCTGATCGCCCGACTCATAGCCGACGATCAGCAGCCGGCAACCGGCTTCGCGCATCGCCTTCAGGGTTTCATAATCCGTGGTCACGCGGGAGGTGCAGGACCAGGTCAGGCCGAGCGGCTTCAGCTTGGCGCAGAGCTCGATGGTGCGGGCCTTCTGAATATTGAAGGTATCGTCGTCGAAGAAGTATTCCTTCACGTAGGGCCAGTACTCTCTGGCCTTGGCCATCTCGCGGGCCACGTCGCCGGTAGAACGCTTGCGCCAGGCATGACCACTGGTGGTCTGGGGCCACAGGCAGAACGTACACTGCGCGGGACATCCGCGCGTGGTGTACAGAGAAATATAGGGATGCAGCAGGAACGGTACGTTGTAGCGCCGCACGTCCAGGTCGCGGCGATACACGTCGGTCACGTGCGGCAAGGCATCCAGGTCCTGAATTTGCGGTCGGTCTGGGTTGTGCGCGACCGAGCCGTTTTTCCGATAGGAGATGCCCAGGATCTGGTCCAGAGGTTTGCCGTTGGCAAACTCGGTGACGGCGTAATCGAACTCCTTACGTACGACGAAGTCTATCGCCGGGCACTCGCGCAGGGATTGTTCCGGCAGTACGGTCACATGGGGGCCGACAAAGGCGATCTTGATTTTCGGGTTCGAATCCTTGATCCGCTGCGCCAGCCGGATGTCCCCCGGAAAACCCGGAGTGCTGGTGTAGAGTACGAGGAACTCGTATTCCGTGGCCAACTGGATGGTCTGCTCGGCCGAAACATGGTGCGAGGGAGCGTCCAGCAGGCGGGCGCACTCGATCATTCCCGCGGGATATGCCAGCCACACCGGATACCAATATGACTCGATTTCCCGGGTTGCCGGCCAACGCGAACCTGCACCGCCATCGAAATTCTCAAACGACGGCGGATTCAAAAGCAGTGTTTTTAATGGCATAAGCGTGAGTCCTTTATCTTAACATCGTGGGCGCGCTGTGCAGGTGACCGTACCTCATTGCATACCCGTTTCACCAGAACCTGAACTGCCGTCTGTGACCTTTGGATTGCAGGCTTTTTTCAGGCTAAAGTCCGGCCTCGGCGTCATCCAACCGCTTTGCCTTGAACAGCGTTTTGATGCAGCGAGCAGGGCAATAGGCCCAGCCATGAGCTACACGTCTTGATACCGCAAGGGGGACGAGCTTACCTGGTTTGTTCGGCCCAGGACTCCAGCTCTCCCTTGGCCCGCAGCAGGCCGATCTGGGCTTTCAGCAACTCGAGGTTCGCGTCCTGGAGCGCATTGTATTTTTCGAACATTTCGGCGCGTGCGTTTGCAGCGTCATGCACGCTGGCCGTCCCCGAATTCATACGCACGTCCACTGCCTCGGCATTCGACTTGGCGATCTCATATTCCAGTTGGGAAACCTCTCTGGCGGCCGCCAGCTGCTGCACCGAGCGCTCGAGGCGGAGGGTCTCACGGGAAACCAGGTTCCTGGTCGCTTCGAACTCCTTCTGGGCGCGGAGGGCATCGGCGTCGGCGGCCTCGGCATGCGCGTGCTGCGAAGCGTTGAAGAAGGGGAAGCGGATCACGACGCCCACGGTCGCGTTGTTGCGCTGGAAGACATTATTGGGGAAAAACTGCGTCCAGTTGTTGAATTTTGCCAGCACGGCATACTGGGTGGCGAAGTCGACAGAAGGCCACAAGGAGCGGTGTTCCGCCCGGGCGCGGAATTGCTGGGCGACGGCCCGCTGCTTGGCGAACAACACTGCAGGATTGTTGTCCGTTGAAGGCGCGTCGCTGGCAGCGGAAACCTCGGGCAATGCCGGGACTGAATCCGCCAGGGCGTGAATCGAGCTGACGGCCACGCCGGTCAGCTGAGACAGTGTGGCGCGCAGTACATCCGCTGCGCCCTGGGCCTGCGCAAGATGCAGATTGGCGCGCGCGGTTGCCAGCCGGGCCTGGGTGCGCAGCTGCGGACTATCCACGCCCTCCTGAATCCGCTGCTCGACGATCTGTTCCATTTTCTGCGCGTCGTCATGCTGCTGGCGAAGGTGCTCCATCAGTTGCTCCCACTTGCCGAGCTCCACATACGCGAGCACCGTGTCCTGGATGATTTGGTTCCGGCGGTCCTTGTTCCCCTCCTGGGTCGCTTTGTACTCGGTGCGCGCTGCCCGGATGAAGTCGCGCAGCGCCGGGTTGATGAGCGCCGACTGTGCGCTCACATTGAACAGAGAGGGCGCCGAGCCCTCCAGGCTGAGAGGATATCCCCAGGAATCGCCCAGGCCGGAGCCCACCAGCAGCTGCGGAATGTATTGATTGCGCATCTCGCGAAAAGCCTCAAACGCATGCTGTTGGTCGGCGTTGGCCTGAGCTGCAGCGGGGCTGTGAGTCAGCGCAAGCTCCACTGCTCGCCGCAGCGTAAACGGCGGCGTGGGCTGCTCCTGAGCCATGCAGCTCAGGGAAAGGATCGGCAAGGCCAGCAATAGTGCAGGTGAAAACTGCCGGGTGAATTTCATATCTCCACCTTCAAGCAGAAATGAGGAACTTAGTTTTGCTGAAAGCGATCTTCTTGGAAATGGTCCGGCCAATGAGTTTGCAATTCGGTTCCGGTTGCGCCAGCAGGCATGGCTCGATTGCGGAATTACCCGATTGCTCAATTACCAAGTTTCAGCGATTCATTCGCCGCAGTGCCTCCTGCGCCGGCTGAAATCCCTTCGCCAGATCCAGCGCCGCGCGGTATTGCGCGGCAGCGGCCTCCTTGTTTCCCATCTGTTCCATGGCCGCTCCCAGAAGGTACCGCACTTTGAAGACCGGCGCCTGCTCCACCTTCGACCCGGAATTCAGGTAAGCCTGCAGCAACTGCACCGCCTCGGGCAGATTGCGGCGGGAATGGATCAGGATCTCAGCCGCGTCCACCAGGGCATCCGGGCGGTCGAGCGGCGCTGAGCGCACGTGACTCAGCGCGCGTTCCATATCGTCCCAGCGTTCCCGGTGCCGGTAGAAGAGTCCCAGGTTCAGCCAGGAGGCGGCGCCGCCATGACTGGCATCAATGGCATTCCGGTATTCCTTTTCTGCGGTGGCGAACTCCTTCTTCTTTTCGGCAATCCGGGCGTTCACCCAGTGGGCTTTGGCTGGATCCAGACTGGCCAGCGAGTCGGCCTGTTGCTGCGCTTTATCGCGTCCTCCCCCGACGATGCCCGGCGCCTCGAGATAGAATTCCGCAAGATCGGTGCGGGCCTCCGCATCTCTGGGATTCAAATGCACGGCCGCCTCGAACTCGTTGCGGACTCGCCCGGCGAGGCGGGCCGCGGTTATCGGTCCCGACTTGTCCGCCTTCTCGCCATAGATCCGTCCCAACCACAGGTGATACAGACTGTTGTTTGGCGAGAGCGAGACCGCCTTCTCGCAACTGGAGATCCCGCGGTCCCAGTCTCCCAGCGAAAAGTACGCCCGGCAAAGCAGGTTATGCGCCAGAGCATCGTTGGGAGCGGCGCTGATTTGGCCGTGCAGGGCGTTGATGGCCTCATCCACGCGCCCCACGGCCAGGAGAACGGGGGCGCTCTCATCTGCTCCAGCCCCCGCGGGCAAGGCCGCAACCAAGGCTATCCATAGGACCGAAAACACTCGAGACATATCAGTGAATGACCCTGACCGGCGAGCGGTCGTGCAATGGTTTGGAGTTCACAGACGCGACCGCCACCTGCGCGTTCTCCGGGATCCCCGAAACCACTTCGACCTTGGTCAAATTGGAAATCGCAGTCTGCACGTTCTGGCGGCGCAGAACGTTTTCCACGATCTGATAAACGTAGGGCACGGAATCGTCCTGGCGCAGCGCTTCGCGGGGAATGGTGAGAGCATTGGCGTGCTCCGCAGTCACAATGGTGACACCCACGTTGATATTGGGCAGAAGCCTGTAATCCTGGTTCCCGACAATGCAGGTGGTCTCGCCCACGTTGCGCGTTCCACGCAGCTTAACCACAGCCGGAATCGCAGTGACCGATCCCGTCCAGATTCGTCCGGGCATTGCGTCCCAGGTGACCTCGATCTTCTCGCCGGGAGCCAGCCGGGCCACGTCAGGTTCGTCCACAAACGCGCGTACCACAACGCGAGACAGGTCGGCTTCCTGGAGCACCAGGTCTCCAGGGTTCACATACGCGCCCTCCTTGACCGGCAGAGAGTAGACTGTGCCGTCGAAGGGCGCGCGAATTACCAACTGGCTGAGAGTATCTTGCGCCGCCTGGTAAGCGCTCCGGGCCTCCGCATGCTGCGCTTCTACCCGGGCGACCTCCGGGCGCGAATAGCGCTGTTTCTGTTTGGCCTCGATCAGCTTGACCTGGGCGGCGGCCGCGTCCAGTTGGTTCTGCGCGGCACGGACCTCGCCGGGAGAGGCCGCGCCGGACTGCTGCAGGCGCTTCAGCGCGTCCAGATTGCGCAGCGCCGCCTCATACTCGCCACGCGCCTTGACCAGTTCGGCGGTCAAGGTGAGGACTTCCTCCTGCGTTCCACCGCGCTCGAGGGCGCTTACATCGGCCTCCGCCGCGCGAACCTGGGCAAGCGCCTGGGCCGCTTGACTGCGCGCGTTGGCGGCATCCAGTTCGGCCAGCAGCTGGCCCTTTCTGACGTGATCGCCTTCTCTTACGTGGACCCGCTTGACCGTGGTTCCGGTGGGGGCGTGGGCCTCGAAATTGTGCACCGGTTCGACCTTTCCGTTGGTGGAAATCACGCTGCGGATGGTGCTGCGAGTGACCCGGGCGGCCAGCACCGGTACGGTATCATCGCGGGACGCAAACGAAGCCAGAAGAACAACCGCCAGCGCGATGCCGGCGCCCCACAAGATCCATCGCCGCTTCGCTGCGAAGCCTCTTTGCTCCAGCCCTTTTGGCATTGTGTGCAGTTATTTATGGTACCATCCGCCCGGAAGATACCTGTATTTTGAGCTTAATCTTTTAGATGCGCGGGAGGCGGAAAAAACTCGCGAAATCTGAGGGCGCTCAACGGCGCCGGGAGTCCGCCCGTCAACTACTGCGATCGCCCCAGCTTCGCTTCCAGCCGCGCTTTCACCGCCGGCCACTCAGTATCCAGAATGCTGAAATAGACCGAATCGCGTTGGCGGCCGTTCCAGGTGAGCATGTGTTTGCGCAGCGTGCCTTCCTCTTTGGCGCCGAGGCGCAGAATCGCGTTCCGCGACCGGTGGTTGTGGGCGTCCGTCTTCAGTTCCACGCGCAGGCAGTTCCAGACCTCAAAGGCGTGCCGCAGCATCAGGTACTTGGCTTCGGTGTTTACTGCCGTGCGCTGCCAGGCAGGGGCGATCCAGGTTGAGCCGATTTCCACTTTTCGGTTTGCCAGATCCATGCTCATGAAACGGGTGGCGCCGACAACTTGATTGGAGGCCCGCTCATACGTGGCAAAGGGAACCGAAACTCCCCGGTGCCGCTCGGCCAGCACGCTCCGGTTGAATTCCCGAAAGTCCTCCAGCGACTCCAGCCGGTAGGGGACCCACTGGAACAAATCCCGGAGATGGTCTTTGGCAATTTCCCACAGCAAAGGGGCGTGCTCGGGACGAAGCGGCTCCAGGCGCACATACGCGCCCTGCAGCGTGAACACCGGAATCGCCGCGCCAGTTGCCAAATCTGCTCCCTTTGCGTCTATTATCTTTGCATCCCGGCGCGGATTTCGTCATCTGAAGCTGTGAGCCCGCAGGGTGTGGCAGAATTTCTGCCGCTCTGGAACCCGGGGATGAACAGCCGATAGCACACTGTGAACTCGCACTGTCTTCCATTCCGGCAGATTCCGCACAGCACGCGGCTTTTCCTCGATTATCTGGACCATTTACCCGCTGTCCAGCCGTTCTTCCCGCGCTCGGCGCGCTTTCGGGAGTGGGTAGAAAACGAAGTACAAAATGAAGTACAAAACATCCGCTATCCATCCGACCGCAGAAATCTTGTTGCCGACATCCTCGAGAGGCAGAGCCGGATTTTCGGAGCGTCCCCGCGCACGCTGGAGAACCTTGCAGCTTTTCGCGCCGGCGCTCTCGCCCTGGTGACCGGGCAGCAGGTTGGACTTTTCGGAGGTCCAGCGTTTGCGATCTACAAGGCCTTAAGCGCGGTCAAGCTTGCCGAAGAAGCGCGGCGGACCGGTCTAAGCTGCGTTCCAATCTTCTGGCTGGCCACCGAGGACCACGACCTCGAGGAAGTGAATCAGGCGGGCATTCCGGCCGCCGACACGCAATTGGAGCGCATCACCAGCGCGGCCCGGGGACCTGCGGACGCTCCCGTCGGCACCATCCGCTTCGGTCCGGATATCTCCGAAACCGTGCTGCGCGTGCAGGGGTTGCTGGGAGAATGTGAGGCCGCCAAATTACTGGCGGACTGTTACCGTCCTGGCGAAACCTTTGGCACCGCCTTTGCCAGGTTCTTCTCGGCCTTGTTTGCGGAGTTCGGGGTCATTCTGCTCGACGGCTCGGATGCGGAACTCGACCGGATCGCCGCGCCTCTGTATCGGCAGGTGATCGAACAGGCCCACGAGCTGAACAATTCGCTTCTGGAGCGCGATCAGCAACTGCAATCCGCCGGTTATCACCAGCAGGTCCGCATTACGAGTACGTCCACACCGCTGTTCCTCATGAGCAACGGTTCGCGCGTTGCCGTTCACCTTGGAGCCGGCGGGACCTTCGTGGCCGGGACGGAGACGTTGACTCAGAAACAACTGGTGGCGCGCGCCGAATCTTCGCCGCACTCTTTCAGCCCCAATGTGCTCTTAAGGCCGGTGATCCAGGATTACCTCTTACCGACCGTCGCCTATGTGGGAGGCGCGGCCGAGGTCGCCTACTTTGCCCAGGCGGCGCCGCTGTACCGGGGCCTGAACGGCAGAATTACTCCCATCGTACCCAGGTTTTCCGCTACGTTGGTCGAGGCTAAACCTAAAGCATTACTTGAACGCTACGAATTGTCCTTCCTCGACCTGCTTCACGGTCCGGAGCCGCTGCGGGAAAAGATCGGCGCACGCCTGCTGGATCCCGCTTTACAGCAATCTTTCGATCAGGCCGGCGCAGCAGTCGAGCGCACGATGACGGCTGTGCGCGACGCCCTGGCAAGGCTTGATAAAACGCTGATCGAATCCGCTGCCAACGCCGAGTCCAAAATGCTGTATCAGCTCACCAACCTGCGCGCCCGTGCCGCCCGCGCCGAGCTGCGGCAGAGCGAAGTGGCCGAACGCCATGCCCGCTTCCTCAGCAACACGCTGTATCCGGGTAAGACCCTCCAGGAGCGCGAAGTCGCCGGCGTTTATTTCCTGGCAAAGCAAGGCAGGGAACTGCTGGGACAGCTTCTCGAGATGATCCATCCGGATTGCGTGGACCATCAGTTGGTCACACTCTGAAAGATGCAGGCCCGGATGCGGTCGTCCGGGCGACTGGCGAGTAAGACGCCCTCAGCGCCCGTCTTTTCCCATCTCCTTATGTGGCCGGCTGCTGCTGGGTCATGCAGTGGATCGCGCCGAACCCCCAGATCAGGTCGCCGCAATAGATGGGGGCAATCTCGCGGTCCGGAAAAAGGTCGGCGACGATGTCGAGCGCCACACGGTCGTTGGGATCGTTGAACACCGGCACCAGAACCACGCCATTCGCGATATAGAAATTGGCGTAACTTGCGGGGAGACGCCGTCCTTCAAAGTACACCGGCGCAGGCATGGGCAGGTCAATTACCGCCAGAGGCTTGCCATCTTCCGTGGATGAATCACGCAGGCGGCGGATGTTGTCGCGCAGCGCTTCGTAATTTTCGCTCGACGGGTCCGATTCCACGCAGGTGACGACCGTGTCGGGGGAGACAAAACGCGTGAGGTCGTCCACGTGGCCGTGAGTGTCGTCGCCCACGATGCCCGACCCCAGCCAGATTACGTTCCTGGCGCCCAGATACTCAGCAAAGATGGCTTCGTAATCGCGCCTGTGCATTCCCGGATTGCGCTGCTGGACGCGGCTGAGCAGGCATTCCTCGGTGGTGATCAGAGTTCCGCGGCCATTGACCTCGATCGAGCCGCCCTCAAGCACCACGCGCTTCTGCCCGAACATCGGCTGAATTTCCGGCGCGGCTGCCGCTGCCGCCATTCGGCTGCCGATTTTATCGTCGTGTTGCCAGTTGGGATACTTGGCCCAGGCATTGAAACGCCACTTGATGGCCGCGAGCGCCTCGGACGATTGCTGAGCACGGCCGGTGTGGGAGTAGACCGGCGTCGTCGCCCGTGCTGTGGAGGGGCCTGGGCGGAGCCGGACCTGCGCCCCTGCGCCTGCGGGCCGGAAAGACAAGCGGGCTTTAGTCTCAGAGGGCTCACGGGCGGGGGCGCCCGCGCCACGTGGGAATACAAATGTACATCCTGAATCGCGCGTCCACACACGATTTGTCGGCCAGCGATGGAAACGCACGTTTTGGTTCAGGGCATGCGCGCGCTTGAGCGTCTTCCGGGCGGACGTCTCCTCGGCGGCATTCCGGACGATTAACTCCACTCGCTCGCGCCGGCTCAAATAACGGACGATCTCCGCATAGACCCACGGGATGGGCTCGAACTTTCCCGGCCAGTCGAGCTTGTAGTGCGGCCAGGCCAGCCAGGTGGCGGCGTGCGGTTCCCACTCGGCGGGCATGCGAAAACGTAGCAAGGTTGAGCTTGGATTCGCCAGTGTTGAGCTGCGCGGCATCGTCAATCAATCAACCGGCTGGTGATCGGCCCGTAGGCGTCAATTCTCCGGTCGCGCAGGAAGGGCCAGTTGCGGCGCGTGTCTTCGACCACCTTCAGGTCCACTTCGCCAATCAGGATTTCTTCCTTGTCATGCGGGGCTCTCGTGACCACGCGGCCAAACGGGTCGGCGAGGAACGACCCGCCCCAGAACTCCAGGCCCTTGCCCGGAGCTTTGTTTCCGCGAATGTCGCCCTCTTCGAAACCGACCCGGTTCACGACTGCGACGTAAACCCCATTGGCAATCGCATGTGCCCGCTGGATGGTCTGCCAGGCGTCGTACTGGGCTTCGCCGTACTGTGCCTTCTCGTCCGGATGCCAGCCGATCGCCGTAGGGTAGAAAAGCACCTGCGCACCCTGCAACGCCGTAAGCCGCGCCCCTTCGGGATACCACTGGTCCCAGCAGACCAGCGCGCCTACCCGTCCCACCTGCGTGTCGAATGCCTTGAAGCCCAGATCGCCGGGCGTGAAGTAGAACTTTTCGTAATACAGCGGATCATCGGGGATGTGCATCTTGCGGTAGGTGCCCCGCAGCGTGCCGTCCGCGTCAATCATCACGGCAGTATTGTGGTAAACCCCCGGCGCGCGCTTCTCGAACAACGATCCGGTCACGACAATCCGCAGCAGCCTGGCGGTTTCGGCAAGCCTGGCGGTGGTTGGTCCCGGAATCGGCTCGGCCAGATCAAACAGCGCCGCGTCTTCCCGCTGACAGAAATACTGCGTCTGAAAAAGCTCGGGCAGGCAGACAATGTGCGCGCCCCCGGCCGCGGCCTGGTGCAGGCGGTCAATGGCGCGCTGCAGATTCTCATCAGGGTCGGGGGTGGCGGACATCTGCACCAGCCCCACACGGAACTTTTCGGGCAAGCTGCTCCTCCTTGCGAAGCAGATAGCATAGCAACAGCTGCAGGCTGCCAGCTACTGGCGACGAGCTGTGAGCCGCGGGCGGCCAGTGAGCCGTGTGCGGCGGGCAACGCGCCCGGGCCCCCGGAACCTGGGCCTGTTGCTCACGGCTCATGGTCACGCTCGCCGCCACAACCCAGTAGCTATCCGCCCGCAGCTTCAAGTAAAGTAATCCTTCCGTCGAATCGGGGGGATGCGATGAAGAACGACAATCACGATGGCGCCGGCATTCAGCGCAAGCTGCATGATCCCATAGAGGACCGTCTGGTTCCGCTCGAACCGCTCGATCTTTCTCGCGTGCATTCGGTGGATGACCTGGTGAGGGCCATGTCGAAGACCGCATTCACCGGCCGCCAGCTCGGCGAGGCCGCCGACGTGCTTGAGGCCATGGCGCGCGACAAAGATTGTTTTGTGGTAATGACTCTGGCGGGCGCCATGACCGTTGCCAAGCAGGGGCTGGTCATCACCGAGTTGATTGATCGCGGTGTCATAAATGCAATCGTCTCGACCGGCGCGCTCATGGCGCACGGGCTGGTCGAGGCCACCGGGCGCTCGCATTTTCGCTACAACCCCGACGTCTCCGATACCGAGCTGTACGAGCAGGGCTATAACCGGGTTTATGACACGCTGGAGCCCGAGCAGAACCTCGATGATGTGGAGCGGGTCGTCTCCGAGGTTCTGGAGGAGTGGGACCACTCCGAAGTGATGTGCTCCTACAAGCTCAACCACGCCGTCGGCGAGTACCTGACGAAAAACGCCAAAGGCAAGCGCGGCATTCTGAAGTCGGCCTACGAAAAGGGTGTTCCGGTTTTTGTGCCCGCGTTCACCGACTCGGAGCTTGGCCTCGACGTCGCGCTGCACAACCGCATGCGCGAGAGCGCCGGCCGCCACAAGATCCGCTTCGACCCCTTCGAAGACCTGGAGCACTTTGCCTCAACCCTGCTCCGCCAGACCCGGCTGGGAATTTTCACCATCGGCGGCGGGGTGCCGAGGAACTGGTCGCAGCAGTTCGGACCGTTTATCGAGCTGCGCCATCGCCGCATGGGCGAGAACGTTCCCTTGAAGCGCTATCACTATGGGGTCCGCATCTGTCCCGAGCCGGTGTACTGGGGAGGTTTGTCGGGCAGCCCGTACAGCGAAGCCATCTCCTGGGGCAAGTTTGTTCCTCCCGCGGAGGGTGGCCGCTTCGGCGAGGTGTTTGTGGACGCCACCGTGGGCTTGCCTTTGATCGTGGCGGCCGTCCTGGAGCGGCTTGCCAAAAACAAAGACAAAGACATGGTGGGCGCGCTGAAAGGGAAGAAGGCGCTGGCCCGCGAGTAACCACCGCACACCTTAAGTTACTGTCGGCCAATCACTGCCGAATGTAGAGCCTCCCGCCGTGAGTTTCCTACAATAGTGTGATCTCCCGTTTTTCGGTAGGCGGAATAAGAAGGGAAAACTGGATGCTGATCCCGATCCGCCACGAGGGAATGACTGCGCGCCGCTGGCCGCTGGTTACTTTTGCCCTCATCACTCTTAACATCATCTGTTTCCTGCCCACTCATTCGGCCATGCAGGACGAAGCGCCGAAACTCGGCGAGCTCAAGGCCCACATCCTGCTGCTGGCAGCCGCGCACCCGGAGCTGACTGTGTCCCCGGAGGCGCAGCAATTGGTGGACGACTTCAAACAGCGCGATCCGATCACCTGGGAGCAGGCGCAAAAGCCGGACCGGGATATCGCAGACGCCTGGGACGCGGGTATGCGCCTCGAAGATGACCAGGAGCAGCTGCAGCAAGAGCTGGACTCCCTCACGTCGCAGTACACGCAGCTGAAGGCTTCCTCGATTGCGGAGCGCTATGCATTCATTCCGGCGCATCCAAAAGCCATCGCATATCTGACCGCAAACTTCCTGCACGGTGGGTGGCTGCACCTTATCGGAAACATGTGGTTCCTGTGGCTGGCGGGCTTTGTCCTGGAAGACGCCTGGGGCCGGCCGCTGTACGCAGCAGTCTATCTGCTGGCTGGGGCCGCGGCCCTGCAGATCCATGCTTGGGCCAACGCCGGCAGTACGGTGCCGACGCTGGGCGCCTCTGGCGCGGTGGCCGCCCTGATGGGGGCCTTCCTGGTGCGGTTCCCCAAAATGAAGATTGAGATGCTGTGGCTGTTTGGGTTCTTCCGCTCCTACCGTTTCAAAGCCCCGGCGTATGCGCTGTTGCCTTTGTGGCTGCTGACGGAGGTTTTCTACGGAGCGCTGTTCGGCCAGGCCAGCGGTGTTGCCCACTGGGCCCACGTCGGCGGCTTCGTGTTTGGAGCGCTGGCGGCGCTCGGCGTCCGCTACTCCGGATTGGAGCACAAAGCGAGCCAGCAGATTGAAGCCGAATTAACAGTAGCCAGCGATCCCGAGATCCAGCAGGCCAATGATCTGATAGACCAGGGACAACTGGATCCCGCCGAGGTCCTGCTCAAGGACTATCTTGAAGCCAAGCCCGATTCGGTGGACGCCTGCAATCTGCTCAGCCACATCTACCGGCAGCGAAATGACCAGGTCGCGGCCGCTGAGGTGCTGGCAAGACTGTGTGTGATTCATCTCAAGGCCGGGGAGAACGAGCTGGCTTGGACATGCTACGAGGACTTCCTCGCCGCCGGAGGCGAAGCGCCGCCGGCAGCTACCTGGCTCGATCTGTGCCGCGCGGCCGAGAAGCTGCAGGCCTTCGAACGGGCCGCCTCGGAATACGAGAAGCTGGCTGCCGCCTACCCCAATGAGCGCCACTCCATCACTGCCCAATTGGGAGCCGCGCGAATTTATCTCAATCGCCTGCACCAGCCAGAACTTGCCATGAAGCTGTTTGAAGCCGCCCAGAAGTCTCCGGTGCCGCACCTGGATTGGGAGCAGAGCATCGCTTCAGGCATCCGTGAGGCGAAAGCGGCTTTGTCGCAGAAGGCGTCGGCGGCGGGGGCGGGTCAAAACTAAACCAGGCCCCGATTATTGGCTGCTCGGCCGAGACATTCCAGGCAAAGCCGGGGCCGGTCTGAGCGATCAGAATCAAGAGTCGCGACTGGGCTGCGCGACAAGCGGCGTTTCTTTCGAAGCCGACCAGGGGCTTCTGGCGGGTTTGGTGCTTCCTCGAAGTAATACTGTGAATCCGGTG
>Ga0070741_10014081_pt1 | contig 13927 bp, 13 predicted proteins | sample Coa_R1_4_FD_66440 | JGI IMG/M metagenome (GOLD analysis project Ga0070741, IMG submission 66440) | Surface soil microbial communities from Centralia Pennsylvania, which are recovering from an underground coalmine fire - Coalmine... | ecosystem: Environmental > Terrestrial > Soil > Unclassified ... | reverse complement strand
CCGCAAAGCCCATGCCGACAGCGCCTCCCAGCAGCAGCCCATCCATTTCCGAGGAGTGATTCATACGGCGAGCCACGATTATTACCGCCACGATCTTACATGCCTCCTCGATGAAGCCAACGAGCAAGCCACCTCCCACCGAAAGGCCCTGATTGGGGTCCGATGGGATAGGGAGCAAGAAGGATTCGAGGATAGATGCACCAAGCACGCCTAGAACACCTCCGACGCAAAAACTGATCGCGATGCTTTCCGGCTTCAACGAGCTTAAATGCTGGTGGTCGTAGAGGAAAGCGACGAAAGCGACGGGAATGAGAAAATTGCCGATCAGGATAACGGTTGGATAGAGATTAGGATTTTGGGTAAAGAACATGACGATGGTCGTGACGATAAAGAGCAACAGACCGATGAGCAGTACACGCAGCCAGCTGCGCCTGTGACGTTTGGGGGCCTCGACAGGCGGCGTGAAAGTATTCTGGAACATTGCCATTCTCCTTCGCATCAGGATTCGAGAGAACTCTTCATAATGTATGCACGAATTGCGGGACTCTGAGGGGACACCTGGTTGCATGAGGTGACGGTTCATTCTGAGGTCAAGCTGCTCGGGATATATGTTCAAAATCAGGTCTGATTGTGACTATTCAGGTCAAATTGCCCACAAGGGGCGGCGCTACGGGGTCAGCGCTAGTGCTGACCCCGTAGCGCCGCCCCTTGTGGGCAATTTGACCTGAGGGGCTACGCCTGATTCCCTGTATCATAAAATATCGGTAATATTCTATAAATTTAGATAAGCATATTTTCAAATGAAATAAATATATTATTGTTATATCATGTTAAATAATGAAGAAATGTTTTTGCAATAATTCTATGAGGGAGATAAATAAGGTGGAAGAAATTATTTTTGTGATATAAAATGTGATATTAGTATCATATTGATGATGTTTATATTTTAGGAGGAACTACTCATGATGATCAATATGAATCCCTCAGAGTTAATCCACGCAGATAGTGTTATTATTGTTTCAAATCGTGGTCCCGTCGAGTATTCGCTGAACCAGGACACTACTCTTACCCATCATCAGGGGCCAGGCGGCATGGTAACGGCGCTTATAAGTTTGGGAAGCCGTATAGAGAGCACCTGGATCGCATTGGCGATGACCGAAGGTGACCGTTTTGTCTTTTCAAAGATGGGGAAAGAGGGCAATGGATTATTGCTTGCGCCACTGCAGGGGCAAAAGATGCAGCTTCGTTATGTGGTGCTGTCGGAGGAAATCTTCAGTCGTTATCGTCAAATCAGTACTGAGTTATTGTGGTTTGCACAGCATTATATGTATCCTCAGGCACAAGATATCAAATCGTATGGACATATTTTAGATTCATGGGCCAATGGATACTCACGCGTTAATCAGATCATTGCAGATGCCATATGTGCTGAAATCACACGGCGAAACGAGAAGACGGTGATTATGTTACAAGATGTAGACTTTTGTTTGGTCTCTTCCATGATTAGAAGACAGCATCCTACAGCAGTGATCCAACAATTTCTACACTCACCCTGGCCCGATGTACGCTACTGGTATTTGCTCCCGCAAAAGATTATACAAAGCATGTATGCTGGCCTGGCTGGCAATGACATTCTTGGTTTTCAAACCGAACATGATGCACGCAATTTTCTTGATGGTGCATGTGCGATGCTGGATAGCTGCTCTGTTGATTTTGAAACAGGTGTCATCTGCTGGCATGAGCATCGCATACAGGTACGTACCTATCCTATCTCCATTTCTGTGGTAGAGGAACGTCGTATTGTACAGAGCCAGGAGGCCCGGGAAGAAGTAGAGAAATTGCGTGCTTTTCTCGGCAAGAAAATCATTATGCGTGTGGATCGTATTGATCCGATTAAGAATATCATCGGCGGTTTCCAGGCTTATACGCAGATGCTTGATGAGCATGAAGAGTTGCGAGGAGAAGTGTATTTTCTAGCGTTTCTTGTTCCCACCCGTGAGACCATGCCTACCTATGACCAGTATAAAGCTGAAGTGTTCAAGGTAGTAGAGGAGATTAATCAGAAATATGGCTCGGACGAGTGGCAGCCTATTCATGTCTTTGTGGGTAACCATCGTGTACGGGCGCTGGCTGCTCTGCAGTTTTATGATGTATTGCTCGTGAATTCATTTTTTGATGGTATGAATTTAATTGCCAAGGAGGGAGTTGTGCTGAATCAACGCAATGGCATTTTAGTTCTCTCGCGCACGACTGGGGCCTTTTCTGAATTAGGGAAAGCGGCTATTCCGATTTCGCCAGCCTATACAGCGGAAACAGCTCAGGCTCTGTATAAGGCACTGACGCTACCAATGGAGGAAAGATGTTTGCTTGCTCAGCAAGCAAGGGAAGAGGTTGAGAATCATGATATCACGCAGTGGATCGCGCTCCAGGTGCGTGATATCAATAAACTACTTGAGGAGTCAGCTCAGGGATTTTCTGGTAGTTTGCTTCCTCCGCGCGAGTAAACCAATGCGCCTGCGCCAATAAGCCCTACATCTGGACCTAGCTGTGACTTCACGATCTTCACATCTTTGTAGGGTATTCTCATTGCCCGAGCATCAACAATGCGCCGCGCTGGCTCGATAAGCAACGCCTCATCCATCTGAGTCAAACCGCCGCCTAAAACGATAATCTCCGGGTTAAAAATATTGATGATATTCACAAGACCAACGCCTAGAGCCTCGGCGGCATCGCGGATAATTGCGCGCGCTTCAGGTACTCCGGCTATAGCAGCTCTGGCAACAAACTGAGCATCAACTTCATCTTGTTGCTGTTCAATGCAATCATTAGGCGCAGCCGAAAAATGAGCTCCCTGTGCTATTGCTTTTCTGGCGCGACGAGCAATAGCGGTGCCAGAAGCAATGCTCTCAAGACAGCCAATATTGCCACAACTACAGCGTTCGCCATGCCAATCAATTGTCATATGTCCAAGTTCTCCAGCCGTTCCCCGTGCTCCTCTCATCAGTTGCCCATCAACAATGACACCGCCTCCTATACCAGTACTAATCGTGAGGTAGACCATATTTTTGTAGCCACATCCCTGACCAAAATAGAATTCGCCCAAAGCTGCTGTATTAGCATCGTCATCAATGAAAATTGGCCGAGCATAGCGGTCCTGGAAGATATGTTGTAGTGGGACGTTGTGCCATGCTGGCAGATTGGGAAAGGAAAAAACCAGACCGGTACGATTATCAAGAGAGCCCGGTTGCCCTATACCGATACCCACAATCTGATGAAGTGTGGAATTGGCTTCTTCAAGCGCTTGTTGTATGGCAGAAAAAATACGCGATATGATGAGATCGGGAGTTGGGAAATCCCTCGTAAGGGCACTCACACGAGAAAGTAAGTGAGTGCCTCGTAGCACAGATACCCGCAATTGGGTACCTCCCAGGTCTACTCCAACGACTAAAGGAGTATTTTGTAGATTAGTTACCATCGTGTCCTCCATAAATGCCCCCTTCCACAAGCCTGCTCTATTCTCTTCTAGTAGCTATTGCCATATTAACTCTCTTTCTTCAGTTTCCTCTCTCTCTTTCGTCTACTATGCCAAACTCTTTGTCATGATCAATGGCGGTAGCAACGGCACCAAGAGCAATTGCAGTATCACCTAATTGCGCTACAAGGATTTCTGTGCCTGCCCAGGCTGCAGGCAAGGTAGAGATTTCGGCACTCTCGCGAAGAGCAGTAAGAAAGATTTCGTTCAAACGAACAGCCCCATGTTCCTTTACACGAACAACGCCCCCATCGAGCAAGAGCATAGAAGGATTATAGACGTTTAGTATATAGCTGCCTAATACCCTGCCGACACGCTTTCCCGCATGCTCAAGTGCGGCACGGCATGCTGCATCCCCCTCATCAGCCTCACGCAGCACATCAGCGATATCTAACTCGCTTCTATAGCTTGCTAATGCAGGAGTTGGCAGAGCATCGGTGGTGTCTGCACCTTCCATCAACGACTTCCCTGTGCGTGCATCTTCTACGATGGCGTTTACACCGGCTAGAGCCTCCAAACAACCAACTTTCCCGCAAGAGGGGCATGTGGGACCGCTATTTTCGATCAAGACGTGTCCAATCTCACCTGCGACTCCCCTGCTCCCGGTGTACAGTTGCCCATTGAGAATCAATCCTGATCCAATGCCTGTTCCAACCTTGATATAGACCATGTTGGCAACGCCGCGTCCCTTCCCATACCGGCTCTCACCCAATGCTCCTGTATTTCCATCTTCTGCCAGGTAGATAGGGATATAGTGCTTCAACTTCAGCTTACGTCTCAAGAAAGCTGGAATATCGATGTGTAACCAGTCATTCAACAATGGCGGAGACACCAACATCCGGAAATTGGGATCTGGCGAGCCTGGGCTAGCCAACCCGATACCTCGTACCTGATTCCAGGTGACAGAACTACTTGCTACCAGATCAAGCAGTTTTTCCGCCACATATTCTAAACCTGGCTTGCCACCGAAACGATCCATATCGAAGGAACCGGACCAGCTGTTCACCGTCTCGGCTGCTAGATTCGTGAGGTGCATGGTGAGGTGTGCACGACCGACATCCACCCCTATGACATAGCCTGCATTGGAATTAAAGTGCACCCAGGTTGCTCGTCGCCCTCCCTTAGGGGTTGCATGTAATTTTTCGCCTTCGCGCACAATACCCTCTTTTTTGAGATCTTCAATGATACTGCTTACTGTAGCCCGCGAAAAACCCAGGTCATTGGCAATAGCTACCCGCGTTGTGGCCTCTTGCGCGCGCAAGTAGTTTAAGATCAATCTACGATTGAATGCTCTAACAACGCTGAGGTCTGCCCCTTGTGTCTCTGATGCTCTTTTTTGTAGACGCATATGTATAGGGAAGATGTTATCACCTGAATGATTGGCTTCAGGGTCCATTGCAGAACCTCCTATCATCAAGCTGTGCTGGCGAATGATATAATTTGTTAAGTTATTGGCTTAACTATGATAGTATCGCATATAGGCTTATTCCTGTCAATCCTCCAATGTACTCAAAGAATTCATCCCTTGACAATCAGAATATCACCCTGGTATACTTTTATTGGTTCGTATATTAAACTAACTAATCGATGCGAAAAGTGAGAGGATCTGGAGGCGCTCAGATAACGTCTGTTTAGTCGCTAGGGGATCCAATCATCATGTCTACATGTCTACTGGACTTCCGTAAACACTGACTCATTTCAATGAAGAAATTTAGCTCTCATCTCAGGAGGGTAAATGTTAAAGGATCTACAAAATGCTTCTTCCCACGAAGTGCTTTCTGTCCGCTCGACCTGGTGGGTACGATGTTGCCGCGTGCTCTGGAAGGTGATAGCCCTTCTGGGAGCTGTGCTGGTTTTAGACCCGGGGGCAAACATTGTTGGTACCTGGTTCACCAATTCTAAAGGCGTGATACCTGCTGACTCTCCAATAGGGGTGATCCTTGCCTGGTGGCCGATCAGCCTTCTTGTTGGCTGCTGCTGCTTGCTGGCTGCCCTGCTGATCTGGCTGCTGAGTCGCTGGCCGGTTCACGAGACAATATCCCTTTCGGAGCAGAATCGTACCCGTATGTTGCAGCGACTCCGTCATACCTATCGTGATCTGCTGGCACAATTGCTACAGGGAACTACCTGGAAAGAGCCGAGGCTTACGCAGAAGCCAGATGCTGTACATACTGCTGTACATCTCCTACTTCACTCGCCTAATCAGCCAGAGCACGGTCTTCCTCCCGGAACCTCGATCCAGCAAGTCTATGCGGAGGCGCAAGGAGAACTGCTGATTCTTGGCGAGCCTAAAACGGGCAAATCAACGTTGCTGCTTTCTCTGGCTCTGCATCTTGTTGAGCAAGCCGAGGCAGACGCGACTCAACCCCTGCCGGTCATCCTGCTGCTCTCTTCCTGGGCAGTCAAACAACAATCGCTGGAGGACTGGTGCATAAAGCAAATTGCCGAGATTTACAACGTGCCCTGGCAGATGTGTGAGCAGTGGATACAGCATGACCAGATCATCCTCTTGCTGGACGACCTGAACAAGGTAGATGAAGCGCTTCGTCCTGCGTGTATTGCCTCCATCAACGCCTATCACCACAGGCACCTGATGCCGCTTGTGGTGTGTGCTCGTTGTGCCGAGTATGAAGACGCCTCTAAGGCCCAATGCCTCACACTCCAGACGGCAGTTATGGTGCAGCCTCTTGCAAAGGAGAACTTATCGTCCTATTAGTCAAGTGCTACAGACACCTGTATTCCAGGTATCTGTACTATTGTTGTACAGGAGAAGAGTATGTCTTTGTTTGAGACTTTTCCTCCAATTTCAATGCATGAGTCAATTGCAGATGATAAGCCAGACTGCATCATTGTGAGCAATTGTGGACCTCTTGAATACTATGTTGATGACGATGGGAGATATAAGGCACGCCAGGGCTCTGGTGGTCTTGTGACGACTTTACTGGGGGCTATTCAGCACCGTCGCGTATCCTGGATTGCTCTGACTGTGTCGAAGGCTGACCACCCAGGTGTGCGAACCGATCAGCATCTAGCAGATTTTCTGCTGCCAGCGTTAGCCGATGTGACGCTCCACCTGCTAAGCCTGCCTCAGGAGACCTACGATCATTACTACCATCATATCAGCAACAATGTACTATGGCCCGCGCAGCACTTTCTGCTTGACCCTGTTACAAGCATCGCGTTTACTCAACAGACGCGCAACGATTGGGAGCAAGGGTATTGTGTGACAAACGAAGCCGTAGCTCATGCCATTATCAGAGAACTGGAACGGTGGGGAACTGATGTTCCTGTAATTGTCCAGGACTACCAGTTGTACCTCGTTGCGGCACATGTGAGGGCACACTGCCCCAGCGCACGCCTTAGCCACGTCATTTATATCCCCTGGCCTGATCCTCGCTACCTTGCTCTACTGCCAGGGTATATGACACAGGCCATCTATCAGAGTATGGCGGTGAACGACATCATTAGTTTTCAAACGTGGCATGATGCCAGAAACTTTCTGGCCGGTGCGACGTGTCATCTCGATGATGCGCAAGTGGTCTTGAGCGGAGATAATAAGCCGGGAACTCTGCACTGGCAAGGAAGGAGTGCACAGGTCTGCGTGCTCTTGTAGGAGGATTGAAACATACTTATGCAAAAAAATTTGTTTTACTTGCCGCGTCCGACGGGGCAAATAGGTTGGAAGGTGCAGACGCGGCACTTGGAGGCGCGCTGGCGCGTCAAGGGTGGAGGCTGCTGCTGGCTGCAGCGCTCCATTTCGGTCAGGAGGCGTATCACCTTTTTGCGCAGCGTGGGGGTGTAATCGACCGTGAATTCGCGATCGGCGTAGCGCAGAAGGCCGTGCGTTGGCGGCAGCTCGAAATAATCTTCCAGGATCAGACAGTAGGCGGCAATCTGGACGACGTGGTTGCTATAGGGCGTGGTCGCGTTTTGTACCGATGGCTTGAGTTCGATGGGAACCGGGCGACCATCGGGCAATTGTACAACATAATCTGGCTTGCCAACCAACGGATACTCGCTGGAGTAAAGCGGCTCGCCCTGCCCATCTGCATCTTCGTAGACAAGCTCTCCTGCTGGCAATCCCAGTGCACGGTGACGCTCCTCAATCAGTCGCCTGCGTTGAGCACGCCGTTCATTAAGGATCAAGATCAAGAGTGCGAAGGCAAGCAGTAGCAGACCCAGCCCTATTGGAAGTAGGATGCTACTTATCATGTTCTTTCACCTCTCGCCTGCTAAGAGCTAGAATTATGTTTCACAAACGCGCCCGGCGTGTTTGTGAAACATAATTCTAGCTCAAAATCCAATTTTCGCAAAACGCGGTCGGCGCGTTTTGCGAAAATTGGATTTTCTTAGTGTATTGTGATAACAAATGAAGCTATGATGAACAGAAGTGCCAGGACTACGATGACGATGGCTGTTATCACTAAGATGCGCGTAGCTCGACTGGGACCGGCAATGGTAAGCTGTTCCTCTTCGATCTCCGCTACTTCGTCGGCATGCTCCTTATGTCGCTGCCGACCATCCTCGAATGCTCCTCGGCGAACAAGCAATTGCTCCAGGACCTGGTATTCGGGCAGCGCGGTGGCTTGTGTACCATGTTCATGTTCCAGTTCGACCATGTGGGCAAACAAATCTTCTGTGTCGGCCTCCACGTATGGCTCGTATTTTTCGTGCCACCAGGCGAGGGGGCAATATTCGAATTCGGCCACTTCGCTTGCAGTAAAGAGGCGTTGCGATGAACGTTGTTGTCCTTGTTGTTGCCTTCTCTGTTGCATGATGTTTTTATTTATTAGGAACCTACGGGACCGGTTTTTGTTCGGGTATGCCTGCCAGGCCCAGGGTGTCGGCAATGCTGGACATAGCCTCTATGACGAATGCAATATGTTCGTTGAGGTCTACACCGAGCTCTTCAGCGCCTTTGAAGAGATCCTCACGGTTGACACCAGCTGCAAAGCCTTTGGTTTTCATCTTCTTGCGCACGGAAGAGACTTCCAGGCCGATGATGCTTTTATTGGGGCGTACCAGAGCCGTCGCGGTCACCATTCCTGTAACCTCGTCGCAGGCATAGAGCGCCTTTGATAGTAAATCATTACGTGGGTGTGTATCCTTATTAAGATCATTGTGGGCCAGAATCGCGTAAATAATACGCTCGTCGTAGCCGCCATCGCGCAACCAACCAGCCAGGACATGCGTATGCTCATGGAGGTCAGGGTATTCTTCATAATCAGCGTCGTGGAGTAATCCTGTCATGCCCCACAATTCCTCGTCCTGCTCATATTTGCGAGCGTAAAAACGCATGGCGGCTTCTACCGAAAACATATGCTTGCGTAGATTTTCGTTCTGCACATGACTTGTCATTAACGCATAAGCATCACTATACGTTGGCATACTTGCTTTATCCTCTTCCTAAGAAAGAATGAGACTTCTCTGCTTCCAGGCGACAGCCGCAAGAGGCACGGGGCTTATGAACCCCCAAAGGGGGCACGGTTGCGCCCTGCGTTGGGTGAGCCCTGAAAGAATTGCAATCAGGATAATCATCGCGGGAAAGTGCCGCTTGTGGGTTATTATAGCATAGTCCTATGCTTTCTCCCCTAAGATTGTTACGAAATGCCACATACCACAAAAATCGGACGAGTGCATGTCAATGAAGGTTTGTTGCAGGAGATGCTGTATTTCTTCTGGCGTGATCAATCCCATCGAGGTTAAGAATTGCTGTGATAGATAGCTGCCAGCCTCAATATTACGATACATATCTTGCCATGCGTCGCAATCGGAAGAGAACTCCAGCACATAGGCCAGGCAATGAACGTTGCGATATCCAACATTACGCAACATGCGGGGCACGACAGTAGTCGTGCCTAGCGTGTAGCCATCGACCGAAAAACCATATCCTGCACTCCATAAAGCCTGGCAAAAGAGCCTGCATGAGTGTTCGTAGACCTCACTGGTGGAAGTTCCTCCCGGCTCGATTGGTTCGGTCAGGCGCAATGTGCCCCCAGGTTTGAGGATGCGTGTGCACTCGGCAAGGAAAGCCGGCCAGGATGCGCGGCGCAGTGTCCCGGAAAGAAAGCGTGCATTGACCAGATCAAATGTGTTGTCGGAGAAATCGAGAGGCTGGGTAATATCCATCACGCCAAAGGAAGCATTGGGAAGTTGTTGTGTGTGTGCACGTGCATTGGCGTAATCGGTCATGGTTTTGCTGACATCAACGCCTGCCACTTCAATGTCGGGACGTGCAAAGGCGACATCACACACCCAGCCACCAGGACCACAGCCCAGATCAAGCACCTTGCCCTCCTCTGGCAGTTTAGATACACCTGAGAGCGGCCCGCCCATCGACCGGGTCATGACACGATCCAGATCAATCAAGCGCGCCATCTCGACTGCGCTTTCCGCATCGAACACATATGTATTGCTCTTTTGTTGCTCAATCTCCATTAGCTCTCCCCCTGGTTTTTGCAGGATGTAGATGCTTTACAGCTTGTTACGAAAGTAGTATATCCAAACCTACTTTTTCCTGCAAGCCAGCAAGTACTACCAGGATAGCAGTGTTAAGCTGCATCCACAACACAATGGCATTGAAAGTGCTATGTAACCTCCTTCGTATATCCTTTTGGAACGATTCTGGACCCTGGGGACTCGAATATGTGAGACTCGGTAGCTTGCTCCCCCTGTCTATCGGGTCTCGCCCATATTATGTGCCGGCGACAGGATATCCTACCGTCCTGTAGTCTATAGAAACGTTAGCGGATATCTTTTTATCAATCACAAGGAGGACACCACTATGGTATTTGTCAGGCGCATGTTTGTTATTATTGTGGCTCTTGTAAGCATGCTCGTCATCAGCGCGTGCGGCAGTACACCCCCAGCCACTTCAGGTGGGAGTACGACAGGGAGTTCTTCACAGAATAATTCTACGGGTAATGGTTATGGTTCTGCGTCCAAGGCTACTCCCACCACTGCTGCTTCTACTGCAGGTAATGTCGTTGTGCAGACAGCTCAGGCGACTGTCGCTGGGAAGACGATGACGATTCTCACCGATACGAAAGGAATGACCCTGTACTACTTCACTCCGGATACTGCTGCGAAGACTGCTTGCACAGGCGCTTGCCTCCAGAACTGGCCGGCGCTGCTCTTCACAGGAAGTGGTACAACCGTCTCTGCCAGTACCAAACTGCCTGGCGAGTTAGAGGTGTACAAGAATGCTAATGGGAATCAGGTAGTTTACCAAAATCATCCTCTGTATACCTTCGCTGGAGACAGTGCTCCTGGTCAGGTCAATGGGCAAGGAAAAGGGGGCAAGTGGTTTGTGGCGACACCTGATCTGCCCCCGAACAAGTAAACTTCACTTATGAGGGGCAAAAACAGACAGGAAGCCCACGCTGTGAGCTCACAGCGTGGGCTTCCTGTCTGTTTTTGCCCCTCATAAGAGGGAAAAGTCTTCCCAGATTATCTTGAGAAACGCCTGCAATACCGGCGATGCATCGTCTTTTCGCCGTGCCATAGCCAGCTCTACGTAAATATTTGTATCTAACCTGCGATAAATGACTCCCGTACTCCTCAAATGCTGTGCTGAGGCTGGAATGAGTGCAATACCCAGTCCTGTAGCAACCAATCCCAAAATCGTTTGCATCTGGATAGCTTCCTGTGTCACCTGTGGACTAAAGCCCCCCTGCTGACATAAGCCAATTATCTGGTCGTATAAGCCTGGTCCCAGATGACGAGGAAATAAGATGAAGTGTTCATGTGCCAGTGCCTCTACTGTTAATGAGGATTGGCGCGATAGGGGATGATTTTCAGGAAGTGCCAGGACAATAGGTTCTTTGATCAATGTCTCAAGCACGAGAGTATCATCATTTATTGGAGGACGTAGAATACCAATATGGATACGCTTATCGTGCAAGGCGCGTACCTGTTGTGTTGTCGTCAATTCACGCAAAATCAGTTCTACATCAGGACAGCGGGCCTGGAAATTGCGTATGATACTCGGAAGCGCCTCATAAGTCGCTGAACCCACAAAACCTATCGTCAGCTTACCAATCTCACCGCGACCGGCCTGGCGTGCGATCTTCACTGCATGCTCAGCCTGAGCAAGTGTCAATCGAGCTTCCTGCAAAAATGCCTGTCCAGCGTCTGTAAGCTCAACGTGTCGCCTGGTACGCTGAAAAAGTTGTACTCCTAGCTCCTCTTCCAGGTGACGAATCTGCTGGCTCAGTGGAGGCTGAGCCATGTTGAGTCTTTGGGCAGCTCTACCAAAATGTAATTCTTCGGCGACGGCTACGAAATATTGTAGATGACGCAACTCCATTTTTAATATCCATCGTGTATTAATTGCTTATGAAAAATATATTGGAAATCTCTATTGTTGTCTAGTATCCTAATCAAAATGAAAAGTGCGTGATTGAGATGAACTAGAAAGGTGATTGCTGTATGACTACGCAAGAAGGCAAACGCATTGTGATGATTACCGGGGGCACCAGTGGGATGGGACAGGCAATGGCGAAGGCGTTTGTCAGGGAAAATTGCCACGTTATTATTATTGGGCGCGATCAGAACAAATTACGCGCTACGGCTCAGGAACTTGAACCGTATGCCACCTGGCTACAAGTCGATGTGAGCCAGCGCGAGCAGGTTGTAGCCGCGGCAACGAAGGTCGTCGAGCAGTTTGGGCATATTGATGTGCTGATCAATGCGGCAGGCTTCGTGCGGGGGGTCGATACGACGATGCCTATTAAGGAGGCTGAGCATGAGTGGGATGCTGTGCTCGATACGAATTTGAAGGGTAGTTTCTTGATGACGATAGCTGTTGCACCACATATGCCGCGTCCGGGTGGGCGTATCATCTATATCAGTTCGATAGCAGCTTTTACGGGGGGAAGTCGCGCTGGTTCAACGGCATATGCTGCCGCTAAGGCGGGAGTGCACGGCTTAACCTATGGTTTTGCCCGCGAACTGAGTCCCCAGGGGATCACGGTTAATGCTATTGCTCCTGGATTCATTGCCAATACCGGATTTACAGGGGCATGGTCAGAGGAGCGTGTGCATGGCATTATCGAGCAGACACCTGTTGGACGTGGAGGCAACGTCAACGATGTTGCAGTGGCAGCCCTGTACCTGGCCTCTCCCGAAGCCTCGTTCGTGACGGGTGAAGTGCTCAATGTCAATGGCGGCTGGCTGTTTGGTCATTAGTACTTTTTTCTGCTCATTTTGCCCTTCGAGCAAAATGAGCAGAAAAAAGTACTAATCGCGTTCTTTTACGCCTAGTCCGGGCGTGTTGGGTAGTACGAGTTTGCCTTGTGCGACTGAGACACCCTGGTAGGGGTCGTTGTCGATGAGCAGGTGGCCGTCGAGGTCGGCGTAATCGACCAGGGGCGTCAGGTGGGCGGCGGCAGTAATCGCCAGGGAGCTTTCGATCATGCAGCCGATCATGATGCGCAGATTATGCGCGCGTGCAGTGTGGATCATCTTGAGCGCGGGAGAGAGCCCACCACATTTCATTAGTTTTATATTTATGCCATCAACGCACTCGGCAATCCTGGGAATATCTTCAAGGGTGACGCAACTTTCGTCGGCGATAATGGGCAGGGGGACATTGTCGCGCACCAGTTTGAGTCCGGCGAGATTGTGAGCCGGGACAGGTTGCTCGACAAACTCAATGTTATAGGGAGCGAGCGCGTTGATCGTCCTGATGGCTTCTTTGGGGGTCCAGGCTGCATTCGCGTCCACACGAATAGTTGCAGAAGAAACGTCGCGAATAGCCTTGAGATTCTCGATATCGCGCCTGGTGCCGACCTTGATCTTGAGGATAGGATAATCCTTTGCGAGCAGCGCTTTTCTTGCCATCTGTTCAGGGCTATCGATACCTATCGTGAAAGAGGTGTACGCCGCATGGGCCGGATTGAGTCCAAGTAGCTTGTAGACAGGTACGCCAAGCATCTTACCCATGATATCGTAAAGGGCCATATCTACAGCAGCTTTGGCAGAAGGATTTAGTCCGATAACTTTATCCAATTGCTGATGAATATCTTCGATGACAAAGGGATCGTCGCCGAGGTTCCCGGCAAATAAACTGATACAGGCCAGGACGGTTTCCAGGCTTTCGCCGTAATACTCGCTTGGCGAAGCTTCTCCGTAACCGGTGAATTCCTCGTGCCTGAGATCTACGATGACGTTGGGCGAAGTATATTGTACTCCTCGTGAAATGCGAAAAGGTGTTGTCAGATGCAGGTCAATCGGTTTGGCGTTGATGTGGATCATATTTTCCTTCCTTTTTCTTGCGCATAAACCTATATCATGCTTTGTCTAACCCTCGCGCCTGCGGCGCTCACAAAATTTTTTCATCATCAATCATTTTTTCTGACGGAGCCAGAAAAAATGATTGATGATGAAAAAATT
>Ga0070741_10014080_pt1 | contig 13927 bp, 14 predicted proteins | sample Coa_R1_4_FD_66440 | JGI IMG/M metagenome (GOLD analysis project Ga0070741, IMG submission 66440) | Surface soil microbial communities from Centralia Pennsylvania, which are recovering from an underground coalmine fire - Coalmine... | ecosystem: Environmental > Terrestrial > Soil > Unclassified ... | reverse complement strand
ATTGTTGCTCCGCTCGCGGTGCTGTGGTGGTTCGCAAAGATTGCCCAGGCGCAACAAAGGCAACTACTGGCGCGCGCCTGCCGCGTGCTAGCGCTTTACGGGACGATCTACGTTCTGTTGGCCCTCGCCGTCGATCTACCGCGGCGCTTCGAGAGCCTGGCGCGCATCCAGCCTCTTCGCAGTTTTCATCTTCTCTACATATTTCTGTTCGTCTGTATCGGCGGATACCTGGGTGAGTACATCCTGAAGAATCACGTATGGCGCTGGTTGGCGTTATTTGCAGCTCTGTCGGTCGGGATGTTCGTGTCGCAGCGGTTTCTTTTCCCGGCGAGCGTGCATATCCAGTGGCCGGGACGCCCGGCGCGAAATCCCTGGGCTCAGGCTTTCGTCTGGATACGGGAGAACACTCCCGCCAACGCCGTATTTGCGCTCGATCCGGAATATATGAATTTGCGGGGGGAGGATACGATCGGATTCCGCTGCGCAGCGCAGCGCAGCCGCCTGGCTGATTCCAACAAGGATGGCGGTGTGGCGAGCATGTTTCCCCCCATCGCGGACGAATGGCGGGAACAGGTGCAAGCTCAGACTCCGTGGAAGGAATTTCAGGCTGCGGATTTTGCCCGACTGCGGGAACGGTACGGCGTCAGCTGGGTCGTCTTGCAACAGCCTGGCGTGGAAGGGCTTGAGTGCCCGTATCAAAACGCCGCGGTGCGGGTTTGCTCCCTTCGCCAATAGTTCAGCACACGCGGCTAAGCTGAACCTGCGTCTCTGGCGCGTGAGGCATAGTAATTTTCGCCCCCACCCGCCTCAATTTTGCGTCCATTGTCGCTGAAGCGAGGCAGGCGCGCTAACCCCCATTTTTGAAGCGCAAATTGCAGCGTCGTGCCCAGCACGCCGAAGCCGTACTTTACGCTGCGCCGGAAATTGATGGATGAGGCTTCCTCGAAATATTTCGTTGGGCAGGAAACTTCTCCAATCTGAAAACCGAAGTGCACGCACTGCGCCAGCATCTGGTTGTCGAAAACAAAGTCATCGGAGTTTTCCAGGAGCGGCAAGTCGGTCAGGACCTTGCGGCTGAATGCCCGATAGCCGGTGTGGTACTCCGAGAGTTTGACTCCGAGGAAGAGGTTTTCAAACGCGGTCAGCAGCCGGTTCGCGATGTATTTATATAAAGGCATGCCCCCGCGCAGCGCCCGGCCGCCAATGATGCGCGAGGCCAGCACCACGTCATACACTCCATAGGCCACCATGCTGGCCATGGCCGTGATCAGCAGCGGGGTGTATTGATAGTCGGGATGGAGCATGATCACGACGTCCGCCCCGGCCGCCAGGGCCTCGCGATAGCAGGTTTGCTGATTCCGTCCGTATCCGTAATTTCGATCGTGCCGGTAAACCAGCAAACCCAGCCGGTGGGCCACTTCCACAGTCTCGTCACGACTGTAATCGTCCACGAGGATGCGGATGTCGACCAACTCCGGTACTTCCGCCACGGTTGCCTCGAGCGTCTTGGCCGCGTTGTAAGCCGGCATGACGACGGCGACTTGTTTGCCATTGATCATGGATGGATTCGCTGGGATTAGTGTACCGGAGAAAGGCAAGGCGCTTGGGTCGTGGGTCTTGGGTCTTGGGGGTTGGGCTTCGGGTTCGGGGCAGGGTCTTCGGTCTCGGTCTTGGGCCTTCGGGATGATATCGCTGTCCATCGCAGGAGTATCTTCGGACCTTCAAAACAAAACCCCGCTAAGCCCGCGGCCCAACACCCACGACCCAACGACCCAAGCCCATGACCCAAGACCCACGACCTTCCTCTCCCCCCGTTCTCAATTTCTTCCCACAACTATCCCCATCCTGCACGGCATCGAAATGCGGAATGAACCGCAAGCGGCCCGCATTCCTTTGCTGCCATCTCATTCTGTTGATCGCGGGAATCCTGTTCGCCTCGGATTGCCGGGCGTATTCGGTGCTGACCCATGAGGAATTGATCGACCTGGCCTGGAACGACTCCATCCGGCCGTTGTTGCTCGCCAAATTTCCCGGGGCAACGGACCACGAACTCGTGATCGCGCACGCCTACGCTTACGGCGGTTCCGCAGTGCAGGACATGGGCTACTACCCTTTCGGAAAACGATTCTTCAGCAACCTGACGCACTATGTCCGCAGCGGAGATTTCGTGGCACGCCTGCTGCGGGACGCCCGCACTCTGAACGAATACGCCTTTGCGATCGGCGCGCTATCGCATTACCTAGGTGATTCAATCGGCCATTCGCAAGCGGTGAACCCCGCGACAGCCATTGAGTTCCCCAAGCTGAAAGCCAGGTACGGAGACAGCGTGACTTATGGCGAGAGCCCCCATTCTCACATCAGAACGGAATTCGCCTTTGACGTGGAGCAACTCAGCGATCGTGCGTTCGCACCCCATGCATATATGGAGTACATCGGTTTCAGAGTACCCAGGCAATTCCTGCGCAAGGCGTTCATCGCCACCTACGGCATCGACATTGCTGAGGTCTTTGGCCGGGCGAGACCGGACTTGAAAAGTTACCGGACCTCGGTGCGCAGTTTCATCCCCGCCTTCGCCGAAGCCGAAGTGGTCCTGCACAAAAAACAATTCCCCCCGCACCCGGATACGGAGGCCTACCGGATTTTTGCAGAGCGCGTTGCTCACACCAACTACGAACGGAGATGGAAACACACCTACAAAGGACCCGGCTTCAAGGCGCATCTATTGGCCATCCTGATCTTCATCGTTCCCAAGATCGGCGCCGCCTCGGATCTTGCGATCAAGATTCCAAACCTGGAAACTGAAGATGCGTACCTGCGCAGCGTGAACCATACCGTAGATCGCTTTCGTGAAATCCTGCAGCTTTTGCTCACCGATGGCGGCCGCCCTCTCCGCCTGGCGAACCTCGATCTGGACACCGGAGAACGCGCGAGGTTGGGCGATTACGCACTGGCCGATCATGCCTTTGCGGAGTTGCTTTCCAGAATTACTTCGAAGCCCCAAAGACCAATTCCCGAGGATTTAAAGCAAAATATGCTGTCGTACTACGAAGGGGCCATCAGCATCACGGAGGCCAGCGACCCCAGGCTAATCCAGCTGGAAACCTTGAAAGAAATGGGCGCCAGGGGAACAAAGTAGGCACCGATCCCGGCCGTCGATGGAGGTGAAATCAGATGAGCATTTCCGGCGGAGAGAAACACTCCATGAAGTTTGCCACTTGCATCGAGCCTCGATTACTCTGCTCCTTGTGGGACTAAGCAGTTCGGTGATAACGTTCTACTCGCGCTTCGCGGATCGACCCACCTCATTGGTTTCTTTGCCGGGCAGGCATGTTATCCACTTACTCGGGCCAGCTGAAGGTTCTCGAAGGGATGTAAGATGTTTGTGGTACTAAGTCGCTGGCCTGGAGTTAGATCCTCGCTTCCTTTGGTACTCTCACTGCTGCTGGTCGTAATTGCATTGCTGCGTGTGTTCGGCACCTATCCAGTCTTGTCGCAAGCTGCCGACGAGCCCGCGACTCTTGCCGCGGGAATGGAGTGGCTGGATAGAGGAACGTACGAGGTCGATCCCCTCCATCCTCCCTTGGCGAGGGTTGCATCTGCCTTAGGCCCGTTTCTAAGTGGGCTCCGCTTTCCCCGGTCGACAGAGCCTGGAAACGATAACCTGAGCATGCCATTTAAAGTAGGCGACCAGATCCTGAACCAGCGATTCAGTTATTGGCACAACCTCACGCTTGCCCGGTTGGGAATGATCCCCTTCTTATTGCTAGGTGCGGCTGTGGTCTTTTTGTGGGCGCGCGAACTGGGAGGAGATGGCGCGGCATTCGTCTCGGTGCTGCTGTTCACCACTCTTCCTCCCATGCTTGCCTTTAGTGGCTTTGCGTATACCGACATGCCAGTAGGAGTGTTGGTCGCGGCGAGCGCCTTCGTGTTCCGGAAATGGCTGGCCCGGCCATCAGCACTCGTGTCGGTCCTTTGCGGCATCGTTGTAGCGCTCGCCGTGTTGTCAAAGTTCACGGCGCTCTTGTTTGTTCCCGCTTGCTGGCTGGCTATCACGGCTTGCTTCCTATGGCTTGGCCCGAAGGATTCTTTCCCCATACGGGTGGCCATCCGAAACTTGCCGTGGTGTGCAGTGGCGTTCGCAATATTAATCTGGGGCGGCTATCGCTTCTCGCTTGGGCCTCTACGCAGTGTTTTCGCCCGCCCTGAGCATGACATTCAGGCCTTACACCTGCCTGGCGCGGCACAAACGATTCTCGCAAGAGCGATGAATGTGCCCATCCCTGCTCCTGCGCTGATTAAGGGCCTGTCATGGAACTTACAGTTCAACCTCGAAGGACGCCCTTCCTACCTTCTCGGCGATATACGGCGCAGCGGCTGGTGGTATTTCTTCCTGGTTGTACTTGCCGTGAAGACGCCGCTCTCCTTCCTATTGTTGGCCATGATTGGCGGCGTTACCACAGTCCTGGATTCAGTAAGAAAACGGGACTGGCAAGTGCTGGCTCCGGTCGCATGTGCACTCGCTCTTCTGCTTTCCAGTATGCCGGTAAAGGTAAACTACGGCGTGCGGCATATTCTGTGTGTCTACGCCTTCCTGAGCATAGCGGCGGGCCTGGGCGCACTCAAGTTATGGCAGAACGGGAATCAGCCGCTGCGTTGGTCCGGACGAGCATTCCTGATTGTGCTGGTGGCATGGCTACTTGTCTCAACCTCACGCATCCATCCCGATTACGTTGCTTATTTCAATGAACTGGTCGGCCAGCACCCGGATAACGTTCTGTTGTGGGGGTGCGACTATGATTGCGGCCAGGACATAGCCAGGCTCGCATCCTTAAGTAGAGAACGACATATCGCATATCTGTCACTGGCAGTTTTCGGCAACAACGACTTCACCCGAATGGGCCTGCCGCATTTCAAAAGCTCGCTCCCGATCAGACTGCAAGCGGATGGATAGCAGCCAGCATCCGGGAATTGGATACAGGTGACACCTTTGTAGGTGGGAACCACCGGGATGGCTTTCGCTGGATCATGGAATGCCAACCGGTAGCCCGTGCCGGCAAAACAATCTATCTATACCACCTGCCCTGCCACGCGGCGACTCACGATTAGAGTAGGAAAGCGCGGACGCAGCGAGAGATAAGACGATTGCACAGCGGAGAATTGGAGTTACCCCCCCCGTGCAAGCGCGGGGTAGTGTCGAGACGGGCCCGTGCCTCAGACTTAGCTGTTGCCGTGGGAGCCAGCCACCCTTTGGGTTTTCAGCAGGGTACGGCGCACGCACTTTCGTAAGCTGCGCCTCGGATGGCAGTCTCAGTCTATGGGGGAAGCAGCTTTGCAGCCGACTTTATTTGCAATGGGTGCGTTGCAGCATTGTGCATGCGTTACCGGCCGAATTGGGAATCTTTTTGCCTCGTAGCGCTCGATGATCAGCTGATCACCGGGCTCGGTGCGGCTACGAAAGATTGTGTGCGCCGGCAATTCAATCACGCTTTCGGCGCGCAGCTTGGGCAGGACAATTCGGAATGGCCTCACCATTTCCTTCACGTTCACAACCCGAAAATCCTTGTCGATCATGACAAGGTCAAAGGAAAAAAGCATCCCGACGGTGTGAATGGAGTTTGCCGGAACAATCCATACACCGCCGTCGGGCTTCAGAGATCTCTTGCCGAGCAATCCGATCATTCGGCCAAAGAAAGAGTCTGCGACTCTGACCCGGAAAGAGAGAAATGTTTCCTTCGACTTGTTGTAGACAAAGACTTCCCGTGGGTTTCCGAACATAGCCATCCTTGGGCAGATAGGTCCTCAGTTGAATTGACGAAATTCTAGCGAGGAGCTTTCTTCTTCATGCGATAGACCAACAGGAAAAGGGTGCAGACGGCCAATACACCAGCGATCACTCGAATCAGCGTAACGTTATCCATAGTTCACCTCGTTTGATTTGACTGCAAAACCTAGTGCAAAAAGTGAGAAAAGAACGTCTTAATTGCCACAAATGCCGGCCCTACGATGACCACGCCCATGGCCGGAAAAATACAGAACACCAGCGGGGGAACCAGCTTGATCGTCGTTTTGGCCGCTCGCTCTTCTGCGAGTTGGCGGCGTTGTGTGCGCAAGGCATCAGAAAACACTCCCAGAGACTTGGCAATGGGAGTTCCGAAACGATCAGTTTGGATCAGCATCGCAACGAACGAACGCGCGCTCTCGAAGCCGGCCCTGGTGGCAAACGACTGCCAGGCGGCAATTCTTTGAACTCCAGCGCGCTGTTCGAAGTTGATGAGCAGCAGCTCCTCGCTCAGCGCGCGATGGCTCATCTCGAGCTCCTGACCGACACGGACGACCGCCTGATCCATACCCAGACCCGCTTCCAGGCAGATCGACATGAGATCAAGACCGTCAGGCAGGCTCAGCTTAAGTTCATGTCGCCTGCGATTGATGGCGTGGGAGAGCCAGAAGTCGGGAGCAAAGAATCCCACAACCAGAGCAATCAGGAAGAAAAGGAAAACGTTATCGGTGAATACAAGCGCCACGGTCAGGCCTAAGACCGCCGGGATGGCCAGTCTCGATCCCAAAAAAATGTCAGCATGGTAGGGTTTTCGATAACCGGCGAGGAGCAGTCGCCGCACGATATCCGGATCGGGCTCAGAACCAAAGGACCGCCGGAAGGCGGTAAAGGGTTTTGCCAGAACGTCCCCGCTAAGGCCAGACCTCCACGGACCGCTGACAGGGCCTGCGCTGCGAGCTTCGCGAGTAACCTGTTCGAGCAGCGCGCTTTGGGCGGACGAGCGTCCCATCAGCAGCAGAAAGCAAAGCATTAGCGCCGCGAATACACTCACTCCGAAAACGATGACCAGTGTCATTTTCTATACCTCAACATCAATGATCTTTCGGATTGCGAGTATGCCTACGATCATTGCCCCCAGCGCGAAGTAGAGCATCTTGATACCGAGAGGATCATGAAACAACGGCTTTTCGTACTGATGGTTCACGAGACTGATGATGGCAAACATCAGAAACGGGGCGGCGCAAAGTATGTAACCGGTTACGCGTCCTTGCGCGGTGTAAATGGCCAGCTGCCCACGCAGCCGAGCGCGTTCCCGAATTACGGCGGAGGTCTTATCCAGAATTTGCGCCAGGTTGCCGCCCGATTCTTTCTGCAAGAGGATGGCCGTTGCCAAGAAGCGCAAATCGTCGACGGGAACCCGGTCCACCAGATTGCGCAATGAATCTCGCATCGGCAGACCAAGACTTTGCTCACCTTGCAGAGCGCGGAACTCCGAGCCAATCGGGTCGGCTATTTCGTTGCCAACCATTTCGAGAACTGCTGAGATGGAGTGGCCAGCCCGCAACCCGCGCGACATAAGATCCACGGCCTCGGGCAGGAGGGTGGCAAACTGCCGAAATCGGATCTCCCGCAAAACATACAGGTACACGTATGGGGAGACCGCCGCAGCTACGCCAAAAGCGACGGTCAACGCTAAAAGAGTATTGAAAAGAGATACGATCCAGCACACCACCAGCCCTGCAATCACTGAGACCAAGGTGACTGTGCCTAATGACCACTGTCGACCTGATTGTCTGATCAATCGTGTGGCGGCGCCGGACCAGGGCAGCCAGCGGGCGATGTCATCCAAGACTCCTGACTGAACGGCTTTCTCTTTAAGGATGTTTGTCGTCTGCTGGCCTGCGGACTGCCCTCCCTGAATGCCCGCCAGCTGTTCTTCCACTGCCTTCTCCATCGAGGTAGGCCGCAAAAAATAGACCAGTACCGCGAACAGGAGTGCGAGGAGCAGGAGAAATACGAGTACCAAGGCCATATCAGTATCCTTTTAGTTCCAGAGCCTGCTGGTCTGTTCGAACATGTTGGCCGGCAAATCGAACCCGGAAGCTTTCAACTTCTCAGCGAATTTGGGCCGAATGCCGGTTGCAGTGAAGGTTCCGAGTGTCCGGCCGTCCGGGGAAACCCCATGTTTCTCGAACAAGAACACGTCCTGCATGCTTACAACATCGTCTTCCATGCCCGTGATTTCCGTAACGTGCGTAAGACGACGTGAGCCGTCGCTGAAGCGCGAGACTTGCAGCACCAAAGTCACCGCCGAGGCAATCTGTTTACGAATCGCCTTCTCCGGCAGATTCAGGTTTGCCATCATCGCCATGGTCTCCATTCGTGCGATTGCATCGCGGGGATTATTGGCGTGAATGGTGGTAAGCGAGCCATCATGGCCGGTGTTCATTGCCTGGAGCATGTCAAGAGCTTCCTCGCCGCGCACCTCGCCGACGACGATCCGGTTAGGACGCATACGTAAGCTGTTGATTACGAGCTGGCGCTGCGCGACCGCACCTCTGCCTTCCACGTTTGCGGGCCGGCACTCTAGTCGGACCACGTGTTTCTGCTTCATCTGCAGCTCGGCGGAGTCCTCGATGGTCACAATACGTTCTTTATCGGAGATGTAGCCGGACAGCACGTTCAGGAATGTGGTCTTGCCGGCACCGGTTCCGCCCGAGATAACAATGTTCAGGCGGGACGCCACCGCGGCTTTGAGCACGTCCAACATGGGTTTTGTGAGGGTCTGATTTGCCAGAAGGTCATCTTCGACGATCGGGATGTGCCCGAACCGACGAATGGACAAATGCGGGCCGTCAATCGCCAGGGGCGGGATGATCACGTTAACGCGGGACCCGTCGGCCAGGCGAGCGTCGACCATGGGCGACGATTCGTCTACACGGCGGCCGATCGCGGAAACAATCTTATCGATGATGTGCATGAGGTGCGCATCATCTTTGAACATGATCTTTGTTTCTTCCAGCACGCCCGCACGTTCAACGTAAACCTCCTTCGCACCATTTACGAGGATGTCGCTGATCGTCGGATCCTGAAGCAAAGGCTCCAAGGGGCCCAGTCCGAACACCTCATCAAGAACTTCGAGCGAGAGTCGTTCCTTCTCCGGTCCGCTCAGCGGGGTCTTGAGATTGGAAACCAGGTCCTGAATAACCCCGAACACCTGGCGCCGAGTACGGTCGTCACGGACTGTGGCCACTTTTTCCAGATCAATTTTGTTCAACAAATCGCGGTGGATTCCGGTTTTCAGCTCCTGATAAACACGGAAATCCAATCCTCCGCGCTTTTTGGTTTCGCCCGTGATCAGGGGATTGATCGCGGTCATCGGAATTTGATTGATGTCTCCCATAAGTACTCTCCGGTGTTAGGAACTTTCAGCGATTCCAGAACCCAAGGAATCCGCCGTTTTTCTCTCTTTTTACTTCCACGCCTGGCTTTCTCCCTACGCTGTCGGCCCAAGACTCCAAACTGCGGGTAACTTCTGACGTCGACAGCTGGGCGATAGGGTCCCCTTCGTGAATCGTCTTTACCACCTGTGGATAATGATTTGGCACACGCCAGAAAATCTTGTGTTGCAGAGCCTTTTCGATCTGGGCGTCCGACAGAACGTTTTTCTTGTCCTGCCGGTTCAGCACCACACGAATTTTGTCTTTTGGAACGTCCTTCTCAGCAAAGTACTGCAGTTGACGAACAACATTGCGTATGGCCGACACCTCAGCGACGGTGATCAAATACAGTTGGTCACAATCGTTAATCAGGGCTAGATTCTCGGCGTTGAGGGAAGGTGGAAGGTCAGCCAGAACGAACTCATAGCGCTGACGCAGGAATCCCAACACATGACTCACCGCACCAGGGGGTAAATCTCCCCGATGAGCCACGCTCCCCTCGGGTGCGGGAACCAATTGCAACCCGCTGGAGTGCTTCATGATGAAGCTCTGCAGGAAGTCGTCATCCAGCCGGTCCGTGTTTTCCAAGAGATCAAAGAGATGGAAACCGGTCTTAGTCAACTTAAGGTACAGCGCGGCATCGCCGAAATCGGGGTGCAGATCGAGGAGCAGGGTCTGGCGAGCCAAGGAACTGGACAGCAGGGCTCCAAATTGAGTGACCAGGGTTGTCGTCCCGCACCCACCTTTGGCTCCCATGAAAGCCAAAACCTGGCCTCGGCTTTGCTCCTGCTTGTCTCTCCTGCGTGATCCAATCCGCGCCACCGCTTTAATAAGCTGTTCGCGGTCGATAGGCTTGACCAGATACTCTCCGCAGCCTGAGCGCATCGCTTCGAGAATGACATCCGGCTGAGTCTGGGAGGAAACCGCGAACACAGCCGTTTCCGGCAGCGCTGTGTGAATCCTCTCGGCGATAATCGCCGCCGCGCGCCGGTCTCTATCGAAATCCACCAAGCAGATGTCCGGCCCAGAGTTGCCCAAATGCTCTAGCACGGCATCCTGGTCCAAGGCTCCGCGGTCTCCGATGCGAGAGCGCAAATGAATTAACCCGGTGGACTCGGCAAATAGCCCGAGAAAGCGCCAGATCTCCTCATCGGTTGCGACCGCGACCACAGAGACGGGTTCGCTCATGTAGAAACTTTCCCGGGCGGATGATGTGCCCACTGAATCGTTGAACGGCATCTTTATCTATTTCACTCCCGCATCCTGAGGCTTGGACTGCAGTTGCTCATGGCCCGGCGCCTGCCGGTCGAACTTTGGTTGGTCAAGGAACGGCACGGGCGCTTGGGGAATTGCTGGAGGCTGCGTGTCCTGATGCACGGGGTCGACTATGTGGGCCGTCACCATGACCAGCAGTTCGGTATTGTTCTTATTGATATTCTTGGAGCGGAACAACTGGCCGAGAATTGGAACGTCGCCAATCCCAGGAACTTTGCTCATCTGGGTCGTAGCTCGATGATCGAGCAAGCCGGCAATCCCAAAGCCCTGGCCGTCTTTCAGCTCAATCTCTGTTTCTGCACGACGAGTCGAGATAGCTGGAATCACGAAGCCAGAGAGCGTCAGCGCGTTACTGAAGTCGAGCGTGCTGACCTCGGGCGCGACGTGCAGACGAATTGTGTTATCCGCCGACACCGTTCCGGTGAAGTCGAGTTTCACGCCGAAGGGCTTGAACTGTATGGTGATCGAGGTGAACGTCTGGCTGGGCTGCACAATCGGGAACGGGAATTCTCCCCCCGCCAGAAACGTTGCCTTTTGCCCATTGATCGCCATCAAGTTGGGCTCAGCAAGTATCTGCAGGACGTTCCTGGCTTCCAGCGCCTGAATCGCGAGCCCAAGGTGCAGGTCCGGACGGAAGACAAAAACATTGAGGGGGCTCTGTTGCGTTTTGTCCTGGAAGGGGAAGTGCGGAAGGCCACCGCCAAAAGCATCAGTGATCTCGTGAGCCGGCACCTGCCCGAACTGGCCGGTGGTCGTCGACCCGATCGTGTTGCCGGCGCCCGTAGCGAACCAGTTGAATCCGAGTTGCGACAGAGCGGTGCGATCGACTTCCGCGAACTTCACTTCTAGAAGGATCTGACGATCGTGAATGAGAGGAACATTGACCGAGTTAACCACGTCCTTGGAATACACGCCGGCCATCTTGCTCAAGTTTTCAATGACGCGGGAATCCGAGGCGCTTCCGGACAGCACCAGGTGTCCGCCGTCGGCTTCCACCTCGAGGTGCTCATTCGGATAGGCGCGCTGGATGGCCGAACGGAGCCCGGCTACGTCCAGATCAACTTCGACATCCAGCACCTGGGAATGACCTGAGCTGTCCCACAGAATGACACTGCTGACGCCAGGCGCTTTACCTTCCAACACAACTTCAGTCGGAGAAGTCGCCATGGTTTCAATCGCAGCAGGATTACTGGAGAGTACCCGGGTCAGTGGCGCCGCAACGTTAAGCACTACTGACTTTCCCACCAGCACGTGCAGAGTTTGCCCTTCGCCAGGTACAGTTTTCCCTGAGCTTTGATTTTGCGACGCTGTTTGGGCCAGCGACGGCGTCAAGCCCAGAGCAATCCCGAAAATTGCAATTACAAACGAATTTCGTACCAATGGTGAGCTCATTATTCGGTCCCTTGTACTTTGTTCACAGGATCTTTAGCCGCGGACTCATCAAATTTGTGAACGGTCTTCTTGGTGCCTTCAATCACTTCCAGCACATAGGTTGGCCGACTGGGCACCGGCTTTGTGGAACGCGCGCGTACCAGAGGCACAGCCTTGGGCGGTAAACTGACCAGTTGGTCCAGGCGCGCCGGACGGAGATCTTTGTTTACCGTCTGATCGGTGCCATTACGAAGTACGAACTGAATCGTTCCCTGGGTGCTGGCCAGTTGCAGCTTTTGCGAGTCTTCCGGAGAAACCAGCAGCGTTACCACGTCCACCTGCTGGGGCTTGCCTTGCGGATCCGGCTCTATCGTCTGCCCGGCAGTGAGGACCTGGACGTCCTGCAACACGGTTTGCGTCAGGCTACCGGCGCCGGCGGGAAGTTGGATCGTCGCCTGCACGTCAACATGCGAACCGGGATACAGGAATCCCGCCACTCCCACGATCTCATTGCTTTTCACCGCAGTGGCGCGCATCCCCGGTGGAATCTTGGTGGCCAGGCCTACACCGGATCCTTCCAGCCCGAGATCCCGCTGGAAGATGGGCTCCTTGGCGCCGAGAGAGCGAATGAGCGGATGCCCCAACACGTCCTGGGCCTTCGAACAGGTCCCGGCCAATGGCACGTCGCTGGGCCAGTCCATGAGTGTGACATCTTTCTCCGCCAGAGCGACTCCAGCGGGCAGATCGGTGGCCGCAGCCACGACTTTTACGGTGTTGTGATCGCCCATACTCGCGCGCAGGCGCTTGAAGACGATCCAGGTAAAGACTCCAGCCAGAACCAGAGCCATAAAAAATGCAAGCATGATGCGTTTCGGATTCGTAAATCACCTCCACCAGGCCGTGTTGGCCGCACAAAACAGAGTCCCCATGGCAATGGCTAAGCCGAAGGGGATTCGCCTCGACCCATGCGCCTGGACGTTCATTTCAGGATGTGGCTGCAGTCCGGAGGTAAAACGATAGGCGATCAGCCGCGCAGCGTTCCGAACTGTTTGAATCGAATTCTTGTGGAAGATTGCAGATGCAATTGCCAGCACTCCGCCCGCCAGTCCAATTGCAATGAGCACGGTGAAGATGTGAGTGCCACCCACCCATGCGCCAATCGCAGTCATCATTTTCAGGTCACCGCCACCCATGGCTCCCAGCACGAAGAGCACAGCGAAGAAGCTGCCGGCGACCAGAATGCCGATCCCGCAGCTCTTCAGGCCGGACGAACCCAACAGCACGGTGCGGAGGACGATCGCTGCAATGATCGCGCTATAGGTGAGCTCATTGGGAATGCGGGCACTGCGTACGTCGCTGAAGGCCCCGGCCAACGCCACCATCACCGCCCCGATATAGAAGTACTTTTCCACCATGCTGTTTATCGTCAAACCTGAGATTGCAACTCGGTTAATCTCTCAATCCCTAATCTTGAAATGCCGCAGATGAATACGACCGCGGAACTACGGAACATACGTGCTCAAAAGCTTGCTGATACCCGCAAATGCATTGTTGATGTCGGTTGCGATGGTTTGCATCGCGACCACTGCGGCAAAGCACATCAACGTGATAATCAGCGCATACTCCACGAGGCCCTGCCCTGTCTCGCTTCCGTGCAACCGGCTGATAGCTTTCGTACAGTTGTTCATTTGGGCTCTCATCGGGGTATCTGGGTGCTGCGGTTACAGGGGAGGATGAAATCGGTATCGATTTTTCGTCTGTCCGTGCTCCTGGTGCGATGGTTTTCGCACAGGAGCCCGGACGAGCCGAAAAGGTGCAATTACGGGACGTAGGTGTTGAGCATGTTGCCGATCCCGGTGAACGCCTGGTTGATGTCCACCGCGAGAGTCTGCATTGCGACCACAGCGGCGAAGCAAACCAGGGCGATGATCAAAGCGTATTCCACCAGGCCCTGTCCGGCTTCGTCCGTATGGAGGCGGCTCAGCGACTTCAGAATCAGGTTCTTCATTTGTTGTCTCCTATTTTCGTTGCTCCCACCACCGGGGGGTTGACGTGGGTTACT
>Ga0070741_10014079_pt1 | contig 13928 bp, 8 predicted proteins | sample Coa_R1_4_FD_66440 | JGI IMG/M metagenome (GOLD analysis project Ga0070741, IMG submission 66440) | Surface soil microbial communities from Centralia Pennsylvania, which are recovering from an underground coalmine fire - Coalmine... | ecosystem: Environmental > Terrestrial > Soil > Unclassified ... | reverse complement strand
TGCCCGCCGCGGGTGTGGTGGCGACGGCGGTGAGCGGGTCGGCGGTGTCGGTGATCTTCCAGGCGAGGTTGTCCCAGTGGGTGTTCGCGGCGCCTTGGAACTGGGCGAACGAGTTCCAGTCGGGGCTGATCTGCGGTGCGCCTTGCGCTTGCCTGCTCGACCAGTAGGCGATGGCCAGTTCGTTTGCGAGGCCGAGCGGCCCGGTGGTGAGTGACAGCGACCCGGCGGTTGTGTAGTTCGAGACGAACTTGTCGACCGCATTGCCGGTGGCCAGGCCGGTGCAGCCTACGGCGATGGCGTTGATGTCGGAGGTGTCGGTCCAGGTGACTGTGATCGTTGACGCGGTGGTGAGCGCGGCGGCGTTCGAGGAGTACCAGACCGACACGAACGGGTTGTTGGTGACGGAGAACGGGGCTTCTTTGTAGACGTTCCCGGCGGTGTCGGTGACGGACTGTGGCTCGGCGAGGCTGTTGGGCTGCAGGTCGGCGTCGGTGGCGACGATGATCGTGTCCCCGGCGGCGGTGTTCTGCGATGGGGTGATGGTGAGTGAGGAAACGCCGCTGTCGGTGGCTGTGCCGAGCAGGTAGGGGTTGGAGATCGGCACGGCGGCCTACGGGAAAACCCAGGCGATGCTGCCGATGGCGAACGTAAGCGGCGAACCTGGGCCGATTACGAGCGGGGCGTCATCAACCGGCCCGAACGCTTTTCTCACGGGCGTGCCGGACGAGTCGTAAATATCGAGGCCGTAGATGGTCCACGCCGCCGAGCCGCTGTTCGTCCAGGTGATCGCCGCCGTGTTGAGCGCGATCCCGCCCGTCGCCGTCCCGGTGGGAGTGCCGAAGGCGACAGTGCTCCCCCCGGCCGTGTAGCCGGGCCCCGAGATTTCGGTGCCGGGCACTGTGGCGGTCGGGGTGGTCATGCAGACGTGCAGCTTCAGCGGCGTCGTGGTCGATGTGTAGGCAGACTGTCCCGTGAGGCCCCCGAGCAGCATCAGGGCCGTGCCCTGGTCAAGCGCTGGCATCCCCACCCCCGCTCAAGCGGCCCGCCAGATCGAGATGAGACGCGCTTTCCATGTGCCACTCGGGATGACCGCCGCCGCCGACGACGAGTTGGCCTGGAACCCTGCGACGGCCACCGTGTCGCCGGCCGCGAGACGCAGCCGCCGGCGAACCACCGCGCTGTTGACCTGGCCGGCTGTTGTGTAGGCCGCCTGCGGTGGGCCCCACACGGTGAACGTGGTCCCGCTGTTGTAGCTGGCGCTCTTGACGGTCAGCCCCGCCGCCACAGCGGTGCTCGTCGTGGCCGCGGTCACCGGCACCTGGCCGTAGACGTCGTAGATCCCCGGCACCGCGACGGTCCAGACTCCCGTGCCCGCGTTGAACGCCGAGCGGGTGTCCACGTGGACGGTGTCCAGCGGGATCATGGTTCCCGTGGCCGGCAGCGCGGACTGGGCCGGGAGGGAGAACGTGCCCGCGCCGTAGACCGCTTCGAGGACCGGGCGGTAGGCCAGGAATGAGATGGTGTCGCGGACGTTGGTGTTGAGGAACGTCCGGCCGACCACGTCCGGAGGCTGCGGCCATGCGTCGTTGGACGGCACCGGCAGCGACGGGTCGCCGGTCAGCGCGCACAGCCACTCAAGCTGCAACTGGGCGTACCGTGTCCCGGTGGCCACGAGCGTCTGAGCGGCCCCGGTGTCCTGGTAGACCGCGCCCTGCACCCAGTTGACCCCAGGCCCCGCGTTGGGGCCGGTGACGGAGAACTGGAGCAGCTTGGCCGCGGACGGCTGCACAAACCTGCTGGCCGTCCCAGAGTTTTTCGCCCGCTGCCCGCCGATCGTGACGGCCGGGCTGGTGCCTTCCTGGGCGATGATGCCCGCGCTGACCGACCCGGTGCCGCCTGAGTAGCTGAGCGGGGCGGTGAACTCCGCCAGATACCAGCCCGGGAACTGTGCGTAATACTGCGAAGGGTTGGCGGTTGTCAGGTGGCCGGCCCAGGCGTCGCTGACTTCGGTGTCCAGGTTGACGGGGTTCCAGATGACGGTTCCCGGCGGCGACGAGGTGGCGAGCTGCTGGGTTTGCTGGGCGAGGCCGGACCCGTTGCTGGTGACGTTGACCAGGGTTCCGCCGGAGTTGTTGATCTGGAACTGGCCGCCGTCTTGCGGGTTGGTGACGAAGTAGACCGTCCCGGCCGTGACCCCGCCGGGGAGGCTGGAGCCGGTGAAGATGACGGCCTGGCCTGCGACGTAGGCGGTCCCCGGCGCGGTGAACGTGTCGGTTGAGGCGACCGCTGTGAACGGTGCCGGGACGCCGGTCTGTGCGCCGGCGAACAGCGGCGGCTCGGTGAGCAGCAGGACCGCGTTGACGACGTCGGAGCGGAGCCTGGCCGCGTCGCCGAAGCCGTCTTTCAGCCAGGTGAACGGGTCCGGTGTCGCGGGATACGGGGGGAAGGGCATTGCGCGCCCTCCCTACCAGGTCAGGACATTCGATCCCGTGAGCTGGCCGGCGAGCGGGTCGTCGAGCACCAGCGGCGTGAGTTCCGGCGAGTAGTCGAGCGTCACCCCGGCCCTCGCGACCGCGCCGCCCTGCTTCCACGAGATCGACCGTTCCACCCGCATCACCCGGGCGAGCAGCATGATGGTGACCTGGGCGGTGATGGGCCGCCGGTTGAGCACCACCACGTCCCCCTGTGCGGCGCCGGCGACGAACGGCCACGCCCACGGCTTCGAGGCGGCGTCGATGGTGACCTTGTCGGCGCGGAGCCGCGGCTGCGCGAGCGTGACGCCGAGCCAGTTGGCCAGGTCGATGACGTTGGACGGGTTCGGCGACGACAGCGGCGTCGTCAGGTCGTTGTACAGGTAGGCGTTGATTTGGTATGTCTGCTGGCTGTATTTCCCCTGGCTGGCTTGCGGTGTGATGAACCCGGGCGCGAGCGGCACGAACGCCTGCGGCGACACCACGTCCTGCCGGTCGACCTGGGTCAGCTGGATGACGTTGACGACCCGCATCGGGTCCCAGCCGAGCGCGGCGTCCCACTCGTACGGGATCTCCCCGGCTTCGGCGTCCTCACCGAGAACCCAGACGGGTTTGTTGCCGAACATCAGGCCCTTGGGTGTGTAGACCATGTCGCCGCCGGGTGAAACCGACAGCAGCGCCGGGGTCAGCGACGACACCAGCGACGTGATTTCCTGCCCCGCCTGCACCGTCGAGGTTCCGGCGGGCTGCGGCTGGCCGCCGCCGAACGCGTCGCCCGCGGTGGAGGTGCCCAGCTCGGACAGCGACGCGCACAGGTCCGGCAGCGGCGCCCGCCGGATGACCCGCCTCGAGGTGTACCCGGCGTAGCCGAGCAGCCGTTCCAGCCGCGAATAGTCAGGCTCGCCGTTGAACGCCTGGTCGCCGGCCTGGAAGTGGGACGCGACCCGGGCTGGGCTGAGCGCCTGCGGGAATGTGGTGACGAACGCGGTCTGGCCGTCGAACGCGTTCCCGGAGACGAACCGGTCTGCTTCGCCGCCGGCTTCGATCCAGGCGAACGACGGCGCGAGCGCCGGGATGGACGCCGGCGCGGCGGCCTGCACACCGTTGACGTAGGCGATCCACCCGGCCGAGTCCAGCCATGTCACGACGGTCTGGAACATGCCCGCGCTGGCGTACGACGTGGCGCCGAGGCTGGTGGTGACCTGGGCTCCGGTGACGTCCTGGGTGGTGAGCCACAATGCGCCGAGGGTGTCGCACCAGGCCCGCATGATCAGGCCCTTGCTGCCTTTGATGGCCCACAGCGTGCCCGCCTGCTGCAAAGGTGCTGGGTCGGCCAGCGCGGTCCAGCATTCGATGGTGGTGCCGAACGGCGAGTTGAGGGCGGGGAACGCGGAGTCCTGGCAGTACAGCGCGAACCCGCCGCTGGTGGCCGCCGCTGGGAGCCCCGACTGGCCCCACACGGTCCCGTTGTCGCCGGGCAGTCCCCCGGTGCCGGTCTGGGTGACGGTGGCCTGCGCCGCGGACTGCGCCGACGTCGCCCCGAAATCCCCGGTGGCGCCGGCCGCGCCGTATTTGGACGTGACCAGCGCCAGGGAGGCGGTCGAGCCGGGTGCGATGTTGGAGGCGTACGTGGACCCGGCGGCGTCGCCGCAAGGCCAGCAGTGCGTCGGGTTGTCGGCGAGGATTTCCTGCCGCAGCGACGACTGGATCTGCGGCTGGCAGTACGCCCACGAGTCCGTCAGCCCCGCTGTGACGATCCCCCGCCGCGTGTTGTTCCATTTTGTCGGCAGGTCCATGCAGAACCCGGACAGCACATAGTGGGGTGTCGGGTTGGCCGGGTAGCCGTTCCCCCCGGCCCAGGTGATCCGGTACCGCCACGGCGTCCCCGAGTCGATGCCGGTGAACGCGCCGAGGCCGGGTGGGGTGGCGGCTAGATCGCGGGAGTCGATCGTCACCGACCCTTGGCCGGCCTGGAGGGAGCCGATGGTGTACTGCTGCCCCTGCGTCCACGACAGGTCCTGGACGCGGGTCAGGTTGAGGCCGTCGATCAGGGTGCCGTCGAGCGGTGTCCAGTCGAGCTCGTCCGGCGGGGTGCTGGCCCCGGCGCCGAACGCGAACTCCAGCGTGCCGGGCGCCCAGTTCGGGTTGGGCTGCGGCACCGCGGGGGCGAACACCTGGACGCCGGTGATGATCCCGGCCATGTCGCTGGCGGCTGCGCCGGACCAGGTGGCGGAGACGCTGCCGTTGGCCTGCTGGAACGCTGTGAGCAGCACCAGGTCGCCGCTGTGGTCGAGGCCGTTGCCGGTCGCTGCGGCGGGGCCTTCCTGCCAGCCGCCGGACGGGACGCTGGTGGTGGCCGACGACAGGCCGCGGGCTACGGCGGTGAGCCACAGCACGGGGGTGCCACCTGACGCGGGCGCGAGCGCAGGCAGCGACGTCGCGGCCGCCGCGAACTCTGTGAGGGTGACGGCTTCGGCGATCCACGGGAACAGCCCGTCGACCTCGAGGACGGTGACGCACGCGGACAGGCAGAACCCGGTGGGCGCCGCCGACACCACATCCACGGCCCGGGCGGCGGCCGCGCGCCACACGGCGATCCGCAGCGTCCCCGACGCGGGTGACGTGCCGGACGGTGCCCCGCACGGCTCCCAGTAGTTGGCGCCGTCACCGACCGAGAAGGTGACCGGCGGGTAGCCGGGTGCCTGCCGCCACGCCACGACGGCGAACATCCAGTTCCCGGCCGTGTTGGCGACCTCCACCGGCACCGACGCGGCACCGGGCAGCGGCGCCCCCTCGGGCTGGACGGGGGCGGTGTAGGACGCTGTCCAGGTGTTCGCCACGCTGACCGGCGCGGCTGTGCCGGTGACGGCGGTCCCGGCGGTGACCGACGCGGCACCGGTGCCCTGCTTCGCGGCCCTGGCCAGCGACTCCCCGGCGGCGGCGATGCGGGCGGTGCCTGCGGCTTCTTTCCCGCCGGCTGGGGCGTTGAGGCCGCCGGCGGGGACGGTGGATTTTCCGGTGGCTTTCTTCGCCCCGGACGGTGTGACGAGGCCGGACACCTGGATGACAGCGGTGCCGCGTGCCCGCTTGGTGCCTTTGGCTGTCAGGGTCGCGGCGGCGGTGATGTCACCTGGGTTGCCCGGTCCCCCGATGGGGAACAGGTCGGCTGCGGCGTGGATGACCGCCGAGCCGGACGCCTGCTTGGACCCGGCCGGGGAGATGCCCAGGTCGCTGGTGGTGACCGGCGGCGGAACCGGCCCGAGCGGAGTGGAACTGCCGGCGCCGGGTGCGGACCCCGGGCCGAACTCGCCGGGGATCGCGGCGCCGGGGATGGCCCCGGGGCCGCCTCCGCTGCTGCTTCCGGCGGCCGGCGCGCTGCCCGGCCCGAACTCGCCGGGGACCGCCGCACCCGGGATGGCCCCCGGCCCGCTGACGGCCCCACCGCCGCCGCCTGGGGTGCCGGTTTGCGGCGGCGGCGTCGACTGGCCGTGGTGGACGCCGATGGGCGCGGACTGCTCAACTGCCGTGATCTGCGACGGCGCGGCCTGCTGGTCCTCGTTTTCGGGCCTGGGGATGATGCGGGGCTGCTGCGGGAAGCCGCGGCCAAGACGCGCCACTCGTCACCCCCGGACCGGCGAGACCCCCAGGGGCTAGGAAACGAGCGGGACCACGTCTACTGCGCCAGGAGCTGCCCCGCGCTCGGCCCGTCGTACCAGCGGTTGTTCTGCCAGAGGTTTGTGCCGCCCCACGGCACTGGCTGGAAAGCCCGGTAGCTGAACACGCCGCCGTTGGCGAAGTAGCAGGTCGATATCCAGTTGTTGGACACGACGAAGTTGCTGAAAACGGCGGTGCCGCTGCTGTTGTTGCCGAGGTACATGGTGTTGCCGCCGCCGGCCATCAGGTTGCTGTCGATCAGGACGTTCGTGTAGGGCCCGGGGTTGTCCTGGAACAGGGTGATGGCGCCCGTCTGGGGCTGCGGGTTGAGGATCGTGTTGCCCTGGATCGTGATGCTGTCATTGTTCCCGGCGATGTAGATCAGCTCAGTGTGGTCGCCCTCGAGGTAGCGCGGGTGGTGCAGGTAGTTGTTGGTGATAGTGACGTTGTTGTCGCTGCCGAGGTTGATGGGCTGCTCGGTTCCGGACATGTCGCAGCGGTCGATGACGATGTCGTTGACGCCGGGTGCGTAGACACACCGGCTCAGGCCGCCGACCTGGGCGGGGGGTGTCGGGCCGAACTTGCAGTATTGGAGGAGATACCCGGCGTTGCCGTGGTTGAGCATGACGTTCGTGAGCCCGGCGGCGGTGAACTGGCAGCCGAGGAACGAGATGTTTTCCGCGGCGCACGTGACCTGGCCTGTGAACGAGACACCTGTCACGGTGAAACTGCCGTCCGGGTTGACGGTGATCCACGACGGATGCGTGCCGGTGGGGTTGATCGTCTGGTTTCCGGTGACGGTCGTGGTGATGGTGTAGCCGCCGGCCGCCGGGCCCGTGGTGGCGGCGCTGGGGAAGATCCGGCCGGTGGCCCAGCCGGAGGTGCCCGGGTTGGCCAGCTGCGAGGCCAGCATGTCAGCCGATCGCTCCCCAGTAGGCGGCGCTCCCCGTCGCCGTGATCGACGACGGCGTGATCGACGACGGCAGGCTGGTGTAGGGCGCGCTGACCTGGTACTGGCCGAACCTGGTGGCCGTGTTGGCGAGGCCGAAGTTGGACGAGTTGGTGGCGAGGCGGCCGATGGACAGGGCGGTGCCGGTGCCCGTGTAGACGACAGCCAGCCACACCAGGCCAGGCCCCGCGGACGTCGGCGAGATCGTGACCGCTGTCGGCGTCGTGGTGGCCAGCGCGGTCGCCGCGCTGGCGGTGGCGAGCCGGGTCCCGGCCGAACTGTACAGCCCCATGCTCGCGGTGGTGATGGACGTGGCCGCCGTGGTCACCATCACCCACAGCTGGGTGATGCTCGCCGCCTGGCCGAGCTGCATCCCGATCAGCGTGATGAAGCCATTGGAGGCGCTGACCGAGATGGAGTTGGTGCACAGGGCCGGGTCGTAAGCCCACGCCTGGAACCCGTAGTCGGTGGTCCGCCAGCCGCCCGTGCCGGGCAGGTCGCCGGGCTGGATCGTGTCCCACACGGGAGCGGCGGGTGTGCCGCCGCTGGACTGCTCGCGCAGGAACTTCCGCGTATTGGAGGTGTCGGCGGCCAGTTTGGTCGCGACGCCGCTGGAGCCGCCGTAGATCAGGTCTCCGGTGCCGGCCATCGGGTTGGTGAACCCCGAGGTCGTCGCCGGCGGGCTGGTGATGTACCAGGTGGTGCTCGCGGCGGCGTACTTGGCGATGAACGGCGGGTCGCCCGGGTTGACGGTGTAGGTGAACGGCGTCGAGCCGACCGCGTCGAACGCGAGAGTGCTGCCGCCCACGGCGAGGGTGACTCCCCCGCCCGGGGAGTTCGCGGTGGCGAACTGGGAGATCTGGTAGCTCACCCCGGCGACCACGGACGAGATCGTGGTCCCCGGCGGGATGCCCGGCCCGCGGATCTTCTTGCCCACGTCGGTGCCGCCCACGCCGCTGGTCTGGGCTGCGGCGTCGAGGACGGTTTTGGACCCGGAGGTGACTGTGCAGCCGGAGTCGGCGCGGTCGCCGGACAGGGTGGTGATCGTGACCGGGTTTGTTCCGGCGTCGACTTTGGCGCCGAGGATGGAGCCGTCCGGGCCGCCGGGGATGTTGACGGTGATTGGGCCGCCGGTGGTGTCGAACGGGGCGAACGTGCCCGGGTTGAGGGTGTACGGCGAAGCCGAGGCGGTGACAACGGCGGGGATGGTGACGTACTGCTCCCACACCCGCGTGCTCGACGCGGTGCCGCCGTTGGACACCGACAGGGGCAGCGACGGGGCCTGGGTGATCTCCCAGCCGAACCAGTGGGTGCCGCCGTCCGGGGTGGTGAACCCGAAAACGGACACCGAGCTGGCGGCCGTGTTCACCGCTGGCGCGGCGCCGCCGAGCCACGTCACAGACCCGGGCCAGGTGACGTTGTAGGGGAAGCCGCTGCCGCCGCTGGCCTGGGTGACGTAGACGGTGAGGCTGACCGCGCCGGACGGCACGTTGATGAACGAGACGGTGGGGCTGGCGCCGAGGGTGACTGTCTGGACGTTTCCGGCTGTCAGGTCGATCGACAACGACGACCCGGAGATGGTGCCGAGCACGGCCGCCACTTCGGCGGTGGCTTGCAGCGTCTTGTTCGCGAGCGTCTGCGGCGAAGTCTGGTCGGCGAGCACTGAGAAGGTGCCTGCGGTGAGGACCTGCTGGATCGTGAAGCCGCTCGCGTGGGCTACCGGCGTGGTTCCCTCGGCTCCCCGGACTACGTTCGCCCAGGTCTGCGATCCCACTGTGCCGGAGTTCCCGGCGGGGACGATCATCTTCTCCAGGGTCACGCCGGTCGCTGTGTCGTAGACGCGGAATACCTGGCCGCTGCCGGGCGACGGGAATGCCCGGGTGATGCTGACGGTCCAGGTTTCGGTGGTGCCGGACGCCGGGGCTCCGGTGCCGCCTGATGTGACGGTGCCGAGCCCGTCGTTGGTGTAGACCTCCTGCGCCACTGGTCACCCGCCTCTCGTTGCTGCTGGTGACTGGTGGGGCGGAATGAGACGGGAGGGGCCTAAATCACGGTCAAAGTATCGCTGTTCAGTTGAAATGTGCCGTTTACGCCTGTGAAGGTTTCCAGCGCGATGGCCTGCACAATCCCAGCCCCCGCAGCCGACCCGAGGTTCACCGCCGAACCGCCCGCCGACGTGGACAGCTGGAACTGCCCCGCCGTCGCCCCCGAGCCCGGGTTGATGACGAAATACACCTGCCCCACCGTCAGGCCGCTCGGGTACTGGTTCGCCGCCGCGGTCTGCCCCGCCAAGGTGATGACCTGCTGGCCGGCGGTGTACGGGTTTCCCGGCGCGACCAGCGTGTCCGCCGGCGTGCCGGTGTGGGCGGTGGAGGTGAACGCGTACTGGGTGAACCCGCCGTTGGCGCCCATCCCGGCGAAGGTGCCGCCGGTTTGCAGCGACCACAGCCCGATGAACGCCACCGTGGAGCCGGGGGGAACGTTGTGCGGCGACGGAAGCGGGCTGGACACGAGGGCGAGCTGGCTGGTGCTGGTCGGCGTCTGCCACGACACCGCCACCCGGGCGTAGTTCGGCGTGAACCCGGTGGTGGGAAGCTCGTTGGCCCCGGTGGTCGAGTAGGCGTTGTGCAGCGACGCCCAGCCGATCAGGTTGGTGCCTGGGGCGACGTTGGCCAGCGCGTTGAGCGCCTGCGCGGATGCGCCGGTGGCGAGCGGCATGAGGAACCCCTACTCCATATACAGGATCGCTGTGCTGGCGCTGACGGTCGCCTGCGCGGTCAAAAACACCCCGGTCCACTTCCCGCCGCCGATCTTGACCTCCTGGCCGAGCGGCACCCACTCGGGCAGGCCGCTGGTCGGCGGGATCACGGCCTCCCACCGGACCGCACCCTGCGCGGGTGCGGTGGTGGACCAGGTGGCGGGTGAGCCGGTGGGGATGAGAGCGCTGTTGAGCAGCGACGCGGGCGCGGCGTCGTCGAGCGGGTTGGGCCCGTAGTTCGAGGGGATCGCGCCGGCGTTCGTGCCGCCTGAGTTCGATGGCGTGTTGGTGATGTTCGCCAGGACCGCCTCGACGGGCACGGCGGTGGCGGTGGTGCCGTTGAAATACACCTGGATCTTGCTGACCACGATCCGCGGTGCCGTGGCGGTTTTCCACGCCAGGACGCACAGCGGCGTCGCCGCGGCCAGCGCGACCGGGCCGGACCCGAGGAAATACATGTCAGCCACGGTCAGCCGCTCCCATCACCAGTAAGAGGCCCGGCGGGCGGCCTGCGGGTCGATACGGATCATGCCTGGGGTGCGGGACGGGCTGTAGGCCAGTTGCAGCGCGCCGGACCAGCCGTGGCCGGCGGCGGACGAGCCGCCCTGCCGCACGCCGCCGCCTGCGCCACCCGGCCCGCTCGCGGGGGAACTGCCCGCGGTGTTGGCGACCGTGGCGCCGCTGGCACCCGGGCCGCCGCCTGTGACCGCCGTCGCCCCAGCCGAGGTGGTGGCGTTGTTGCCGGAACTCGCGGGACCGGCGGAACTTCCGCCTCCGCCCCCGGCCGCAGAGGTGCCGGGGGCACCAGCGCCACCGTCGAAATGGATCGTGTTCGCCGACCCGGTGCCGCCCTGGCCACCGGCCCCAAGCCCTGTGCTGGAGAACCCGCCGGCCTGGCCGCCGTTGGCCGTGACCGTGACCGTGTCGCCGGCGAACGTGGTATTGCCGCCGTTGACCCCAGCCGACCCGGTGCCACCCGGCCCGGCTTTCGCGGTGGCCCAAGGGTAGATGCCGCCTGGCGTGACCCCAAGCCCCGGCTCAGCCGCATACTCACCCGCGCCAGCTCCACCTCCGGAATGCCCGGCCGTCGACGGCGCCCCGCCAGCACCAGCGCCGGCGGCTGTGCCGGCGCAGAAAATCGACGTGACGGTAGGTGGCGCGCACCACACCCCGGACTGCCCCGGCGCCCCGGAAGCGGGATCCGCCACCGACCACGAGATGGGTGTCCCGGTGGCCACCGAGGGGATCGCCATCAGCAGCACCGCGGACTGCCCAACCGAACTGGTGGTGCCGGAGAACGGCATCGTCCCGGCCGCGCCGGTGACCGGGTTGGTGTAGCAGGCCATCAGCGTTGGCGCCCCGCCGGCGGTGTTGGAGACGGTGCTGGTGCCGTTGACCGACCACGGCGACCCCGGCCCGGCGACGGGGGCTGTGGAGCCCTGGCCGGTGAACGCGCCGATCCACAGGACGCCCGGCTGCGTGTTCGCGAACGTGGGCGCGGCCCAGGCGGTGGCGGAGGCGAGGCTGAACCCGGAGGTCAGCACGTCCAGCGGGTAGCCGGCGGCCACCCCGGACAGTTCGTAGGCGAACACGTTGACCTGCGTCGTCGAGTTCGCCGCCGCCAGCGTCACCGTGATGCTCGTAGCCCCGCTGGCGCAGCCCGGGTCGAGCCAGACCTCGTTGACCCACGTCCCAGCGGAAATGACCTGGCTGAACGCCCGCGCGAAGTGGTCCGCTGACCCGCCGAGCGTCACCGACGAGACACCGAGCCCGGTGATGGTGGTCACCGAGTACATCTGGACGATGACGGCGAACTGGTGGCCGCCGGTGCTCGGCGTCGACGGGAAGTTGATGGTGCAGGTGCCGCCGGCGCCGGCCGCGCTGCCGGTGTAGGCGTGCACGACCGAGGGAGGGGCCACGGTCCCCCCTCGAGGTCAGCGGCGGCCGGCTGGCGGCGTCAGGCCCGTCGTCGGGTTGTTGTGGGTGTAGTACTGCACGTGATCCCGCACCACGTCGCCTAGCTGCTGCTCGGTGAGGACGTGCCCGGCGACGTGGATGCCGCCGACGTTGACGACGGTCATCGCCCCGCCCGGGTTGACTCCCGCGACGACGGGGATGCGGGCCGGGGTGCCGGTGCCGCCGCCACCGGCTGTGCCGGACCCGGTGGCGGCGGCGATCATAGGCGCCGGCACAACCAGCTTCGTGGAGGCCACCATCGCGGCCATGGCCTTCATGGCGGTCTCTACCATCGGCTGGCCTTTGGCGATGCCTTGCGCGAGCCCCTGGGCGATCATTACGCCGTGCTCGATCATCACCTGCGACGGGGAGGAGATTTTCAGGTCTTTTTTGATGCGCTTCACCAGAGTGTCGGCTATGCGCTGCATCTCCTTGTCGATCTCTTTTTCCTGCTTCTTCAGCCCGGCGACCATCCCCTTGCCCGCCGCCTCACCCGAGTCGTACATCGCCTTAGTCGCCTGCGACGCGACCTGCCCGGACGCCTTGGTGATCTGCGCCTGGGTGGCGTTGAGCTGATCGATGATCGACGGCAGGTGCCCCTTGGTGCCCTTCGCCCCGCCGACCCCGCCGGTGTCGGTGCCGACCGCCTGGAGGATCGCGGCGGCGATCTGGGCGCCCTGCACCGGGCCGGCCTGGATGATCTGGTTCAGCAGGTTCTTGTCCAGGCCCAGTTTCTTGAGCCGCTGGATGTCGTGGCCGAAGTTGCGGATCGCGTTCAGCTGCGACTTCAGCCCCGACAAGATCCCCGCCCCGGTGAGCGGCGACGTCGAGGAGGCGTTCTGCACCACGGCGAGCCCGGTGAGGGAGGCCGAACTGGTGAGCGACTGCTTCAAGTTCTGGTCGTACGTCTTGGCGGCGCTGATCTGGGCGGCGATCCGCTTCCGCTCGTCCGCGAGCTTCTGCAGCTTCGCGTTGTCCGCCTTGACGTACTTCACCAGGGAGGAGTCCTGCCCGGCGGACAGCGCGCCGGCCTGGAACGCCTTCTTGATGCCGTTGAGGATGTTCGTGATGGTGGCCTGGACCTTGGACTGGCTGGCGGTGAGGCCGTTGATCAGGCCCTGGATGGTGTCCATCCCGTACTTGTGGAACACGGTGGACGGCGAGTGGATGCCGAGCAGGTGCTCCACGGTGCCGCCGAGGGACGACACGATGTGGGCCGCTGCGGACGCGACGGAGCCGACCATCGACTCCATGCCGTTGATGAAGCCCTGGACGACACTGACCCCGGCGCCGCGCATCAGCCCTTGCGACGACGCCACCTTGGACGCGACCCCGTGGCCAAGGTTCGTGGCCGCCGAATTGGCCTTCCCCTGCCCGGAGGTGATGCCCGACGCGAACCCGCTGCTGGCGTTCGTCCCGGCGGTGTGAAGCTTGCCGGGCAGGTTGATCGCGTTGAACGCGGCCAGCGGCTTTGAGCTCATCTGGCCGCCGAGCTGGGTGACCTTCGGCAGCGACGACTGGAGGGCGCTGGCCACGCCGGTGCCGCCGTCTTTGGCGGCCTGCTTCATCTTGGAGAAATTCGTGAACGCCGACTGGCCGGCCTTGCCGAACGAGTCCGAATAGGACTGGGTGACGCTGCGGGCCGTGGCCGCCGACCCGGTGAGGGATTCGACGGTGTTGTAGATGTTCTTCAGGTCGCCGGTCAGGGTGACCGCGGGCGTGCTCGGCTTGGACAGGTCCCCGGCGAGTTTCGCCGCCTCCGCCGACAGGCCGGAGGTGGACACCTTCGCCTTGTCCATCGTGGCGATGATGTCGGACTGCATGACGTTGCCGAGGTTTTCGGCGACCTTCTCCAGGTTGGACATCTTGCCGGTGGCGTTGCCGACGATCGAGTTGAGCCCGGAGATGCTGCCGTGGGCGTTCTTGACCTGGGAGACCAGCGCGGGCCACGACTTGGCGTTGATCCCCACCGACCGGGCGAACCCGAGCACCTGCGACTGGGCGGTGGTGGAGTCTTTCGCCAGCGGGATGACACCGGAGATGGCGTCGAGCAGTCCCTGCTTCATCTGCTTCCCGCCGAGCGCACCCTCCGCCCCGGCGGTCTGGAACCAGCCCGCGAGCTGCGGCAGGGTCTGGCCCA
>Ga0070741_10014078_pt1 | contig 13928 bp, 14 predicted proteins | sample Coa_R1_4_FD_66440 | JGI IMG/M metagenome (GOLD analysis project Ga0070741, IMG submission 66440) | Surface soil microbial communities from Centralia Pennsylvania, which are recovering from an underground coalmine fire - Coalmine... | ecosystem: Environmental > Terrestrial > Soil > Unclassified ... | reverse complement strand
GATCTGTATGACGCCGCCGACCGCCTCGCTGCCATAGAGGCTGCTCAGCGGGCCGGGCACGATCTCGATGCGCTGGATCTGATTCACCGGAATGTTCTCGAAAGCCGCCGCGCCGGTGGTGGCCGAGTTGACGCGCACCCCGTCGATCAACACTAAAGTATGGTCGCTGTTCGCGCCGCGGATAAAGATGCTCGTCGGTTGTCCGAAGCCGCCGCTGCTCGCCATCTCGACGCCGCCGAGCGCCTGCAGCACCTCGCCCAGCGTCTGTTGCCCGCTGGACGCGAGCTGCTGGGAATCGATCACCGTCACGGGCTGGATCGCCGCGGAAGCTTCTTGCGCAAGACGGCTGCCGGTGACGACAACCTGCTCGGTTGTGAAGTCACGCGATTGCGCGAATGCGCCGCAAACCGTACATGCAAAGGCGGCCGAAACGACCGCTGGAAGACCTGCTCTCACCGTATGCCCTCCCTGTGCCGCATGCCCGCCGCACGCAGATTGAAGACGCGGCGCTTCGGGAGGGGATCGAGACGGACAGCGTCGGCCGAAAACTCTGCCTATGCTCCGGCGCCTGCCCCACGCAGAAGCACCCTGGATGCGTCGGGGCCGGTTTCCGGGCTCACGAGACTTGACGCGTCGCCTTCCCATGGCGGATGCCGCATTGCAGCGGCGCTTGCCACAGTGGCCGGATTGACGCGCCCACACTCGCCTACCGTTGCGGGGGCAGCACAGGCTTCGGACCTGTTTCCCGTTTCACCCCGCCGCAAGAATTCCGGCGAGGCACCTCGATGCGGCTGGCATTGTACTGCATGCCGCGTTTCACGCTATCGGCACGGCTTTCCCGCGAGGCGTCGCCCCGAAGATGCCAAAGAACATTCAAAAAAGTTCGTTAGCAGTTGACTCTTCAGGATTTTCAAAACTATAGTGTGCCCATGCAAGCCGAACTCGACGAACTCGACGAACGAATCAGACAGCTGGTGGAACTGTGCCAGCGGTTGCGCAAGGATAATTCGGAGCTGCGCCAGCAACTGGCTTCGATGCGCAGCGAAAACAAGCGGCTGAGCGAAAAAATGGAATCGGCGCGAGTCCGCCTGGAAGCCCTGCTCGAACAGGTTCCGGAGAGCCCCGAATGAGCAAGGAACCAGCCGGACTCGACATCGCGATCATGGGACGACAGTTTCGCGTCGCCTGTCCCGAAGATCAGCAGAAGGATCTGCTCAAGGCAGTCGAGTATCTGGACTTGAAGATGCGTCAGATCCGCGATAGCGGAAAGGTGATCGGCGTCGAGCGCATCGCCATCATGGCAGCTCTGAACATCGCGCACGAGTATCTTTCCACGCGCGTCGAGGGCGCTTTTGACATCGGAGAGCTAAAGCGTAGAATGGCCGACATGCGCAACATCGTCGAACAGGCGATATCGGCGCAGGACGAATTGTTCTGAAGTTCATTGTCCCCTGCGGTGTACGTTTAGGCTTTAGACTCTCTGAACCAACGCGATCAACCCGGTCGCCGACTCAAGCAGCGCTGTTGTGCGCGTCCAAGCCGGAAGCGCCTGATGCGTTCGGAAGGTGACCTACCTTGGACCATCGGTTCAAGATGCCAGCCTGACGGCACATGCGGGGGGCGCCACCCTCCGGAAGGGATCGAGAAGAGCGGCTCTGCCGCTTTTTTTTGTTTCTGTTTCCCACCGATCCGATGCATTACTGGCTCATGAAATCCGAGCCCGACGTGTTCAGCGTCGACGACCTCGCAAAGGCGCCGGGGAAGACTACGCCGTGGACCGGCGTGCGCAACTACCAGGCGCGCAATTTCATGCGCGATCAAATGAAGCTCGGCGATCTCGCCTTCTTCTACCACTCGAGCTGCGCCGAGCCCGGCATCGCCGGCATCGTGAAGGTATCCCGCCTCGCCTATCCGGACCAGACGCAGTTCGATCCGAATAGCGAGTACTACGATCCGCGCGCCTCGCGTGACAAGCCGCGCTGGGTGCACGTCGACGTGACGCTGCTGAAAAAGACCCGCCTTCTCGGCCTCGCGGAGTTGCGCTCGCATCCGCAGCTCGCGGCGATGGTCGTGCTCCGGCGCGGCAACCGCCTGTCGATCACGCCGGTCGCGGCCCGCGAATGGAGCTTCATCGAGAGGATTCTCGGATAAGGAAACGCCCGGGGTGGACTGGTGGATCGTCTATCTGCTGATGGGGCTGTTGGTCGGCTTCTTCGCCGGCATGCTCGGCATCGGCGGTGGAACGCTCCTGGTCGCGATCATGGTGTTCCTGTTCCAGGCGCAGGATTTCCCATCCGAACGCATCGTCCATCTGGCGCTCGGCACTGCGCTCACCAGCATCGTCTTCACCTCGATGTCCAGCGTGCGCGCTCACCACAGTCATGGCGCGGTCCGCTGGGACATCGTCCGGCGTGCCACGCCCGGCCTGCTGGTCGGCACCATCTTCGGCACTTTCGTGGCGGAGTGGTTGAGCTCCAGGTACCTGGCGATTTTTTTCGTCGCCTTTCTGTACTACTCGTCGCTGCACATACTGCTGGGCACCAAGCCGAAGCCGACTCGGCAGCTGCCGGGGCCGCCCGGAATGTGGGTCGGCTCGGGGCTGGTCGGGTTGATCTCCAGCCTCGTCGGTGCAGGCGGAGGCATCATTTCGATTCCGCTGCTGACGCTGTGCAACGTGCCGATGCGCCTGGCGGTGGGCACGTCCGCCGCGCTCGGGCTGCCGGTGTCCGTCGCGGGTTCGATCGGCTACATTGCCCACGGCCTGGGACAGAGCAACCTGCCGCCGCTGAGCTTCGGCTACGTGTATACCCCGGCACTGGCGGGCATCGTCATCGGCACGTTCGTCACCGTGCCGCTGGGAGCCAAGATCGCGCACAGCATGCCGGTGTCCCGTCTGCAGAAGATCTTCGCGGTGATCCTGTTCCTGTTGGCCTCGCGCATGCTCTGGACGCTGTTTCAGATGAAGTGACGACGCATTAGCGTGTCCTGCGACTCGTCTCTCCCACCGATACGGCAGGGGAGACGGCCTTCGGACTGCCACGTCGCCGGGGCGGTCAGCGCTGCGTACCGAAACGCTCGCGCAGCAGATTCTTCTGTATCTTTCCCATGGCGTTACGAGGCAACTCCTCGACGAAGTACACGCGCTTGGGCACCTTGTAGTTGGCCAGTTGCGACTTGAGCGCGGCGAGGATCACCGCCCCTTCCAGACCGGCTCCCGGCTTCGGAACGACCACCGCGGTCACCGCCTCGCCAAAATCCGGATCCGCGAGGCCAATCACCGCAGATTCCGCGACTCCGGGCAGACGGTCGATCGCGAGCTCGATCTCCTTCGGGTAGACGTTGTAGCCGCCGGAGATGATCAGATCCTTGGCCCGCCCGACGATGTAGAGGTATCCGTCGGCATCGAACATGCCGAGGTCTCCGGTGCGGAACCAGCCGTCGGCGGTGAACTCCTCGCGGGTCTTTTCCGGTCTTCGCCAATAACCGGAAAACACGTTGTCTCCCTTGATCTGGATCGCGCCCGTCTCGCCGGCCGCCAGCGCGCGATCCTGGGCGTCGGCGACGCGTACCGAGACGCCAGGCAGCGGGAATCCGACCGCGCCGGCGCGGCGCTCGCCGAGGAGCGGGTTGGAGGCGATCATGCCCGCTTCGGACATCCCGTAGCGTTCCAGGATGCGCATGCCGGTGCGCGACTCAAACTCGCGAAACGTCTCGGCGAGCAGCGGCGCCGAGCCTGAGACGAACAGCCGCATACCGTCGCATTGCGCGCGCCCGAAATCGGGCTCGGCGAGCAGCCGCGTGTAATAGGTCGGCACGCCCATGAACACCGTCGCCTGCGGCAGCGCCTGCAGGATTGCCCGCGGCTCGAACCTGCGATGCCAGAGCATCTTCGCCCCCGAGACCAGCGCGCAGTGGTTGGCGACGAACAATCCGTGTACGTGAAAGATCGGCAGCGCGTGCAACAGGACGTCGCGCTCGGAGAAACCCCAGATCGACACCAGCGCCTGCGCGTTGGAGGCGAGGTTGCCGTGGGTGACCATCGCGCCCTTCGAGCGCCCGGTGGTGCCCGAGGTATAGATGATCGCGGCAAGATCCTCCGGCGCCAGGCGCGCGGTGTCGAACTGCGTTGCGCATCGCGCGGCGCGCTCGGCGAATTCGCCCCCCGATTCGTCCAGCGTCAGAACCGGGGCACGGGTGGTACGCTCCGCCAGCTCACGCAGCAGCGCCTCGCGACGCGCAGCTGCGACGATCAGTTCCGGCTCCGCATCGCCGAGAAAGTATTCCAATTCGCTGCGCTGATAGGCGGTGTTGAGCGGCAGATAGACCGTTCCCGCGCGCAGGCAGGCGAGGTAGAGGAACAGCGACGCAGGGCTCTTGTCCAGCTGCGCCGCCACCCGGTCGCCGCGCGCAAGCCCGGCCTTTACCAGCACGTTGGCATAGCGGGCGGTCCAAGCGTCGACATCGCGGAAAGTGAAACGCTCGCCGCGATCGGTTTCGATTGCGACGGCATCCGGTCGCTCGCCGACGGCCGTCTCAATCAGCGAATACATGTTTGCGTTATGCATGTGCGACATTCTCGCGCCCGTCACTCGCTCAGTACCTCATCGATCACCCCGGCGGCGAGCGCCGCGCGCTACAGCCGGCGAAACGCGCCGAGCGCGGCCAAACCGCCATCCGGCGCGCGAATGCGGGAAAACGCATGCTCGTCGGTCAGATGCCGCACCACCTGCGCGCGATCTCCTCGTAAGCCGCCACCGCAGTCTCGATCCGCTCCATGACGCAGTATTCGTCGGTCTGATGCGCCATCTGCGGCTCGCCCGGACCCAGGATGACAGCCGGCGGCGAGCGGTACGCGGGAAGCAGTGCCGCCGCATCGGTGAAATAGGTGGCAACCCTCGGCTGCGGCGGGCTGCCGAGGAAGCGCTGCATGAGGTCGAACACCTCCGCCACCCAGGGATGCTGCGGCGAGGTATAGACCGGGTCGAGGTCGAGCAGTGTCTGGAGTTCCACCTCCGGACCGAGCTGGGTTTGGAGCTGGCCGCGAATGTCCGCGTGCGCCGCGCTCGGCACGCTCCGGATGTCGATGTCGATCAGCGTTTCGTCCGGCACCGAGTTGATATTGAGACCGCCGTGGACGGTGCCGACGTTGAGCGTAGCCTGCCCCATCAGGGAATGCGGAGGGTTCTGGAAGCGGAATTGCTCCAGCGCGAGCAGCGCGTGCGCCGCCTTGTACACGGCGTTCACCCCCTTCTCCGGCATCGAGCCGTGCGCAGTCACGCCGCGCGTGCGCGCACGCAGCCAGAACGCGCCCTTGTGGCCGACCAAGGGATAGTTGGAGGTCGGCTCGCCCACGACGACCGCGCCCGCGCGGTGCAAAGCGCCCTTCGACACCAGATCGAATGCGCCCTGGCAGCCCGTCTCCTCGCCGGCGGTGATCACCAGCTCGAGCCCGGGCGAGCGCTCCAGCCGGCGGCCGAGGTTCATCGCCGCGACGACAAAAGCCGCCACACCGCACTTCATGTCGCTGGTGCCGCGCCCGTAGAGCCTGCCCGCATCCGTCTCGCCCGAGAACGGGTCCTTGCTCCAGCGCGCCGCGCCCAGCGGAACGGTGTCGATATGACCGGTGAAACACAGCGGCGCCTTGTCCGCGCGGCCGCCGATGCGGGCGACGAGGTTGGCGCGTTTGTCGTCCATCTTGTGGTAGGCGACGCCGAAGCCCGCAGCTTCCAGCATCGCGCCGAGGTACCGCGCGCAGGCCTCTTCGTCGCCCGGTGGGTTGACGGTATTCATGCGCACAATCTGCTTGGTAAGCTCGAGCGCGCCGGGAGTTTTTCGCATCTTCTCCTCCTCGCGATGCCGGTCAACCGCCGAAGTAGGCGGCACGCACCGCCGGGTCGTCGCGCAGCTGTTGGGCGCCGCCGGCGGCGGCGATCCTGCCCTGCGCGAGCACGTAGCCGCGATGCGCGATGTCCAGCGTCTGGCGTACGTTCTGCTCCACCAGCAGCACGGTAACGCCCAGTTCATTGACGCGCCGGATGACGCCGAAATTCTCCTTCACGAACAGCGGCGACAGCCCCAGCGAGGGTTCATCCACGATCAGCAGCTTCGGCGCCGCCATCAGCCCGCGGCCGATCGACAGCATCGCCTGTTCGCCGCCCGACAGGGTGCCGGCAAGCTGGGCGGTGCGCTCCTTGAGTCGCGGAAAGATCGCGCACACCTCGGCGAAACGTCGGGCGATGGCGGAGCGATCGCCTTCCCGATACGCGCCGACGCGCAGATTCTCCTCCACCGTCATGCGCGGAAATACCCGCCTGCCTTCCGGGATGCAGGCGATCCCGCCGGCGATGATCCGGTGCGTCGGCAGATGCGTGATCTCGACGCCTTCGAACAGGATGCGCCCGGCTCGCGCCGGCGTCAGTCCCAGAATAGCGCGGATCACCGTGGTCTTGCCGGCGCCGTTGGCGCCCAGCAGGCAGGTGATGCTGCCCGGCTCGACTTCCAGCGACACGCCGGACAGCACGTCGGCCTGGTCGTAGCCGGCATACACCTCTTCGAAGCTGAGCTGCGCGGCCATCTCAATCCTCGCCCAGGTACGCGGCGCGCACGCGCGGGTCGGCGGCTACTTCGCGGTATCCGCCCTCGCACACCTTCTCGCCGTAGTTCAGCACCACGCAGCGGTCGCTCACGCGTTCGATGACGCCCATTTCGTGCTCGATGAGCACCACGGACAGCGTCGGCAGCCTGGCGCGGGCGGCGAGCAGATCGTCCATCAGCGCCCGCGTCTCCTCCTGCGTCATGCCCGCCGAGGGTTCGTCGAGAAGCAGGATCTGGGGCTCGCTGATCAACGCCCGGCAGACTTCGACCCGCCGCCGATCGATCATCGGCAATTGCGCGACCGGGTCGAACAGGCGCCGCGCAAGGGCAGCGCTGAAACGGGCGAGCAAGGCGCGCGCTTTGTCCACGTTCTCCTCGACCTGCCGCCGCAGCCGGCGCCGCGCCAGAAGGTTGGTGAGCAGGCCGTGATCGAGGTTGCGATGGTTGCCGATCATCAGATTGTCGAACACCGACAGCGCCGACGCGAGGCGCAGCCGCTGGAACGTGCGCGTGATGCCGGCGTCGTAGATGCGCTGCGGCGCCAGCCCGGTGATGTCCCTGTCGCGCAACCGAACCCCCCCGGCGGCCGGGCGGTAGATGCCGGTAATGGCGTTGAAAAAAGTGGTCTTGCCGGAGCCGTTCGGGCCGATCAGCCCGACGATCTCGCCTTCGTGGAGCTGGAAATCGAAGCCGCTCAGCGCAGCCAGACCGCCGAAGCGCACCGTCAGACCCTGCACCGCGAGCACCGCCGTCACCAGCGCCTCCAGCCGGGGAAATACTCCCGCATGCGGCGCGGGATCAATCCTTCGGGGCGGAAGCGCAGGATCAGGATCACCACCACGGCGAACAGCAGCAGCCGATATTCCTGGATCGCCTGCAGCTTCTCCGGCAGCACGACCACGAGCAGCGCCGCCGGGATCAGGCCCAGCGGGTTGCCGCTGCCGCCGAGAATGACGATCGACACCAGGATCAGGGAATCGCCGAAGGTGAAGCTTGCCGGGGCGACGAAGCCGGCGATCATTGCGTAGATCGCGCCGGCGGTGCCGGCCAGGAAGTTGCCAGCGGTAAAGGCGAGGATCTTCCAGCGCGCGGCATCGACGCCGAAGGCGCGCGCCGCGGTCTCGTCGCTGCGCACCGCATCGAGGCTCAAGCCCAGCCAGGAGCGTTCCACGCGCTTTACCAGCGCGAATGCCGTCGCGGCAAGCGCGACGGCGAGAACGACGTAGTTGAAGTAGAACGAGACTTCTGCGTTGGCTCCGAGCCGGAGGTTGTCGTTGAACTCCCAGCCCAGGATCCGCATTCCGGGTACCTTCAGGCCTTGCGGACCGCCGAGCGCATCGTTCACCTCCAGGAAAGTGCGGAACAGAATGCCGAACGCGATGGTGATCAACGCCGCGTAGTGGCCGCGGGTACGCAGGACCGGCAGGATCAGGATCGAACCGATCAGGGCGGCGCTCGCGCCGCCCGCAAGCAGCAGCAGCAGATGCGGCACGGCAGTGCGCTGCGCGAGCACCGCCGCAGTGTAGGCGCCGATGCCGAAGAACGCGGCACCGGCGAAATTGACCACGCCCGCGTAGCCGAACTGCAGCGTGAGCCCGAGACACACGGTGACATAGAGCGCCACGGTCGCGAGCATGAGAAGCGCGAAGTGCGCATCGTGCAGCACGGCCGCGACGGCGAGTGCGACGAGCGCCGTCACCGACAGCACCGCACGGGGAAACGCGGCCGAGGACGCCTCCACCCGGGCCGTCAGTCCGAAGCGTCCGGAAATCAGCAGGCCGACCACCAGCGAAAGGGCAAGCAGGGCGATTTCCCATTGCGCCTCCAGCGCGAGAAAGGCGGCCACCACTACGCCTGCCAGGAGCGCCGCGGCGAGCGCTGGCAAGACCGAGACTGGCCGTTGCGGGGCGATCACACGCGCTCGGCGGACTTTTCCGCGATCAGGCCGGTCGGTTTCCACGCCATCAGGGCGATGATGCAGGCAAACGCGAACACGTCCTTGTAGGCCGGGACCGAGAACCAGATCGCGCCGAGCGTCTGCAGCCCGGCGAACAGGAAACCGCCCAGGATCGCGCCGTACAGGCTGCCCAGCCCACCCGCCACGGCGGCGCTGAAACCGATGATGCCCAGCAGCAGCCCCATGTTGAAATTCACCTCGTTGTAGTACAGCCCGTTCGCCACGCCCGCGGCCGCAGCCAGCGCGGAGCCGAGCGCAAACGTGATCAGCACCACGCGCCCGAAGTCGATGCCCATGATTTTCGCCGTCTCGGCATCCTGCGCCACGGCGCGGATCGCTAGGCCGAGCCTGGTATGTCGTACCAGCAAATGCACGCCGACAATCGCGCCCAGGCCGGCGGCGATCAGCAGGACGGTGTCGAGCCGCAGAGAAAGGCTGCCCAGTGTGGCCGCCTCGCCGGGCAGCAGCCGCGGAAAGGGCTTTGGATTGGAGCCGTTGGGGTAGAACAGTCGCACGGATTCCCGCAGCGCAAGCCCGAACATGAGCGTGATGAGGAGTGTGTTGAGCGGCGGCGCGCCGCGCAGCGGCAGCACCAGCCAGCGCGCCACGGCTGCGCCGAGCAGCGCCATCGCGGACACAGCGGCAAGGGCAATCAGGACTGCGGCGAGGATTCCGGAGCCGGCACCGAGCATCTGCAGCCCGGAGAACGCGGCGAGCGCGGTGAAGGCGCCGGCCATGACGACGTCGCCGTGCGAAAACTGGATGACGTCGAGCACGCCGAAGAACAGCGTGAACCCGACGGCGACCATCGCGTAGATGACGCCGAGCACCGCTCCGTTGAGCAGGTACTGTCCGGCAATCCCTAAATCCATTCGACCCGCTTCAACGCATCATGGCCGCGGCAGCTTGCGCCTGCCCTTGGCGTACTCGCTGTCTTCCCACACCGTCCACTTACCGTCCTGCACGACGAATTTGGTGATCAGCGGCACCGTGTTCTGGCCATGATCGTCGAAGGTGATCTTGCCGATGATCGAGTCGCGGTCGCGCGTGGCGCCCAGTTCCCGGTTCACTTTCGCGCGGTCCGGGCCGACCTTCTCGATCGCGTCGATGATCAGGTTCGCCGCCGCAAACGCGAACGCGCCGTAGGCCTCCGGCGGCTCGCCGTATTTCTGCCTTGCGTATTCCTCGAGGAACTTTTTCCCGCCGGGAAGCTTCTCCGCAGGAGCGCCCTCGCGGAAGGCGAGCGTGCCCTCCGCGAGCGCACCGAGTCCCTCGATGTAGGCATCGGAGACGATGCCGGAGGTTCCCTGGAAGACCGCCTTGATGCCGAGGCGGTCCATCTGCGAGCGGATGCGCACGCCGATCGGAGTGAGCCCGCCGAAGTAGATCACCTCGGGCTTCATCTCCTTGATCTTGGTGAGCTCGGCGTTGAAGTCCTGCTGGTCGGCGCCGACCCCGAACGTGGCGAGAATTTCGCCACCGTTCTTCTTGAGCGCTTCGCTGAAGTACTTGTCGTGGCCTTTGCCGTAATCCGTGGTGTCGTGGATCACCGCCCAGCGCCGGTATTTGAGTCCGGTCATGAACCGCGCCGCGACCTCGTTCTGGTTGATCATGGTGCCGTTGACGCGGTGCACCTCCGGATAGTCGTTGCCGTAAGTGATGTCCGGCAGCACCGCGCCCCACACGATCATCGGCAGACCGAAGCGGTGATAGACCTCGACCGTACCCATCGCGACGGTGGAGCAGTAGTGCGCGACCGCCGCGATGATCTTGCGGTCGGCCGCCGCCTTGGTCGCCACCTGCACCCCGACGTTGGGTTTGCACTCGTCGTCCAGCACCACCAGCTCGTAGCGGTACTTGGCGGACGGATCGGCGTTGCGCAACCGCACCGCGAGGTCGGCGGAGTTGCGCCCGCCGAGGCCGTTTGCGGCCACGCCGCCCGTGAGCGGGCCGATGAAGGCGATCTGGACAGTGTCCTTCGGGAACGCGGACGGGACAGCGAGTCCGAGCAGCAGCGACGCGGACAGGGCGAGCAGGAAACGCATGGGATCTCCGGTGCAGAGGATGGACGGCAAGTCCGGGCGCAGCGTATTGGGCGCCGCGCACGCTGTCAATTCGACACGCCGCGCGGCTGTCCGATGCGCGGCAGGCTGGCCTTTGCAGGCCGGGTCGGAGCCAATAGGCGAGCAGCGGTGCTTGCCGTTCGTTCCCGGGCCGGAAACGACGACCGGGAAAACTACTTCTTGCGCAGCTTCCGGATGGCGGCGAGCTGGGCGGCCAGCATGGCGAGCTCGCCTTCGACGGTCGCGATCTCCTGTTTGTCCTTCGCGCTGCGCAGCGCCTCCTCGGCACGCCTCTGGGCCTCGAGCGCCTTTGCCTCGTCGAGGTCGCGGCCGCGGATCGCGGTGTCCGCAAGAACCGTCACCACCGAGGGTTGCACTTCCAGAATCCCGCCGGCGACGAAAATGAGATTCTCCTCGCCGCCGTCGGCCGGCATGATGCGTACTGCACCCGGCTTGATCCGCGTGATCAGAGGCGTGTGCCGCGGGTAGATTCCCAGCTCGCCGGCTTCGCCCGGCAGTACCACGAACGCCGCTTCGCCGGAGAAGATCGACTCCTCCGCGCTGACGACATCGACGTGAATCGTATTGGCCATCTCGATGCTCTCAACCCGCCGCCGGCATCCGGCGTAGGCGCCGCGGCGCCCGCCCCCCTGCCTCGCGTCGCGCGCCTCGCTGCGTCATTGAAGTGTCTTCGCTTTCTCGAACGCTTCTTCGATGCCTCCCACCATGTAGAACGCCTGCTCGGGCAGCTGATCGCACTCGCCGTTGACGATCATCTTGAAGCCGCGGATGGTGTCCTTGAGAGGCACGAACTTGCCCGGCGACCCGGTGAACACTTCCGCGACGTGGAAAGGCTGCGAAAGGAAGCGCTGGATCTTGCGCGCGCGGGACACCGCGAGCTTGTCTTCCGGCGACAGCTCGTCCATGCCGAGAATGGCGATGATGTCGCGCAGCTCCTTGTAGCGCTGCAGCGTGGCCTGTACCGCGCGGGTGGTCGAATAGTGCTCCTCGCCGATGGTGTTCGGGTCGACCTGGCGCGACGTGGAGTCGAGCGGGTCCACCGCGGGGTAAATGCCGAGCGCGGCGATGTCGCGCGAGAGCACGACGGTCGCGTCGAGATGTCCGAAGGTGGTAGCGGGCGAGGGGTCGGTCAGATCGTCCGCGGGAACGTAGATCGCCTGAACGGAGGTGATCGATCCCACCTTGGTGGACACGATGCGTTCTTGCAGCTTGCCCATCTCCTCCGCCAGCGTCGGCTGGTAACCCACCGCGGAAGGCATGCGGCCGAGCAGCGCGGACACTTCGGTGCCCGCCAGCGTGTAGCGGTAGATGTTGTCGATGAACAGCAGGATGTCGCGGCCTTCGTCGCGGAAGCGCTCCGCCATCGTCAGCCCGGTCAGGCCTACGCGCAGCCGGTTACCCGGCGGCTCGTTCATCTGCCCGAATACCATCGCCACCTTGTCGAGAACGTTCGATTCCTTCATCTCATGGTAGAAGTCGTTGCCCTCCCGGGTGCGCTCTCCCACGCCGGCGAATACCGACAGCCCGGCGTGCTGTTTGGCGATGTTGTTGATCAGCTCCATCATGTTGACGGTCTTGCCCACGCCGGCGCCGCCGAACAGTCCGATCTTGCCGCCCTTTGCGAACGGGCAGATCAGGTCGATGACCTTGATGCCGGTTTCGAGCAATTCGACCGACGGGGACAGCTCGACGAACTGCGGCGCGGCGGCGTGAATCGGACGACGCTCTTCGGCCTGGATCGCGCCCGCCTCGTCGATCGGCCGGCCGAGGACGTCCATGATGCGCCCGAGCGTGCCGTGGCCGACGGGCACGGAAATCGGCGCACCGGTGCTTTTCACCGTCATGCCGCGCCGCAGGCCGTCGGAAGAGCCGAGCGCGATGCAACGCACGATGCCGTCGCCGAGCTGCTGCTCTACCTCGAACGTGAGACCTTTTTCCGCAAAGCTCTTGTCGCCCGACTCTACCAGCACGAGAGCATCGTAGACCCTGGGTATCGATTCGTGCGGAAACTCGATGTCGATGACCGCGCCGATGCATTGGACGATAGTTCCGTTTGCTTGTGCCATTTCGATTCCTTTGGAGCTGAGTTCCTTCACCACGGAGACGCCGAGACATCGGGAAAGGCGAAATGAATCCGAGCAAGTTCGCCGCAACCGGGGATTCCTGAGCTCGTCCCCGTTATGCTTCCGGCGCGCTCGGCGGTTCGTCGTTCGGAAATTCCCTGCGCCATTGTGTCGTGGTTCACGATTCGGTCACACAGCGGCCGCGCCGCCGACGATTTCCGCAAGTTCCTTGGTGATCGCCGCCTGCCGCGATTTGTTGTAGACCAGCGTGAGCTCGTCGATCAGGGTGGCCGCGTTGTCCGACGCGGCCTTCATCGCCACCATCCGCGCCGACTGCTCGGAGGCCATGTTTTCGGCTACCGCTTGGTAGATGATCGCTTCGATGTAGCGGGTCATCACCTGATCCAGTACCCCCTTCGCCTCCGGCTCGTAAATGTAGTCCCAGGTTCCTTCGGGCGCGCCCAGTTTGTCGCCCGACAACGGAAGCAGTTGCTCGACCACCGGTTCCTGCCTCATCGTATTGATGAAGCGGGTGTAGATGAGCAGCAAGCGGTCGAAACGGTCCTGCACGTAGCCGTCGAGCATCAGCTTCACTGCCCCGATCAGGCGCTCGAGACGCGGCCGGTCGCCGAGTCCGCTGACGTGCGAGACCACATTGGCTCCCAGGCGGTGCATGAATCCCAGGCCCTTGCCGCCAATGCAGCAGACATCGATCTCCTCGCCCTGTGCCTGCCAGCCCTTGAAGTCGTTGAGCACCATGCGCAGCACGTTGGTGTTCAGCGCGCCGCAAAGACCCTTGTCGGTCGTGACGACGATCATGCCGACGCGCTTCACGGTATCCCGCTCGACCAGGAATGGATGGCGATACTCCGGATTGGCATGGGAGATATGCGCCGCGACGTTACGGATCTTCTCCCCGTACGGGCGGGACATGCGCATGCGTTCCTGGGCCTTGCGCATTTTCGACGCCGCGACCATTTCCATGGCCTTGGTGATCTTGCGCGTGTTCTGCACGCTCTTGATCTTGGTGCGGATCTCTTTGGTTCCGGGCATAGGCTTGTCCTGTCAGTCGAGGTCCGGGGCGCAGCGCTGCGCCTCGCTTTTCTCCGCTATTGAGAATTCAGTAAATGAGTGACAACCGTTTGGTACCCTTGTGCGTTAAATCGACGGGAGTCATCACGTCGAGAGGAGCGCATGGCCAAACGAGACATGAAGGCGATCGAGGCACGA
>Ga0070741_10014077_pt1 | contig 13929 bp, 10 predicted proteins | sample Coa_R1_4_FD_66440 | JGI IMG/M metagenome (GOLD analysis project Ga0070741, IMG submission 66440) | Surface soil microbial communities from Centralia Pennsylvania, which are recovering from an underground coalmine fire - Coalmine... | ecosystem: Environmental > Terrestrial > Soil > Unclassified ... | reverse complement strand
GACGCCGTGGTGATCGGGTCCTGCACCGCGGTGCACTCGGCGAGCCGCTCGGACATCGTCTGGTCGTCGACGGCACCGTCGAGCGCCGCCGCCGCGGTGCCCTCCTCGCGCGAGAACGGGAAGAAGCCCGCCCAGTCGAGCTGCACGTCCTCGAGGAAGGACAGGAGGCGCGCGTGGTCCGTCTCCGTCTCGCCCGGGAACCCGACGATGAACGACGAGCGGAACGTCGCATCCGGCTCCTGCGCGCGGATGCCCGCGATCGCGGCGGCGAACCGGTCGCCATTCCCCCACCGCTTCATCGCGCGCAGCAACGGTGCGGACGCGTGCTGCAACGAGAGGTCGAAGTACGGGACAACGGTGTCGAGGTCGAGCATGGTCGACACCAGGGGATCGCGCACCTCGCTCGGGTACAGGTACAGCAGCCGCAGACGCGCGAGGCCGTCCACCGTCAACGTGTCGAGCCGCCGCAGCAGCGGAGCGAGCGCGCCGGGCTCGCCGGCGTCGCGCCCGTACCACGCGATGTCCTGCGCGACGAGGACGACCTCGCGCACGCCACCGGCGACGAGCGCGCGCACCTCGTCGACGATCGCGTCCGGCGTACGCGAACGCTGCTTCCCGCGGAACGACGGGATCGCACAGAACGCGCACGCGCGGTCGCATCCCTCGGCGACCTTGACGTACGCCCACGGTGCGCTCGGCGCCGGCCGCGGGAGCTCCAACAGGTCGCGCACACCCGCCGGCTTGTGCTTGAGCACGACGGGCGCGATCGACGTCTCCTGCGCGAACCCGACGACCGCGTCGGCCTCGGGCAGCACGGCCGCGAGCTCGTCGCCGTAGCGCTCGGCGAGACAGCCGGTCACGACGAGGCGCGCGCCCGGCCGGCGGACGTCCGACAGCGCGAGCACGGTGTCGATCGACTCCTGGCGCGCCGCCTCGACGAACGCGCATGTGTTGACGACGACGAGGTCCGCGTCCGCGGGCGACGGGGCGGGAACGAGCCCGTCGGCGAGCAGCGACGACGCGACCTTGTCCGAGTCCACCGCGTTCTTGGGGCAGCCGAGCGTCTCGACGTAGAAGCGCGCGGCGCGAACGCGTGGGCGGATGGTCACGGGGTCATCCTACAAGTGGGCTCTCGTACACTCCCCGGGCGGTGGCTGCACCGCGACGTCCCCGAGGATCCGGAGAGCAGCCGGTCGTGCTCGGCGAGTGGCCGCGCCTCGACGCGCAGGTGCTGCGGCGACGGCTCGAGACCGCGGGCATCGGCCCGGTGACGCTGGAGCCCGTCGAGACCGACCGAGGGACGCGAGCGCGCCTGCTCGTGCCGGGAGCGAGCGCGGAGTTCGCGAGCGCGGTCGTCAACGAGCTCGACGTCGACGACGAGATCCCGGACGCCTCGCCGCTCGCGTACGTCGCGCGCATCGAGGAGCTCCTGAGCGCGGCGGGCAGCCTGCTCGACGAGCTGCGCACGCGTCTCGACGAGATCGAGCGCGACCGCGACGACCGCGGTTGACGGCGCCCGTCTCACACGCGCTGCTGCAGCTCCTCCAGCTCGTCGACGCTCATCAGCACCGCGCGCGCCTTCGATCCCTCGGACGGACCGACGACGCCGCGCTGCTCGAGCAGGTCCATGAGCCGCCCCGCTCGTGCGAACCCGACGCGGAGCTTCCGTTGCAGCATGCTCGTGGAACCCAGGCCGCTGCGAACGACGAGCTCCATCGCCTCGCCGAGCAGCTCGTCCTCGTCGTCGAGATCGCCACCCGCGCCGCCCCCACCGGGTGCGTTGTCGTCCCCCTGGAGACCCTCGACGTACGCGGGCTCCGACACCTGACGTCGCCAGTGCGCGACGACCTTGCGCACGCACTCCTCGTCGACCCACGCGCCCTGCACGCGCTGGGGCCGGCTCGACGAGGCGGTGAGCACGAGCATGTCGCCCTGGCCGATCAGCTTCTCCGCGCCGGGCTGGTCGAGGATCACGCGCGAGTCGGCCAGGCTGCTCACCGAGAACGCGAGCCGGCTCGGCACGTTCGCCTTGATGACACCGGTGATCACGTCGACGGACGGGCGTTGCGTGGCGATCACGAGGTGGATGCCGACCGCGCGCGCCATCTGCGCGATGCGGCAGATGCTCGCCTCGACGTCGCGCGCGGCCACCATCATGAGGTCGTTCAGCTCGTCGACGACGACGAGGATGAACGGCAGCCGCTCGTACGTCTTCCCACCGACCGGGTCCGGGTTCGTGACGGTCGGGAGATCGCCGCGGTCGTACATCGCGTTGTAGCCGGTGATGTCGCGCACGCCGACCTCGGCGAGGAGCTCGTAGCGCAGGTCCATCTCGCGCACGGCCCACTCGAGCGCGTTCGCGGCGCGCTTCGGGTTCGTGACGACCTCGGTCAGCAGGTGGGGCAGGCCGTTGTAGACGCCGAGCTCGACGCGCTTCGGGTCGACCAGGATGAGCCGCACCTGCTCGGGCGTCGAGCGCATGAGGATCGACGTGATGATGCTGTTGATGCAGCTCGACTTGCCGGCGCCCGTCGCGCCCGCGATCAACACGTGCGGGAACGTCGACAGGTTCGCCATCACGGCGTTGCCCGCGATGTCGCGACCGAGGCCGACCTCGAGCGGGTGCGCGGACTCGCCGACCTCGTCGGACGCGAGGATGTCGCCGAGCGTCACCAGCTGGCGCTGCTTGTTCGGCACCTCGACGCCGATCGCGCTCCGCCCGGGGATGGGCGCGAGGATCCGTACGTCGTGGCTCGCCATCGCGTACGCGATCTCCTTGCTGAGACCCGTGACGCGGTTGACCTTCACGCCCGCGCCGAGCTCGAGCTCGTAGCGCGTGACGGTGGGGCCGATGGTGCGACCGGCGAGGTGCGCGTCGACGCCGAACTCCTGCAGCGTCGCCTCGAGCACGCGGCCACCCTCGTCCACCAGACGCGGGTCGACCGACTTCGCGCCGCTGCGGCGCAACAGCGTCGTCGGCGGGAGCTTCCACGCGCCCGGTGAGTGCAGGGCGGCCAGGTCGATGACGTCCGCGAGCGACGACGCCGCGGCCGGCTGGTCGACGCCGTCGTCCTCCTCCCCCTCCTCGTCTTCGTACTCCTCCTCGTCGTAGTCGTCGCCCTCGTCCTCGTCGTACTCCTCGTCCTCGTACTCGTCCTCGTACTCGTCGTCGTCGACCACCTCGGCCTCGGCGGCCGGCGCGTCGGCGAGCTCGTCGTAGAGCACCGCGCGGCGCGGTCCGGGCTCGGGAGCGTCGGCGACCGGCTCGTCGTCGCCGATCGCGTGGATCTCGAACGCGCGCCGAAGCGCGCGCAGTCCCACGACGGCGCCGACACCGACGCCGTGCAGCGCGCGCCGCACGCCGACGCCGGGGGCGAGCAGCGCGCCGAGCACGCCGGCCGCGAGGAGCACGATCGACGCGCCCACCGCGCCGAGACCGGCGCGCAACGGCGCACCGACGACGACGCCGGCGAACCCACCGGCGTCGCGCAGCCGCTGCATCGGACCGTTGAGCGCGGGGCTGCCACCCGCGAGGTGCATCAACCCGACGACGGCGAGGAGCACCAGCGCGACACCGATGCCGATGCGGAAGGTCGCGATCGGCACCTGCTCGTCGTCGTCGACGTCGTCGTCGCCGCCGAGCAGCGGGCGGCTCCACAGGAGGAGCACCGCGACCGCGAAGCAGCCGACCGGGAGCATGAACGCGCCCCGGCCGAGCGCGGACGTCGTCGCGGTGTCGATCAGCCGGCCCGCCGGCCCGACCAGGTCCGTCGCGAGCGCGAGCGCGGCGATCGAGCCGACCGCGGCGAGGGTGACCGCGACGACGTCGACGACGTGACCCTCGAGCTGCTCGGCGGCCCGATCCCGGAGACGGGGGCGCCGTGGGACGGGCGGGCGCGCCCCGACCGGGCGCCGTCCCGACGGACGACGACCCGTGCGGCCCCGACCCCTGCGCTTCGACGAACGACGAGTGGACGGCACGGCGGCGATCGTAACAACAACAACATCAACCACACCGGAATACTTGCTTCACGGCCGCGAGACGGCGACGGCGGGCGTCCCTACGCTCACCTCGTGCCGTGGCGCATCGGATCGACGACGATCACCCGGGTCGCCGACCCCGGCTTCGAGCTGGTGCTGCCCCAGGACGACCCGACGACCGCGCTGCTCCGCCGGACGCCCTGGCTGCACCCGTGGTCGGTGACCGACGACTTCGAGCTGCGCGTCGGCTCGAGCGCGCTCCTCGTCCGCACGCCCGAGACGACCGCCCTCGTCGACCCGTGGCTCGCGTTCGACGACCCCGCTCGTGACGCCGGCCGGATCGACGCGCTCGCGGACGCCGGGTGTCCTGCGGACGCGGTCGACGTCGTCGTGTACTCGCACATCGACGGGATCGGCACGGTGCTACGGCCCGACGGCACGAAGGTCTTCCCGAACGCGCGGTACCTCGTACCCGCAGGCGAGCTGGACGCGGCGCGCGACGGTCGCCGCCCGGGCGCGGCCGCGCTCGTCGCGCACGCGGACGCCGGCGGCGTCGAGCCGCTCAGCGGGCGAACCGCGATCGATCCCGAGCTCGTGGTCGAGCCGCTCCCCGGGCACACCGCGGCGCACGTCGGTGTCGTCGCGGGCGATCCACCGGGAGCGGTGATCGTCGGCCACCTCTTCCTGCACCCGGCGCAGATCGCAAACCCCGACAGCGTGCTCGGCGACGAGCAACCGGACGTGTTGCGCGACACGCGTGACGACGTGCTCGCGCGCTGTTGCGACGACGGGCTCGCGCTCGTCGCGCCGCTGTTCGCCGAGCCCGGCGGCGGTCACGTGTGCCGCGACGGTGACGGCTACCGGTTGGATCAGAGCGCGGGCGCGTAGCCGCCGTCGACCGGGTACACGTGACCGGTGATCCACTCGGCCGCGTCGCTGCACAGCAGCACGGCGAGCGGCGCGGGATCGGTCACCTGCCCGATGCGTCCGACGGGATAGGGCCGGGCGAGCTTCTCCTCGAACTCGGGGTGCTCGGCGAGGTGCCGCGCCAGCGCGCCCGTGCTCATCGTGCCGAGCGCGATGCAGTTCACGGTGATGCCCTGCCGGCCGACCTCGGCCGCGAGCCCGCGTGAAAACCCCATGGCAGCGGCCTTCGCGGCGCCGTACACCGCCTGGTAGCGCTCACCGCGGCGACCGGCGTCGGACACGATCGTGAGGACGCGCCCCCACCCGCGCTCGATCATCCCGGGCAGGTACCCGCGCGTCACACCGAGCACGGCTGCGAGGTTGAGCCGGATCAGGGGGTCCCACTCGTCCGGCCCGGTGTCGACGAACGGCTTGATGACGATCCCCTCGGGCGGGATGCCGGCGTTGTTGACGAGGATGTCGACCGGACCGGTCTCCGCGACCATCGCAGCCACCGCGTCGCGGTCGCACACGTCGGCGACGACCGGCCTCCCGACGAGCCCCTCGGCCTCGATGTCGGCGACGGACTCCTGCGCGCGCCCGGCATCGAGGTCGTTCACCCAGACCTCGGCGCCCGCGCGCGCCATCTGGATCGCGATGGCGCGCCCCACACCGCTGCCCGCGCCCGTCACGATCGCGCGCCGGCCGGCGATGAAGTTCGACCAGTCTCGGATCGTCGCCATGTCACGTCGTCCGCTCGCTCACACTTCCATGACGACGGGGATCACCGCGGGCCGGCGACGCGTGCGCTCGTTGATGAACCGGCCGAGCGCGCGGCGCGCGTGACGCCGCAGCGTCTCGACGTCGATGGTCCCCTCGGTCGCGACCTCGCGCAGCGACGACAGCACCGCCGCCTTCGCGTCCTCGATCAGCTCGTCGGCTTCGGGCCCGTACACCCATCCGCGGGTGACGATCTCCGGGCCGGTGACGACCTCGCCGGTGTGCGCGTCGACGGTGAGGATGACGACGACGACGCCCTCCTCGGCGAGGTTGCGCCGGTCGCGCAGCACGCCGTGGCCGACGTCGCCGACGATCCCGTCGACGTAGAGGTAGCCCGCAGGCACGGCGCGCCGCTCGACGTCGACGCCTGCGGGCCCGATCGTCACGACGTCGCCGTCCTCGCACACGAGCACGCGGTCGCTCGGGATGCCGACCTCCTCGGCGAGCCGCGCGTGATGGGTCATGTGGCGGAACTCGCCGTGCACCGGGATGAACCACTCGGGGCGGAGCAGCGTCAGGACGAACTTCAGCTCCTCCTGTGACGCGTGACCCGAGACGTGCACCCGTCCGCCGTGGATGACGTCCGCGCCCGCGCGGTGCAGCCCGTCGATCACGCGCGAGACGTTGGACTCGTTGCCGGGGATCGCGTGCGCGGAGATCACGACGATGTCGTCGGCGCCGATCTTCACGTACTTGTGCTCGTGCGCGGACATCAGCGCGAGCGCGCTCATCGGCTCGCCCTGCGATCCCGTGCACACGATGCAGATCTCGTGCGGTGCGAAGCGCGAGACCTCCTCGATGTCCACCAGGGAGGCGTCGGGGATGCGCAGCACGCCCATCTCGCGCGCGAGCGTCACGTTCTGGGTCATCGAACGGCCGAGGAACGCGACCTTGCGACCCGCGCCGACGGCCGCGTCGACGACCTGGCGCACGCGGTGGAGGTGCGACGCGAAGCTCGCGACGACGAACCGCTTGTTCGCGTGCTCCCGGAACAGCGCGCGCATCTCGCCACCGACGGTCGACTCGGACGCCGTGTAGCCGGGGCGCTCGGCGTTCGTCGAGTCCGACAGCAGGACGCGGATCCCACCGTCACGGCGCGCGATCTCGCCGAGCAGCGCGAGGTCCGTCGTGCGCCCGTCGACGGGTGTGAGGTCGAGCTTGAAGTCGCCGGTGTGCAGGATCGTCCCGACCGGCGTGGAGTAGGCGGTCGCGAACGCGTGCGGCACGGAGTGGGTGACGGGAACGAACTCGCACTCGATCGGACCAATGCGGCGCCGCTCGCCGTCCGCGATCGGGACGAGGCGGGTGCGATCGAGCAGGCCGGCCTCCTCGATGCGGTTGCGAGCGAGCCCGAGCGACAGGGGCGACGCGTAGATCGGCGCCTCGACGTCACGGAGCAGGAAGGCGAGCCCGCCCGCGTGGTCCTCGTGCGCGTGCGTCAGCACGATCCCCGCGACGCGGTCCGCGTTCTCACGCAGATAGGTGAAGTCGGGGAGGACGAGGTCGACGCCCGGCATGTCGGGGTCGGGGAACATGAGCCCGCAGTCCACGACCACGATCTCGCCCGCGACGTCGATGCAGAAGCAGTTGCGTCCGATCTCGCCGAGGCCGCCGAGGAACACGAGCCGGACGGTCCCGTCCGTACGCGTGTCCCAGCCGTCCTCCACGCCACCCGAGGCTATTCGAACGCGAGATGCGGCACTCACATACGCATTGCGTACGTCAGTGCCGCATCTCTCACGCGTGAGCTACGACGCGGCGCGGTCCTTCGCCACCTCGTCGAGCAGGGTGTACTCCTCGCCGGTGTCGGTCCAGTCCTCGAACTGGATGACGCCGAGCTCGGCGAACTTCTGGCGCAGCCAGCCGTCGCCCGCATCGAGGAGACCGAGCTTCTTGCAGTTCGGGACGATCTTCGAGAAGAGCAGCGCCTGGAACATCTGCCGGTCCGGCGCCTGCATCACGAGCTTCGTCGCTTCCTTCACGTCGATCCCCATGCGGTCCCACACCTCCTGCTGGAGGAAGCGGTCGCGCATGCGGGTCGCGGCCTCGAACGCGAACTCCTGGCGCTCGCGGATCTCGGACGCGCCGAGCTGCTGGTAGTACTCCTTCAGCGACAGTACGCCGAACGCGACGTGACGGGCCTCGTCGGCCATGACGTAGCGGAGCATCTTCTTCAGCAACGGCTCCGTCGTCAGCTGGTGGATGAATCCGAACGCGGCGAGCGCGAGCCCCTCGACCATGATCTGCATGCCGAGGTACGTCATGTCCCAGCGACCGTCGGCGATGATGTCGTCGAGCAGCATCCGCAGGTGCGCGTTGATCGGGTAGTGGCCCGACAGCTTCGTGTCGAGATAGCGCGCGAACACCTCGACGTGGCGCGCCTCGTCCATCACCTGCGTCGCCGCGTAGTACTTGGCGTCGATCCACGGCACGGTCTCGACGATCTGCGCGGTGCAGATGAGCGCGCCCTGCTCGCCGTGCATGAACTGCGACAGCGTCCAGTTCTGCGACTCGATGCCGAGCTGGATCCACTCCTTGTCGCCCCACTTGGCGAACGGCGTGCCGGTCACGTCGAACTCCGCGCCGAGCGTCATGCCGGTGCCGAAGTTCGCCTCCGCGTTCGCGAGGACGACCTGCTCCTGGTCGACCTCGATCGACCAGTCCAGGTCGGTCGTCGCGTTCCACTGCGACGTCTTCGCCTTCTCGTACAGCTTCACGAGCGCCGGACGGCTCTGCTCGTAGTCCCACGTGAACAGCGCGTCCGCCTCGGCACGTACCGCGTGCTCCACCGCGTCGACGTCGGTGTTCGTGATCGAGAGGATCGCCTCGATGTCGTTGACGTCCTCCCGTCCGATGATGTCTTGGTTCGTGGCCATACGGATCACCTCGTGATCGGATCGACGGGCTCCGTCGGGAGCCCGGGTCGGACGAACGTGCGGACGAGCTCGCGCACCTGGCGCTCGTCGGTCATGTCGACCGGCGAGCCGTCGGGCGTGAGGTACGCGAAGGCGACTCGCGCGACCCACTCCCCGGCGCGCGCGGCGCGCTCGGGCGGGAGGTGCACGAGCAGGCTGCGCGCGACGACGTCCCCCGCGGCGGCGAGGAACGTGTCACCCGCGGCGAAGGTCAGGTACGGCAGCAGGGTCTCGGGCTCGCAGCGGAGCACGAACTGGAGCGCGTCGTGGCCGACGATCCGTCGCGACGCGTGGGTGACGACCGCGACGACAGCGTCGTCGAGCGTCGGCGCCGCCGCGCCGATCTGCTCGAGCTCGCCGGCGAGCGCGGCGACCTCCGACGCGACCGCGACGCGCAGCAGCTGCGACTTGTTGGGGAAGTAGCGGTACAGCGTCGCCCGGGCGCAGCCGGCCTCGCGGGCGACGTCGTCGAGCGTCGTCTTCGAGACGCCGTAGCGGGCGATGCAGCGCATCACGGCGTCGATCGCACGCTGCTGCATGGGCGCGAGCGAACCGCTGTCCGAGACCACAGTCACAATGAGACGTTATGGCGAAGATTGTCTCACCGTCAACGTGTCGCGGGTCACAGCCAGGTCAGCCGAGCGCGTCGGGCACGAGGACGCCCGCGAGCAGCTCCGTGCGGACGAGCTCGTGCACCTGCACGGGGTCGTCGAGGTCCCACTGCCCCGGGGAGCCGATCAGCGACAGGAGCATCCGGGCGACGTAGTCCGCGGCCTGCTCGAGGTCGAGCCCGGGCCACACCCGGCCCTCGCGCTCCTCACGCTCGAGGAACGGGACGAGATAGCCGGTGATGAAGCTGAGGGGCCGGTGAGTCTCGGTCGTGAGCAGCGGGAGCAGCCGCTCGGGCTCGGTGACGAGGACCTTCTGCAGGACCTCGTGCTCGACGACGGCCCGGTGCGCGAACACGAGCCCCTCCTCGACCAGCGTCGCGAAGTCGGGCGCACCGGCGACCGCCTCGGCGAGCGCTCCGAAGAACCGGCCCATCTCCCACGCGACGACCTCGCGCATGAGCTCGTCCTTGCCGCCGGGGAAGGCGCGGTAGATCGTGGCGCGCGAGACGGACGACTCCTTCACGACGTCGTCGATCGTCGTCTTGCCCATGCCGAAGCGCGCGACGCACGCGTACGCGGCCTCGAGCAACCGCTCGCGCAGCGCGGGATCGGTGCTCGCCAACGCCGGGCTCAGAAGCCGAGCAACGTGTCCAGGCCCACCGTGAGGCCGGGCCGGTTGCGGACCGCGCGGATCGCGAGCAGCACGCCGGGCATGAACGACGACCGGTCGTACGAGTCGTGGCGGATCGTGAGCGACTGCCCGGCCGTCCCGAGCAGCACCTCCTGGTGGGCGACGAGCCCGCGCAGCCGTACGGAGTGCACGTGGATCGCGCCCTCGACGAGCGCGCCGCGCGCGCCCGGTACGACGACCTCGCGGGTCGGATCCGTGCCCCAGTCCTTCGACGCGGCCGCCATGCGGTCCGCGGTGAGGATCGAAGTGCCCGACGGCGCGTCCGCCTTCGCGTCGTGGTGCAGCTCGATGATCTCCGCGGTCTCGAAGTACGGCGCGGCGAGCTCGGCGAAGCGCATCATGAGGACGGCGCCGATCGCGAAGTTCGGCGCGACGAGCGCGTTCGCTCCCGAGTCGCGGAAGCGCCCGTCGAGCTCGGCGAGATCGTCCTGGCTGAAGCCGGTCGTGCCGATCACCGCGTGGACGCCGTTGGCCGCGCACCACGCCGCGTTCTCCTTCGCGGCCGCGACGACCGTGAAGTCCACCGCGACCTCGGTGCCCGCGTGCGTGAGCGCGTCGGCGTTCGGGGCGACCTGCACACCCGTGCCCGGGATGCCGAGCTGGGCGAGGTCGATCCCGGCATGGTGCGGATCGACGGCCGCGACGAGCTCGAGCTCGGGATCGTCGAGGACGGCGCGGCACACGGTCGAGCCCATGCGGCCACCGGCACCGAACACCCCGACCCGGACCATGCGGCGAGACTACCGACCTCCCGTGCGGGTCGCCGGGTCGCCGCTGCTCAGAGCAGGTCGGACTCGTCGAACGGGCCCACGACGGCGAGCGTGCGCGGCTCGTCCACGAGGACCCGGCCGACGACGCGGGCGACGTCGTCCGGTGTCACCGCGTCGACGTCCGCGACGAGCTCGTCGAGCGTCGGGACCGACCCGAGCACGAGCTGGTTGCGTCCGAGCCGGTGCATGCGGCTCGCCGAGCTCTCCAACGACAGCGCCATCGAGCCCTTGAGATGGCCCTTCGCCGCTTCGATCTCGGCGTCGTCGAGCCCGTGGTTCGCGACGCGGTCGAGCTCGTCGCGGAGCACCTGCAGCGTCTCGTGCGCGCGTGTGGGCGCGGTACCCGCGTACACCGCGAACAGGCCGGTCTCCTCGAAGCCCGAGCGGTACGAGAACACGGAGTACGCGAGCCCGCGCTTCTCACGGATCTCCTGGAAGAGCCGGGACGACATCCCGCCGCCGAGTGCCTGGTTCAGCACCGCGAGCCCGTACCGGTCGGCGTCGTCGCGCGAGAGCGCGCGCATGCCGAGCACGATGTGCGCCTGCTCGGAGCCGCGGCGTGTGACGACGAGCGGCTCCGGCGCGACGAGGCCACCCGTCACGCGCTCGGGTCGCGCACCGGCGTCGCGCGGCAACCACTTCTCGACCATGCGCACGACGTCCTCGTGCACGACGTTGCCCGCGGCTGCGACGACGACGTTCCCGGGCCGGTAGTGCGCGCGGTGGTACGCGGCGATGTCGTCGCGCGCCATCGCCTCGATCGAGGGCACGGTTCCGAGCACCTCGCGTCCGAGCGCGTGGCGCGGGAAGAGGGCCTGGCCGAACTGCTCGTGCACGACGTCGTCGGGCGTGTCGTCGCGCATCCGGATCTCCTCGAGGATCACCTGGCGCTCGGACTCGATCTCGTCCGCCCGGAGCGCGGGCGTCCAGATGATGTCGGACAGGATGTCGAGCGCGAGCGGGAGATGGTCGTCGGGGACGCGCACGTAGAACGCCGTGTACTCCTGCGTCGTGAACGCGTTCATGTCGCCGCCGACCGACTCGACGGCTTCGGCGATCGCGCGCGCGGAGCGCTCGTCGCTTCCCTTGAACAGCACGTGCTCGAGGAAGTGGCTCGCGCCGGCGAGCGACTCCGGCTCGTCACGCGAGCCCGTCCCCACCCAGAAGCCGACGGCGGCCGAGCGCAGCTCCGGCATCGCCTCGGTCACGACGCGCAGGCCGTCGTCGAGCGCAGTGTGGCGGATCCCGTCGGACGGGTCACGGAGCGTGCTCATGATGGGTGCGTCATCGACGCGTCCCCGCACGCGCTGTAGCAGGAATCGCCGACCCGGCCGCGGAGCGCGGCTTCCGCTCGGTCTCTCGGCTCTGCGCTCAGCGCCGTGAGCGGCGGCGCCCGCCGCCCCGGCGGTCGCCACCACGGTCGGGACGGGGGGCCGCCTCGCGCTCCGACGGGCCGAGGTCGCCGAAGGTCTCGCGCGCCTGCGCGTCCCACACGTCGTCGAAGGAGGCGACGTCGCGGTCGCCGCCCGCGCCGTTGCCGCCGCGCGACGCGTCGCCGGACGCGTGGTGCTCGCTGTCACCCGACGGCTCCGCGCCGACGAGCGACAGCGACAGCTTCCCCGAGTTGTCGATGTCGTCGACGCGGACCTGGACCTCGTCGCCGAGCTGCAACACGTCCTCGACGCGGTCGATGCGCTTGCCGCCACCGAGCTTCGAGATGTGCAGCAGGCCGTCGCGGCCCGGGAGGATGTTCACGAACGCGCCGAACTTCGTGATGTTGACGACCTTGCCGGTGTACTCGGCGCCGAGCTCGGCGGTCGGAGGCTCGAGGATGAGGTGGATGCGGCGGCGCGCCTCCTCGACCTGCGAGCCGTCCTTCGAGCCGATGCTGACGGTGCCGACCGCGCCGTCGTCCGTCACGGAGATGTCCGCGCCGGTCTCCTGCTGGATCGTGTTGATCACCTTGCCCTTGGGGCCGATGACCTCGCCGATCTTGTCGATCGGGATCTCGAAGCTGACGATCTTCGGCGCGGTGTCGCGCACCTCCTCGCGCGGCGCGGCGATCGCGCCGTGCATCACGTCGAGGATCTTGAGGCGGGCCTCCTTCGCCTGCTGCAGTGCCTGCGCGAGCACGTCGGCGGGAAGCCCGTCGATCTTCGTGTCGAGCTGCAGCGCGGTCACGAACTCGGACGTGCCCGCGACCTTGAAGTCCATGTCGCCGAACGCGTCCTCGGCTCCGAGGATGTCGGTCAGCGTCGTGTACTTGCCCTCGTGGAAGACGAGCCCCATCGCGATGCCGGCGACGGGTGCCTTGAGCGGCACCCCGGCGTCCATCAGCGAGAGTGTCGAGCCGCACACCGAGGCCATCGACGTCGAGCCGTTCGACGACAGCACGTCGGACACGACGCGCAACGTGTAGGGGAACTCGGTCGCGCTCGGGACGACCGGCACGAGCGCGCGCTCGGCGAGCGCGCCGTGACCGATCTCCCGCCGCTTCGGCGACCCGACGCGGCCGGTCTCGCCGGTGGAGAACGGCGGGAAGTTGTAGTGGTGCATGTAGCGCTTGCGGTCGTCGACGCCGATCGTGTCGAGCATCTGCTCCATGCGCGGCATGCCGAGGGTCGTGACCGTGAGCACCTGCGTCTCGCCCCGCTGGAACAGCCCCGAGCCGTGCGCGGTCGGGATGAGACCGACCTCGGCGGACAGCGGGCGGATGTCGGCGGTGCCGCGCCCGTCGATGCGGCGACCCTCGTTGACGATCCGCGTGCGGACGACCTGCTTCTGCAGCGAGCGGAACGCCTTGCGCACCTGACCGGCGCGGTCGGCGAACGGACCGGGCTGGTCCTCGGTGCCGACGAGCGCGACGAGGAGGTCGTGCTCGATCTCGTCGAGGCGCTCGTTCCGTTGCGTCTTGTCGGCGATCGTCATCGCCTCGGACGTCGCGGGACGCACCTGCTGCGCGACGGCGTCGAACACGTCGGGCTCGTAGTCGACCTGCTTGTCGAACGGGATGGCCTCGATCGGTCCGCGCGCGGCCTCGTACGCCTTGCGCAGCTCGAGCTGCAGGTCGATCGACGCGGCGATCCACTGCTTCGACGCCTCGAGGCCCTCGGCGATCGCGTCCTCGGTGACCTTCGGCGCGCCTTGCTCGTAGAGCTCCCACGACGCCTCGGTCCCGCCCGCCTCGACCATCATGATCGCGATGTCGCCGTCGTCGGTCCGGCGGCCCGCGACGACGAGCTCGAACGTGGACTCGTCACCCTCCTGGTAGGTCG
>Ga0070741_10014076_pt1 | contig 13929 bp, 19 predicted proteins | sample Coa_R1_4_FD_66440 | JGI IMG/M metagenome (GOLD analysis project Ga0070741, IMG submission 66440) | Surface soil microbial communities from Centralia Pennsylvania, which are recovering from an underground coalmine fire - Coalmine... | ecosystem: Environmental > Terrestrial > Soil > Unclassified ... | reverse complement strand
GACCGATTGCCACAATGGTCAGCATGAGGAGCATGAACAGGAGACCGAATCCTGGCAAAATCAGCAATACGAGCGAAATGAGCCTGAGGAGGACTGCCGTGGCAACCACGGCCGCGACAAATAGCAGCGATTGCAGCGCGTGGAACCTGACAAAACGGTCTCGTTTGAATGGATTGACGAGCAAAAAAATGACAGCCGGCAGTACGGCCACATAAGCCAATCCGGCAAGAATCCTGGTTTGTAGCGTCGTCGGCTCGACAGCAGCAGCGGGATGTTCCCCGGCACCAGCTGACCCATCTTGGCGATGAACTACTTTTCCGCATGCCGGACAGAACCCACTGATGTCGGGCATGGAGGCGCCGCAAGCGGGGCAGGCGATGGTCATGCTCTATATTACCCGCCGCGAGCGCGAGCGGTTGCGGCACTCTTCGCAGACGCCATAAATCTGGAAACTGTGCCGGGTGGTTAGGTAATTGTGTTTGCGCCCGATTTCCTGCTCCAACTGTCCGATCTCCGGGGAAAAGAACTCGACCGAGCTGCCGCATTCGGTGCAAACCATATGATGATGACTTCGCCGGTTGTACTGGTGCTCGTAACGCGCAATGCCGTCGTGAAAGGCAACCTCGCTGGCCAGCCCGCATTCCGCCAGCAACTTCAAGGTGCGATACACGGTGGTAAATCCAATCCTCGCATCTTTCTTCTTTACGAGGCGGTGCAGTTCCTCGGTCGACAAATGCTCGCGCGTCTCCAAAAAGGTCCGCAGGATGGTGTCGCGTTGCGCCGTATGTTTCAGGCCGACACGTTTCAGATGCTGGTGCAAAATTCCCTCGGCTTCGCGCACCATCTCTCGCGAGATGCTTTCCTGATCGTCAATGCGTTTCTGGAGCATGTAATCCCGAGCCTGCGCGGTTCTGAGAACAAATAATACTGGAACGCGGCCTCAGAATGCCTGCCGACCGAGACAGGGTATTGCCACGCTGCAGCCTACTGCAAGGGCTTTCCCGACGCCCAGCAACTTGCGGCCGTGCCGTCATCGGCGTAATGAATCAATCCGTCTTGACTGCTGCAGAACGATCGTCCGGTGCCTGGGCCAGTTGCGGGCACGGCAGTGAGCCGAAAAACATTGGTGGGCGCGGGTTGGCAGGAACTAAAACTGAAGACGTAACCGAATTTCTTCCCGCTGGCCAGGCGTGTATCAATCAACATGGCCTGATGCTCGTTGGGCTGATCGGCGCCAAATCCATCCAAATCCGACAGTGAACAGGTGTACCCGCGTGTGGGGTAGCTGGAAGCGTAGGTCAGCTCCGCCGCCATAATCGTGCGCATCGCGCCAACCGCGGCGGCTTGCGTCGGACTAGTACTTGCGGCCGCCGCTGAAGGAGTGCGCGGGGTGGAGATCGCCTTCAGGAATTCAGGGTCAGTAAGCGACCAGCGGATGGATATCATAACCTCGTTCAAGCGCCACACCTGTTTCTCTTGCTTCATAGTCAAGGTAAGCCGTGGAGAAACTTGAAGCCCTTGCGTCTGGCCATCTTTGTAGGCGCGAAAAGAGAGGTCAATCTCGTCTTCGTCGCCTCGGAGGTCGTCGCCATCGACGATGACCTCGAACTTCGTGCTGGTGCGGGCATCTTCCAAGCTCAGCAAGGTGGGGCCGACATCGAACGTCTGCACCTGCTGTCCATTCGCCTTGAGTTGTCCGGTGAGGGTCGAGAGCTGCTGCAGCATGCCGGCCGCGGAGTTTGGATCGGCTTTGCGAATTGCTGCCTTGGTTGCCTCCGGTAGATGCTTTTCGACTGAATCCAAACTCTTCCCGAAAAACATCTCGATCAATGCTTGCCGCGCCGTTTGTGGCATTTGCTGAGTTTGCGACGGGAGCAGTTCTGCGCTGCCCAGCAGGATAATTGCTATCACCAACGCTCGCCACATGAGGACACCTCGAGAACAAGTCTGACGGCGAAACCCGCCGCTGGCGCGATGATGGCAGGCGGTGGCAGGCGCTGCCAGTTACCAAGGTAAGACGTTATACGGTCGGTAAACGACGCGGAGCGCCGAAACAGGTGTGGTAGTTGAAAAAAGAAACTATTGTTCTTTTACGTTCCACACGTAAAAGAATTGCTCGTCCGCAGCCGTGGATACGGTATGCCCGACTTTGCGGGTTGCGCGGTTGAGCGCGGAGCGGACGTTCTCTTTCGAATCTCCCAAGGCTTGCAGCGGGATCTTCAGCGCAGCGCCGTCCTTGAGTTGCTCAAGGTCAGCCAGGATGGCGGAGACAACCTTCTTGTGCTTGCCATTCCTTCCGCTCGGCACGTCGCCTCGCGAGACACTCTTGAATTTCATCGGAACAGCGTGGCGTGCCATGGCATCCTCCAACGCGGTAAACGTATCACTAAAGTAGCCCTATGATATGGTAGCGAAAACGTACGCAGAGTACAAATACGATGTTTACCGTAGACCTCGCGTATGATCCAGGCTGACGAGGCACGTAGCGCCGAATATCTCACGCTCTCTCAGTAACTTCGCAGGCATAAATGCTGGCAAAGGAGTCTCCCCGTAGGGACTCAACGGGGGTAGTGTGGCGGCATGGCTAATTCGAAGACACATTTCGAGCAAGTCCCTTTGCAAGTGGTCAAAGGCGCGACCCATCCCAAGGTGCTGAAGCCTCCGCAACGCCGGCCCGACAACGTGACGGTCGAGCGTCCTGGCAACAAAACCGAACCCTACACCCGTCCGCTCGATGCAGAGGTGGCAAATGGATGATTCTGCCGATGCGACTGCACGCCGCCATGATGACGGTCTGTTGAATTCGTGGAAGGAAATCGCAGCTTTTCTCCATGGAGGGGTGAGGACGGTGCAACGCTGGGAGCGAAACCTTGGACTTCCGGTACACCGGCCTGGGGTACCAAGAAGCGGCCCAGTGTTCGCGTTTCGCGGCGAGCTGGAGCAGTGGCTGCGCGCCAAGACAAAACTGCGGCCTGAGCTCGCGGATCCCGCTACCGCATCGGGCGACTCAGAACTCCGGGCTGCGTCCTAAGACTTTCTCTTTCTGGCGTGGACCTGCGAAACCGCCCGCCGCAATTCGGAAGAGAGATCGGCATCTTCAGTGGCGATGTGGACGTCTGGGGTCACACCAACTTCACGATCCAGCCAACGATTTAATTGTTCCGGGGATGCAGTCACGACGCGGCCCTCGCGATTGATCGGCATACCCGACTTGGCCCAGCGTTGCGCCGTCGAGAGCGGCATACCAAGAAATTCGCTGATCTGCTTCCAGCCGCGTAACTGATCGGGTTGATCTTTGCCCTTCGGCTTACGGTTTGCGGTTTTCCGCTTTGCAGGTTCTGAGGGCGACCGTTTCATTTGAAATCCGGGGACAAACTTCCGCCATAGTGTTTGACCACCAGCGCAGCCACACGCGCAATGCTATCGTGCAGCGCCGCGGTTTCACCGCGATGATGTCCGGTAAAGACGACCAAAACGATGGGCTGATCTTTCACCCAGATCACTCCGGCGTCATTCGCGATAAACGGCTGGCCATCACCAGTTTTGTGCGCGATCCGCACATCCTGCAGATATCGCGGGAAGCGATCGTTGACCTGCTGCTTCTCCATTATGCCGAGCAGCAAGCCGCTGGCGCTCTTCGATACCAGTTTTCCCGAAGCGATCATCTCCAACAGGGTACCAATTTCACGGGTGGTGCTGTGGCCAAAGTAAATTCCGGCGTCGTAGATAGTGTGGCCGAAAGCCTGGCGCACTTGCGGGTCGGTGTATTTGCCAAAAGGGAAGTCGATCGTCTGGTTGCCCGCCGCGTTGCGATATGACGGATCGAGCGTGCTTAGCCACTTCCGGTCCCAGTCCAGGTCGGAGTATTCGATTGAAGTCTTGTTAAGCCCCAGGGTATGCATGAATGCGGTGACATTCGCGCGCCCCACTTTGTCGCCCAGCAGGTCGGTGGCTTCGTTGTCGCTGATGATGATCATCAGCGTGAGCAGGTCCTTGATTGTGGGATTTAGGCCGGGATCGAGCGCGTAGAGCACGCCGGAAGGAAGCCGCTCGTCGGCAGCTTTGGTGGTGATCCGGTCTGCCAGCGAAATCTTTTCGGCCTGCACCTGCCGCAGGAGTTCCGCCGCAATCGCCAGTTTGATGACGCTGAAAGTCTCGTACACGGAATCCGCGTCGAGAGCGATCTGGTCGCCGGTGCTGAGGTTCTTCATGTAAACCGACATGTCACCGGGGAATTGCGAGCGGATCTGCTGGATCTGATTTTGCAGCGACGGCAGTGAAGCATTCGCCGTGGCGACGCTCGGGGCAGTTTCGGCCGGCTTCTGTTGTGCCGAGAGCGAAACTTGGCCAAAGAAGAGGACAACAAACAGGGTGATTACGATGCGACGAACGCGAGTGGTGAATTGCATGGCCTTTAATTGAGAGCGCGAGATTATATCAGCCGCTGGGGAAATTGCTGTGCCCGAGCGATGCGCTGGGGCGTACCAGCGTGAGTTGTGAGATGAGATAATGAGGCAATATCGCCGTGGCCCCGTAGCTCAGATGGATAGAGCAGCGGTTTCCTAAGAAGGGCTGCGTTTTCTCCCCCTCTCCAAATCAATCACTTACATGCGAGTGCCGTGCTCACTATGCGCAATTGTGCTGCGTCATGCGCCTAATCGTGCGCTGATTGTGCGCTGTGGAATAACGACTTTGCTCGGCCTGCGTGGCAATGCAGGCTCTCAGATTAGAGAGCGATGAACCGAAGATGCTAGAAGGATTCACCCAATGCCAGCAAGGCCGTTTTCAACGAATGTAGCTTCTCATCCAGAACCTCATTTTCTTCCGCTGTGCATCTCAGATTGTTCCGCAGGCGCGAAACCGTGTCGTGTGCCCGCCGGGCGTTTGCCATATTGCGGCTTTTCGTTTCCGGGTTTCTGTCCGCATTAAGCGCTATGGCAACGAACGTCATAGCCGTGTTGAGGTCGGTAATCAAGAAACCTACAGCGGTCCGCCGCAGGTCGTCATACTGGATGGAGGACATAGCTGTTTCAGCCTAGGCGCGTTTACGTTGCGCAGTCTCTTTGAGTCGCCTGTCGCGTTCCTCCAGTGCCCTATCCAGCTCTGCGGCGAGTTCCGTTAGCCGCTGCGGTCAGGGAACCGAAGAGTGCAGCAGGCGGAATGAAACTTACCAAACACGATACAACTAAGTTTCCAGAGTTCAAGCGTCGAAGTGCGTCGTCAGCAAACACACGTGCGTTAGCGCCATGAGCACACCGGGGCGGATTATGTGAGCCAATGCCTTCGCATTCTCATCTATCAATGGGTTTCGTAAAGGGGATTTTAGGGCTGACGGTGGAATCGCCTGCGCAAAGTTGATCGCCAGTTTTCGGAACCCACTGTCAGCAGGAGCATTCGGGCAAACGTGCTTGCTTTTGGTAACCTGTGAACGCCGCAAGGACGGAGCAGTATCAAGGCGGGCAGTCAGGCGTGAAAATTACTTTATCGTCATGGTCGGGGCATCGCTTCCCGAGATAGGTGCGGAGCCATTCCGTTTGTGCTCCGACTTCAAGCGGCTCAGTTTCGAGCAATGGTGCCCAAAGCTGAAAAGTAGCCACACAGCTAGGGCACGTCACGTCGTTGACACGCTGATAGCGATTTTCACCATGCAACCAAATTTGGATGTCGGACGCGAGCGCGAGAAACTGCATATTAGCCGCATAGCGAAAACCCGCCAGGCTTCGGTCTAGCGGGTCTTCTAGCGTTTGGGTGTCTTCTCTGCGTATCCGGCGAAATGATACACCGATAGGGCCGAGAGTCAATGGGAGCCGTTTAGCTGTTTTATAGCTCTTTTATAGCTGCTTACCAACAGGCTCCGATTGCCTTGTCCGTTCTGTTCTGCACGAGGCGGGATTTGTGCTAAATTGCGGCGGAGTCGGGCTGTGCTCCTTTTCATTCTTATTATCGTCGTTGTCGTGGCTGCGGTGCTCATAGTTGGCGAGGTCTTCAGGCGTGGCCTGTCGCACCGTTGGAAGCAGTAACGGCCAAGCGCACTCCCGTTTATGCCGAAAAAGTACTGGGGAGAATTCGCGCCGTGGGCGGTGTCGTACCATAACTGCTGTCACCTGAGAGGTCAAACTCGGCAAGGAAAAAACCAGCGAAGCTGATCCGCGAATAAATGACCAACCTCTGCGAATGCGGTCATGATGAACGTGCTCACCGACGCCCGATCATTGGCTCGACAAATAAAGCATGCTGCGGCGTCAGGTTGCGCGGCAAAGACGGTGAAATACTGACCACGAATGAGCCGTGCCATTGCAAGCAATTCAAGAAGAAGCCTACGAGTTCAATCCCGCTACCACTATCGCATCGCTAGTCACCGCTACTCGAACCTCTCATCGCAGCAGCAGGTTCCTACAATGACCCGTTCTCATGGCGAGGATCAGGTTGGAATTCCGTCTAGGGGGCTTGGGTTTGACGTGGATCGTCAGTATCTTGCTCGGAATCCGAACACGACTAAGCGTTAAGCCGAACGTCTTCGGATCGCATGGTAGATGGCGAGCAATACCACCGCCCCTACGACTGACATTATGAAGCCAGCGGACTGGCCCTCCTGGTACCATCCTGCGGCCCGTCCAATCCAAGTCGCTACTACTGAACCCGCAATGCCAAGAAGCATTGTGATCACGAATCCCCCGGGATCCTTTCCCGGCATGATGAGTTTGGCCACCGCACCGACAACCAAGCCGATCAATATCACCCAAAGCCAGTGCATACGAGTCCTCCGAACTGGTGACGTTGCTGACCAAGGACAAAACGGCAGGTAGTATACACCCGCGTTACCCTAGCTAGCGCGAACGTGTCTGTGGTGTCCTAATTTGATTTCCAAGCTAGCTTAACCGCTGCACGTGCTCAGTACATTCATCATGAATATCAACGGCGCGGCTTTTAGGGCGGAGAGATCAATTTGTAAGAAGCAACCGAGAGAATGCTTCGGTTCCGCTGCCCGTGATCTCTACCGTGACAGGTCAAAGGGGGTTTTGCGGCTGAAGAGTCACCTGCCAGATGCGCACTGTCTGCTGGGGTATCATGCCGCTCCGGAGGAGGAAACGAAGTTTAAGCCGCTCCCCCGACTGGCTAGGAACCGCTCCAGGCCGCATTGGCTCCCTTTGCGGCCTTTTTTGTGGGCTGACGCATGTGGCGGAACCTACGAATGGCCAACGAGGGTTGAGTGACTCAGCACGGGTCTTGCCGTAACATGCCAGCCACGTTGCTATGTTTGGGCGATTCAAATTCGCTGCGCAAATGTGGAGCGCTAACAGGGCAGCCAGTCGCATCAATGCACTGATCTCGCCAGCACTTTTCACGGTTGCAGTACCGGGTGGCGGCTTCGACTTGAGTCTGACATCAGACGTGTTTGTGGTGGGCTACATCTATGGTGTGATAGCAGCGTGGACGGCGTACGAGGATGCTGGCGAAAAACAGCAGCAGAACGGACTTATCTTGCAGAGGTCTTTGAACAACTATTCCCGCACCACGGTGGGCAACTCACCGACTATTGCACAGCGCAAGCATTGCAGAAGAACCCCGTTTTCAAAGATGCAATGCGCTCTGGTTTCGGCGAAATGTTGAAACTAGTCGAATCAGAGGGGCACAAACCACTCGAAAGTCTGCACCTGTATGTTTGTGAACACTATGGTGATAAAAGTGGTTAACTATGCTAAACGTGCGCTGATTGTGCGTCGCCTCTATCGCGTTTCATGTCCGTCAGCGATTGCGATCCTGCTGAGCACACTTTTTACGCTGTCCCTAACTTTCTGCTGATATGTCGTATCGGGTCCTTCACTGAAGTCAGGTTTGATTCCGTTCTGGTATAGCCCTTCGATACCTCTCAATAGGCAATGGAGAAAGTCCAGAATTGCCCCAAGCTCATTCCGATTTGTTCTTGAAAATAGCTCAGCGACACTGTGGGGATGGGTTGCGATTCGATGGGCGAAAATGTTGATTCGGATGGGCCGATATACCTGCTCGAATGTTGCGGCGTGTGGCGCAAGTGCCTTTTTCAAGTACCTGAGATCGGCAGCCTGCGTGGGATACCAGGCACCCTTAACAAACTGCTCTACTTCATCGTCACTGATACCAGCTTCCCTTTTCCGGGCCGCTAACGCTGGCTTTAAGAAAAACTCCACGTGCTTGAGCGTTTCGTTTAGCAGTTTGTGAACCGACAAAGCATCGTGATCGGAATCAAATATTCTGGCCATCACCATGAACAGCGAGGTTTGAAGGCTGTACATCTGGATGTTCCAAAAGAGCGCATCTTTGTCCAGAGCAGCGAAAACTCCACGATCTTCCAGCGCGGTGCGGTTGATCTCCTCATATGTGTGGAATATCGCCACAGCATTTTCCACTTCTTTCATGACAAGCTGAACGTCCCACCAGTAATCCAGTTCCGACAGGTTTGGTTGCATTGTGGCAGTTTAGCGGCTTCCTGGCAGCAGCAGGCTTAGGATTAGAACGGAGAGACAAAATCCACCTTGACACGATCCGTGATGAGCGCATGAGTCGCGCCGACAAATTGGGACGAACGTCCTACCCCAGACTGCACCCCGCTGAGACAATTGACTTCGCAAGGTTCTTGTTGCCTCAGTGGGAAGGGATGACCACGTACCCGAATCGCCCCGGGCTGCTAAGCCGACCGCTTCGATTTAGGCTTGTCGGAGCTTGTGGACGATTTCTTGTGGGACATCCAATTGTGGTGAAAGAAGCAATATGCGCAGAACACCAGACCGCAGAGGTCGCATGTTTCCGCGTGAGCAGCACACAGCCGAGAGCCGCAATCCTGACAAGCGGCTGTTGCAGGTTGGGCGCATGGATCGCCGCTGGCATCTTCTAGATGGCGAGCTTCGACGATTTCACAAGCTGGCATTTCGTCCTCTCTCGACTGCGCACGCCAGTTCACAGGAGTGCCAGCCAGGAACCGGTTCGCGGTGACGTTCACGCTCAAATAGTTCAGCCCGTCCGACCCATTGCGAATAGCGCGGATTGCGAATTTTGAACCAGGTAGTTTCCTCGGCACTCGCGATATAGGGCGCTGATCTCCGCTTCGCAACGATTCCTTCCAAGTCTAGGGCGCACGCTTTCTCGAAGAGAGCACAGCCGAACTGTTCCAGGTGATCCGCGTACATGAATGGTGCGGTTGTAGTGCCAAGAATGCGACGCAGCTCCAGCTTGCGGTCGGTAAGCCGCTCATGTCTCATATCATGGGTACCGTCGAAAAGCAGATCGAACGCAACGAAGGTTGGGGTGCCACGGCGAAATAAAAGATCGTTGAATAATGGACATCCCGTTTCGTCGAGACAGACGATTTCGCCATCCAGGACAACGCTGCGGGGCATCAGCGCGTTCTCGATCCGAGTCGCAAGATCGGCAAAGGATAAGAACGGATGGCCATTGCGCGACATAAGAGTGCACCGCCCGTATTTGACTATCGCAAGCGCACGGAAGCCATCGTATTTAAGCTCGAAGAGCCAATCAGGATGATCGAAGGGCTGAGCCTTACGACGGACCGGCATTGTCGTCAGAGCGTAGGGAATCACTCATTCAGTATCCCCCGTGGGTGGTGGAACGACAAGCGAGTCTTGCTGACCCCCGCTTCTATCCTGGTCGCTCCGCTCCAAGCCTGGGCAAGGTCCACGCAAAGCGTGGCGTAGTCACTCCGGGCTATTGGGTGAGAAGACCCGGATGTTTCTCCCCGCCTGGTGACTCCACCGCTCTGAATAGTTGCCGCTGCGAAAATGTTTTTCGGGTGAGCGTTATGTTTGGGCGGTTTGGCGTGTCTAAATTTTTTAGGAGCCTCTTCCAAGCCTCCTCAGCCCACGCCACCCCCTCCGCGATAGCCGGGCCGCGTACTCCGGTTCTCACTATTAATGACAGTCCTAAAGGGAGGGATATGCCTGAAAACAACGAATGTGTGCTGTATCAGCGTTGGCGCGATGCGCAAACCGACGACGAGCGCTTGGAAGCTGAGGAGCAGTTATTCCGGGCGATTTTAAAGCATGCTGCTGCCGTCATTTGGCAACAGCTCCATGAATTCAATGATGCGCTTGCGCTGAATATAGCCGGTGACGCGGTGACTCGGCTGTCCAGTTTCGAAGGCCGGAGTGAAATCAGCACATGGGTGCATGCGATTGCCAAGAAACAAGCCACCCAGGAGAAGCGACTCCGCGCACGTTACCGCAAAGTCTTCAATTGCAATGCAGTCGTGACTGATATTCCACTCGGTCCCAATGAGGTACAGGAGCCAGCTCAAAGGGAGTGCCCAGATGATTGGGTAGCCTTGATGCGTTTTCGCGCTAACCTGCCGGAACAATCGGTACGTTTGCTGGATGGAATCCTCGCAGGCAAAGACCAAAACGTATTGGCAGACGAACTCGGCATTTCAGCCGAAGCTGCTCAGAGCCGTCGGCGACGGTTGCTGGTCAAGCTAAACACATTTCTTGGAATCTGACGGCTGGATGGCGGTTCCGGCAACTAATTAGGTATAAGCGAAGTTCTGGCCCCTCCTGGGCTTGTTCAGCCGAGAAAACCCCCTCAATTTAATGCCAGAGCTAGCCGCAGGTTCGGTTGGACTGGCACACTTAGGAGCGGTTCAATGGCGATACTTGTTGCAGCACGGCAATCGGAATCTAAATTAGGTTTTCCCTCTACTTCAATAGTCGGTAGTATCGGCGATTTTGCGCGTGAATTTGCCAAGGGAACAGAAGTCCCGGAGGAATTTTACTTCGTAGCGGGACTAACCATGTTTGCGGCGACTTGTTCCGCCGACCTGAGCGTTAGCGTAGGGATGGATGTGGATACGCGCTTTTACACAATGCTGCTAGGGGACTCTTATTCTGTCAAGAAAAGCACCGCTATGCGCAACGCAATCAACTTCTTTTCTAGCCTAAAGTCTGGGCGGCTCCCACACGTTGTTCACGGAGTAGGAAGCGCGGAAGGTTTGGCGCGAGAATTAGGTGAGAATCCCCGATTGGTTCTCGCCCTGGATGAATTCCGGTCATTTCTGGACAAAACCAAAGTGCAAAGTTCAGTACTCTTGCCAATGGCAGCATCCCTGTTCGAGGGAAGTAGGTGGGACAACGCGACGAAAGACAAGACCGCGTGTGTTCAGGTTGCTGATGCACATCTGTCCATAATCGGATGCTGCACGACCGACACCTACGAGACGATGTGGAATCAGGAAGCGATTTCAATTGGTTTTCCAAATCGCCTTTTCCTCGTCAACGCAGAGGCGAAGCCCAAGGTTGCTTGGCCAGAACCCGCCAGCGAGGGAGTTTTGAGGAACATTCGCACCCGTATTCAGCAGCAATTAGCAAACTTGCCGCGATCATACGAAATCAGCCCTGATGCACGTCAGGCTTGGGAGAACTGGTACAAATGTGTTCCCGAGAGCATCCACGCAAAGAGACTGGATACTATCGGGATGAGGCTCCTTCCGGTGTTTGCCCTCAGTATGGACAAGGGTTTGATCGACCTTGAAGTCGTATATCACGTCACTGCGATCCTGGATTACGAGTTCAGACTTCGGATGCTTACCGACCCCATAGACGCGGACAACCATGTCGCCAAGTTGGAAGAAAAGATTCGTCGAACGCTTCGCTCCAAGGGGGCACAATCGAGACGGGACTTGCGGCGTGCCGTTCACGCCGATAGGGTGGGAATTTGGGCGTTTGACCAAGCTCTCAGGAATCTGGTCAAGGTAAATGACATGACGCAACAGAAGGATTGCTATCAATTGACCGATGAAGTACTGGCAGCGGAATCGTCACCGGATTTGTCGCCAACAGCATAAGGCAGCTTAGGGTCTTGATTATCAATGCAGTACAGCGTCTGCGTGCTTGTAGATGGGAGATATAGATCTATCGAGAGGCCCAGATTCAGTGTAATGCGTTGATTCCACATGGTTTTCATCGAACTTCGACCTGGCGACAAAAGTGGCGACGGCTGGATTATCGGAGCACCCGAGTCCGGCAGCGCAGGACGCAATCAGCCCAACTCCATTTTTCCCCTTGCGGCTTTTTCCAACTCGGCTAACCGGGTGCAGCAATGCAATTTTCGCCAGCTGGGGCGATCAGCCGTCTAGCCATGTAAAAGTTTGCATAATGTCTGCGAGCTTAAGCGCGGTGCTACTCTGACGTGACTGGCGACGGCATAGTCGGCCAGAGGAGTTCGGCCAATGGAACGATGAGGTGTAAAATTCACGGGTCTGGGACAAAGAAGCCATGCTGGACATCCTGAAATACTTTGGTATCGGAATGCTAGCTTGCTTCGGGTTCGGCGCTGTGAAGGGCTACGTTGATCGCCGTAGCTCCGAGCAAGTGATGGTCTCGATGATTTCCAAACATCTTGACGTGAAGCGCGTTGCCAGCGACACACGGCTGGAATATGTTTGTAAAGCCAGTCCGATTTATGCATTCAGCTTGCGCGAGGGCGTTCCTCTTCCATTATCGATGGCGGCCCGCGTCCGCAGGACCGGAGAGACCCAAGAAGGAGCAAGCCAAAACAGCTGAAACGCTGCTTACTGCTACGACCGGCTTAGGACTGGCCGACCTCTCACTCGCGAAGCTCACCGGAGCAGAGCAGGTTCGAGACAAGGTCGCGTTATTGGTCGGAGGCGTTTCGGGCTACTACCTAGGACACTGGCTTTTTGCGAGGTCGGAGCCAGCGTGTGATGCTAATGAGGTTCTGCACGGTTTACAGCAAGTAGATCTCTGGCAGAAAGCTACGAAGGAATTGTGCCGCAGAGGCTCGCTGTATTACGTTGTGGTGGTCAACGGCGTTGCAACGCCCCTTGTATCTCATCTCGATGCGATTGAACATGCTCTCTCCTCTTCGTCGGATATCCAGGGAAGAGACGTCGACCTAGTGCTTGTTGCGGAAATTCGCCAGTCCTATCAACACTCCGTTGACCCCCAAGCAAAAGTTACGGCAGACGACATCCTTCATGCCACCGCTTTCGAGAGGGCATTGGCGTACGAACTGGTCACAGTGCGCTCTCTTCGGAATGCGGCCTTTGGTAACACCGAGAAGTTTTGGGTAACCAACCTAGATGAGCTAGACAAGCAGCAGACCTATAAAGCCGCGCTGATAAGGTATTCCAGAGTAGCAACAGACATTGGAAATGATGGTGGGTTGTTCGGCATTTTTGAACGGATCAGCGCAGCCTTGTTTTTGATTTTCATCGGGGCTTCAGCGGTCGCTCTGTCGCTCGACTTCAGCTCGTAACGTACGCAAGAGCCTTAAGCGGCCTCGCATTTCGTCCGATAGGCGCTAGGACAACCGTGTGTCGTATTCGGTAATCAGCGGAGTGGAATAGTGGAACAGAAGTGTCAGCCATAAAACCCCCTTTACCACTTCCCCAATTTCCGGAAATTCCGGCCTGTGGCAGCGCTGTCGCGCCTACACTCGCGAGCGAGTTGAATCAGGGAGTTGCCGGACATTTTAGAAAAACAGGGCGGGGCAGGTCGCGGAAACTGCAGAAATCATACTGAGCACGTATGTCATTGCTGAGTAAGGCACTTGCACGCCGAACGTGGTGAATAGAAAATTCACGCCATCATCAATGTTAACAAATACTTCGGGGTCACAGCAACGGACCTAATCGCCGTCGCGCCGGGTACTACCCAATTGCGCTTCTAACTCTCTGATCCGAGCCTTCAGTTGTTCTCTCGTGGGTTTTTCATCTGAATCTGGTCGGTCGTATCGACGCAGGACTGGCAGAGTACCGTAACCACGGCAAACCGGACAGCGCTCGCCGTGGCACTGTCCTGTACCCTGACAGGCATGACAACGGTGTCCGGCAAGTCGCGAGATGCCAAAGCACAATATCGAAAACAGCACTACTGCCAGACGGCGGGTGCGCGTTATTACGCGAATATAAAGAATTGAGAATGA
>Ga0070741_10014075_pt1 | contig 13930 bp, 15 predicted proteins | sample Coa_R1_4_FD_66440 | JGI IMG/M metagenome (GOLD analysis project Ga0070741, IMG submission 66440) | Surface soil microbial communities from Centralia Pennsylvania, which are recovering from an underground coalmine fire - Coalmine... | ecosystem: Environmental > Terrestrial > Soil > Unclassified ... | reverse complement strand
CGTCGTCGTCACCGAACTGGTGACCAACGGCGTCCTCCACGACGGCGGCGACGCCATCGCCGTGTGCGCGGAAGCCGACCAACGCGGCGTTTCCCTCGACATCGAGACGGCCGACAGCCCGTCCGGCGCCGCAACCCGCTACCGCGCCCTCAGCGAGGCGGGCGAGTACGGCCGCGGGCTGGCCATCGTGCAGGCCCTGGCCGACGACATCACGACCGAGATCGGCAACGGCCGCCGCCGCGTCTCCTGCCACATCGGCCGGCAGCAGGGGTGCTGACCGGGGATAGGCACCCGACCGTGCTCAACGGCCCCGGCGACGTCTTCGCCCACGTCACGTACCCGATGGCCGTCGTCACGACGTCCGCGGGCGACGAGCGCGCCGGCTGCCTCGTCGGCTTCCACACCCAGTGCAGCATCGACCCGGCGCGCTACCTCGTCTGCATCTCGGTACAGAACCACACCTGCGACGTCGCCTCGTCGGCGCCCGCGCTCGCGCTGCACTTCCTCTCACGGGCAGACGCCGCGCTCGCCCGCCTCTTCGGCGAGGAGACGGGGGACGCCGTCGACAAGTTCGCGCAGTGCGCGTGGGTACCGGGCCCGTACGGCGTGCCCCTCCTCCAGCACGACGGCAGCTGGATCGCCGGCCCGATCGTGATGCGGTCCGTCGTCGGTGACCACCAGGCGATGGTCATCGACACGGTGTACGGGGGCGGGCAGCCCCCGTCACCACAGCTGCAGTACGCGGACGTGATGGAGTTCCGCCCCGGCCACCCCGCCTGACCACCGTTTACGCGGAATCCGGCACGGGTAGACCTCGTGCACTGTCCAGGCGGGCGACGGTTCCAACCAAGGGAGGCAGTAATGGGTATTGGCACGAGTCTTTTCCTCATCGCGGTCGGCGCGATCCTCGATTTCGCTGTCACGGCGCATGCTCGGGGCTTCAACGTCAACACCGTCGGTGTCATCCTCATGATCGTCGGTGCGGTGGGCCTCGTGCTCTCGCTGATCTTCTGGGGCTCCTGGGGCGGCTTCGGGGGCTACCGGCGGCGCAGCGTCGAGTACCGCGACGGTCCGTACACGACGGACCGCACGATCGTCCACGACGAGCGGACGTTCTGATCGCGGCGCAGACGCGCACGTTCTGGTCCCCTTAGCAGAAAGGAAGATCAATGGGCTTGATTCTGTTGGTGTTGTTGCTGGCACTCCTGTTCGGGGGGCTGGGGTTCGCGATGCACTGGCTGTGGATCATCGCTGTCGTCCTGTTCATCGCCTGGCTCATCGGGTTCGGGTTCAGGTCGGGCGAGTCCAGGTGGTACCGCTGGTAGCCCCGGCATCGCCCTAGGCGATCACCGCGCCGGCCGCTGCCCCGAGCCGGTCGGCGAGGGAGCAGGTGGCGTCGGGGTCACTGGTTCCCATGACGCAGTGGCCCCGGCGTCGCCTCGGGGACGGGACGAGGGCGGGCAGAGGGGACGCGAAGAGGCCGGCACCAAGCGGTGCCGGCCTTTCGCTGTTCCGGAGTGCCGGCGTTCCGCCATTCCCCAGGGCTGTTCCGGAGGGCGACGCGAAGAGGCCGGCACCCTGCGGTGCCGGCCTCTTCACTGTTCGAAAGGAGGCGGATTGGCGCGGCGTCAGGAGGCGGCGCGCTGCTCCCGGGGCTGGGGGTGCTTCGGCGCCCGCTTCTTGAGGTCCTCCATCCGCTGGCCGAGCTCGGTGAGGCGCTTGCGGCCCATCGCACCGCGGACCTGGGGGAACATCTCCTGTTCCTCCTCCTCGACGTGGTGGCGCACGTTCTCGATGAGGACCGTGACCTTGGCGTCGAAGCGCTCGTCCTCGGGCGACATGCCCTCCAGCTCGGACAGCACCCACTTGAGGATGTGGTGCTCCTCCAGGCTCTCGAGGATCATGCTGTTCGCGTCCTCGACCTCGCTGCGCACCGCGGGGTAGAACACCTGCTCCTCGATGACGGTGTGGACCGACAGCTCTGGCACCATCTGCGAGACGGCAGCGGCCTTCGTCTGTGGGTCCTTGGCCTTCTCGAAGGCCTTGAACAGTTTCTCGACCGTGCGGTGGTCGTTCCGAAGCAGCGTGACGGCGTCCATGCGAGCGCTCTTACCCGGCGCCTGGTGCGACTACGCACGTTCTTGTCCGTCGTTCAGTCGCGGTCGGACTGCACGACGACCAGGCCTGCGCCCGGGTCAACCTCCTCGCGCTCCTCGGCGATCTTGCGCCCACCGACCTGCACGAGCCGCAGCACCGTCACGAGGCCGACGCCACCGAGGATGTTGCCCAGCGACGCCCATGCGACGGTGGCCAGCCAAGACGCGTACCCAAAGGGGGCGCCCGCGTGGAGGGCGGCGAACATCTCGAGGGACACCACGATGGCGTGGTCGAGTGGCCCCGCCGCGAGGAGGAACGCCGCGACGACGGCGGCCGTGAGCTGCGCCGGCACCGATGTCGTGGAGTGGACCATCCACGTCATGAGCGTGATCACGCAGCCGCCCAGCATGGCGAGGGCGAGGGCGTGGAACCCGAATCCGATGTCCGGGTAGAACCGCCCGATCTTGATGGCGATGGGCCCGAGCTTGGGGATGCCGGTCACGATGAGGCCGGTAATGACCCATCCGCCGATGAGGTTGAAGACGAGGGTCACCACCCAAAGACGCGCCAGCTCGAGCCATCGGGCTCTCCCGGCCGCGATTGCGGCGATGGGGACGAGGAAGTTTTCTGTGAACAACTCGCTCTGGGCGAGGGTCAGCGCGACAAAGCCGGTCCCGAAGGCGAGGGACGACAGGACCTCGTCATGGGTCGAGCGCTGCACCAGGAACAACGCAAGCACGCCCAGGCCCACGTCGATACCGCCCACCGCCCCCGTCGCGGCCAGCTGCAGCCATCCCCGCTCGAGGCGGCGCTGGCCCTCGTCGACGGTCCGCTCGAACACGTCCCCCGGCGCGGGGGCGACCGACCGCTTCGGGCGCCGGCCGCGCGTTTGGGCGGGCGCGTTCACCGGGCGGTGTGCCCGCCGGCTCGACCGCCCCGAGGGGCAGGGCACGGTCGCCGCGCGCCCTGCCGTTCGGATGGCCCGCTCTCCTCTGATGTCACCATGTCGCTGGTAGCCTCCGGCGCGCTTGCGCAGGGCGACGTGGTACCCGGCCGAGGTACGACGTAAGCGGGACGGCAAGGTTTCACGTGGGGCCAGCGTGGTTAGGAAGCTCCGGCCACGATGAAGGAGGATGGGATGAGCTCCGCGCCGGACGTCGAGCTCCGGATGCCGGCCGTCGCGGCCAACATCGGGCTGACCCGGCTGGTCGCGGCTGCCCTCGGGAGCCAGGCTGATCTCGTTATCGAGGACATCGACGAGCTGCGGATGGCCGTCGACGAACTGTGTTACTGGCTGATCGGCAGCGCCGACGTTGCCACCCGGGAGTTCCTGGTGACGTTCTCGGCGACCCCGGGGTCCGTCCACGTCCAGGGCTGCACCCTCGGAGACGGATGGCAGGACGCGTCCGGGTTGGACCGGGACCTCTCAGCGCTCTCGACGCGCATCCTCGAGGCGCTCGCCGACGAGTACTCGTGCACGTGGTCAGAAGGGACCCGCGCATTCTCACTGCTCAAGCTTTCGAGGTCGTGACCAACCGCTCGTCCGTACGCTCGTTGGAGAGCGAGGACACCGACAGCCTCCTGGAAAAGTACGCGGTAAGCCGCGACCCGGCCCTCCGCGACCAGATCCTCGAGGCGTACCTGCCGCTCTCCTACCACCTCGCACAGCGCTTCCGGAACCGCGGCGAGCCGATCGAGGACCTGGCCCAGGTTGCGGCCCTCGCGATGGTGAAGGCGATCGACCGCTTCGACCCCGAGCGCGGCGTGCGCTTCTCGACGTTCGCGGTCCCGACCATCGTCGGCGAGCTCAAGCGCCACTTCCGCGACCGGGTCTGGGCGGTCCGGGTGCCGCGCCGCCTGAAGGACCTCCGCGTGACGATGGCGGCGGAGATCGCCGAGCTGGGGCAGGTCCTCGGCCGCTCGCCGACGATCCCCGAAATTGCGGAGCGGTTGCGGGTCTCCGAAGAAGAGGTGCTCGAGGTGGTGGAGGCCGGCGCCGCGTTCCGCACCGAGTCCTTGACGCCCGTGGCGGCCGACGGTGGCGACGAGACGTCCGACGACGCCGGTTGGGTTGCCGCCGCGCTCGCGGTGCAGGACCGGCATGCGGAGCTCGTCGACGACCACGACGAGTTGCGGCGCCTGCTCGACGTCCTGGCCGAGCGGGAGCGGACGATCGTCTACCTGCGGTTCTTCCAGGGGCTCACCCAGTCTCAGATCGCCGCCCAGGTCGGGGTCAGCCAGATGCACGTGTCCCGGCTCCTGCAGCGCAGCCTGGTGCGGCTGCGCGAGGCGGCCCGCGAACCAGGGATGAAGGCGCAAGCGACCGGTACCGTGCCTGCGGACGACGCGTAAGCAGGCGAAGGAGGACCAATGAACCTGAACGTGAACGTTTCGCGGCCCGACCCGTCGACCGCGCTCGTGGAGGTCGGCGGAGAGATCGACGTGGCGACGACGCCCCAGCTCCGGTCCACCCTGCACGACCTCGCCGACGACGAGTCCGTCATGACGGTCGTCGTCGACCTCGACGGTGTGGACTTCATCGACTCGAGCGGCCTGGGCGTGCTGATCGGGTGCTCGCGCCGGCTGCGCGCCCGCGGGGAGGGACGCGACCTCAAACTGGTGTGCAGCCGCGTCAACCTCCTACGCGTGTTCGAGATCACGGGGCTCGACGGCGTGTTCCCCATGCACGCGTCGGTGCCTGAAGCACTGAACGCCTGACGGCCGGCGCCACCGTGACCCGCGGGAGGGGCGTGACCGCGCGCACGCTCGGCGTGGCGCGACACACTGGCGAGAGAGACGGCGCGCGGGGCGTGCCGCGTCGCGAGGGGGACGACGGGGACGACGGCCCCGTCGTCCCCGTCAGCTCACGTCATTTCTCGGGCTTGGCGTCCGCGTGCATCTTGCGGGCCGCGTCCTCGGCGGCACCCTCGTCGTGCCCACCCTCCGGGTCCGGGTCGTGGTCGTCCCCGGTGCCGCCGGCGTGCATGCGCCGGACGGCCTCTTCTTCCGCCTTCTTGTCTCGGGTCACGTCCTGTTCGAACGGGTCCTTGGGCGTGTCGTCGTCCATGTTCCCTCCTCGGTCTGCGGGTAGGGGTACCCGCCGGTACACCTGCGCGAAACGCCGTCCAGTTTGCGCAAGATGGGTGGCGGGTAGCGCCAGCGGGCCCTGCGGAACGCCCGCCGGGCTCCCGGTGACCCAGGCGCGATGACGACCACCCCACCCCCCCGGCGCGCGACGTACCGCCTGCAACTCAACCGGGCGTTCGGGTTCGACGCGGCGGCTGCGGTCGCGCCGTACCTCGACGAGCTCGGCGTGAGCCACGTGTACTCGTCGCCATGGTTGCAAGCGGTACCGGGCAGCACGCATGGCTACGACGTCATCGACCATGGCCGCGTGAGCGAGGACCTCGGCGGGAGCGCCGGCCATGCGCGGTTGTCGCGGCAGCTGGGCGACCTGGGGCTGGGTGTGCTCCTCGACATCGTCCCGAACCACATGGCGATCACCGGTCGGGGCAATGCGTGGTGGTGGGACGTGCTCGAGAACGGGCCGGCCAGCCTGTACGCCGGGTACTTCGACGTCGACTGGGACTTGCGCGACACCAAGTTGCGCAACCGCGTCCTGCTCCCGATCCTCCCCGACCACTACGGCCGCGTCCTCGAGGCGGGTGAACTGGTGCTCCGGCGCAACGGCGGAGGCCTGATCGTCACGTACGCCGACCACGAGATGCCTGTGGCACCGGCCTCACTGGGGCCGGTGCTCACTGGCGCCCTCGAGCGCACGGCTGGCGGCGCGCGCGACGCCCTCACCGACCTCGTCGGCGACGTCGCCCGGTTGCCACCCTCGTGGTTCACCGACGACGAGCAGGCGCTCGAACGCCACCGGGCCAAGGACGCCTTCCTCCGCCGCTTCGCCGAGGCGTGCGATGCCGACGTCGCGCTGGCGGCGGCGGTGGACGCCGAGGCGGCGGCGATCAGCGCCGACCCCGACCGCCTTGACGCCCTGCTCGAGGCCCAGAACTACCGGCTGGCCTGGTGGCGGACCGGTGCCGACGAGCTCGACTACCGCCGCTTCTTCGACATCTCGTCTCTGGTCGGGGTGCGCCAGGAAGACCCGCGTGTGTTCCTCGACAGCCATCAGCTCGTGCTCGCGTGGCTGGGCCATGGCGTCATCGATGGGGTGCGCGTGGACCACGTGGACGGGCTGCGGGACCCGAAGGGCTACCTCGACCGGCTGGCGAAGGCCGCACCGGAGCGATGGATGATCGTGGAGAAGATCCTCGGCCCTGGGGAGCGGGTCCCGGTGGACTGGCCGGTGGCGGGCACGACCGGCTACGAGTGGCTCAATCTGGTCGGGGGCCTGTTCGTCGACCCGGCGGGCGAGCAACCGTTGACGAAGGCCTACGAGAGTTTCACCGGGCAGTGCACCCCGTGGGAGGACCTCGAGTACGCCGCGAAGCTGGAAGTCCTGCGTGACCAGTTCGTCGCCGATCTCGGCCGCCTCACACGCATGCTCCTCACGGTGTGCGAGGGCCACCGCCGCTACCGCGACTACGCGTGGCGTGAGCTCGAGCACGCCTTGGAGGTCGTGCTGGCCTGCTTCCCGGTGTACCGCACCTATAGCCGCATCGGCGCGCACCCGTCGTCGGCCGATCGCGACGTCGTGGCACACGCCCTCGAAACCGCGGTCGCCCGTGACGCGGCGCTCGACCGCGACCTACTCGAGTTCATCCGGTCGATCCTGCTGCTCGAAACGGCAGGCGGCCCTGAGGCCGAGCTGGCGCTGCGGTTCCAGCAGCTCAGTAGCGCCGTGGCGGCGAAGGGGGTCGAGGACACCGCGTTCTACCGGTTCCTCCGCCTGAGCTCGCTGAACGAGGTCGGCGGCGACCCGAGCCGTTGCGGGACGAGCGTGGCCGACTTCCACGAGTACGCGTCCATCGCGCAGGTGGAACGCCCGTACGCACTGCTGGCGACCTCGACGCACGACACCAAACGGAGCGAGGACGTCCGCGCCCGCCTCGCCGTCCTGAGCGAGGTGCCGGCCGCCTGGGCCGTCGAGGTCGACACCTGGGCGCGCGCCGCGGCCCGCCACAAGGGCGACGGCTGGCCCGACGCCAACATGGAATGGCTGTGGTACCAGACGCTCACGGGCGCCTGGCCGCTCAGCCAGGAGCGGGCCGTCGCCTACATGGAGAAGGCATCCAAAGAGGCGAAGGTGCACACGTCCTGGACGCGCCCCGACGCGGGCTACGACGCTGCCCTGCCCCGGTTCATCGCCGGGTGCTACGAGGACGCGCCGCTCATGGCGTCCGTGCGCGCCTTCGTCGACAGCATCGCCCGCCCGGGGTGGGTGAACGCGCTCGGCCAGAAGCTGCTGACGCTCACCGCGCCCGGTGTGCCCGACATCTACCAAGGGACCGAGCTCTGGGACTTCTCGTTGGTGGACCCCGACAACCGACGCGAGGTGGACTACGACGAGCGGCGCGCCGTGCTCGCCGGGCTCGACCACGCGTCGTGGGAGGCCACGCTGGCGTCGGGCGCACCCAAGATGCTGGTCGTGGCGCGCGCCCTCGCTGTTCGGCGCGCCCACCCGGACTGGTTCGGCCACGGCGACGCCGGGCGGTACGACGCCATCGAGGTGCGAGGGCCGGCCGCCGACCACGTGGTCGCGTTCGCCCGCGGCGGGTGTGCCGTGACCGTCGCGCCACGGCTCACGGTCGGCTTGGCACGCGCCGGCGGGTGGGCGGGCACCACCGTTGAGCTCCCGCCGGGCACGTGGCGCGACCAGTTCACGGGTGCGGTGCATTCCGGCAGCGCCGGCGTGGCGGCGCTGCTCGAGGGGTTCCCGGTCGGTCTGCTCGTGAGGGACGCATGACGGCCCGGCGGGTGTGGGCGCCCAGGGCACGCGCCGTCGAGCTCGACCTCGCCGGGCACCGGACCGCGATGCGCCCCGCCGGCGGCGGGTGGTTCGAGGTCGACGTGGGCGGCGCCGAGGCGGCCACGGACTACCGCTTCAGCCTCGATGGCGGCGCACCGCTCCCCGACCCCCGGTCGCCGTGGCAGCCGCACGGGACCGAGGGGGCGTCGCGTGCCGTGGACCACGCGTCGTTCACCTGGCACGACGCGGGGTGGCGCCCCCCGCCCCTCGCGTCGTCGGTCCTCTACGAGCTCCACGTGGGGACGTTCAGCGGCCCAGGGACCTTCGACGGCGTGGTGACCAGGCTCGACCACCTCGTCGAGCTGGGCGCGACGGCGGTGGAGCTCATGCCGCTGGCCGAGTTCCCCGGGCGGCGCGGGTGGGGCTACGACGGCGTGTTCCCGTTCGCTCCGCACCACGCGTACGGGGGGCCCGAGGGGCTGCAACGCCTCGTCGACGCGTGCCACGGGCGAGGGCTCGCCGTCGTCATCGACGTCGTGTACAACCACCTCGGGCCGTCGGGGAACGTGCTGCCCGCGTACGGCCCGTACCTCTATGACCGCTACCGGACGCCCTGGGGTGAGGCGGTCAACCTCGACGGGCCGGGCAGCGACGAGGTGCGCCGGTACTTCATCGACAACGCACTGATGTGGCTGCGCGACTACCACGCCGACGGCCTGCGGCTCGACGCCGTGCACGCCATCGTCGATACGAGCGCGGTGCACTTCCTCGAGCAGATGGCGACAGAGGTCGAGGTGCTCGCCGCCCACCTGGGTCGGCCGCTCTGGCTCATTGCGGAGAGCGACCTCAACGACCCCCGCCTCGTCCGCCGGCGCGACGCGGGCGGGTACGGCCTCGATGCACAGTGGGACGACGACTTCCACCACGCCGTCCACGCGCTGCTCACCGGCGAGCGCGACGGGTACTACGCGGACTTCGGCACGGCGGCCGACGTCGCCACCGTGCTCCGGCACCGCTACCTGTACCGCGGGCAGTACTCGACGTCGCGCCAGCGGCGCCACGGCCGGGACGCCGACGACGTCCCCGGCTGGCGCTTCGTGGCCTTCACCCAGAACCACGACCAGGTCGGCAACCGCGCCACCGGGGAGCGCTCGGCGGCGCTCATGTCGCCGGCCGGTCTGCGCCTCGCCGCCGCCCTGGTCTGCCTGGCGCCGTTCGTGCCCCTGCTGTTCGAGGGCGAGGAGTGGGGCGCCAGCACGCCATTCCTGTACTTCACCGACCACACCGACGCCGAGCTCGGGCGGGCGGTGACCGAGGGCCGCCGCCACGAGTTCGCCGCCTTCGGCTGGGGCCCCGAGGACGTGCCCGACCCCCAGGCGGAGGCGACGTGGGAGGCGTCACGGCTGCGCTGGGACGAGGTCGGGGAGCCGGGCCACGTCGAGCTCCTCGAGTGGTACCGCGCCCTGCTACGGCTCCGCAGGGAGCACGCCGGGCTCACCGACGGCCGGTGCGACCGCGTCGAGGTGACGACCGATGAGGACGCGCGCACGATCGTCGTGCGCCGTGGGGCGATCGTGCTGGCTGCCCACTTCGGCGACGGGGCGGCCGCGGCGTGCGTCCCCACGGGCGCCACAGCCGTCCTGGTGTTCCCCCCCGGCGCGTCCTCCGCCGACGGTGCCCGCGTCGAGGACGGGCGGGTGTCCTTCGACGGCGAAGGAGTGGTCGTGCTCTGCGTACAGCCCGGCCCGTGATGGGCCGCGGCCGACGGTCGCGAACGCCGGCCCGCGTCACTCCACCTTCGACTCGAGCGCGGCGTAGCCGAACTGCAGCACGTCCGAGCCGGCGCGCAGGGCGAGCACGCTGGCGACGAGCCGCGTAGCGCGCGGGGCGACCACCATCCCGAGCACGAAGCTGGTGGCGACCCACTGCGACAGGCAGAACGGGCAGGTCAGCAGCTCACCCGCGCCGTGCGCCCACCCGTGGGCGACGACCTCCTCGTTCACCTCACCGGGGCCGGCGCGCCCGGCGAAGCGGGTGAACGGCGCGCGCAGCGGGCTCGTCACGGTGTCCTTGGTGACCGTGCGGCTCAGCTGCTGCGTGGCCACGGCGAGCAGCGCCAGGTCGGCCGCCGCGATGCGGTCGGGCAGACGGGTCCGGCGGCGGCGCAGGAGCACCGCGGCGCTCGACGCGAAGGTCCCATAGGCGGCGAGGGCGCCGAGGTAGAACCCTAGGGGCCGCTCCGCCCCACCGGCGTACCGGCGCTCCTGCTGCAGCACGGCCTGCTTCACCTCAGCCGGGGCGGTCACGCCCCCGGCCGTACCCGTGCCGGCGGTGGGTTACGCCCAGGCAAACGGGGTACCCCGTCGAGCATGGGGCGCTGCATCGACGTGGTCGTCGAGAACACCAAGGGGTCGCGGCACAAGTTCGAGTACGACTGGCGCCTCGGCCGTATGCGCCTGACCCGGCGGGTGCCCGTCCCAACCGGGTTCCCCGCCGAGTACGGCTTCCTCCCCGACACCCTGAGCGGCGATGGTGACCCCCTTGACGCCCTGGTCGTGCTCGACGAACCGTTCCCCGGGTGCGTGGTCTCGGCCCGCCCCGTCGGGATGCTCCTCATGAGCGACGAGGAGGGGACGGACCCCAAGATCGTGTGCGCGCCGCCCAGCGACCCCGCGTGGGACGGGATCGACGACATCGACCAGGTGCCCCGCTCGGTGCTCGCGCCGATCGAGGCGTTCTTCAGCAGCTACAAGAGCGACGATCCCGAGCTGTGGTCCGAGACCATGGGGTACGCCGGCCGGGACGAGGCGTGGGCCGAGATCGACGCGTCGATCCGCCGCCGCCAGGACCTTGCAGGTACCGGCACCGGCGCCCGCCGCTGAACTCGCCCCCGCCCGTGCAGACCTGGCCAGGCCAACCGATGCCCCTCGGCGCGCTCTACGACGGCGCGGGGACGAACTTCTCGGCCTTCGCCGGCGGGGCCGAGGCGGTCCAGCTGTGCCTCTACGCCGAGGACGGCAGCGAGCAGTGCGTCGAGCTCACCGAAGTCGACGGCGGGTGCTACCACGCCTACCTCCCGGGTGTGGGCCAGGGACAGCGCTACGGCTACCGCGTCCACGGGCCGTGGGACCCCGGGTCGGGGTACCGCTACAACGCGAAGAAGGTCCTCCTCGACCCCTACGCCACGGCCATCGAGGGGTCCGTCACCTGGGACGAGGCCGTGTTCACGTACCGGTTCTCGAAGCCGGACGCGTCGACCAACGATGACGACAGCGCCCCCTACGTGCCCAGGTCGATCGTGACGAGCCCGTACTTCGACTGGGGGACCGACCGCTCGCCGCGCACCCCGTGGGACGAGACGATCGTCTACGAGATGCACGTCAAGGGGTTCACCATGCGCAACCGGCGCGTCCCCGAGGAACTGCGCGGCACGTACGCCGGGCTGGCGCACCCGGCGTCGATCGACTACCTGACCGACCTCGGCATCACCGCCGTCGAACTGCTCCCTGTGCACCAATTCGTGCACGACGCCCACCTGCTCGAGCGGGGCCTGCGCAACTACTGGGGCTACAACTCGATCGGGTACCTCGCCCCGCACAACGAGTACTCCGCGTCCGGGCAGCGGGGCCAGCAGGTGCAGGAGTTCAAGGCCATGGTCAAGGCCCTGCACGAAGCGGGCATCGAGGTGATCCTCGACGTCGTCTACAACCACACGGCCGAGGGCAACCACCTCGGGCCGACGCTGTCGTTCAAGGGCTTCGACAACCCGGCGTACTACCGGCTCGTGGACGGGGACCGGGCGCACTACTACGACACGACCGGGACCGGTAACAGCCTCAACATGCGGCACCCGCACGTGCTGCAGCTGATCATGGACTCGTTGCGGTACTGGGCGAGCGAGATGCACGTGGACGGGTTCCGGTTCGACCTGGCGGCCACGCTGGCGCGCCAGTTCCACGAGGTCGACCGGCTGTCCGCGTTCTTCGACCTCGTGCAACAGGACCCGGTCATCAATCGGGTCAAGCTCATCGCCGAGCCGTGGGACATCGGCGACGGCGGCTACCAGGTCGGCAACTTCCCCCCGCTGTGGTCGGAGTGGAACGGGAAGTACCGCGACACCGTGCGCGACTACTGGCGGGGGGTCGACGCGTCGCTCGGTGAGTTCGCCTACCGGTTCACCGGGAGCCCGGACCTCTACGAGTCCGACGGGCGGCGGCCCTTCGCCAGCATCAACTTCGTGACGGCCCACGACGGCTTCACGCTCGCCGACCTGACCGCCTACAACGACAAGCACAACGAGGCCAACGGCGAGGGCAACCGGGACGGAGAGAGCTCGAACCGGTCATGGAACTGTGGTGTCGAGGGCCCGACGGACGACCCCACCGTCCTCGAGCTCCGCGGTCGGCAGCGCCGCAACCAGCTCACGACGCTGCTGCTGTCGCAGGGCATCCCCATGCTGCTCGGCGGCGACGAGATCGGGAGGACCCAGCAGGGCAACAACAACGCGTACTGCCAGGACAACGAGCTGTCGTGGTTCGACTGGGAGAAGCCCGACGTCGAGTTGCGCCTGTTCACGACGCGCCTGATCGAGCTCCGCCGGCGCCACCCCGTGTTCCGCCGGCGCCGGTACTTCCAGGGACGGCCGGTGCACGGCGACGGCGCCGCCGACCTCGCGTGGTTCCGCCCCGACGGCCGGGAGATGGGCGAAGCCGACTGGGATGCGGGGTTCGCCAAGTCGGTGGCCGTGTTCCTGAACGGCGACGCCATCTCGACGCCAGGCCGCCGGGGCGAGCTCGTCGTGGACGACAGCTTCCTCCTGGTGTTCAATGCCCACCACGAGGACATCGCGTTCACCCTCCCGGGCGAGCCGGTGGCCCGGCGGTGGATGTCCGTGCTCTCGACCGCCGACCCGCTGGCAGGCGGTGACCGCTGCGACGGCGGCGCCGAGCTCACCGTCGGTGCCCGGTCCGTTCACGTGCTGCGGCGGCTGGGCAACGGGACGTGAGGATGCACCACGGATGGTGATCGGCCAGCGCGCAGGTTCCCCCGACGTTTGGAGCGCGTCCGCATGGGCAACACTGGGGCCGTCGGATTGGGGGGGCCGAGGATGAGCTACGTCACGGGCGAAGCACTGCGGATCTCCATCGGCGCCGACGACCGCGCGCAGGTCGTCGCCCTGTCCGGGGACGTCGACTTCGGGACCGGTGCCGCTGTGCTCGACTGCGTGACGGACCTCGCCCAACGCGGCGCGGACGTGGTGATCGACCTGAGCGCCGCCGAGTTCATGGACTCGGCGGGTCTCGCCGCGCTCCTCGGCGCCCGGCGCGCTGCGGCGCGGTCGGGCCGCGCGTTCACGCTGCGGCACCCGCCCCGGTTCATCGCTCGCGTACTCGCAGTGAGCGGCATCGACCGCCTGGTCGACGTGGAGTGGTAGCGAGCCGGCACGCAGCCTGACCCGCCCCCGTCGTTCGCCGTCTTCGACGGCGTCCTCGACGGCATTACCGTGCTCGCACCCGTCCGGGGCGCCGACGGGCGCGCCGACGGCTTCCGCATCGAGTACGCCAACGCCAAGGCGGCCGACATCCTCGGGCGCCCGATCGCCGCGTTCGTCGGCCTCTCGTTGGCCGAGGCGTTCCCCGAGGCGGTGGGGACCGACGTCTGGCGCAACCTCCTCCGCGTCGCTGAGACCGGCGAGCCCTTCGAGGCGACCGACCTCGAGTACCGGTCCGACGTCGCCGGGGGGGCGCGCGGGTACGCGCGCGGGTACTACGAACTGCGCGCCTCGCGCCACCTCGGCGACGTCGTGGTGGCGCACCGGGACACGACGGCGGTGCGCCGCCGCGACTTCGCGTCGGCGCGCCAGTTGGCGGAAGCGCAGTTCATCCGCGAGGCCTTCCTGCCGAGCTCGCTCCCTCACAGTGACGAGCTCGACATCGCCGCCGGCTTCCAACCGGCCAG
>Ga0070741_10014073_pt1 | contig 13934 bp, 10 predicted proteins | sample Coa_R1_4_FD_66440 | JGI IMG/M metagenome (GOLD analysis project Ga0070741, IMG submission 66440) | Surface soil microbial communities from Centralia Pennsylvania, which are recovering from an underground coalmine fire - Coalmine... | ecosystem: Environmental > Terrestrial > Soil > Unclassified ... | reverse complement strand
AGCTCTTCCTTGGCGGTCTCCAGCTCCTCGTTAAGGCTTTGCAGTTCCTCGTTGGCCGAAAGCGCCTCCTCGGTCGTGTTCTGGCTTTCTTCCCGCGATGTCTGATTGGCTTCGATGGTGGCGAGAAAGCGTTCCTTCGCGTCAGCAAGTTGCTGCTTCAACCGTGAGATCTGGCGGTCCCGGATATCGCCTCCGGGAGTTGCAGCCGGCGGTTCGCAATCGTGTCCGGCCGCCCCTGCCACAGGTTCGAAAAGGACCAAGGTCGACCGCTTTTGGCTGTCGTTCAGCGGCACCACTTCCACGTTCAAACCTCCGGCGCTGCCGTCATGTTCATACGGCACTCGCTCCTGCCGCGCCGGCTCGCCGCTCTTCCTTGCCTGCTGGATCAACTTCTCGACCTCAAGCAGCAATCCTGTGTCAGGAATCAGCTTCATGAGGTTGAAGCTCACTTTTCCAGCCGGCAGCGTGAGATAGGGACTGGCCTTGCCCCGGATCTCGATGACCTCCAGATCCTCGTCCACCACCACACCGGCCGGGCTGTATTTCGACAGGAGTATGCGATCGACCTCTTTCCGCACGTCCACGCCGCCCCACAATTCGGGAGCCGGCGCCGCGGAGGCGCCCCCCGTGGGCGCCCTGCGGCGAGTAGCGCGCGCGGCCGCTGGAAACAAGTGCGGCTTCCTCGCCGTCTCGCGCTTGGCATAAATCCGTTGTTCGCGGTCGGCCACCGAAAACAGGTCGCCAGACTTCGCCGCCTCCGAGGCGCCCAACATGAGAAAGCCAGCCGGCTTGAGCGCGTAGTGGAACAGCGGGAAGATGTCCTTCTGCACGCTTCCCAGATAGATCAGCACGTTGCGGCAACTGATCAAGTCCAGCTTCGAAAACGGTGGGTCTTCGGTCAAATTGTGCCTGGTAAAGACACACATGTCGCGCAGGTTCTTGTTGATCTGGTAGCCGCCTTCGGTCTTTGTGAAATATCGGTTGAGGCGATCATGGGTGAGGTCCGCCGCAATGTTCTCGAGGTACCTGCCCGTGCGGGCCTTTTCGATCGCCGTCAGGCTTATATCGGAAGCAAAGATCTGCACCGGAAACGCGGCGCTCGTCTCGTTCAGGAACTCCTGTAGCGATATGGCAATCGAGAATGCCTCTTCTCCCGTAGCGCAACCCGCCACCCAGATGCGAATCGTCTCGTTAGCGGGCCTCCCTTGGAGGACCCGGGGGAAAACGACTCTCTTCAGACATTCGAACGATTCCGGATCGCGAAAGAAGCTGGTCACACCAATGAGCAAATCCCGCTGCAGAGCCATCAGCTCACCGGAATCATTTTCCAGCCGCTTGCTGTACTCAGCGAGCCCGCCGATATTGCGCAGGGCGAGACGTCGCAGTATGCGGCGTTTGATCATGTTTTCCCGGTAGAGTGAAAAGTCGATGCCGGTGGCCCCGTGTAGAACGGCCAGGATTGCGCCGAATCGCTCTTCGTCGGCTGTCGCCGTTGCTTCCTGTCGCGCGTGTGGGACGTCCGCAATATAAGGGTGCTGCCCAATTCTTACGAGTTCGGCGGCAATGCGGTCCGGCGGCAGAACGAAATCCACGCAGCCGGTGGCCACGGCGGCTTGCGGCATGGTGGCGAACTTTGCAGTGGCCGCTTCCTGCGCAAACGTCACGCCACCGGCGGCTTTGACGGCTTCCAAGCCGGCGGAGCCGTCCGAGCCCGTACCGGACAGGATCACACCGATGGCTCTGTTTCCGCACTCGTCGGCGAGCGACCGCAGGAAGCGGTCTATGGGCATATGCGATCCCGCCGCTTGCGTGCGTGGGGCCAGTTTGAGCACCCCGTGTGCGATGGTCAAATCAACGTTGGCCGGTATGACGTATACGTGATTGGCCTGCACCGGCATGCCATCGGCCGCCTCGCTGACTGGCATGTTGGTAGCTCGCGCAAGAATCTCGGCCAGCATGCTGTGGTGATTTGGATCGAGATGTTGAATGAATACGATGGCTAAACCGGTATCGGCGGGCAAATCAGCGAGCAGGAGCTTGAAGACTTCCAACCCGCCCGCTGAGGCGCCAATGCCGACAACCGGAACGACCTCCTTGGCCGCGCCGTCGTGTTCGGTGGCTTCGGCGGTGAACGGGTCCCCTCCGTCGACTTCGGCCTCGGGCCTGTCGCCGGGCATGCGCTTTTCGTCCATGATGGTCTCCTTCAGCGTCCGGGAGTCCGGGAGTGGCAAGGCTAGGGGTCACTCGATGCCACGCTACCACGATTCCAAATCTAGGGAAACTGGAAGTCCAGCAATTCCTGGACCATACGACATCCTGGCCACTGCTGATGTGCACCGCAACGGCCGAGCGATCTCTCTGACCCGGCGGAGATGAAAGACCTGCACCGAAAGTGCAAAATCTTCCGCAGCGCAAATGCCCTAAGAAGACCTGCAGTAGGGTCACTGCCTGCTCGACTAGGCGGCGGCCCTTCGTGGCGAAGTCGTGTCCTTACTTGGGCGAGAAGGCCTGAGATGGTTTATTACCGATCTGGAACTCGCCATGACGTTTCTGGACCGGGCCCGTAATTCGAGCGAACGCGAAACGAAGGACCGGAACTGCAGGAATGCCCGCACAGCATACGACACGGTTCGTCGCCTTCGTCCTCGATTTACCGAGACTGAAGCGCAGCGTGTGGCCATCGACGAGAGGTTGGCCATAGTCAACGAGCGTCTGAACGCAGTGGGAGCGCTGGTCTAGGTTTTCAAACTGCCCGCTACCATACGTGAATTCCGAAGCGAACTTCTGGCTTTCTGCTACGATCTTGGCGTTCCCTTTCGAACCAAACAGACGACGATTTGCCCAGGGTGCGTTGATGCATTGAGGAACTCGTCACCTTGCAGTCTACGACAGCCGCCGGTTGCGGCGGTGGGAGGCCTCTTTGTGGATCAGTGCGACCGCTGGACCGACGCGACGCAGCGCAAGTTGGGCCACTGAAATGCTCTTTACTATCCCATGACCACCTTTGGACGCTGCCTTCTATTCGTAACGGCCGCTGCCGCGCTGATTGCGCCATTGTGCGCCGAGACCGCGGAGCGCCGGGCTAACTTAACAGGTGGTGGCGGTAACGACGCCGGCAAGTGCACAATCGAGGTTTACGTGGACGGCTCCGCCGATGTTGAAATCCGCGGCGACCGCGGCTTGCTGCGAACGCTATCCGGACAGCCTGCGCAGTGGCGCCGGTTCGAGTGTTCCGGGCCGATGCCCACGAATCCAGGTGAGTTTCGGTTTAGCGGCGTCGATGGCCGCGGAAAACAGGAGTTGCTCCAGGACCCAACGCGCGGCCGCGGCGCGGCTGTCGTAAGGATCCAGGATTCCAATGGCGGCGCCGAGGGCTACACCTTCGACCTGATGTGGCGCGGAGAAGGCTTCGGTTCCAGTCCCACGGGCCAACCATTGGGCGGCAGAGATCGCTGGGGGACACCGAACGACAGCACGCACGCCTGCCAGGATGCCGTCAGGCAGCGAGCGAATCAGCGGTACGGCTTCGGCGACATCGATTTCAGGGACCTGGATGCGTATGACAACCCGGGCCGCAACGACAGAATCATGGGCTCCTTCGATGTGCGCCGGGGCAACTACCGCGACCGCGACACGTACCGTTTTTCGTGCTCCGTGGACTTGGCCAATGGCAGAGTTCGGGGCGTGGAGATCTCTCAGGGACAGGATGAGGCGACGGCTGATCGCTACGCCGGCCGCTACGATGCGATCTCCGCATGCCAGCGTGCGGCCGAACAGCGGATCCAGCGCGATGGCTACCGGAACGTCCAATTCGGGTTGTTGGATGCTGACAGCCGCCGGAATGACGGGATCGCCGGGACAGCCAGGGCTCAACGCGGCAACAACGGCCGCGCCTATGACTTCGAGATCCGCTGCTCGGTAAATGCGGACGGCAACATTCGGTCGATGCAGGTGAACCGCCGGTAAAACGGTAAAACGGTCTGGCAGCCGGGATTTTAGGCCGGCACCCTTGACGCACGCCCCGCGCGCAGGTGCAATTCCTGCTTTTCATGAAGGCAAGAATTTCCGTGTGGAGGGTGCGTAGCGGAAAGTACCGCATGAAGGCTTCGGTGAAGTGCTTGCGAAATAGTCCGCCAAACAAGGAGGCATTATGCCCGTAAAGCCCAGTGCTGGTGAAGAAGAATATTTCGCCCGCCAGGAAGTCGAACGAAGGCGAAAAGCGGCCCAGGAGCGACAGGCAACGTTGATGACTGAAGAGCGGGAGCGAGAGCGTGCTCTTCACCTCATGAAGTGCCCGAAGTGCGGGCAGCAGCTTGAAGAGATTGCTTTCTGCGATGTCCACATCGACAAATGTTTTGGTTGCGAGGGCATTTGGCTCGACAAGGGGAACTCGAAATCATCCGAAAGAAAGAGGCCGGTTTTGTGGGGAAACTGCTGAATGTCTTTCGGTGATGGCGTGATACGTCAACTGCCCGGAGGAGCCTGCCGACATGACACTATTAAAGACACGTGGATAGCATTGTGCCGGGCAACGGCACTCCGGGAATCGGACTCCCGCCATGGTTCATTACCTTTTGCGTATCCTCGACAAGAATCGGCCCCTTGGCCGCCAGACGTCGTCCTCATTGTTCATGTGGAAATGGTTCTCGTTCTGCACAGTAATTAAGGAACCCGCAAGGAGATCAAGCGTTAGGAAGCGTAATCAGGTCTTGGGAGAGTGGGCACTCGACCCGATGTTCACCGTCAGCCCACCGGGAAGCGGTCGCAGGGAGGAGCATCTGACATGGACATCGAAAGCGTCGGCACACCGCTCCTGTGGATAGGGTTCATCCTATTCGTGCTCGCGATGCTGGGTCTCGATCTCGGTGTGTTCCACCGCCGGGCACACGAGGTTCGCGTGCGGGAGGCCCTGCTGTGGACCGCGGTCTGGATCACGCTGGCTTTAGTCTTCAACGTCGGAGTTTACTTCTGGTTTGGCCCGGAGCGCGCGCTGGAGTTCCTGACGGGTTACCTCATCGAGAAGGCGCTTTCGGTTGATAACATCTTCGTCTTCCTGGTCATCTTTTCGTACTTCGCGGTTCCGGCAGCCCTCCAGCACCGGGTCCTGTTCTGGGGAATCTTGGGCGCTTTGGTTATGCGGGCAATCTTCATATTTCTGGGTGCCGCACTTCTCCAGCAGTTTCACTGGGTTATCTACATATTTGGGGCCTTCCTTCTGTTCACCGGGGTGAAGCTCTTACTCCAGCGTGGCACCGAGATGCACCCTGAGCGGAACCCTCTGTTCCGCCTGTTCCAGCGACTTGTCCCGTCTAAAAGTGACTATCGAGGCTCGCACTTCTCGGTGCTCGAGAACGGAAAGCGGTACGCGACACCCCTGCTTCTGGTCCTGGTGGCCATTGAGGCAACCGACCTCGTCTTCGCTGTGGATTCCATCCCGGCCATATTCGCTGTCACCACGGACCCGTTCATCGTCTTCACATCGAACATCTTCGCCATCCTTGGGCTTCGGGCGCTCTACTTCGCCCTCGCCGGCGGGATGGGCAAGTTCCACTACCTCAGCGTGGGCCTGGCGCTTGTATTGGCCTTTGTTGGGGCAAAGATGATGCTGACGGACCTCTACAAGCTACCGGTCCTGGTTTCCCTCACGGTCGTCGTTGCGTTACTTACGGGTTCCATGATGGCATCACTAATCCGGCCTCCGGTCGAACAGCCGTCTGCGCCGGTGGCCGGTCAAGCGCCGGTGCTAAAGCCATGACTCTCCCCACACGTGCAAAGGGCGAGGCTGCTTCACTTCGCTCTACGGCTTCCAAGGGGGATGCTTGATGCGGGCCTGCTGCCGACCGCGTCCCGGGGACGCGCGGTTTCAAGATTTCGTACCTGGGATCATCTTGTTCAACGGGGTGGTCAAGGAAGATGACACCATCTAAGGAGCCGTAGGCCGTGGAGATGATCCGCGCGCGGCACGCTGTCGAGGCCGGATAGCCCCTGCTTGTCGTCCGGATTCCGGATGCTGTACAACTGGCGCGCCATCGCAATCGAAGGCGGCAAGGAGCACGAGGTCCTGGCATCACAATCTGGAGCAATATCTTGACGAGTACATCGCGGCGGCCGGCCCGACGATCCCGAAGGCCTTCTGTTTCGAACCACCGGCCGCAAAGCGCAAACAACATCCGACGAAGCAGCAGGACGCCTACCGCATGATTCAGCGGGGCGCGACTGCGGCCGGCATCAAGACGAAAATCGGCAATCACACGTTCCGCGCGACCAGCATCACGGCCTATCCCTTAATTAACCACGAGAGATCGCGCACAACAAAGCTGTACGACCGCAGGGTAAACGAGATTTCGCTGGATGAGATGGAGCCGGTTGCGATCTTTAGGCCACGTCAGACCTTCGCTTTCGGTTTCGCCGCAGCGTCCGCAGCCGACGCCTTTTTGTGGTGACTGCGTTTCGGCCTGCCTGAACTGCTGACGTGATAACCGAGCTTCGCCAGCTTCTCGTCGAAGTCCTTCATCGCGGCTTCCTTCTGCTTCAGCAGATCAGCGAGGAGGGTCTGCTTGCGGTTCTCGATCGCTATTTCGTCCGAGAGTAGTTTCGATGTTATCGACCCGGCTGTCATCCGGCATAGAGATTTCTCATTCTATGGCAGGCACTCGCTTGATCCATTTCTGAAGATTCAAGGCCGCTGTGTCCCCCGCTTTAGCGCACCGGACCGCGGCGGAGGAGCGCCGCGCCTGCCGCGCCCGCGCAGAGCGATCCCGTCAGGATGCCGAGCTTCGCCATCATCAGCAAATCCCCCTCGGCAAACGCGAGGCCCGCCACAAACAGCGACATCGTAAAACCGATGCCGGCGAGCCAGCCCGCGCCGTGGATATGCCGCCAGGAAGTCCCCTGCGGGAGCGCGGCCACCCCCGTGCGCACGGCCAGCCACGCGGCAAGTGTCACGCCGAGGGGCTTTCCAAAAACCAATCCAAGGGTGACGCCCAGCGTCACGGGCGCGGAAAGGCTCTCCGCCAGGTTACCGGATATCCTCACCCCGGCATTAGCGAGCGCGAACAGCGGCATGATGAAGAACGTCACCCAGGGGTGCAAGGCCTGCTCCAGCCTGTACAGCGGCGGCTGCACCTTCTCGCACGCATCCTCCATCGCTTCGACGGCCGCCTGCTGCTCCTCGTCGTTAATCACGGTCCTATCTCCCTGCACGGCCCGCTCGAAGTGATCGAGCACGGCCTGGCCGTGGAGCAGGAATTCACGCGGCCTGAGCTGTGTGCGGGCCGGTATGGTGAAGGCCAGGGCCACGCCCGCGATCGTAGCGTGAATGCCTGAGTGCAGCACCGCGCCCCAGAGCGCAATCCCGACAAGCGCGTAAGGGAGCGGATGGCGCACGCCCAGGCGGTTTGCCGCAAGCAGCACCACGATGCAGCCCGCGGCCAGCCCAAGCGCGCCCCAGGCGGTTCCCGAGGTGTAAAAGAGCGCTATCACGGCCACCGCCACGATGTCGTCAACGATGGCGAGCGCCGTGAGGAACACCTTCAGCCCGGACGGCACGCGCTCCCCGAGGAGGGCCATGGCCCCGATGGCAAAGGCGATGTCCGTCGCCATGGGAATTCCCCAGCCCCTCGCGCCTGGTCCGCCGGCGTTGAATCCAAGGTAGATCGCCGCAGGCACGACCACGCCGCCAAGCGCGGCCGCGATTGGAAGGGCCGCCTGGCGCGCCGAGGCCAGCTCGCCGACCAGCAGCTCGCGTTTGATCTCAAGGCCCACGACGAAGAAAAACACCGCCATGAGCGCCTCATTGACCCAGAAGTGCAGGTCCTTACCGACCGCCGTCCCCGCGATGCGCACAGTCATCTCCGTGTGCCAGAGTCGCGCGTAGCCTTCCCCCCAGGCTGAGTTCGCCCAGAAAAGCGCGGCCACGGCGCACAGCAGAAGCAAGATGCCGCCGGCCGCCTCGTTCCGCGCGAATGCCTGGAACGGGCGGATGAGTTGGACAATAGGCCCTTTGGCCGGAGCCCGCAGTGAGTCCGCGTTCGCCTTCATACTTCCCGCTCTCATTTCACGGCCTATCCATCCGGCCTCTTACCGACATTGACGCAGGTTTAACGCGGCGAATTCAACTACGCCGGCCGGGAAATTCTTCGACGGCGGCGGGCGCGGCGCACATATCCCGGCGTTCAGCAAATAAGGAACCGGCGACCCAGGCTGCCAGGATTCCGAGCACCACCATCAGCATGTACAGGTTACTTACTTCCCGAGGGCAATCTTCAGCCATTCGGCAAGCAGCATCTTGACGCCCACGACCATCCCCTCTGTATGATCTCTGCTCAACACCGGGAGGAAAGAGAAAGCCACGCCAGAACGTCAATCAGCAGGCGGCAGGCTGAAGTAAAAGGTCGATCCCGCCCCAGGTATCGATTCCATCCACATTCGACCGCCGTGCCACTCGATCGCCTTCTTGCAGAATGCGAGTCCAAGTCCGTTGCCGGGGTGTTCTTTCCCGTGCAGGCGCTTGAACGCCTCGAATATGCGGCCCTTGAATTCCGGGTCTATTCCAGGACCGTTGTCCTGCACCGAGAACACCCATTCGAGATCTTCTCGTCTGGAGGAAATGTGAACGCGTGGAGAAGTCGTGCCACAGTATTCGATAGCATTCCTAACCAGATGGTGCAGGACTTTAGTCAAGATTTCGAAGTCTCCGCACACTTGCGGTAAAGCGTCATGAGTAACAATTGCGCCGCGTTCTGCGATCTGCTTCTCCGTCGAGAGGAGCGTCTGGTGAAGGACCGCTTCCATGTCTGTCGGGGAGGACTGCCGGTCGCCAGTACCCGTAGCCCAGTAGTCCACCACATCGGCAAGCAGTGACTGCATTCTTGCCGCCGCCTCCCGGATGCGATCGAGGAATACGCCGCCATCGGAGTCCAGGCGCCCGCCATAGGTCTCGGCCATCAGTTGACTGAATGAGGCCACGTCCCGGAGAGACTCGCGCAGGTTGTGAGCCGCCATCGAGACAAACTCTTCAAATTCCACGCTCGCCCGGTCCAACTGACCCTGGACCTCGAGGCATCGCCGCGTTTCCACTTCGAGCGCCTTGCGTAGGCGCTCTATTTCTTCTTTGCCGTCTTGGTCGGAGGCGCCCATTGTCAGTCCGCGCGCAGCGGTCCTGGAGCTGGACGCCGGGCGGAAATTGTGAACTTGAAAGTAGCGCCCCGCCCGGTTTCCGATTCAACCCAGATCCGTCCACCCTGGCGCTCGACGATCTTCTTGCAGAGCCCCAGACCGATGCCCGTACCTGGGATTTCGCTTCCATGCAAGCGTTTGAACATACCGAACACCCGGCCGGTATCTTGCGGATCGATACCGATTCCGTTGTCCCGCACCGCAAACAGCCATCCTTCCCCGTGTCTCTCCGCCGAGACGTGGATCCTCGGTGTTTCCTCGCCCCTGTACTTGATGGAGTTGGAAATGAGGTTCTGGAAAAGCTGCATCAGCGAAACCTCTTCGGCTACCACGGTTGGCAACGGATCGGAAGTTACTGTGGCGCCACTCTCTGCGATGGCAGCCTGGAGGTTCAATAGGGCTTTGGCGAGAACAGCGCCGCAATCGATCGAAGCGAAGCTGTTTTGTTCCCGTTCGGTAACCTCCCAATATGCCAGCAGGGCCTTCAGCAAGGACTCTATCCGCAGGGCGCCCTCCACGGAATAGGAGATGAATTTGTCCGCTTCATCGCCCAGTCTTCCTGCATATTCCCGCCCCAGAAGCTCCGTAAAGTTCACTACCATCCGTAGAGGTTCCTGCAAGTCGTGCGTGAGCGCATAGGCAAAATGCTGCAGTTCGGCATTGGTTGTCCGAAGTGCTTCCTCAGCCTGCTTGCGGTCTGTTACGTCCTCAATCGCCAGGAGGATCGTGCGCGCTTGCGCATTCGGATTGAAGATCTCACTTGCATTGAGCAGCATCACTTTCCGTCCGACATGTTCAAATTCATGGGTCACCTCAAAGTCCCGGAAGGCTGAGTGCGCGGGGAGAATGTTCTCCAGCAGCTCGCGCAGTTTCGGGATATTCCATTGTCCGTTCCCGAGGTCGTACACAAGACGCCCCTCCGTCTCCTCCCGCGCGGTTTGAAACGTCTCGTAGAACGTCCTGTTCGCTTTCAGGACTTGCAGGTTCTGGTTCAGGATCACTAGAGGCTCCCGCACGGTTTCTACAATAGCTTCGGCGAAGTCAAGACCGCGCTTCGCGGCATCAATATCGATCAGCATCATCACGGCGCCATCGATCTTGCCGTCCGGTCCCACGGACGGAAGAATCCGTAGCGAATACCAGCGGCCGTGCGAGTCCCGGATATCACGCGGTATTCGATTGCCACCCTCCATTGCATCCAACAGTAACCGCCGTAAGTCGGGCAGTTCCATCTGAGGCTGAAGATCGGTTATCGACCGCCCGACATCGGAGGGGATCAGATTCAACATAGGTTCCACGGCGCGCGTAAAGCGACGAATGCGCAGATCTCGCCCGACCATGACAAGGGGGATGCTGATACTCTCGAGGAGAGTCGTCAAGTCCCGGTTGACCTGGCTCAATTCAACGTTCGTACTCCTTAGGTTTTCATTGAGCGTGTTTAGCTCTTCATTGGCCGATTCCAGCTCTTCCTGCGCGGTTTCCAGTTCCTCGTTGCCTGCCTGCGCCTCTTCGTTCGCTGCTCGAAGCTCTTCCAACGTGGTTGCGTTGTGGTCGACGATCGATTGCAGATACTCCTTGGTCGCAGCGAGCTCGCCCCGCAGCAGGGCGTTTTCCCGGTTGTCGCGTGTCGTGGGTTTGTGCGTCGTCGCTCGGTCGCCGTTCGGTTCGACATCCTCGAACAGGACCAGGTAATAGCGTTCCTTGGAAGAAGAAGACGAGCTTCTGATCGGGACTACCTCGATTGTGACTTCCTTTACCTGACCACTGCCTTCGAGACGAAAGCCGTCTTCTTTGGCTGCGCTGTTCCTTTGTCTGGCAGTTCGGATCGCCTTACCCAGGCCCGCTATTAAGCCTTCGCGTGCCATTTTTAGGAGGTTATGGGTCGGCTCGCCCGGCGAAAGCTCTATGTATGGAGCTGTGTGGCCCCGAACCTGAACGATGTTCATATCATCGTCAATGATGGCGCCCGGGGGGCCATGTTTCGCCAGCACCAACCGGTCGGCTTCTCTTTGCACCTCCAGGCCGGCTGGGTCCTCGGCAATTTTCTCCCGGAGATCCACCCGACCTTCGGCGCGGCGGCCTTTGCTTAGGGGTGGCGCAGGCGTACTTGCGGCCGGCTGCACGCGATAGATCTTATGGGTCTTTTCCACGTGATGAAATGACTCCGAAAGCGTGCCGATACTTTCCGAAGGACCGAGTAACAGGAAGCCCGTTGGTTTGAGGGCATAATGCAGGATCCCCAACACCTTGCGTTGTAACACGGCTCCCAAGTAGATCAGCACGTTGCAGCAACTGATGAGGTCCTGCTTGGAGAAAGGCGGGTCTTGCGCCACGTTGTGCCTGGCAAAAACACATACATCGCGGACGACCTTCGCGATCTGGTGGCCGCGTTCCGTTCTGATGAAGAACCGCGCCAATCGCTGCGGCGAGACATTGGCTAAAGAGGCGCCGGCATATGTGCCCGCCCGTGCCTTTTCGATCGCCGTTTCGCTAATGTCGGTCGCGAAAACTTCGAACGGAACATTGACTTTCGCCTCCTCCAGGAATTCCATCAGACAGATGGCGATCGAATAAGCTTCCTCGCCCGTGGAGCACCCAGGCACCCAGATCCGGATTGGATCGTCACTCTCCCTATTCTCAACCAGCGAGGGGAACACCTTCTTCTTCAGATCCTCGAAAACCGCTGCTTCTCGAAAGAATGCAGTAACGGTGATAAAGCAGTCCTCGCACAACGCGTTTGCTTCGTCTGGATTCCGCTCTAGCTCCCGGCAGTAGTCTTCCAGGTTCTCGAATCTGCGGAGGGCCATGCGCCGCTTGATACGCCGCTGAAGGGTGCTGTGCTTGTAGTATGTGAAATCCACTCCGGTGGCGCTGCGTAATAGCCGGAATATCCTGTTCAGCCCTCCTTCCTCCGGTGCCTCAGTAGCCTTCCCCAGCTCGATTGGGACTTGGGAATTGCGCGCGATCGCGACCAGTTGCCGGGCGATTCCGTCCGGCGGCAGCACAAAATCCACCACACCGGCTTCGATGGCGCTTCCCGGCATGCCGTCGAACTTCGCGGTCTGCTTTTCCTGAGCGAAGGTGATACCTCCCGCGGCCTTGATCGCCTTGAGGCCGAGCGTCCCATCCGATGCGGTTCCCGACAGAACAACGCCGACCGCTTTGCTGCCACGGTCTGCCGCCAGGCCACGGAGAAAAGAGTCGATGGGCATATTGCGTCCACTGTCTGGCCGGGGCGGAGTATGAAGGACCCCATCGGAAATGTCAAGATTGCATCGCGGCGGAATTACGTACACATGGTTAGCCTCAACGCGAGTCTCGCCTCTCACTTCAGAGACAGGCATCGTGCTTGCCTTGGAAAGCAACTCCGTCAGGTGGCTCTCGTGACTCGGATCGAGGTGCTGAATCAGCACGAATGCCAGGCCGGTATCGTCCGGCAGGTGGCGGAGCAAGTCCGTGAATGCCTCCAGTCCCCCGGCGGAGGCTCCTATGCCAACAACCCGGGGGGAACTGCCTTCGGCGCGTTCCTCGGCAGTTGGCTGCACGCTAGCCGTGGCTGCTGTGGAGGTCTTCCCCGTCAGGGTCGTTCGTCGCTTTGGGCGGGACGAATCAGGCGCGCGCGGCGAATGCATGACCCCGTCTGGCCGACGCTTGCCAGTTTTCCTTGCCACACGCCACCATTACCTTTCTCGCCGAGGCGAACGGACGTCATTAGCTGCAACGGACCAACGATGCACGGACCGTGCCGCTCTCGTACCCGTAATCGCGCCGGTACCTGATCCTCGCGATTGGCGCCCAGCCAACTGCCTGAATTGTAGCGCCGACTCGAACTCGCAAGGAGGCCAGGCGGGCATTCAACTACCGGTCAGCCGGCTCAGGGACCGGCGAGGATATCCTTGATGATTTTGCCGATCTCCATAAATTGATCCAGCCCCGAAGGTTTGGTGATGAATTGGGAACCCCCGAGATCCTTCAGCAGAGCTTCGTCTCGCCGGGACCGAGAAGAACTCCACACGCACACTGGGACGCCGGCGAGGTGTCTGGCGCTTCGGATCTCGCGCACGATGTCTTCACCGGTATACTTGGCGAGGTTCAAGTCTACCAGGATCAGGTCTGGCGGCGCCGCTTCCGCATAGGCGCCTTGCCTGCGGATGAAAGCGAGGGCTTCGGCGCCGTTCACGAGGTGAACCAGTTCAAATCGGAGATCTTGCTTCTTCAGAGCCCGATCGAGAAGGAAGACGTCCGAGCCGTTGTCTTCAATAACAAGGATGCGGGCGGCACGAGCAACCGAAGCGTGTTTCAAGCTTTACTCCCAGCGGCAAATTATCGTCGACCCGTTCTTCATCATTCCATAATTGACCGCGGCGCCGACACCTGCCTGGCCCTCACGACGAACCGTCTGGGCGCGGTTCCGATGTAGGAAAAGGGATAACAGGTCACCAGCGTCAGCATGTTCTCGGATGAAGGAGCGAGTACCCCAACATTGTCCGGCTCGACGATGATGAGCGATTCGACGACGTATTTGAAATCGCCACTCAACGTCGAGAATTGAATTTCGTCCTTAGCCCTCAAATCCTTTAGCCCGCGAAAGAAGGTATCGCGGTGACCAGCCACCCCGACGTTTCCGGCTTGCCCGGGCAGCGCCGTGCCAGGAATATGTCCAACCGCGCGCCGGAGAGCGGTCTTGTCGATGCCGTCGACAACGACCGCGGAAAGGAGGAGACGTGGAATCTCAATGCGGCCGATCATACCGTCCA
>Ga0070741_10014072_pt1 | contig 13936 bp, 9 predicted proteins | sample Coa_R1_4_FD_66440 | JGI IMG/M metagenome (GOLD analysis project Ga0070741, IMG submission 66440) | Surface soil microbial communities from Centralia Pennsylvania, which are recovering from an underground coalmine fire - Coalmine... | ecosystem: Environmental > Terrestrial > Soil > Unclassified ... | reverse complement strand
AAGAAATCTGGAGCGGGAGACGGGATTTGAACCCGCGACTTCGACCTTGGCAAGGTCGCACTCTACCACTGAGTTACTCCCGCTCGTCGAGGGAAATTATACCGCATTTGCAGCGCGAGCCGCATGGACGCCAGCTGGAACGACCGCCGCAGGAAAGCTGCGTCTAGGCTAGATCGAGTTCGATCTTTTTGGCTGCGCTGTCAATTTTGGTGATTCGGAAACTGCGCACTTGTCCGGCTTTGGCGGGTTCCGATTTCACAGGCGCTCCGGCACCTGTCTTCCAGCGCGCTTGGAGCATGGAACTAAGGGAAGAGAGATCTGCCTTACCCGAGGGTGAGGATGCGGTCTGCGGCGCTTCTGTGTTTTTCATCCTGCAGGTCGCAAAGATGCCTTCTCCCAGCTCGACGCGCGCCTGGTCGGACGAGTCGTCCACAAGGCGGCCACTTACAACGTCTCCAGGCTTGTGCTCGGAAAGGTATTCGTCCAGGCCGGTGGGCACCAGTTGCTTCATGCTCAAGCGGATCTGGCGCTTCTCGGGTTCCAGACCGATAACCTGGGCTTTCACCACTTGTCCGACGCGAAGGACCTCAGCGGGTTGGCCAATGCGCTTGTCGGCGCTGATCTCGCTCACGTGCACCATCCCCTCAACGCCTTCGGAAAGCTGGATGAAGGCCCCGAATTTCGTGAGGCTGGTGACCGGGCCTTCGATGGCGGATCCGACGGGAAAGCGCTGCGGAACATCGACCCAGGGATCACCGAGCGCCTGTTTCAGGCCGAGCGAGATACGCCGTTCCGCGGCATTCACGCCCAGCACAACGACCTCGACGGTCTCGCCCGGCTTGACTACGTCGCTTGCTTTTCGAATCTTGCCTTTCGACCACGACATCTCGGAGATGTGAATCAGGCCCTCGATGCCGGGTTCGAGTTCGACAAAGGCGCCGAATTCCATAAGGCGCGTGACCGTACCACGGACGCGATCGCCGGGATTAAATTTGCCAGCGCCGGCATCCCAGGGATGAGGTTGCAATTGCTTGAGGCCGACCGAAATGCGCTTTTTCCCGCCTTCCTCGCCCAACTTGAGGACTTTCACTTCGATCTGCTGACCGGTGGAAAGGACGTCTGCGGGCTTGTTAACTCGTCCCCACGAGATGTCGCCGACGTGCAGGAGAGCATCGACACCGCCGAGATCAATGAACGCGCCGTAGTCCGTCAGAGTGCGGACTGTGCCGGGAACCGTGTCACCTTCTTTGATCTGGCCGTAGAGCTTGTCTTTGGTGGCGCGTTCTTCTTCTTCGGCCAGGGCGCGCCGATCGACTACGACGTCTTCATCGGCGACATCGAGCTTGATAATGCGGCAGCGGATTTCCTGACCGACAAGGTTTTCCATCTCCGAAGCTTCGCGGACCCCGCTGCGCGAGGCGGGCATGAAGGCGCGAACGCCAACGTCGACACTGAATCCACCTTTCACCAGCGCGGTCACGGTGCCGAGTACGGCGGATTTGTCGGCGAAAGCCTTTTCGAGAGCGGACCAGTCCATCGGACGTTCAACTTTGAAGCGTGAGAGTTCGTAATAGCCGTCGAGGTCGCGGCCTTTCACCGTGACTAAGGCCTTGTCGCCAGCCTTGAGCGTCTCGCCCTGCAGCGCCGTCAAGGGAAGAATGCCCTCGGATTTGAATCCGATGTCGAAGAACACGGCTTCCGAGGTCACGGCGATCACTGTGCCCTCCAGTTGCCGGGAGCCTTCGGTCTTGTGCGAATGACTCTTCTGGAATTGAGAAAGGATTTCGCCGAAAGATTCAGTTTGCTCGGCAGATTGGATCTTGGGGTTGTTGATGTCAGCAGTTTGAGGATCAGACATGAAAAATTACAGCCCTCGGTGGGATCTGAATCTACAAGGATATCACCGCTCCGGACGCGCCCACTGCGGGTCTTGTTCGGGATTCACGATTTGCCCATCGCGCATGTGGATGATACGGTCCCCATAACAAGCGGCTTCCGGATTGTGGGTAATCATCATTACGGTCTGGCCCAGTTCCTTATTCGACAGCCGGAGCATGCCCAGGACGGCGTCAGAGTTCTTGGAGTCGAGATTGCCGGTGGGTTCATCGGCGAGCACGACCGTCGGCTTATTGATCAAAGCTCTGGCCAGCGCGACGCGTTGCTGCTCTCCGCCAGAGAGTTCGGAGGGGCGATGCTGGAGGCGCTTGCTGAGGCCCAGCAAATCGGTAATCCGATTGAAGAAAGCGGAATCATAGCCGTTCGTGCCTGCAATCTCGTGGGCGATCAGAATATTGGAACGCGCATCCAGTGTGGGCAGCAGATTAAATTTCTGGAAGACGAATCCAATCTTGCGTTTGCGCATGCGGGTGCGCTCAGCATCGGAAAGCGAAGCGAGATCGTCTCCATCAAGGATGACGCTGCCGCTGTCGGGGCGGGACAATCCGCCGAGAAGGTAGAAAAGCGTGGATTTGCCGCTGCCGGATGGCCCGACCACGCTCACGAACTCGCCCTTCTGCACTGCGAATGAAATTCCGCGAAGCGCTTCCACCTCGATTTTGCCGATGTGGTAGGTCTTGCGGAGTTCGCGAGCTTCGATAAAGGCTTCGGCCATGCTGAAGAAATCTTACACGAAGCATGGCGATCGGCGTGCGCGACTGCATGCAGATGGGAGCGCGCGCCGGTCAAGTATTTCAATCGACGATGAGAATCAGGCTACGCCAACATGCTCAGCTACAGGTGCCGTACGAGGCTGTTGCATCCGCTTTGGTCCCCGTTTGCGAATTAGCAGCAGGCGTACCCGCTCGAGCAAATCAGCAGGAGAATACATGCCCTTGGTGAGAAAGATGTCAGCTTTCGAGTCGTGATCGTAGACGCGCACTTTGCTGGAGATCAGAATTGCAGGGGTCTGCGGTGAGATGGTCTTCATCTTGCCGATGAGTTGAGGGCCATCGAGACCCGGCATGGCCAGATCGGCGATGACAAGATCCACGCCGCCCTGAGCAAAACGCTCCAGCGCTTCATCGCTCCGCGAAAAGCTTGCGACGCGATAACCACGAGTTTCCAACATGATTTTGCGATGGGAGAGCGACTGCTCATTATCGTCGACACACAAGATCGTGCGTTTTGGTTTCATTCGCCTTCCGCAACCCACCTTCACCCGGGAGCCGGGCGATCCGGTGGAGGCCGTTCTCAATTGTGAAGAATTACAGAGCGAGATGGATGCTAAAAGGAAAATGCCGCGCTGTAAAGTATCGTCGAAGCCAATGGAACCTTTCGGCCATTGCATTTTTCAAGGATGAATCGTCGTCAGTATTTTCCGTATTTTGCGAGACAGACGTTAGAGGAAAATCTCGCCACGAATAACTTCGATCGCATTGCCTCCGACGCGGACGTTAACTATACGGTTATCGCGGCGCGAAGCGCGAACAAAGATTCTGCTGGGACGGCGCATTTCGATGCCTTGTTCGATCAGCACGTGCTGCTCGGGTTCCGCGACACCGTGTTGCACCATCCATGCAGCGGTGCAGCCCGCGGCCGATCCCGTGGCCGGGTCCTCGCCGTTGTAGAACAACATGCGGGCGTGCAGTCGCGCGTCGGGGTCGACAGTTTCGCGGCTGACGAAATAAAAGAACTTGCTACCAGAATTCTGAAGGTATTCGGCGGCTGACCGCAAATTCACACGCAGGCCGCGGATGGCGGCCAGAGATTTCAGGGGTGCGATCGTGAAGGGGAGTCCGGTTGATACGGTCTGGATTGGGAGTTGAGGATGGAAGTCATCGACGCTCAGCCCGGTGGCGCGGGCAACAGCATCCCGATCGTGAATGGAACCGAACACCGGGTCATTTTGCGTCATCTCCCCAAAAACCGGCTCTCCTCCTTTATCTTCAAAGCGCACTGGAACTCGGCCTGCATTCAACTCCAAAGCGATTTCGGCTACGCCGGTATTTCCGCGTAATGCAAACGCCGTCCCGAGGGTGGGATGACCGGCAAAAGGGAGTTCTTCTTCGACGGTGAAGATGCGGACGCGTACGCCACGGGCACGTTCCACTTCCGGGTCGCGGGGCAATACGAAAGTAGTCTCGGAAAGATTGGTCTCTTTGGCGATGGCCTGCATTTCCGCGTCCGTAAGACCTCGTCCATCGAATAGGACAGCGAGGGAATTGCCCTCGAGCGCGCGTGCGCTGAAGACGTCCCATTGAGCCATTGCGAAGCGTCGCGTCTCGGTTGCCATTTAGGTTTCCATCTCGATACTTCGTAGCAATCGATGATTGCGATCGCGCGGGCGATGCAAAAAATCCCCTGAACACGCGCTGGCAGGGCGTTTGACACTGCCGCCGGTCCCGCCTATGCTAAACCTATGATTCACTCATTCACCGCCGGAGCGATGTGTTGTTGTCGCCCGATGCCGGTGTGTGGGTAGCATTCAACGAATTTCTCCCACCCACCCGGCCAAAGCGGGTGGGTTTTGTTTTCCTCCGCTTTGTGAGCTGGGGACCGTAGCGGGCGGATTTCGAAATCATCAATCGATGGAATTTACGGAGGAACTACCAATGACGACCGCGACCGAAACCTATAGTGTCCCGAGGATTAACGACGTCGCTCCCGACTTTACTGCGGAGACTACGCAGGGCACGATTCATTTTCACGATTGGATCGGGAATAGCTGGGCCATTCTGTTTTCGCACCCGAAAGACTTTACCCCTGTTTGCACAACCGAGCTGGGATACATGGCAAAACTGCAGCCAGAGTTCGCCAAGCGGAACGTGAAGATACTTGGGCTGAGCGTGGATCCAGTTTCAAGCCACGAAAAGTGGGAGAAAGATATTGAAGAAACGCAGGGTGCCGCGGTGAACTACCCGATGATCGGCGATCCGCAACTCAAGGTTGCAAAGCTCTACGGAATGCTTCCAGGCGACATAGGCGATACGTGCGAGGGCCGGACGCCCGCCGATAACGCGACCGTGCGGACCGTTTTTGTCATCGGTCCGGACAAGCGGATCAAGCTACAACTCAGCTATCCGATGACGACCGGCCGCAACTTCGACGAGATCCTGCGGGTGATCGATTCCATGCAACTTACGGCGAAGCATAAGGTGGCGACCCCGGTGAATTGGAAATCGGGGGACGACGTGATTCTTACCGGGGCGGTGTCGAACGAAGAGGCCCAGCAAAAATTTCCTGGCTTCAAGACAATCAAGCCATATCTGAGGACAGCGCCGCAGCCGAAATAATCGTCTCTTGCGTTACAGGATCAGCGCGGGCGCGAGTCTGCGCTTTTTTCGTCTCTATTAGAATGGCTGGAGTCGCGGAAGCGCATGCGGTCCAGGCGATTGTCCCGGTCTTCAAAGCTTTAGTCACCCACGAAACCACACGAAATTCGGGCTTTCGTGGGTCTTTTACTGTGTGTTTTGGACTAGATCAGGACAAGTTCGGGATGAGATTATCCCGAATCGGGATGAGAATAAGGAAGGAAGGCTCCGGAGGTGATCCGGAGCCGGTGATACCGATTCTAGGGTTTTGAGTGTAACGGCCAGTTTTCATCAGTAACCGCACTTTGCGGCTCAAAGCGCGAAATCGCCTGTTAGCAATACCATTGCGCCACAGGGTTGTTCCTGCCTGGAAGAGAGGCGCGTTAAAAGGGCGGCCGACATTTATCGGTTAGGCTGTCACTTTGCTACCTGGAAAGGCACATTGCTGGTGAGTGTGCCGCCGGGAGTTGTCACGGCGACCGTGCCGCTGGTCGCTCCGGAGGGAACGGTGGCCGTAATTTCCGTGCCGGAGACGACCGTAAACGATGCCGTCGTGCCGTTAAAGCTGACAGCAGTCGCCCCTGTCAGATTAGTTCCAAAAATGACAACCGTTGCTCCCGCGCTGCCAAAGGAGGGACTCGTTCTCACAAAAGGGGCAAGACCCACTGTCAGCCGGAACACGGTGCCGCCACCGGCGGTTCCATCTAATTGCGTAGTGCCGTATATGCTTCCGTCAGTACCCTGGATCAATCCTCCGCGGGGTGCCTCGCCATCGGCACAAGTCCTCGAGGCGCAAAAAGTATGAAGTGTGTGGAACTTGCCTGTTGGAGTCATTCCAAATAAGATGCCGCCCCCGCTGAAGGAACTACCACCGCCCAGGGTAGTCCCGTAGATATTTGCGTCGGTAGCCCGTATCAGTCCTGAGGGCTGCCGCCCGTCGGCGCAGTTCGTTTGAGAACAGAAATTGTAGAGAGTCGTAACATTCCCGGTCGCCGTGCTGCTAAATAGGGTGCCATTGCTCTGTGTTCCACCAGTCGCGGTTGCGCCGTATCCAAAATTGCTTTGACCAGCTTGCACCAAAGCTGCGATCGGAAAATTGCCGTCAGCGCCGTTGAAGCTATGCAACGTAGTGAACGCACCGCCAGGCGTGATTCTGAAGATCGTACCCATCCCGTTTGCCCCCCCGCTGCCGGTAGTTCCGTAGAGGTTGCCGTCGCTGCCTGGAAGCAGGCCTTGAGGAGCGGAGCCATCAGCACAACCCGACTGAGGGCAGAAGCTATGCAACATCGTGAAGGAGCCAGCAGGAGTTATCTGAAAGACCGTGCCGCATCCAGCGGGACAGTTCGTGCTTGATCCGCCTTCGTAAGTAGTGCCGTAGAAGTTGCCGTCGGTGGCTTGGGCCAGTCCGAAGAAAAGGGTGACGCCGTCGGAGCCTTGAAAACTATGCAGCGTGGTCAACTGGCCTCCGGAGGTGATCTTGAAGACAGTTCCAAAGGTTCCGAAGGTCCCGCCACCAAGCGTCGTTCCATAGAAATTGCCGTCCGTGCCCAGCACCAGACCTCCGAAAGGATTCTCGCCGTCAGCGCAATTGATTTGGGAGCAAAAGGCGTAAATCACGGTCAGCGTCCCTTCGGGAGTCATCCTGAAAACTGTACCCGCGAGAGTACCATTGCTTCCGCCGGATGATGTCGTTCCGTAAAAATTCCCGTCGAAACCCTGGGCGAGTGACCCATAGGGGGCACCCCCGTCAACGTAAGAGTTAAAACTGGTCAGAGTAGTGAAGGTCTGCGCCTGCGAGGCAATCGCCGCGACCGCACAAAATAGAGAGATTGCGAAGACCGTTTTCCAGCACATGGATTCGATCACATGAACATTTCTAATCCGCATGTTTTCCTCCTAGCGACATTTCACCCGCGGGACAACGACCTGAATGAATTGAGCAGGTGAGAACAACCGGGGCCGATTCGGGGGAGAACCGAGAACCAACACGCGGGCACCCACATTGCCCGTAAATTTCAGGCGCAAAGTTTATAGCGAAGCCGAAGGTTTATCAATGTGAATTACATTTCTTCGGGCATTGTTGGCGATAAATCGCCATCTCACTCATTATCCACATCAATAATGTTGTTGTGGTGATAAATCACGGCTGAGTGCGCGTGTCCGGAAGCGCAAACTCCAGTTACATCAAAGCGGGTGATAATCTTTTGTAGTCCGCCATGCAGGAGCTTCCGGATGCGGCTGAATTAGTCTTGAAGCGGTCCGACGGCGAGCTAAGTGACTGCGGAAGCGCATGCGGTCCGGTGATCGTCCCGGTCTTCAAAACCGGCGGGTGGCAGGCAATCCTGTCACCGGTGGGTTCGACCCCCACTCGCTTCCGCCAAAGTTTTGTTCCAGCCACGGGCAGCGACTAGTCTGCTGCCATTCCTTGTGCTTCCGCTTCGACCGGCGCCAGCGCGAACTCTCCTTGGGTATTCTCGCCTCGAAGTTGGGCCTCAAGGGAGGCCAACTGCGCTTCAATGTCTTGTTCCGCCTTGCGTTTGCGGATGACTTCTTCGCGATAGCGCCGCAGGAAGTAGTCGATCGTCTCAACGCGAATCCGAATTGATCCTGTCGGCTTGTTTTCGTCGAGATCCTTGAAGCAGAAGTACGGAGTGCCTGACTGCTCGATGATGCCTTCGATCACTCCATAGATCGGGGCGTCGTGGCCGCACTTGAAGCTGGAAATTTCAAGAGCCACCAGGTTGGGGTGTCGCGCGGTAAACTTCGCCGCCCACACTTTGTGGTTTGTGCTGCAAGAGTAAGAGTTCTTCCAGGCGTCAGTGATATCGAGCGGACTGCTAACAACTCCCGCGCGGACTTCTTCTCCGAACAATCGTTCCAGCAAGTCATCGTCGATGGGCAGGGTGTTTTGCGAAAAGATCGGATATCCCAGCTTCTGGAACTCGTCGAGAATCTCGTGATTCAAGCCCGGATCGTGGTGATAGGGTCTTCCCAACATCACGATGCCGATGCGATCCTCGCGCTCGAGTTGATCGAGGACCTCGCGGGCCTTGCGGCGAATGCGCGTTTCGTAATCGTTCAGGGCGGCGAATCCGCATTCAATGGCCCGATCATTTTCCTCGGGCGAGAGGCCGAGAATGGACTGAAACGCCTGCAGCATCTGGTATGCGAACAATTTGCGATCGGCGAAATTCAATACGGGATCGATGTACTTCACATTGTGCTCGGCAAAAACGTCATTTTCTTTTGTGAATGCCGCTTTTACGGTCTCAGGGGTAGCGGTGACCGTTGGGCATGCATTCGTGCCGACAATCTTTTGCAAGGGCGAGTGCAGCACGTCGTACATGGGGAAGAAGATCGCATCGAGCGGCTTCTTGCGATGCTTTTCCTGGATGAGGTTATAGACGTGCGAGATGCCGATCTTCGCGGGGAAGCAGGGATCGATGGCGCCGCGGCTTGCGCCCGCGCGATAGAGTTCCGAACTCGTATAGTCGGAGTAAATGATATTTTCGGGCTGAACGCCGAGGCTCTCGAAATAGGCGTTGAACAGCGGCGCGTAGGTGTAGATGTTCAGGACGCGCGGAATGCCAATGCGGACCTTACTACGGTGTTGCATCGAGGCCCGGCGTTCTTGGTCGCCTTTCCGCCATCCGGCCCATCCCTTTGTCGGCGGCGCATCGGCCACGCTCTTGGCGTTAGTCGGACGGAAAACTTCTTTGGAAGCGTAGTCCACGAAATTGGGATGCTGTGCACGAATCGCGTCGAGTCCGGCCTTGATGTCCTTCATATCGTTGACATCTTCTACCGTGCCTTTTTCGCAGGTAGCGATGATGAGCCGCTGCTCGCCGTGCATGAGCGGCACTTTCGTGACTTTCTGGATTGGCACGAAGCTCATGTCGGTTTTGGGCGCAGTGCGAATGTCGATGAAGGTTCTCAGGCAGTCGTTCTTACAGAAATGGCAGCGCGTGTCTTCGTTGCGGGTCGTGCGGTATTCGATTTTGCGCACTGCATCGAGCCCAACGAACGTGGTCTGCTGCCCATTGCGCCACAAGCGCAATGATTCCTGGGCGGCGCCGATCGCGCCCGATTCCCCGCAGTGCTCGTGAACGATAATTTCAGGCTGCTTGCCGGTGGCGCGAAAGCTGTTGCGAATAAAATCGACTTCGGCCTTCACCACAGCAAGATTGTTTTGCGTGCCACCTTGCAGCACGAAACGGGAACCTAGGGCAGCCAGGTTGGGAATGCTCGCGACATAGAGAAAGACGTTCTTGGGAAGTACGGCGGCCAGTCCGGCGAGAATCTCTTCTGCGCGCCAGCCCTGACGCTGGAAATTCACGATGTCCGACTGCATGAATACCGCGCAGCCATAACCGAATACCGGCATCGCCTGCGCGGAGAATGCCAGATCTGCATACTGATTGACGCTGAGGCCGAACCCCTCGGCCGTCGATTGCAGGAAATATCCATTCCCGGCCGAACATTGCGTGTTGAGCTTGAAATCTTTTACGCGCCCGTTGTGCAGGATGATGATCTTGATGTCCTGGCCGCCGACGTCGACGATGACATGCGGATCTTCGTAGAACTTGAGCGCAGATTCCGTGTGCGCGACGGTTTCTACGAGGGCAACATCCGCATTTAAAACGTCTTTGAGAATGTCCTTGGCATATCCAGTGGTTGCGACGCCGAGCACCTCAAGCTTGGCATTCTGCTTTTCTACTTGTCCGCGCAGGTTCTCGAACATGTCAATCGTGTCCTGGATGGGATTGCCGTTCGAGAGTTGATAGGACTTGCAGAGAATGTCGCCGTTTTCGTCGAGAAGGACGGCCTTGGTCGAAGTCGATCCGCCATCAATGCCGATAAATCCGCCGACCGTTGTGCCACTCTGAAATACCGCAGGAGTGAATTTCTTCGGCCTGTAAGCATCTTTGAAGACGTCGAGTTCTCCCGGTTTCTCAACCAGTCCTTTGCCGCCGGATTTAGCCTTTTCCTCCTGGCGACCGAATTCGATGTAATGCACCAGACGCTCGTATCCCACATAGCAGCCAATGCAGTCGTCTTCACTCTTGCCGAATTCAACAGCGCCCAAGGCGGCGAAGTACTGAGCGTTTTGCGGGACTTTAATCAACTCTTCCGGCTTGGCGCCATTTGGAATCTGCACCTTGCGTTCCTGCCACATGCGAGGAATGTTGGCCTGCCAGGCCTCGCGCATACCGCGAATGAAGCTGTTCGGTCCGCCCAGCAGAAGCACATGCGGCCGCAGTGTATGACCGCGCGTCAGGACGCTCAGATTCTGCAGGATGATCGCTTCGAACAGCGACGCCATCAACTCATCGGGTGGCGTTCCTACTTTCTGCAGGCCGTTGATGTCGGTTTCGGCGAAGACGCCGCACTTGCCCGCAACCTTGTGAAGCTTGATCCCGTGATATTTCTGCTCAGCTAAAAGTTCGGTTGGAATTTTCAGTTTGGCGTTGATTTTGTCGATGACCGCGCCGGTTCCTCCAGCGCACTTGTCGTTCATCGATGGAATCTTTTTCTTGCGCCCAGTCTCCTCATCATCTTTGAACACAATGATCTTGGCGTCCTGACCACCGAGTTCGATGACGGAATAGACTTCGGGGTGAAGTTTCTCAACGGCCAGAGACACTGCCGTCACTTCCTGCACGAACTTCGCGCCAATCTGTTCCGCGATGGCAGTCCCGCCGGAGCCAGTGAGGAATATGCGGGTGTTGTGGCGATTGATGCCAACCTCGGCTTCCATCCGCTTGAGGAATTCGAGCGTCTTTTCCGGTTGCTTGGTTTCGTGACGCTGATAGTCCTGCCACAGTGTCTTGTCGTTCGCCGCATCAACCACTACTGCCTTCACAGTCGTTGAACCAACATCAAGCCCGACAAGGAACTGGGTGCTGTGATCATGCGGCTTGTGCGCCTGCTTGACCTGCGGAATGGGTCGAGCCGCTTGACCCTCGAGAGGAGCGATCTGGATTAATTGGGGTGCCTTATGATCGTGCATTAAGTCGTAACTCCAAAGTCAGAAGAGCTGAAGGTTGGTGCCAGGCCTCGTAAAATTTCGGCGAGGCCTGGCGTGTTCCGCTTCAGGCGAATTAGTCGCCCATTGCAGGGGCTGTTTCCACCCGCACCCGCGATCGCTTCCAGAAATGCGTATCCTTGTCGATTCGATCGCTGACGTGCAGAATGAACTGCGCTGCCGTGCCTGCGACCCCTTCCTTCGGCGGTACGTGGTAGAACGGCCGCTTCAGTTCCGGATGCTCGTCGATGTACTCGCGAATCTGAGCCATCGTCTTGCCGGTCGACTTCAGACACTCTTCAAACTCAGCCTTTGCTTTCATCTTGGCCTCGCCGAGCGCCATCTGGACACGACTATGCGCGTTGACCTCGCCTTCGCCGGAAGTCTCAATTGGAAGAAAGATCATGTCCTTGAATTTGTTGATCACGGCCGACTGAACGCCATCCGACTGCGAGGATGGCATGCATCCGAATGGCTTCAATGCCAGCACCATGTGGCAGTACTTGTGGATTGTGTAGTAGACATTTTTGCCGACTTCCAGGTGTCCTTCGCCACCGCGCGCGAACTGGTTGTAGAAGGGATTTGCGAGGTCGGCCAGTTCTTTTTGCGGCGCCAGATGATGGGTGATGCCGCCCAGATTTTTGGCCGTCCGGTGATAGAAGAAGCCCCACATTCTCTCGCCGGCGCCGATTCCCCATAACTTCTTACGCAGTCCGATGTAGTTGGCGAACTGCTTCTTCGCCTCGTACCACTTGGCATCTTTGTGCGGACGATTGACGGGCCATTTTGCGATTGCGTGCGCCTTCGCCTGGTACATCAGATAAGCAACCCAAGTCGCGATTGGCTCGACGAGCACCTGTGCTCCTTCGCGCTCGAGGAATTCAAACATGTGGAAGTTGCCATCGCCTTCCGTAAGCTGCGCCCAGAATTCGCCAGTGATTTTCACCAGCGGTTTAACGCGGGTGCGGTCAACTTCAATCGAGTTCATCTTCTCGCGGGCGTTCTTCAAGGCGTTCAGATAATCCTTGCCCCACATATGCTCGTGCCATTTGCCGAAGACGTTTAGCGTGTTGCGAAGAACTTTGTTGCTCTTCACCTTGGGTTTCAGCCAATTCGGCCCGCTCTGCTCGATCTCGAAGGACTTGCGGCTTTTCAGGTCTTCGCACAGTCCGTCGACCATCTCGCGGAACACGCGGTCGGTCTCGCCTTTGTTCACTTCGTACGGACGAATCTGGTAGATCAGGTCGTTGATCACGTCGCCCATGTGCATGGCGTTCAACATGCCAAATCCGAAGTCGATCGAGAATTTCAATCCTGGCTCGCCTGACGCCGCCTTGATTCCGTCGCTGTCCTTGAACAGCAACACGCGGAATCCGTCGAATCCCGCATTCTTCAATGCGAAGCGATACTCAGCCTCATACATGCCGAAGCGGCAGGGCCCGCAGGAACCGGCGGTAAAGAAAACATAGTTGTCGAGAATCTGCTGGCGGGTGAGGCCTTCCTTCTCAAGGAATTGGAGATACTGCACCAGATTGCCCACCGTGAAGTAGGTGGGATTGCATTGGCCGTTGTTCCCATACTCTTTTCCGGTCTGGAACGCGGGTACATCGGGGACGGGAAGCTTTTCGCAGCGATAGCCGCAACCTTGAAAGACGGCGCGGATCAGGTCCTCGTGTTTCCAGGTGAATCCGCCGAACAGGATCGTGGTGTGCGGACGCTGTTCCGCGGTAAAGGCTCGCTCGACTGGACGGTGAAAATGATCGGGCCGGTCTAGCCCGGCAATTTTGCGCAAGCGTGCGCGCTCGGCTTCCAGACGCTGCTTAATTTCTGATTCGTTCTCGATATGAACTAAATTCGTCGCCATGGCTTCCTCCGGCGTAGGGCTTTGATAGGTATGGGATTAGCGAGACAACTGAGGGAAGAGTTTGCTGAAGGGAAACGGTCGCGCGAACAGAGGCTGGGATGACGCAGAGATGAGAGGCTCTCCCGCTGACTTTAAATCTGCCGCTGAACCGCATCCGAAACTCCGAGGATTGGTTGTTGGGCCCAAGTCTTCTGCCGGGTGTTTCCTGGCGAAGGCTTCATACATCCAGAGAGGCGTCTGTCGTTAGTTACAGACGGTTGGGGAGGCGATTGCCTCGATTGTTGTCCCCAAGCTGTCCCAGTGGAGAGCTTTCTTAAGTTTCCTTTTAGCAGAAAGCAATAGTCCTGTGCAAGATCAGAAAACTGATGGCTGGGATGCAATCCTCGGATTTTCGAATCGTTCCTTCAGAGCCGAGGCCGGCGGGATCTTGGCGCAGCCCTTCAAGTTCCGTCGTCTGCGGCCGATTCGCACGCCGTCTCGCCATCCAAGCGATCCCAAAAAAATATTCCAACCGAATGCAACGCTGGGCAGCCGATGACCTGGTCCAAATAGCAACCCAGCTTCGTGCTCTGGTTGATCCACTCAAGATCGATAGGGGTCGGCGGGATTCGCGTGACGAGTACTGGCGGTCGAAATACAAGAGCATGGCCGCTCGCGCTTGACCCGTTTTCGGCTACTGAAATTTTCCGCGGCCGCGTCCACGAATTTGCGATTGGCGAGGCACAAATCGTTTAAAATTCCAGCGAATTTAAGGGCTGCCTGTTGAACGGCCCTTCCTTAGCCACCGCGTGTTATACA
>Ga0070741_10014071_pt1 | contig 13937 bp, 12 predicted proteins | sample Coa_R1_4_FD_66440 | JGI IMG/M metagenome (GOLD analysis project Ga0070741, IMG submission 66440) | Surface soil microbial communities from Centralia Pennsylvania, which are recovering from an underground coalmine fire - Coalmine... | ecosystem: Environmental > Terrestrial > Soil > Unclassified ... | reverse complement strand
GGAGAGCTACGATCTTTCGACGCTCCTGCATTTCATGTCCGGCATCAAGGCCGGCCAGCGCCCGATGCGCGCGCCGGTCTATTCGCACATCGTCTACGACGTGATGCCGAACGAATTCGTCGAGATCGACCGGCCCGATATCCTGATCGTCGAGGGGCTGAACGTGCTGCAGACCGGGCGCCTGCCGAAGGACGGCAAGGCAGTACCGTTCGTGTCGGACTTCTTCGATTTCTCGGTCTATCTCGACGCGGACGAGGACATCCTGCGCCAATGGTATGTCGAGCGCTTTCTCGCGCTGCGGCTCACCGCGTTCCGCGACCCGATGTCCTATTTCCACCGCTATTCAAAATTGTCCGACACGGAAGCGGTAGAGACCGCGACCGGGATTTGGGAGCGGATCAATCTCGTGAATCTGCGCGAGAACATCCTGCCGACGCGGCCGCGCGCTGACCTCATCCTGAAGAAGGCCGAGTCGCACATGGTAGAAGAAGTGGCGCTGCGGCGGCTTTAGGCCGCGATCCTTCCCTTCACCGCGACCGTTTCCAGCACCGCGAGAAGCTTCTCGCGGTCGAGCGGCTTGACCAGAAACGCGTCCATGCCGGCGGCGAGACATTCCTCGCGATGCTCGGCGAGCGCATTGGCGGTCAGCGCGACAATCGGCGCTCGCGTGCCGTTTTCCGCAGCGCGCATGCGCCGCGCCGCATCGAGTCCGTCGATTCCGGGCATGCGCACGTCCATCAGCACGAGCTCGAACGGTGCGCCGGATGTTTGCGCCGAGAGAAAAGCGTCGACCGCCGCATTGCCATCGGTCGCGAGCACAGGACGATGACCAAGCTTTACCAACAGAGACCGCGCGAGCAGCGCGTTGATCTCGTTGTCTTCGGCGATGAGGATTGAAAGGCCCTGCGCTTTGACGGAGGCAGGTTTGGTATCTTGCGCCGGATCGTGCTCGAAGGCCGCGTCGTGCGCCCGCAGCCTGAGCGCGAGCGACGTCGCGCGGATCGGCTTGATCAGGTAGCCGTTGAATCCCGCCTCCTTGAGCGCAGGCAATTCGTGGCGCGCCGGCGGCGTCGTCAGCACGATGCGGCGCGCAATGCGGCTCGCGCCCGCACGCATCAGCACGGCGTGTGCGTCCGCCCCGAGCGCATGATCGACAAGGATCGCGTCCCATTCGCGTTCCGGCAGGAGAGCTGCTGCGACATCGGCGCTTTGTGCGACCACGGCCTTCGCTCCCCACCGCACCAGACGGCGCGCAATCAGCGCCGCCTCGATAGCCGCGTCGGCGACGATCATGACCGCATAATCCGAAAAGTCGGGCATCTCGGCGAGCTCCGGCGCGGCATCGGCCGGAGCGAGCGCAACGGTGAATTCGAACAGCGCCCCCGCACCGGGAATGCTTTCGATGGTGAGTTTGCCGCCCATGTGCTCGACGATGCGTTTGGAAATCGCAAGACCGAGGCCGGTGCCGCTCTGGGTTCCCTCGGCCTGCTCGAATTCGCCGAAAATGCGTTCCTGCTCGGAAGGCGCGATGCCGATACCGGTGTCGCGAACCTTGAACGTCACTTCGTCCGGCCAGATGCCCGGTTCGGCGACGATCGCGACGCCTCCCTGATCGGTGAATTTGATTGCGTTGCCGGCGAGATTGAGCAGCACCTGACGCAGCCGCGCGACGTCGCCGACCACGCGCGCCGGCAGGCGGTCGTCTGAATAGCAGGCGATTTCGATGCCTTTGGCCTGAGCGCGCGGCGCGAGCAACTCGGCCGCGTCCTCAACCAGCGCCGAGATCGACAGCGGCCGCGCTTCGAGATCGATGCGGCCCGCTTCCACCTTGGAGAAGTCGAGAATTTCCTCGATCAGGGACAGAAGCGTGTCGCCCGAGGTTCGCACCGCCTTGGCGTAGGTCACCTGTTCGGGCGTAAGATTGGTGTCGAGCAGCAGATCGGACATGCCGAGAATGCCGTTCAGCGGCGTGCGGATTTCGTGGCTCACCATCGCGAGGAAGCGCGACTTGGCGCGGCTCGCGTCCTCGGCGCGGTCGCGCGCCTCGGACAATGAGCGCTCCGCCTGCGTGCGATCGGTCACGTCGCGGCCGACGCTTTGAATCTGCGTCTCGCCGTTGCCGGTGCGGATGGCAACGTCGCGCCAGGCGATCCAGCGCGGGCCGTTCGCGCTTTCGATTTTCTGGTCATGCAGGCGCGTGCCGTCGGGAAGCGTCGCCGTGTCGCCCTGTTCGATCACGGGGAAGGCGTTCGCCGCGCCGATCAGCGCGTCGCGCGGTTTTCCGGCAAGCGCGCACGCTGCGTCATTGACATACACGACGCGGCCGTCGGGGCCTCGCCGCACAATCACGTCGCCCTGCGCATCGAGCAGCGTCCGCGCGCGATCTTCCAGTTCCATCAGGTCCGCCTTCTGGCGGGCAAGCGCCTTCGTCGCGGCTTCCTGCGCGCGAAGGCGCACGCGCAAGCTGCGCTGGCGCAGCGCCATCATGACGATGACGATGCAGGAGATCGCGAGCAGTGCTGCGGTGCCGATGGCGAAGAGATGCGGATCGTAATCGCTGTTTGCGCTCGACCGGATCTGCGACGCAAAGCCCATGCCGATGCTGAAGCCCACGGCGAGCAGCATGAACCAGCGTAAGGCGCGGGTGACGAACGGATGGCGCGGCATGGCCTGCAGTATCGTCGCGGGGCCTTGCCATTTCACTTTCTTCCGCGCGCGAAGGCCCGCTCGCGCGCGTTACGGTTAATGAAACGTTGACAGAAACCTGCCGCTTCACGCGGCGCGGCGGACTTCGTCTGTGGCGGCGCGATAGGATAAGGCTTCTGCGAGATGCACCCGGCCGACATTGTCCGCGCCGTCGAGATCAGCGAGGGTGCGGGCGACGCGCAGCACGCGGTGATAGCCGCGCGCGGAAAGCCGCATTGCGTCGGCTGCGTCCTTTAGCAAGGCAAGGCCCGGCTTGTCGGGTTTTGCGATGTCTTCGAGCAAGGCGCCCGATGCCTGCGCATTGGTGCGGACATTTGGCAGGTCCAGCGCCGCGTAACGCTCCGCCTGGACGTCGCGCGCGGCGGCGACGCGGGCCGCGACCTCGCGGCTTCCTTCCGATGGCGGGGGCAGAATGAGATCGGCTGCGGTCACCGCCGGCACGTCGATATGCAGATCGATGCGGTCGAGCAACGGCCCCGAAAGCCGGTTCTGGTAATCGGCGGCGCAGCGCGTATTCGGTCCGCGTTTGCAGACGTAGCCCGGATCGCTCGCATGCCCGCAGCGGCAGGGGTTCATCGCCGCGATCAGCATGAAGCGCGCGGGATAGGTGATACGGTGATTGACCCGCGCGATCGCGACCTCGCCGGTTTCGAGCGGCTGGCGCAGCGAATCGAGCACCTGCGGCTGGAACTCGGGAAACTCGTCGAGAAAGAGAACGCCGTGATGCGCGAGTGAGATTTCGCCGGGCTTGGCGCGCAATCCGCCGCCGACCAGCGCCGGCATGCTCGCGGAATGATGGGGACTGCGGAACGGCCGGCGATTGGTCAGCGCGCCTTCGGCGATGTGTCCCGCGACCGAGGCGATCATCGACACTTCGAGCAGTTCGGATGGCGTTAGCGGTGGCAGGATCGAGGGCAGCCGCGCCGCGAGCATCGATTTGCCCGCGCCCGGCGGACCGCACATCAATAGATTATGTCCGCCGGCCGCAGCGATCTCGAGCGCGCGCTTTGCGCTTTCCTGCCCCTTGATGTCGGCGAGGTCGAGCGGCGTGCCGTCCGGCTCATGCATTTTCGGCTGCGGTCGCGACAGCACCTGCGCGCCGCGGAAATGGTTGGCGAGCTGGATCAGTGATGACGCTGCGATGACCTCCATCTCGGGCGAAGCCCAAGCTGCTTCCGCCCCGCAGCGCGACGGGCAAATCAAGCCTTCGCCGCGCCCATTCGCGCCGATCGCCGCGGGGAGAACGCCCGCGACCGGCGCAATCGATCCGTCGAGTCCCAATTCGCCGAGCACGGTGAATCCGGCGAGTGCGTCGTGCGGGATCGCGCCGATCGCGGCCATCAAGCCGAGCGCAATCGGCAAATCGTAATGGCTTCCTTCCTTCGGCAGGTCGGCGGGCGCAAGATTGACGGTGATGCGCCGCGCTGGAAGCGCAAGGCCGGAGGCGATCAGCGCCGAACGGACGCGCTCGCGCGCTTCGGACACCGCCTTGTCGGCGAGGCCTACGACATTGAACGCGGGCAGGCCGGGCGCGACCTGCACCTGCACATCGACGGCGCGCGCCTCGATGCCTTCAAACGCCACCGTGGTGACACGCTGGACCATGTCCGCCCCGCAACCCTGGCGGGAAGACTAGCGCAACGTGGAAAAGAGGACAAGAACATTTGCAGAACAAAATATGTCGGCTAGGGTCAGCGGAGTGATTCGAAATCCGGAGCCCGGACATGATCGACGCCAAGACCTTCCGTGAAGAGCTACAGGAAGCCCGCAAAATCCGGCTGCGTGCCCAGGCCGCAGGCCGCTATCTCGATGCGCTGGTGCGGCACATGAACCGCACCCGGCGCCCCTGGCAGATTTCAGCGCATTACGACCCGCAGCTTGCGGCGCTGACGCACTAGCGTGCGGTCTCGGCCGGCACCGGCGCGCCGGCAAGACGCCCTGTGGTCCGGCGCAGCGTATCGATGCTGTCTGCAAAAGCTGCGAGGTCGAAATTCTGCGGGTCGTCGTGCTTGTCGAAGATGCCGTCGTCGATCACGGCGTGGAAAGCCGGGATCAGCCAAAAACCGGCGCGCAGACTCGCAATCGCATAAACGAGCGCAAGCGAGTCGTATTGCGCCCGGGTGAATCCGGGCGAGGGCGCGAGAAAATCGTTCGCCCAGCCGCGGCCCGGATATCGCTTGCGCGGCTGCACCAGTTCCACATGCACGAACAATCCCTTCAGTGCGTTGCCGAAATCCGGCGCCATCTCAAATTTGGTCGCGCGCCACGGCACGCTGAAATCGTGCGCCAGCATGATCGCGCCGGTGCGATTGATGAAGGCATGGGCGCGCTCGATCTTGTTGTCGCATGAATAGCGGTTGAGGTTGTTGATCGACCTGTCGGTGTCGATGTCGGCTGGCCACGCGCGGCCCATATAGTTCGGGCTCGACGTATCGTGGATCACAAAATAGGTCGCCGAACGCGACACTGGATCGCCGGATTGCGCATGCGCGATCGGCTGGTCGAGCGCGAAATCGATGTCGATGCCACGTTCGCGCAACAGGGCCGTGAGCGCTTCGCGCGAGGGCAGCTCTTTCGATCGTCCGACATAGTCGCCGAGCGCCACCGGCAGATTTTCACGCGGCCCGTCGATCTTGCCGAAGGTCGCTACCGGCGAAACGAGACAGGCCGTCTGCTGTTTGAAGTCCCCGGCAAAACTCAGAAGCCCTTGATCGAACCGGCACGGGCCCATGTCTTTCAGAACGACGGGCCGCGACGGCGGAAAACGGCAATTGCCACCCGCAAATGCCGCATTGCCCGTGAGTGCAAATACCAGCCCGGCAATGATCGGCAGTCCGCGCATCTATTTCCGTTTCGTTTCGATCTTGTCCCAGATCATCGCTGCAATGTCCGGACCGCCGAGATTTTTCACCGCCCGGATGCCGGTCGGCGAGGTCACGTTGATCTCGGTGAGATTGCCGCCGATCACGTCGATACCGACGAAAAGGAGCCCGCGCTCGCTCAACGCAGGGCCAAGCCGCTTGCAGATCTCGCGCTCGCGCGCGGTCAACTCGGTCGGTTTGGCCGCGCCGCCACGCACCATGTTGGAACGAAGATCGTCCGGCGCGGGGACGCGGTTTACCGCGCCGGAAAATTCCCCGTCGACAAGGATGATGCGCTTGTCGCCGTCCTTTACCTCAGGAAGGAATTTCTGCACCGTCCATTGCTCGCGGAATGTCGTCGCGAACATGTCGTAGAGCGACCCGAAATTGAGATCGTCACGCGTGATCCGGAACACCGCACCGCCGCCGTGGCCGTATAGCGGCTTCATTACGATGTCGCCGTGCTCGGCGCGGAACGCCTTGATCTCGGCAAGGTCGCGCGTGATCAGCGTCGGCGGCATCAGGTCGGGAAATTCCATCACGAAAATCTTTTCCGGCGCGTTGCGCACGTGCGCCGGGTCGTTGACCACCAGCGTCTTGTGCTGAATGCGCTCCAGCAGATGTGTGGTCGTGATGTAGGCGAGATCGAATGGCGGATCCTGACGAAGCAGGACCACGTCGAAGGACGTCATCTCGACCCGCCTGCCTTCGCCGAGCGTGTAGTGATCTCCCGTGCTGTCGCGCACCTTCAGCGGCTGCACCAAGGCGAAGACCTGCGTCCCGCGCTGGGCGAGCTTGTCCGGCGTGTAATAGGAGATGGTGTGGCCCCGCGCCTGGGCCTCAAGAAGCAGCGCGAAGGTCGAGTCGCCGCGGATATTGATCCGCTCGATCGGGTCCATCTGAACGGCGACATTCAAAGGCATTCTGATCTCGATGATGTGGCGGCCGGGGCGGCCTATTATTCCAGCGAATTTGCACCGGATCACCGGCGCAAACGTGTGGTTAACATATTACCCTCAATCTGCCGCCGTTAAGCACGCCGCGCCGGGCGGGGGATTTATCAGTGCGTTTTCCGAACCTTTCCATAGCGGGCAAGCTCTATTCGATCTTCGCCATGCTGGCGATGACGGTGGTCTTGCTTGCGGTCGTGTCCGCCGTCAATGCCAGGCGCCACGCCGGTCTTGCGGACCGGTTCGAAACGGCGTTTTCCGGCGCACAGAATGTGGAGCGCGCCAATGCGCTGATCTACGCCGTGAACATGGAATGGCGCGGGATCGGCCTTGCCGGAAATATGGATGCGGCCAAGCCGCATATGGAAAGTCTTCGGGCTTTCGTAGACCGCATCGGAGCGGTCGTGGCGGAATGGCAGATCAACGTTCGGGATGACGACGCGGCTCAATTCAGCGAATTCGCGGTCCGGATCGGCCGCCTTCAGAATATCGGCGAAGAACTCGTGCAGCGCGCGGAACGCGACGGTCCCAAAGCCGCCTACGAATGGGGGCAGAGCGATCTGAACCGTTCGATCCAGCTGCAGCTCAATCAGGATCTGGAACGTCTCGGTGATTTCTATCGCCGCAAGGCGCAGCGCGTCTTCACCGTGATCCACGGCGATATCGAAACGACGGCGGTATGGGCGAGTGCTCTCGCCATTATCGCTATCGCGCTCGCCGCGCTGGGCGTTGTCATCATCTGGCGCGCAATCGCGCGTCCGCTCGCGGCGATCACCAAGGTCACCGAGGCGGTTGCCGACGGGCAAAGCGAGATCGATGTGCCGCACCGGCTGCGCCGCGACGAGATCGGCGCGCTCGCCCGCTCGATCGCGATCTTCCAGGCGGCGATGCGGCACAATGGCGAACTGAACAAGGCAATCGGGCAGGAGGCGGAAGCGCGCGGCCGGCGGGAAGAAAAAGTCTCGTCGGACATCGCCCGTTTCTCCGCGGTGATCGAATCGACGCTCGCTCATCTCGGCGGCCTTTCCGACAAGATGCTGATGTCGTCGGCAGAATTGTCCGGCGCCGCCGATCAGGCCGCCTCGAAAAGTGCCATTGCCAATTCCGCATCGCACGAAGCCTCGGAAAACGTGCGCGACATCGCCGCCGCCGCGGACGAATTGAGCGCTTCGGTCATGGAGATCGAGCGGCAGGTCACGCAGTCGAGCGCCATCGCCGGGAAGGCCGTATCCGAAGCCGAGCGCACCGCGGTCGCAGTCAAGGAACTCGACGAGGCCGCGCGCCGCATCGGCGACGTGGTCGGCCTGATCACCGACATCGCCGAGCAGACCAATCTTCTGGCGCTGAACGCGACCATCGAAGCGGCGCGCGCGGGCGATGCTGGACGCGGGTTCGCCGTGGTGGCGGGGGAAGTGAAAGCGCTTGCCGGACAGACCGCACGCGCGACCGAAGACATCGCCGCGCAGATCGCGGGAATGCAGCAGGCGACCAGCCGCTCGATCACGGCGATTGGCGGAATCGAGCGTACGATCCGCGAGATCGGCGACGTCGCCGGTGCCATCGCGGCGGCGGTCACCGAGCAGGGTGCGGCAACTCAGGAAATCGCGCGCAGCGCGGAGACGGCCGCAAGCCGGACCACGCAAACCGCCGAGGAAGTTGGCCGGCTCGGCACCGCGGCGATGGATACGCGCGCAAGCGCGACCGCGGTTAAAGCCGTTTCGGACGAACTTGGCAGCGTCGCGCAGACCGTGCGCGCGCAGGTCGACGAATTTTTCCGGCAATTGCGCGCGAGCTAGATCGGCGCTTCCTCGAATGCGGCCGCAATGTGCCGCGGCCAGCGCCGTGGCGCGATCAACAGCGCGTCGAAACGGATATCGCAGGACGCATCGCTCGGATTGGCGGCGAGCCACGCCGCGGCTGCCCCGGCGATGCGCCGTTTCTGCCGCTCGGTGACGGAATAGGCGGCGTCGTCGATCCGCTCGCGCGCCTTGACCTCGACAAAGATCAGAAGTTTTCCGCGACGCGCGACGATGTCGACTTCGCCCGCGGCGCTTCGCCAGCGTTTGGCTGCGATCCTGAATCCCTTCGCTATCAGAAAGGCAGCGGCGCGCGCTTCGGCGGACAGGCCGAGCCGGAAGGCCGCCTGGCGCGCGGGATCGGACTTATCGGCGTCTGCCATCGTCTTTCTCTTTAGCGAGGACGAGGGTGCGTTGATAAACGTCGCGCTTCGGCAGGCCGGTCGCCTCGACGATTTCGGTCACGGTATCTTTCACCGAGACTCGCTTGAGCGAGGCAAGAATGAGCGCGTCGACGTCCTCCGCCCTGAGTTGGGCCTCGGCGGCGGGCGGCGCGACCACGATCACGATCTCGCCGCGGGTTTCGGCGTTATCCGCCGTGTAATGCTGAGCGAGTTCCGGCAAGGTTTCCTTGCGGATTTCCTCGTGCAGTTTGGTCAGCTCGCGGCACACCGCCGCCTCACGGTCTCCGAATTCAGCCGTGAGGTCGGCGAGGCATTCTTTGATGCGCGGACCGCTCTCATAGAGAACGAGGGTCGCTGGAATGTTCGACAGTTCCGCAATGCGCGCGCGCCGCTGCGACGCTTTGGCCGGGAGGAACCCTTCAAAGAAAAAGCGGTCGGTCGGCAACCCCGCGCTGATGATGGCCGTCAGCACGGCCGATGCGCCGGGCACGGCCACGACCTGATGCCCGGCCTCGCGCGCTGCGACCACGAGCTTGTAGCCGGGGTCGGAGATCAGCGGGGTGCCGGCGTCGGACACGAGCGCCACCGATTGTCCCGCGGCCAGCCGCTGTAAAATCTTCGGGCGGGCGGTTTCGGCATTGTGCTCGTGATAGGGCGTCATCGGCGTGGCGATGCCGTAATGATCGAGCAGCTTGCGCGTCACGCGCGTGTCTTCGCAAGCGATCGCGTCGGCCGCGGCCAGTGTCGCGAGCGCGCGCAGCGTGATGTCACCGAGATTGCCAATGGGGGTCGAGACAAGAAATAACCCCCCGGGCAACGGCGGCGCATCGGTCCGCTGGCCGGCCAGGAAATATCGTCGATGGGCGTCCTTTTCCGTCACGGCAAAGCCGGATTCCGCAGGTTTTTGCTTGGATTAACCATTCGACGACAATATGCCAGATTGCAATCGTCGAATGGCGGGTGGCGCGACCCTCGCGTGGTCGTAGTTGAGGTTTTCCATGTCCCGAGCGTTGCGGACAATCCTGTCCATCGTGCGCCGTCGCGCGCGGCTCGCAACCCTCATGAGCGGCCTTCTGGCGCTTGCCGCTTGCGCCAGCGGCAACGACATTTTCGGAACCTCGCCACCTCCCGCCGTTCAGCCGCCGCAGGCCCAGGCGCCGGCCGCGAACCAGGTCAAGGTTGCGCTGATCCTTCCGTTGAGCGCCAGCGGCAATGCCGGATTCGCGGCGGCCTCGATGAAAAACGCCGCCGAGATGGCGCTGCAGGAATTCAACGCACCGAACATCCAGCTTGTCGTGAAAGACGATTTCGGCACGCCGTCGGGCGCCCAGCAGGCCGCGCAGCAGGCGCTTGACGAGGGCGCCGAGATCATTCTCGGACCGTTGTTCGCGCAATCGGTACAGGCGGCGGCGCAGGTCACGCGGCCGCGCAATGTGCCGATGATCGCGTTCTCGACCGACGCAAGCGTCGCCGCGCGCGGAGTCTATCTGTTGAGCTTCCTGCCTGAATCGGACGTCAACCGCGTGATCAACCATGCGATCCAGAACGGCAAGCGCTCGTTCGTTGCGATGATGCCGGATAATGCTTACGGCTCGGTGGTCGAGGCCGCTTTGCAGCAGGCGGTATCGCGGCGGGGCGGGCGCGTGGTCGGCCTTGAGCGCTATCCGCTGCCGCCCGACAAACTGAAGATGCAGGACCCCGCGAAATTGATCGCGCAATCGTCGGCACAGGCGGATGCGTTATTCGTTCCGGACGGTGCCGACGCGGTGCCGCTCGTTGTGCAGACGCTCGGATCGCAGGGCATGACGCGGCGCCTGCAATTGCTCGGCACCGGCTTGTGGGACGACCCGCGCATTTTCGCCGATTCCTCATTGCAGGGCGCGTGGTACGCCGCGCCCGATTCGGCGGGCTACAACGCTTTCGCCGGCCGCTATAAATCGAAATACGGTCAGGATCCGGTTCGCACCGCGACGCTCGCTTACGACGCAACCGCGCTGGTCGCGGCCTTGGTGAAGACGCAAGGCGGCGCACGCTTCACCGACGACGTCTTGACCAACGCCTCCGGTTTCGCGGGCATCGACGGCATCTTCCGCTTCCGGCAGGACGGCACCAACGAGCGCGGGCTTGCGATCCTCAAGGTCACGCCGGGTGGCGGGCAGGTTGTCAGTCCCGCGCCGAAGAGCTTCGGCGGATCGGGGACCTAGGCCGCGAGATCGGCGACGACCGCGTCAAGTACCGGGAAGCACGCCTGGGTGACGCGCAAATGGCCACGCGGCGTCACTTCGACCGCGCCTTCCGACTTCAGGATTCCAACGCGCTTTTCATCGAGCGGCCGGCCCGCAAGATTTTCATAGCGCGCCGGATCGATGCCTTCGGCAAGACGCAATCCCATCAGCAGGAATTCGTCGGCGCGCTCCTCACCCGTGAGCCGTTCGTCGATCGTCAGCCCGTGGCCGTTGGCCTCGACACGCATCAGCCATGCTTCGGGGCGTTTCTCGGTTGCGGTCGCGTAACGCGCGCCGCCGATGTCGAGGCGTCCATGTGCGCCGGGCCCGACGCCCGCATATTCGTTGCCGCGCCAATAAACGAGGTTATGCCGGCATTCCGCGCCCGGGCGCGCGTGATTGGAGATCTCGTAAGCCGGAAGGCCGTGCGCTGCGCAAATCTCCTGGGTGATATCGTAAAGGTCGCGCGCCAGGTCGTTGTCGGGGATCGCAAGTTTGCCCGCCGCGTGCAGGCCGAAGAACGGTGTGTCGGGCTCGATGGTGAGCTGATAGAGCGAAAGATGCTCCGCGGCCTCGGAGATCGCGCGTTCAAGCTCCGCCTTCCAGCTTGCAATCGTCTGCTGCGGACGCGCGTAGATGAGGTCGAAGGAATAGCGGTCGAAGGATTGCCGTGCGATGGCGACCGCATCGAGTGCCTCTTGCGCCGTGTGGAGGCGCCCGAGCTCCTTCAGCGACGCATCGTCAAGCGCTTGAACGCCGAGAGACACGCGATTAACGCCCGCGGTGCGGAAGCCTTTGAAGCGTTCGGCTTCGACGCTGGTCGGGTTCGCTTCGAGGGTCACCTCGACATCGGGCGCGATGGTCCAATGCTTCGCCGCCGCATCGAGAATTGCCTGCACGCTTGAGGGCTGCATCAACGACGGCGTGCCGCCGCCGAAAAAGATTGTCGACACGTTGCGCCCACGCACACGCGCGGCGGTCGCCGCGATCTCCGCTTCATAGGCGCGCACGAAGCGCGCTTCGTCCACCGCCGCATGCCGCACGTGGCTGTTGAAATCGCAATAGGGGCATTTCGACAGGCAGAACGGCCAATGAACGTAGAGACCGAAGGCTTGCTCAGCGTTCAAGGCAAGCCTCCGCAAGTTTCACGAAGGCGCGTGCGCGATGCGACAACCCTTTGCCGCGCGGTGGCAGGCCGTGCTTCTCCTCGGCCGGCATCTCGCCGAAGGTGCGCGCGTGTCCGTCCGGTAGGAACATCGGATCGTAACCGAAGCCCTGGGTGCCGCGTGGCGGCCAGACCAGCGTGCCGTCAACGCGCGCCTCAAACTCTTCGACATGCCCGTCCGGCCATGCGACGCAGAGCGCGGAGACAAAATGCGCCCGGCGCTGTCCGGGCTTCGTCGCGCCACGCGCCTGCAGGAGCTTTTCAATCTTCGCCATCGCTCCGAGGAAATCCTTGTCCGGGCCGGCCCATCGCGCCGAGTGAATGCCGGGCTCGCCATCGAGCGCATCGACGGCCAGGCCGGAATCGTCGGCGAAGGCCGGAAGGTTACTCGTTCGGGCGGCGGCTTCCGCCTTGATGCGTGCATTGCTGCGAAAGCTGTCGCCGGTTTCGTCCGGTTCCGGCAAACTCAATTCACCCGCGGAGATGGCGTCGATGCCGTAAGGAACGAGCAGGTCGCGCATCTCGCGCAGCTTGCCGGGATTATGCGTCGCGATGACAAGCCGTCCGCTAATGGCGCGACGGCCGCTCTTGATCGCCGCCCCTGCGCTCACGCCAGCGCCGCCTTTTGTTTAGCGACGAGTTGGTTCACTCCTTTGCGCGCGAGCGCGAGCAGGGCGAGCAGTTGCTCCTCGCTGAAGGGCGTCTTCTCCGCGGTGCCCTGGACTTCGACGATGTGGCCCGAGCCGGTCATCACGAAATTCGCGTCGGTCTCCGCTTCCGAATCCTCGACGTATTCGAGATCGAGGACCGCGACGTTCTTGCAGATGCCGCACGAGATCGCGGCCACGTGATCGCGCACGACGTCACCCTTGATCATGCTGCGCGCCTTCATCCAGTTCACGCATTCGGACAATGCGACCCATGCGCCGGTAATCGCGGCGGTGCGCGTGCCGCCGTCGGCCTGCAGCACGTCGCAATCGAGCGTGATCTGCCGTTCGCCGAGCGCAACAAGATCCACCACCGAGCGCAGCGAGCGTCCGATCAGGCGCTGGATTTCGATCGTGCGTCCGGATTGCTTGCCGGACGATGCTTCGCGCCGCGTTCGTTCGTGCGTCGCGCGCGGCAACATGCCGTATTCGGCCGTCACCCATCCGCGCCCCCGGCCTTTCAGCCAGGGCGGGAGCTTGTCTTCGAGGGTCGCGGTGACGAGCACATGCGTGTCGCCGAATTTCGCAAGGCACGAGCCTTCCGCGTATTTGACCTGGCCGCGCGTAAGGGAAACCGCGCGCATTTCGTCCGGCTGTCGGCGGCTCGGCCGCATGGCTGTTCCTTGGCTTGACTGTGAGGCCCGCTTTTAGGAGCCGCGGGCGGCGCCGACAAGGGTTAATCCCGTTCGGGGCGAAGGCTTGAACTTGGCGGTTAAAATCGACACCTTGGACGCGGCTTTTGTGGAGTTAATGCCCTTGTCTCACGATGTTCCGATCGGAACGAACCGGGTCGGCCTCGCTCAACTGAGCGAGCGCTCGCGCGAGATTTTCCGGCAGATCGTCGAGAGCTATCTGGCGACCGGCGAGCCGGTCGGCTCGCGCAATATCTCGCGCCTGATCGGCATGAGCCTTTCTCCCGCGTCCGTGCGCAACGTGATGTCGGATCTCGAGCAGCTCGGACTGGTCTACGCACCCCATACCTCTGCCGGGCGTTTGCCGACCGAGCTGGGACTGCGCTTCTTTGTCGACGCGCTGATGGAAATCGGCGACCTGAACGACCGGGACCGCCGCGCGATGGAGGCGCAGCTTGCCGCCGCGGGAACGTCGGTCGAGGGCGTGCTGA
>Ga0070741_10014070_pt1 | contig 13937 bp, 16 predicted proteins | sample Coa_R1_4_FD_66440 | JGI IMG/M metagenome (GOLD analysis project Ga0070741, IMG submission 66440) | Surface soil microbial communities from Centralia Pennsylvania, which are recovering from an underground coalmine fire - Coalmine... | ecosystem: Environmental > Terrestrial > Soil > Unclassified ... | reverse complement strand
GCCGGTAAAGGCCCGGCTCGACGGTGACGACGTCGCCCTCGCGCAGCACGTCCTTGCTCGGTCCCCTCAGCTCGGGCTTCTCGTGGACGTCGAGGCCGACGCCGTGCCCGGTCGAGTGGTTCATGAACGCGACCCCGGGAGGCGGCTCGAATCCGACCGTCGATGCGCCGTAGCCACGGTCGACCAGGACCTGGCAGACGGTCGCGTTGACGTCGCGGCCGGGCACACCTTCTGCGATTGCTTCGACGCCCGCCTCCAGCGCCTGGAGCACCGCCGCGTGCATCTTGCGCACCTCCTCAGAGACCTCGCCCACGACAACGGTCCTGGTGAGATCGCCGAAGTAGTGGGTCGCTCGGCTGGAGGGGAAGATGTCTAGGATCACGGGCGCGTTGGCGGCGATCGGTCCCTCGCCGCGGTAGTGGGGCATCGCCGAGCCGGGTGAGCCCGCGATGATCATGTCGGGGCAGGTGAAGCCCAGTTCACCGAGGGCGAGCTGGGCCCGCGCGTACAGGCGCTCCGAGGTGAGGGGCGAGCCTTCGAGCCAGAGGATGCCATCCCTGATCTCGGCGCGGGCCAGCTCGCGCACGGCGGCGATGACCGCCGCCTCGGCGGCGCGCTGCGATTCCTGGATCGCGTCCGCCTCCTTCGCGGATTTGCGCCGGCGTTCGTCCATGAAGAGCGACTCGTCGATCTCCACCTCGATGCCTTCGACTCGAAGCGCTTCCAGATATCCGGCCTGCAGGCGCGGCGACACGCGTGCGTGGCCGAAGTTCTTCTCGCGAAGCAGCTCCGCCGCAACCCGCGCGCACCCGCCGTAGTCGCCCGAACGCACCGTGGGCCGGTCGAGCGTGCGCGCCGCGCTGGCCTGTGCCTTGGCACGATCGATCTCGAGCCCGTTGACGGCCAGGACGTCGTCGCCGTCCGGGAAGCGAATGTAGACGCCGCCCTCCACCTCGAAACCCGTGCCGTACACGAACTCGGCGTCCGGGCCGCCTCCGGCGATGAGCAGCGTGGGCGTCGATGCGGCGGCCTTGGGCTTGCGTGGCGCGGTGCGGCGGCGCGGCGCTTGACCCGGCTCTGGCTGATCGAGGCCTTTCCAGAGATCGGCGGCCCCGACGGCCTCGGCCACCGCGTGAAGGAGCTCGAGCTGCTTTTCCGCCATGGGCGTTCGGCTCCTGCCCTTGCGGCCGCCTTCCAAGTCGAGCTTCTCCTGCACCTCGTAGCCGCTCGTGTAGGCCACGTCGTAGCCCATCTCGCGCAGCTCGGCGAGGTCGCGGCGGAGCGTTCGCTCGGAAGTCCCGACCCTCTCGGCCAGCTCCAGCGGGTTCAGCCCGGGCTCCGCGACGATCGCCGCCAGGACCCGAAGCAGGCGGGAAAGCCGCTCAGTCCGGTTCATAGGGCGTCATCTCGCAGGTGCGGGCCACGGGCCTCCTATACGGATACGGATACGCGGTGTCTGAGCCGGCCGCGACCGCGCCTTCTAGCTGATCTCTTCCCAGGACGTCGCGTTGCCCTCGAACGGGTCGGGCTCGGCCTCCTCCTGGTTCCCAACCTTCTGGTGGAACCGGCTCGCGATCATCTGGTAGGCCATGGCCTTGGGGATGCCGAGCTTGGTCAGCGATTTCACCTCGTCCGCCATCACCTTGTCCCGAGCCGCCTCGATCGACGCAAGCACCTCTTCGATCGTCGCCGTCTTCTTCTTCATGCGAACTCAGATTGTACCGGCCGCCGAAGCAACCCCGATTCGAGCCTTAGACTTGTTCGAAATACCAGCCGCGGTCGGTCTCGGTGGGGGTTTGGATGACGACTGAGTTCGCTCCCGACAAGATCAGAAACGTGGTCCTCGTGGGCCACTCACACGACGGCAAGACGGCGCTCGCCGAGGCCATGCTCTTCGCCTCGGGTGCGATCGCCAGGCTGGGGTCGCCCGACCAGGCGACCGCCACCACCGACTTCGAGCCCGAGGAGCAGAAGCGGAAGATCTCGATCAACCTCGGAGTCGCGTCCGCCGAGCACAACGGGTACAAGATCAACATCCTCGACGCGCCAGGGTTCTTCGACTTCGCGGGCCAGGTCGCCAGCGGGTTGCGGGCAGCGGAGGGCGCGGTGGTCGTGGTCGGCCCCAGCCCTCAGCTTGCGGTCGGCACGGAGATCGCGTGGGAGAAGTGCAACCGCACGAACAAGCCACGGATCGTCGTCGTCAACAAGCTCGACAAGGAGAACTCGGATTTCTACGGCGCAATCGCCGCCATGCGCGAGCACCTGTCACCGAGGCCGTTTCCGCTGCACCTTCCGATCGGATCGGAGCACGAGTTCAGGGGCATAGTCGACCTGCTGCACCAGAAGGCGTTCGTGACCACGCCCGATGGAAAGGGAAGCGAGACGGCCATCCCCGACGACATGAGACAGCGCGTCGAGGAGTACCGCGGACAGCTGATCGAGGCGGCCGCCGAAAGCGACGACTCGCTGCTGGAGAAGTACCTCGACGCGGGCACGCTCGACGAGGACGAGATCCAGCGAGGCCTGCGTGAAGGAATCCTGGCCGGCAAGGTGGCGCCCGTCGTCTGCTGCTCGGCGACCAAGCTCCTGGGGGTCAGGACACTCATGTCGACCATCGCGGAGCTCATGCCGCCGCCGGAGGTGGAGATCGACAAGCCGGTCAAGGCATTCGTCTTCAGCACCGGCGGCGACCAGTTCGGCCGTGTCAGCTACTTCAAGGTCGTCGCCGGCGTGGTGAAGGCCGACGCTCACCTGCCAAACCTCACCCGCGGCGGGGAGGAACGATTGGCTCAGATCTTCTTCCCCCGAGGCAAGGAGCACGTGGCGACCACCGAGGTCCGCGCCGGCGACATAGGCGCGGCCACCAAGCTGACCCACACGCTCACCGGTGACACGCTCGGCCTGAAGGACGGCGGTCCGCTGCCGCCGCTGGAGGTGCCGGGTCCCGCCTACAGCGTGGCCATCACGCCGAAGGCGCGCGGCGACGAGGAGAAGATCTCGAGCGGCCTGGCGCGCCTTGGCGAGGAAGATCCGACCCTGCACGTGGAGCGCGTCGAGGAGACGCACCAGCTGATCATCTCCGGCCTCGGCGACGTGCATCTCGACGTCACGCTGGAGAAGCTGAAGCGCAAGTACGGTGTCGAAGCGACGACCGCGACGCCGCGGGTCGCCTACCGCGAGACGGTCCACGGCCACGCCCGGGCGGAGGGCAGGCACGTCAAGCAGTCGGGTGGCCACGGCCAGTACGGCATCTGCGTCATCGAGGTCGCGCCGACCGCGCGGGGCGAGGGCTTCGTGTGGGAGGACAAGATCTTCGGCGGGTCCATCCCGCAGAACTTCAGGCCCTCGGTGCAGAAGGGGATCGTCGACACGATGACCAAGGGCGTCGTCGCCGGCTATCCGATGGTGGACGTGAGGGTCACGCTGGTCGACGGCAAGTACCACACCGTGGACTCGAACGACATGGCCTTCCAGATCGCGGGGTCGCTGGCGATCCGCAGGGGGGCGATGGACGCCGGACCGGTGCTGCTGGAGCCGATCGTCGAGGCGACCATACAGGTCCCCGAGAAGAACCTCGGCGACATCATGTCCGACATCAACGGCCGCCGCGGCAAGATCCTCGGCACGGAGCCGGACGACGGCTACCAGAACGTGAAGGCCATGGTGCCCGAGTCCGAGATGCTGCGTTTTGCGCTCGACCTTCGCTCGATCACGCAGGGCCGCGGCAGCTTCTCCAAGCAGTTCTCGCACTACGAGGAGATGCCGGCGCACCTCGCCAAGGGCATCATCGAGGAGTTCCAGAAGCAGCACGAGGCCGCCGGCTAGTCCGCCTCCTTCCTGTCGCTATCCCTAATCTGTGCACGTGACCTGCAGGTGAGCGCCGCCCCTTCGGCCCACGACGTCTGCGTGATCGGCGGCGGTGTCACGGGCGCGGGCATCGCGCGCGACCTTTCTATGCGCGGCCTCTCGGTTCTTCTCCTCGACAAGGGCGACTGGGGCGCGGGGACGACCGGAGCATCGAGCTGGATGATCCACGGAGGCCCTCGCTACCTCGAGTTCGATTGGGACACGACGCGCCTCTCGACGCAGGACGCCGGCTACATCGTGTCGATCGCGCGAAACCTCGTCTACCGCGTGGTCTTCCTGATCCCCGTCCTTCCGCACGACCGCAACAACATCGAGCGGATGGAGACGGCGATGGAGGTGTACGACCGGTTCCAGCCGCTCAAGAAGGCACACCCACATCGCCGCCTGACGCCGGAGGAGGCGCACCGAGCGGAGCCGGGCCTGGCCCCTGACATCCTCGGCGCGGTGACCATGGAGGAGTGGGGCATCGACCCGCACCGACTCGTCTGGGCCAACGTCGAGGACGCGATCGCGCATGGCGCGCGAGCCCTGAACCACACGCGAGTCACGGAGCTGATTCGCGACGCCGGCAAGGTGATCGGCGTGCGCTATCGAGGCGCGGACGGAGCGAGCTCCGAGGCACGCGCCCGCGTCGTCGTCAACGCGACCGGCCCGTGGTCGGCCGACATCGCCGGCATGGCGGGGGTGAAGGTGCACCTTCGCCCGGCGAAGGGCATCCACATCGTCTACCCGCACCGCATCTCGAACTTCGCGATAAGCGCGGAGTCGATCGACGGAAGGGACCTGTTGATGGTCTCGCACGCCGGCTTCACCCTGCTGGGCACGACCGACGACGACTTCTACGGCGACCTCGACGCCGTCGACGTGCTGCAGGACGAGGTGGACTACCTGCTGCAGGGATTTGAGCGCGTCTTCCCCGACATCCGCCGCTACCGGCCGGTGCGCACCACCACCGGTGTGCGGCCGACGTTGTTCAAGTGGCGCAAGTACGAGGACGAGCTTTCGCGGCGTTACGAGGTCATCGACCACGCGCGCGAAGGTGTCGAAGGGTTGGTCACGATCGCGGGCGGCAAGCTCTCGATGTACCGGCTGATGGCGGAGGAGACGTCGGACGCGGTCTGCCGCAAGCTCGGACACCAGGCGCCGTGCACCACCGCTACGACGCCTCTGCCGGGAAACGAGTCGGAGATGGAACCTGCGGCCGAGCTCGCGGCGCGATGCGGCATTCCTGCGCTCGCCGTCGTCAAGCTGCAGAGCCGGCACGGCTCTCGCGCGGAGAAGGTGCTCGATGCGGGCAAGTCGACGCGGATCGTGTGCCGCTGCGAGCCGCTGACCGAGTCGGAGCTCGTGTATGCCGCGGGCCACGAGCAGGTCCGCTCTCTCGCCGACGCGTTTCGCAGGGTCGGCGTGGCGGCAGGGCCGTGCGCGGGAGCGGCGTGCGTTCTGCGCGCAGCAGAGATCGTCGGTCGCGAGCTTGGCTGGAGCGCGTCTCAGCGGTTCGAAGCGGCGCGCGACTTCGTCCAGGGCGCCTGGCTCGGTCGCGCGCCTGTTCTGGACCACGCCGGATGGGCGCAGGAAGAGCTGGCGCAAGGCGCGTTTCGCGGATTGAGGATCGGCTGATGGGCCGGGCGGATTCGCTCGCCAAGCTGGCTTGGGCATACGGCCTGCACCAGGCGCGCCGCCGGGTGAGCAGGCCGAAGAGCCAGCTGCCCGCGCTGCTCGACACGTACACGCGGGAAGGAATCCGTCCGCTAACGGCGGCCGAGTATGCGGAGCACCCGCGTCTGGTCACCTGCATCAACTGCGGGCTGTGCGCCTTTGCCGCAACCCGCATGGGCAAGACGCGCCTGCCCGACCTCGCGTCTTCTTATATGCGTCTTTACGCGAGAGTCGGCGATGCGGCGTCGGATCTCGCCGCCGAGTCTGGCGCGGCCGAGCCCGATTTCGCGGCTGCGTCCGCGGTGTGCCCCGTCGGGCTCCCGCTCGCGGACGTCGCAGCGGTGGTGCGCCGGCTGACCGCAGGCTGAGGTCCCCGGGCGACCCGCCAGCCCGAAGGTCCCATCCGGATCACTGGCCGCGCCTCGTCCGGTTCTCGATCGTCCAGGCCGCCGACCAGCGGCGGCGCATCCCGCAACCCCGGGTTTCTAGGTTCCGGCGGGAAGGCAAAATGTGGCTACTCCTGGTAGCCCGACTGTGACAGGGCTTGCGAGTTATCCACATTCTGTATACAGTCTGGGGACATCACACAACATCTAGCGCCAATGGTCAAGAGTTTCTTCACCCTCTGCGCCGATGGCCGGCCCTGGAGACGGTCTTCCACCGCCTCGCGGGTCAGTTCACGACATGGCCGGCCGACGACTTCGGGCGCTTCGTCAGCGCGCCCATCGGACCTGGCCTGGCCGGTCCCATCGCCGCCTTCCCACCGGTCATGGAGCCGTGGCGCCCTCCTCCGCCCGCGTCGATCGCTCCGGCGACTTTCGAAGCTCGTTTCATGAGGCTGCATTCGGAGGGGCGGTTCGACGAGATGTGGGAGCTGCTCGCCGAGGATGCGCAGCGCGCATGGGGCGGTCGCGACGCTTTCATCCGCGGCATGCCCCGGCTCGACGAATCCGTTGAGGTCCTCGACATGCAGACGGTGAGCGTCAACGTCCTCGAGACGTGGACCGACCTCGTGCATCAGCGCACCTACGAAAACGTGGCGCGATTGGTCATGCGCTACCGGGTGCGGCAGCAGTGGAAGGAGTGGACGTTCGATCGCCAGGTGCACTTGATCCCGGCGGCGGGAGGCTGGCGCACGTTGTGTTATCCGACAAGGGATAGAAGTGCGGCGGGCCGCTGATATAGTGGGTTGCGGACCATGCTGCAGCAGACCATCGAGGAGCAGGAACGGTTTCTGCGCTGGCACCGTCACGGTCGCGTCGCGATGACGCCACGAAAACTGCTGCAGGAGTCCGACGATCTTCTCTTCTGGGTCGAGGAGTGTCTTGTGCAGAACGTCCGGATCGTTCCCGGATGGCTCATACCGCGACTCACGACCGTGCTGCGCCACGCGCATCCGCAGCTTCCGGCGCGGCTGGGTCGCGAACGAAGACCGGAGCAAGTGATGGAGCTCATCTATGACGCCCAGGCGGCGCTGATGGAGCAGTCGTGTGACAGCCGCGGTCCGGCCAAGGTAATTCCGCTGTTCGCTCGCTCGCGGGAGCGAATGCTCAAAGAAGCCGCGACCCTCTAGCGCACGAAGCGTGGTGCGCATCGACCTGCATCTTCATTCGGCGTATTCGCCCGACGCCACCAGCACGCTCGAGGAGCTCATCGCTCGGGCGACGGAGTGCGGCCTCGACCGCATCGCGCTGACCGACCACAACACGGTGGACGGCGCGCTCAAGCTGGCTCGGATGGCGCCGGACCTGGCGATCGTCGGCGAGGAGGTCAAGACAGTCGAAGGCGAGGTCATCGGTCTTTTCATCACGGGTCGCATCGCTCCTTTCATGTCTCCCGAGGACGTCATGGACCAGATCCACGGCATGGGCGGCCTCACCTACATCCCTCATCCGCTGGACCGAAGGCGCGCCAACTTCCGGCTCGAGAGGATGGAGGAGCTGGCCGGCCGGATCGACATCATCGAGACGTACAACCCATGGTGCGACCCGGCCGCAAACCAGGCTGCGGCGCGTCTTGCCGAGAACCTTGACAAGGTCACCGCGACAGGTTCCGATTCTCACGGTGCGCACGAGCTTGGCCGCAGCTGGATGGAGATGGACGACTTCCGCGGGCCGGAGGACTTCCTGGACAAGCTGCGCTACGCGCGTCACGTGGTGACCGCCGCCAGCGGCACCGGGCGCCGTGCGTAACGAGCCCGAGCTCCTCGTCGCCGGCTCGGTGGCGCTTGACACGCGCGACGGGCCGTTCGGGCACGTCGATGAGGAGCTTGGCGGCTCGGCCGTCTACTTCGCCCTCGCAGCGAGCCTGATCATGCCGGTCCGGGTCGCCGCCCCCGTCGGCCGGGATGGACTGGACCGCCTGATGGAGGCGTTCGAAGGACGGCCCATCGATACGAGCCTCCTGCAGGTCCTCGACGCGCCGACTTACCGCTGGAAGGCGCACCAGGAACACGGACGCAACGTCGACCTGGGAAGCTCCGACCGCATCTACGACCTGTGGGAGCCCTTGGTGCCTGAGGGATACGACGGCTGGGCGTTTGTCGGCTCGATGCGGCCCGACCGCCAGGCCCAGGCGATGAAGGCGCTGAGCGGCACCCGCCTTCTCGCGGCGGACGCGATGCTGTCGTACGTGCACCAGAAGACGCCCGAAACAAAGGACGTCCTGCGTCGCGCCACGTGGTTCTTCTGCAATCACGAGGAGTTCGAGGCACTGGGCGGGACGGATGCGGAGCACTTCCGCCGCCAGTGGTGGCTCGACGGCGTGGTGCTCAAAGCGGGCGCAAGCGGTGTCACAGCGTTCACGCCCGACGGCAGCTTCCACGCGCCTGCTCTGACCGATCATCCCGCGTTCGACACGACCGGCGCGGGCGACGCGGTGGCGGGCGGCATGATGGCGCGCTGGTTGAGCACAGGCGCTCAGCGCGGCGGCCTTGTCGACGCGCTGGCATGTGGTGTTGCATGCGCGTCGCTGACAATCGAGTCGATCGGCATACGAGGCATTGCCACCGCCTCACGCCGTTTGCTCGATGAACGGATCGCCGAGGTGAACGAATGCATGCGCCAAGGGTCGTGATCATCGACGGCGACCTCGTCGAGCAGGACGTCGACGCTATCGTGAATGCGGCCAACAACGACCTTCAACTCGGAGGCGGCGTGGCCGGCGCGATACGGCGCGCGGGCGGTCCCTCCATTCAGCGCGAATGCGACGCGCACGGACCGGTGAAAGTTGGTGGTGCTGCGATCACCGGCGCGGGAACACTTCGTGCCAAGCACGTGATACATGCGGCGAGCATGTCCCTTGGCGGTCGCACGACGCGCGCATCCCTCACGTCTTCGATGGACGAGACGCTTCGCCTGGCGCGGGAGGCGGATGTCAAGACAATTGCGATCCCCGCCGTCGGCACCGGCATAGCTGGATTCGCGATTGATGAATGTGCTCGTGTCATGGCTGAGTGCTTGAACAAAGCGCTCGTTTCTGGATGGCAGCCACAAGAAGTGCGCTATGTGTTGTTTGGTGGGGATGCAAAACGCGTTTTTGAGTCCGTTTTCCGGACCGTTTTTCAACAGCCCTGAGGCCTCCGACCGCGAGTTCCATCTGAACTGGGGTTGTATTGGAGAAAGGGGCACCCCTAGAATGGGCAAGTCCGCCCCCAAACAGAATCTTCTTGAAAAGGACGGTGACTTAGTGGAAGGCTATTGCTTGAAGGACAAGAGAAAGGTCGAGATGAAAGACCCGCAGCCGATCACGATGAAGAACGGCAAGCCTGCAACTGTTGGCACGTGCCCACACTGCGGCACGAAGATCTACAAGATCGGCAAGGCCTCTTAAGCGAAGTTCGACGCCAGGGACCGCTCGTCGCGAGCGGTCCTTTTTTATTTCTTCGGCTAGCTGGTGATCGGCGGCTCGAGCGCCGCGAGCAGCACGTCCGTCGCAGACACCGCTTCATCAACGCCCAGCATCTTGAAGATCTCGACGTTGCTGGGGTTGTTGACGCGAGCAATGGTCTTCTTGACCTTGAAGTGCCGCTTCGCCATCTGCAAGGCGATGAGGTTGTCCTCGTCGTCTGCCGTGACAGCGATGATCGCGTCGGCGCGCTCGATGCCTGTCTGTGCCAGAAAGCGCACCTCGCAGCCGTCGCCACGCATCACGATGCTGCCGAGCTGCGTTTCGAGCCAGTCGGCCCTGCGCGCCTCGCGCTCGATGAGCGTGACCTCGTGGCCGCGCTCGACCAGGTCGCGCGACATGTAGTAACCGACCGTTCCACCCCCGACCACAATCACATACATCTGACGGCCCTCAGCTCCCCTCGCGTTCCATGAGGGTCTTCTCGATGTGCTTGGCCCCCTCGATGGTCGGGCAGATGGTGTGCAGGCCGAGCTTCTGGTAGGCGTCGGCGCGCTCAGGGTCGTAGATGCGGGCCACGACGTGCGGCACCTTGAACACGTGCTTGGCGATCTGGGCGGCCATGATGTTCCGGTTGTCGCCTTCCGTCACGGCCACGAAGCCGTCGGCGTGCTCGACACCAGCGCGCCGCAGGACGTCCGCGTCGGTGCCGTTGCCGACCACCTGGTCGCCGCGGAACTCGCGGGTCAGCACGCCTCTTGTGGCGGCACGCGAGAAGGAGTTCGGGTCCCGGTCGACGATCACGACTTCGTGGCCGGACCGATCCATGTCGGCCGCGATCTGCGAGCCGACCCGCCCACACCCGACGATGACGAGCCTCAAGGCCGCTTGATTATAGGGAGGCAAGTTTGCGCAAGCCGCGGCGGCAGGGTTGCTAGGATTTGGACGCGTGCGGTTTCCATTCACGTTCATGGGGGGCGTCGCGCTCGTGATCGGGGTGTGGGTGATCGTCTACCTGGTCGGTCACCGCAGTCTCGAGGCGGGCTCGCAGGCTATGGCCGCCGCCACGGCGCTGGTCTGCTTCGGCTTCGCCGCCTACGTGGGATTCCGCAGGGTCACCAGGGGTCCCCAGCACTGATGGCGGATCGCGACGGCCACACACATCCCACCACGTCGAAGAAGGTGCTGGTCGCCGTCGGGGGGCAGGAGATCGACGCCGAGACCGTGCGCCTGGCCTGCCGCATGACGGACCCGCAGGGCGGCCGCATCTACGGCGTGCACATAATCGAGGTGAACCGTTCGCTGCCGCTGGGCGCGGTCCTGGACGACGTTGTCGAGCGCGGCGAGAAGATCCTGGACGAGGTGGAGAAGCTCGCGTCCGCCTCGCAGCTGCCGGTGGAGACCGAGTTGGTGCAGGCACGCGACACCGGGCCGGCGCTGGTCGACGAGGCGGTGGAGTGGGGGGCGGACCTGATCGTCATGGGGCTCCCTTACAAGAGGCGGTTCGGCGACTTCAACCTCGGCAAGACCGTGCCATATGTGCTCAAGAACGCGACCTGCCGCGTGATGTTGTTTCGCGAGCATCGGGAGCACCGGGACGAGCCGGCGTAAGAGGCGCGTACCTGGCCTGACCCCCGGCCGCTGGAAGCAACGCCGGCCTCGGGCCCTCCCTCCTCCCGGCGACCCCTCCCCCGCCTGCCGAGCCTGACCCACACCGTATCGCCGGCCGGCGACCATGCCAACCCAGCTTGTTAACGTCGATCCTGTGAGCTCAGTCGAAGGCCGGCGTCCGAGCTATCTCGCCAGGCTGTGGCGCGAGCTCGGCCGGGCGGGCGGCGAGCACGATGCCTTCATCAAGGTCATCATCGTGGAGCGGATCGCCAAGTCCACGATCCTGCTCGCGCTCGCGATCGGCCTTCTCGTCGCCGGCGAAAAGGGCTGGCTCGCCCAATGGTCGCTCTACGCCCAGGACCAGCTCAACCTGAACGCTGGGCACAGCGTCATCAGGGAGCTGCTGCTGCGAGTCCTCTTGTTCGTGGGCCACTTCAACCGCATCACCCTTCTCGCAATCAGCGCGATCGCCTATGCGTCGCTCGAGGCGACGGAGGGCGTCGGGCTGGCGCTGCGCCGCAGATGGGCGGAGTACCTGACCGTGATCGCCACCGGGGTGCTGATCCCCTACGAGGCCTACGAGGTGATCCACCGGCCGAGCCTCTTCAAGGCTGGGGCGCTTCTACTGAACGTTGCCGTGGTGGGCTACCTGGCCTATCGAAAGCGGCTTTTCGTCGGAGTGTGAAACCGGAGTCAGCCACGCGCTCCTGAACCCGGCGCGGTGCAGCACGTAACGCGTCAGGGCGCCAAGGGTCGCCAGGCCATAGATGGTCGATGTCCGGAAGCTGATCGAGCTTGCGTCCGCGTGATAGCGACCTATCGCGGGTACCTCGCCGATCTTGAAACCGAAGGTGGCCGCCTGGATCAGCACCTGGGTGTCGAAGACGAAGTCGTTGCTGTTCTCGAGAAACGGAATGGCTTCGAGGAACCGGCGCGAATATGCGCGGTAGCCCGTGTGGAACTCGGAAAGGTTCAGCCCGAGGACTCGATTCTCGGACGCGGTCAGAAACCGGTTGCCCAGGCGCTTCCACCACGGCATCCCGGCTTTGGCAGGGTCGAGTCCGAGCCAGCGTGACCCGAGCACGATGTCGGCGTCTCCCGATTCGATCACGCGGCACAGGTTGGGGATGATCGCTGGGTCGTATTGCCCATCGGGGTGAAGCATCACCACGACGTCGGCGCCCATCTCCAGCGCCTGCCGGTAGCAGGTCTTCTGGTTGCCTCCGTAGCCGAGATTCCGTTTGTGGCGGATGACGTCGAGCCTGAGTGCAGTCGCCACGCTCACCGTCGCATCGGCGCTCGCGTCGTCGACGAGCAGGATGCGGTCGGCATGCCCCTGCGGAATGTCGCCTACCACTTCGACGAGCGTCTTGGCGGCGCGGTATGCGGGCAGGACGATGACGCGGCGCGGTCGCGGGCCGCTCCACTGCAGATCGCCAAGCGGAATCGGGTCGGGACGTACGGCCATCCGCTCGACGGCGAGGTAGGAGGCGAGCACGAGCGCCCCGACGGCCGCCACCCAGAAGTTGATCGCGAGCGTCAGGTCGATGGCCGCGTACGCGAAGAAGAGAACCGCCGCCGCGGCGTGTGGCCAGCGAAGCTGGCCCGCGAGGGCGAGGTCGGCCAGGGCGAATCCCGGGATGGCCATGAGCGCCAGGTCGTGCACATTCTGGTGCGGGCTGAGGACGAGTGATGCCGCGATCGCGAGGGCGAAGTCGAGCCGGGGCTTGTCGGGCCGCCAGCTGAGCGACAGCGCGACGAAGGCCAGGAGCACGACGAGGATGACAAGCGCCAGGTACTTGCTGCCACCGGGCAGAGCTTCGAGGATGTTCCGCAGCGAGTAGACCGCCGGGTCCGTGTACACGAGCTGGGTCGACGGCAGTTTCCCGGTGACCGCCCAAGTTCCCACCGCGCCGAGATACGTCGCGACCGGGCCGAGGCCGAACCCGGCGAGGGAAACCAGGCCCAGCGCGCCGACCACACCTCCAAAGCCTGCAAGCGCTCGCCAGGACCGCCGGGCCAGGAACAGGACCGGGATCAATAGCAAGAGCTGCGGCTTGGCCAGAGCGAGCGCGCTGAGTGCGCCGGCCCAGCCCTGTCTCTTCCTGGCCCAAGCGGCGTACGCACCGGCAAGAGGCACGAGGACGACGAGGTCGGACTGGCCTTGCAGCACCGTGACGAAGATCGGGAAGAAGCCCGCGATCATCGCGGCCGCAACTATCACGCCACGACCGCGGATGCACATGCTGGTGTAGACGAGAATCCCGATCAGCACCGCGACCAGAAGGACGTTGAACGCGGCCATTACGTAGTAGGCATTGCGGTAGTCGAGAAACGCGAGTGGAGCGATGAGCAGGGTGTAGTACGGGGGGTGGTAGTAAGGGAGGACGATGAAGCGGGCGGGGTCGGCGCCGGTGATCTGCAACTCGACCTGCTTCTGCATTGCGATGTCGTAGACGGTGGATGCCCCGTTGTGGGTGAAGAGTTTGGCCGCGGCGTAGAAGTTGAAGAAGTCCGGTCCGCGGAGATTTCCGCGGATGAATGTGAACCAGTAGACGGTCCAGAAGATGAACGAGCCGACGCCCGCGCCGGCGGCCGCCGCGTAGCCGAGCCGAATCAGGCGCCGCGCGAGGCGGGGAGTCACCGTCCGCTTTCGAGTCGAAGCGCGAAGCGTTCCGGGAGTCGAGCCTTTCGGATTGCCCGCTGCGCTCCCTTGATGTCGTAGCGAACTCGGCGGAACTCGAATGTCTGGTTGTCGACATCCCACACGCCATAGCTGGCGGTCGGGAGGCCGTCTCGCGGCTGGCCGACGCTCCCCGGGTTCACGAGGGCCGGGCCAACGATCGGAAACCTGTCGACGCGGTACTCATGGGTCACCATCCCACCCACCTGCGCGAATATCCCTGGCACGTGCGTGTGGCCGTGGAAGCAGACGCCACCGTCCAGCAGGTCAA
>Ga0070741_10014069_pt1 | contig 13940 bp, 14 predicted proteins | sample Coa_R1_4_FD_66440 | JGI IMG/M metagenome (GOLD analysis project Ga0070741, IMG submission 66440) | Surface soil microbial communities from Centralia Pennsylvania, which are recovering from an underground coalmine fire - Coalmine... | ecosystem: Environmental > Terrestrial > Soil > Unclassified ... | reverse complement strand
CACGGTGATCATCGCCCTGCTCGGCATGTTCCTCATGGGCGTGTCGTTCATCTACGGCCTGGCGCTGAGCGCGTCGATGGCGGTGGCCATGGTGATGCTGGCGTCGGTGACGTTGCTGCCGGCCATCCTCGGCTTCGCCGGGCTCAAGCTGGCGGGCAAGGAGAAGCACCCCGGCGGGCGGGGCCCATCAGGGGTGCCCGCCGGAGTGAGCGCAGGGCGAAGCCCGGAGCGAACCAATGTTCAGTCCCATCGGGAGACCGTTGCCTACCGGTGGAGCCGCGAGGTGCAGCGTCACCCGCTGTCCCTCGCCCTGCTCAGCCTGGGCGTGCTCCTCGTCATCGCCCTGCCGCTGTTCTCCATCCACCTGGGGTCTTCCGACCACGGCAACGACCCCAAGAAGACCACGACCCGTAGGGCGTACGACCTGCTGGCCGAGGGCTTCGGGGCGGGGTCGAACGGCCCCGTGATCGTGGCCGCCGAGCTGCCGACGACGGCCGGGGCCAACGGCGCCGCCACCGCCTACAAGCTGCAGGGGACGATCGCCACCGACAACGACGTGGCGTTCGCGGTGCCGCCCCGGCTCAACCAGGCGGGTGACGCGGCCGTGCTGGTGGTGATCCCCAAGGGCTCGCCTCAGGACCGGTCCACCGAGCAGCTCGTGCACCGGCTGCGGTCAAACACCGTGCCGGCCGTGACGGCCGGTACCGGCGTCGTCGCCCACGTCGGCGGCATCACCGCCGGCTACATCGACAGCGGCGACCGCATCGGCCAGCGGCTGGTGCTGGTGATCGGCGCCGTGATCCTGCTGTCGTTCCTCCTGCTGCTGGCCGTGTTCCGGTCGGTGCTGGTGGCGGTGAAGGCCGCGATCATGAACATGCTGTCGATCGGCGCCGCGTACGGCGTGATCGTGGCCATCTTCCAGTGGGGCTGGCTGGGCAAGGTGTTCGGCGTGAGCCGCACCGGCCCCATCGAGAGCTGGGTGCCGCTGATGCTGTTCACCATCGTGTTCGGCCTGTCGATGGACTACGAGGTCTTCCTGCTGTCGCGGGTGCGGGAGGAGTACCTCGTCACGGGCGACAACGCCCAAGCCGTCGCCGACGGCCTGGCCGCCACCGCTCGGGTCATCACCGCGGCGGCGGCGATCATGGTGTGCGTCTTCTCGTCGTTCGTGCTCGGCGACGTGCGCGTGCTGAAGCTGTTCGGACTCGGCCTCGCCAGTGCGGTGCTGATCGATGCCACCATCGTCCGCATGGTCCTCGTGCCCTCTACGATGGAGCTTTTGGGCAAGGCCAACTGGTGGTTCCCCCACTGGCTCGACCGGGTGGTACCGCACATCAGCGTCGAGGCCGCCCCCGACGAGCGCGAGTTGGTCGGCGCCGGGGCTGACTGACTAGCGGTTGATCGAGGTGTACTTGAACTCGTTGAGCTCGGGCCAGCTGGTGAGCAGGTCGACGGTGCGCTCGATGGTCTGACGGGCGACGTCGGCGTCGCCCTGGGGGCGGTTCATCAGGCGCACGAACACGGCGCGGTCGTCGACGATGAAGGTGGGTACGCCGAACACGCGGTGGCCCTGCACCGCCGCCTCGTGCTCTTTGCGCAGGGTGTCGAGCGGGCCGCCGCCGTCGACTTCGGCCAGCACGGCGTTGGCGTCGACACCGGCCTCGGCGAGGATGTCGCCGACGACCTCGCGCTCGCGGAGGTCGCGGCCTTCGTCGTGGCGGGCCGTGAACAGGGCGAGATGCACGGCAAGGAACTTGTCGGGGTAGTTGTCGCGCACCACGACGGCGGCAGCCGGCGCGAGCAGCACGTTCTGCTTGTCGGGATCGTCCCAGACGTCGACGCCGCCCTCCTCGACGTGGGCCTGGTTGAGCGAGAACGGCACGAACGTCACGTCCCAGTCGGCGCCCGCCTCCAGTGCCGAGATGATGTGCTCGTGAGCATTGCGAGCGAAGGGACAGCGGTAGTCCCAGGTCACGGCGAAGGCACGGGAGGTCATGAGCGGTGCAACCCTTTCGTTGATTCCGGCATTCCGGCCCCTGGGGCCCCGGGCAGTGGGAAGAGGCGCCGGCCGATCCTGCCCATGACCATGCCCATGGCGATGCCTCCGACCACATCGGAGGCGTGGTGGACCTTCACGTACACCCGGCTGCTGGCAACCACGACGGCAGTCGCGTAGTAGAGGGGCCACAGCTTGTCGTCCTCCGACAAGAGGGCGGCGGCGGTGAAGGCCGAGGTGGCATGGCCGCTGGGGAAGCTGCTCGTGAGGGGCCTGCGCAGCGGCAGGGGCCGGACGCCGCTGTACACGGGGCGGGCCCGCCGGAAGATCGACTTGATGCCCAGGTTCACGATGGCCGACTCGATCCCGACGCCGGCACCCACGCGAACGGCCGCGTGCCAGTCGCGCTCCGATCGCAGGCCGCGCAGGGCACCGAAGATGAGCCAGATGGTGCCGTGCTCGCCCAGGGACGAGGCCGTGTAGAAGATCCGGTCGGTGACGGGGTTGCCGCGCAGACGGCCGAACGCGCGGTCGAGGTTGTTGTCGAAGTCGGCGATGCGGTGGCGCGTGCGGGGTGAGAGTCGGGGAAGTCTCAAGGCCTGCCCAGGTTACTTGTGAGCAGAATGGGCGGATGCTGGAGCGCAACTACGCCGACGTGTGGGAGGCGCTGGCCGGCACCATCCCCACGGCCACCGCCCTGCTGCAGGGAACGGTCCGCCGCTCGTGGGAGGAGTTCGAGTCGCGCTCGGCCCGGTTGGCGGGCGCCTTCGCCGCCGCCGGCGTCGGCCGCAACTCGAAGGTGGCGCTCTACCTCTACAACGGCCCCGAGTACCTGGAGGCGTTCTTCGCCACCCTCAAGCTGCGGGCGGTGCCGGTCAACGTCAACTACCGCTACCTGGACGACGAGCTGGCGTATCTCGTCGACAACGCCGACGCCGAGGTGCTCGTGTTCCACTCCAGCCTTGGCGACCGCGTCGAGCGGGTCGCACCCGCGTCACCCAAGCTGAAGCTGCTGCTGCGGGTGGACGACTCGGCGGATGGCGCCGGCATCGGTGAGTCGTACGAGGCCGCCATCGCGTTGCACGAGCCGGCGCCCCGCATTCCCCGCAGCGGCGACGACATCATCATGGTGTACACGGGCGGCACTACCGGCATGCCCAAGGGCGTGATGAGCAGCGTCGGCAGCGGTGTCGACACCTACCGCACCACGGTGCCGGCCGTGCTCGGGCTGGCGCCGATCGAGACGACCGACGGCATCGTGGCCGCCGCCCAGCAGCTGATCGACGAGGACCGGCCGTGGTCGGCGCTGCCCGCCTGCCCGCTCATGCACGGCACGGGCATGGGCATCGGCGCCCTGCCCGCCCTCACGTTCGGCGGGTGCGTGGTGCTGCTCGAGGGCCGCGGCCTCGACGTCGACGAGCTGTGGTCGACCGTCGAGCGCCACGCCGTCAACAGCATCACCGTGGTCGGGGACGCCTTCGCCCGACCGATGTTGCGGGGTCTGCGCGAGGGGCCGCCCCGCCAGCTCGACTCCGTGCGGCTGATCCTGTCGGCGGGCGCCATGTTCTCGGCCGAGGTCAAGGACGGCCTGCTCGAGTTCATGCCCGGCGCGGCGATCATCGACTACATCGCCGCCACCGAGGGGGCGATGGGCTACTCGGTGTCGATGAAGGGCGCCCCCGCCGCCACGGGCCGCTTCATGCCGAATCCGGGCGTGAAGGTGTTCGCCGAGGACGGCACCGAGGTGAAGCCCGGATCCGGGGACAGCGGCATCGTGGCCGTGCCGGGGTCGATCCCCGAGGGCTACTACCACGACGACGAGAAGACGGCCCGCACGTTCAAAGTCATCGACGGCGTGCGCTACTCGCTGCCGGGCGACTGGGCCACCGTCGACGCCGACGGGTCGATCGTGCTCCTCGGACGAGGTTCGCAGTGCATCAACACCGGCGGCGAGAAGGTGTTCCCCGAGGAGGTCGAGGAGGTGCTCAAGCTCCACCCGTCGGTGGAGGACGCGCTGGTGTTCGGTGTGCCCGACGAGCGCTTCGGCCAGCGGGTGGTGGGCGTGGCATCGCTGTCGCCGGGCGCGCCGGCTGTCGACCCGAACGAGATCGTCGACGCGGCCCGGGCCAAGCTGTCGAGCTACAAGCTGCCGCGCGCCCTGGTGCTGGTCGACGTGGTGCCGCGGGCGGCGAACGGGAAGGCCGACTACCCGGGAGCCAAGGCCATCTTCGAGGCCTCTCTGTCGGCCGCCAGCTCCTCGACCAGCGCGGCCGCCAGCGCCGGGTCGCCGCCCCAGGCCGGGCAGTAGGGCTTGTAGGCGCAGTAGTCGCACAGCCCCGAGGGCCGGGGCCGGAAGTCGTCGCGCTCGCACGCCCGCTCGACTGCCGCCCACAGCGCCATCACCTTGCGCTGGAACCCGGTGGTGGACTGGTCGGTGGGGGTGCTGGTGATCGCCACCGGCTCGCGCAGGTGCAGGAGTCGGATGTGCTTGGGCCGCTTGCCGAACAGCTCCTCGCACAGGAAGGCGTAGAAGTGCACGCCCCCCAGCCGCGTGTTCTCGTAGTTGACGCCTGGGGCCTTACCGGTCTTGTAGTCGACGACGATGAGCTCGCCGTCGTCGTCGAGGTCGAGGCGGTCGATGATGCCGCGCAGGTTGAGGGTGCCGAGGTCGACGCCGAGGCGCAGCTCGAGGCCGATGGCGTTGATGCGGGTGGGGTCTTCCAACAGGAAGTAGTTCCGCACCAGCTGCTCGGCGTCGGCGAAGAACGCGACCTGCTCGTCCTCCGACAGCTCAAGGTCGGCGTACTCCCAGTGCTCCATCACCTCGGGCTTGGCCAGCTCGAGGTGGTGCAGGGCGGTGTCGATGGTGCGGTCTGCGGGCGCTTCGACGAACAGCCGCTCGAGCGCCCGGTGCACCAGCGAGCCCTTGGCCGTCCACGGCGCGGGCGGCTCGGGGATGCGGTCGATGACGCCGTAGCGGAACGCGAGGGCGCAGTCCTTGAACGACGACACCTTCGACGGGCTCAGCCCCGACGGCAGCTCCAGCGGCACGCTCCCAGGGTACGTCCGGGGTGTGACAACTCCCGCGGATCCGTCCAGGAGGCGTTTGTGGGGGCCCTACGCCCCCACAAACGCCACTTGGACGTCAGAGGAGGGCGGCGCGGATGCTGGTGGCGACGGTGTCGGGGGCCTGCATGGGGCCGAAGTGGCCGAGGCCGTCGAGGATCTCGACCCGGGCGTCGGGCACGGGGACGGCCAGGAGGTTGACGAAGTCGGGGCCGATGGCGTCGGTCTCGGACCCGGCCGCGAAGGTGACCGGCAGCGACAGTTCGGCGAGGCGGTTGAAGGCGCCGTGGCGGAAGGACATCTCGTAGGTGCGGGCCTCGTTCTCGCCCCGGCACTTGAGGCGGACGGTGCCGTCGGGCAGGTCGTCGAACGCGTAGTCGACGTAGGCGTGCAGGGCCTCGGGGGTGAACACCGAGAACACCTTGCCGGCGTAGTTGTCGTACGCAGCCTGGCGGGACTCGAACACCTCCCGCCGGCGGCGGGCGCCGGCGGCCAGCGGGTTCTCGGTGTCGGGCGGCAGCCCCTCGCCCGGGTAGATGATCGGCTCGTAGAGGTACAGCGAGCGGAACGTGCCCGGCTGGTTCTCCTCCGCCAGCACCAGCAACGCGCCGCCGGCCGAGTGGCCGACCGCGTACGGCTGCTCCAGCCCGAACCCGTCGACCGCAGCCCGGCAGTCGTCGGCGAACGCCCGCCAGTCGAACACGCCGCTGGCCGGAGGGGTGGAGTCGCCGTGGCCGCGGGTATCGAAGGAGTAACAGGTGAACGAGTCGCGCAGGCGTTCGACGATGGGGAGCCAGATGTGCCCGTGGAAACCGGTGGCGTGTGAAAGCAGCAGTGGCGGCCCCGAGCCGCCCAGCTCGTAGGCGGCCACCTGCACGCCATCGGTCGACGGGAACATCGGCATGAACCGGTCAAGCTACCGGCTGTCGATGGGCTAAGAGGAATGCCATGAGGAAGATCGTGTGGGGCATGTCGGTGTCGCTCGACGGGTACATGGAGGCCCCGGGCCACGACCTCGGCTGGCACCTGATCACCGAGGAGCTGCACACCCACTTCAACGACACCCTTCGCACCATGAGCGCGTTCCTCGACGGGCGCCGCACCTGGCAGCTGATGGCGGGCTACTGGCCCACGGCCGACGAGGACCCAACCGAGCCCGAACCGATCAAGGACTTCGCCCGCATCTGGCGCGACATGCCGAAGGTCGTCTACTCCCGCACCCTGCAGGAGGCGGCGTGGAACACCACTATCGTCCGCGACGTGGTGCCGTCCGAGGTCGAGGCGCTCAAAGCGCAACCGGGCGGCGACATGGCCCTCGGTGGGGCCGAGCTGGGTGCCGAGTTCATGCGCCTCGGCCTCATCGACGAGTACACCTTCTACGTGCACCCCATCGTGCTCGGTCAAGGCACGCGGATGCTGCCCGAGGTCACGGATCGCGTCGACCTCGAGTTGGTGGAGACGCGCACGTTCGACAAGGGCGTGGTTCTCCTTCGCTACGAGCGAACCTCGTGACAGACGAAGCGGCCGTGCTGGAGGCCAACCACGCCTTCTATGCGGCCTTCGAGGCACGCGACATGGACGCCATGTCCGACGTGTGGGAGCACTCCGACCGCAGCGTGTGCACCCACCCGGGCTGGCCCACGTTGCGGGGCTGGGGGGCGGTGTCGGGATCGTGGTTCGCCCTGTTCCAGGGACCGCAGCACCTGCAGTTCGTGCTGACACGGGAGCAGGTCGACGTCGCCGGCGACACGGCCTGGGTGACCGTCGACGAGAACCTGCTCGGCGACCAGGGCGGCGCTACCGTGGCCGCCGTCAACCTGTTCACCCGCAGCCCCGACGACGGCCGGTGGCGCATGGTCGTGCACCACGGCTCGCCGGTCAGTCGAACAGTCGGTTCGTCTCCGGACGACTGAGCAACGACTGCATGGTCTCGGCGTTGCGCACGCTGAAGTCGCGCACGGCGTTGCTGAACAGCACGTGCACCTCGTCGGCCCCGTCGGCCAGCTGGTGCACCGCCGGCACCCAGTCCTCCAGCTCCTCGTCGCTGTAGCGGTAGGCGAACGGCCACCCGTCCTCGTCCGCCCGCCCGTAGAGACGGAGGACGGCCAGCTCGCTGGTCGACGAGATCACGCGCGGGTAGCCGGGGCCGTCGACGCACACGAAGCCGATGTCGAGCTCCTCGAGCGACGACAGCGTCGATTCGCAGTCGCCCTCGACCCACGAGTGGTGGCGGAACTCGGCCGTGAGGCGGTAGTCGGGGAGCCGGCGGCGGGCCTCGGCCAGCAGGGTGCGTCCGGTGTCACCGGCCTTGAGCCAGTGGGGCAGCTCGAGCATCACCGCCCCCAGCCGTCCGGCGTCGTGCAGCGGGCGCAGCGAGTGCTCGAAGCGGACCCACGCCTCGTCCAACGCGTCGGCCGTGAGGTGGCCGGCGTAGAGGCGGCGGCTGTCGCGGGCCTCGGGCCGCACGCTGTCCTGCAGGTCCTCCCACAACGACGCCGGTATCGTGGCCTGACCCGTGAGCAAGGACCACGCCTTCACGTCCATGGTGAACCCCGGCGGCGTCCGGTCCACCCACTGGCGGGCGAGCTCCGGCGTCGGCGGGAAGCGGTAGGTGGCGTCGACCTCGACGAGAGGCAGCTTCGATGTGTAGTAGCCGAGCCGCTCGGCTGCCTTCATCGTCTTGCGCGGGTACCAGCCCGACTCCTTCACCAGGCTGTGGTGGGCCCACGAGCTGGCCCCCACGAGGATCCGCGCCATGACCCATCCTGCCCCGACCACGTCGGAGTGGGCGCCGGCGTGGGGCGTGACGGCCGGGTACGAGGACGTCGACCACCGCTGGCACGACGCGCCGCCGGACACCGTTGCCGCCGTGCTCGAAGCGATGGCCGCGGACGGGCCGGTGCCGCCGGGCATGGGCGACGACAACCCGGTCTGGGTGGTGCGGGCCGGGGAGCGGGTGCGCGCCGACGGGCGGTGGTTGCTGACGCTGGAGGACGGCGCCGAGCTGCGGGGCGACGACCTGCTGCCGCTGGACGTGCCGACCGGGTACCACGACCTCGTCCTGCACGCGCGCGGCGACCGGCACGTGCGCCTGATCGTCAGCCCCGGCCGGTGCCATCTTCCGGCGGGCCTGCGCGAGTGGGGCTTCGCCGTGCAGCTCTACGCCCTCCGCTCGGCCGACAGCTGGGGCCTCGGCGACCTCGCCGACCTACGCACGTTCGCGTCGCGGGCCCACCAGCTCGGAGCCGGCTTCGCCCTCGTCAACCCGCTGCACGCGGCGTTGCCCGGCCTGCCTCAGCAAGCGAGCCCCTACTTCCCGAGCAGCCGCTGCTTCGCCAACCCGCTGTACCTGCGCGTCGACGAACCGTCGCTGCGCGACGACGGGCGTTCGCTCAACTCGACCCGTCGCATCCACCGCGACGCCGCCTACGAGCTCAAGCTGGAGGCGCTCGAGGAGCGGTGGTCGGAGTTCGCGGGCGACCCCGCCTTCGACGCGTTCGTCGCCGACGGCGGTGAGACGTTGGGCGGGTACGCGACGTTCTCGGCCCTGGCCGAGCTGTACGGGCGACCGTGGCAGCGGTGGCCGTCGGCCGTGCGCCACCCCACGGGCGCCGGCATCGCCGAGTTCGCCGAGGAGTTCACCGGCCGCATCCGCTTCCACCAGTGGGTGCAGTGGCTGCTCGACCGGCAGCTGGCCGACGCCGAGGCCGAGCTGCCGCTGGTGCACGACCTCGCCATCGGTGTCGACCCTGCCGGCGCCGACGCGTGGCTGTGGCAGGACGTGTTCTCGCTCGGCATGCGCGTGGGCGCCCCGCCCGACGAGTTCAACGCCGCCGGGCAGGACTGGGGCCTGCCGCCGTTCGACCCGTGGCGGCTGCGCACGGCGTGCTTCGACCCTTTCATCCAGACGGTGCGGGCCGGGCTGCGGCGCGGGGGCGGGTTGCGCGTCGACCACGTCATGGGCCTGTTCCGGTTGTTCTGGATCCCGCCCGGGCGAGGACCCGACGAGGGCGTGTACGTGCGCTACCCGTGGCAGGAGCTGCTCGACATCCTGGCCCTCGAGAGCGTGCGGGCCGGCGCCTACGTGGTGGGGGAGGACCTCGGCACCGTCGAGCCGGTGGTGCGCGAGGAGCTGGCCCGGCGCCACGTGTTGTCGACGCGCGTGCTGTGGTTCGAGGAGGACCCGCCGGCGGCGTGGCCCGCCGAGTCGCTGGCCGCGGTGACCACGCACGACCTGCCGACGGTGGCGGGCGTGTGGACGGGCCTCGACTCGCCCGACTCGATGCGCGCCCGCCTGGTCGAACGCACCGGGCTCGACGTCGACGCGCCGGTGGACGAGGCCGTGGCCGCCGCCTACGACGCGATCTCCGCCGCGCCGTCGATGCTGGTGGCGGCCTCGCTCGACGACGTGCTCGAGGTGCGCGAGCGGCCCAACCACCCCGGCGACGAGGACCGGCCCAACTGGTCGCTGGCCCTGCCGGTGACGTTGGAGTCGATCGTCACCGACCCGCGGGTGGACCGGATCGCACGCGAGCTGAGCGAGCGATGAGTACAGAGCTGGGCGACCGGTGACCCGCATCATCGACATCACCCGGCCGCTCCGGGGCGACATGGAGGTGTACCCGGGCGACCCGCCCGTGTCGATCACGTCGATGGTGTTGGGCGGCGCGCGCGTGTCGGCGCTGCAGTTCGGTTCGCACACCGGCACGCACGTCGACGCGCCGTTGCACTTCGTCGACGGCGGCTACGGCGTCGACGAGCTCCCGCTCGACGCCCTCGTCGGTCCGGCGGTGGTGTCGCGCGAGGTCGTGCCGGCAGAGCGGCTGCTGCTGCTCGACGGCAACCTGTCGGTTGACGACGCGCAGATGCTCGTCGACAACGGCTTGCGCCTGGTCGGTACCGACCGCATCACCATCGAGGAGGAGGGCGGCGAGCACCCCGTCCACAAGCTGCTGCTTGCCGCCGGCGTGGTGATCCTCGAGACCCTCGACCTGTCCGCCGTCGAGCCCGGCACCTACCAGCTCGTGTGCCTGCCGCTGAAGATCGAAGGCTGCGACGGCGCCCCCGCCCGCGCCATCCTGATCTCGGACTAGCGGGCGCCGAAGACGATGCTGAGCTCGGCGGGGGCGGCGCTGTCGAGCTGGGCGTAGGTGCACGACTCGGGAGTGCGGTCGGTGCGCCAGCGGCGGAAGGTGGTGGCGTGGCGGAAGCGGTCGCCCTGCAGGTGGTCGTAGGCGACCTCGCACACCAGCTCGAGTCGCACCGGGTTCCACCGCATGTCCTTGCCCGCGTTCCAGCGGTTGCCGCCGCCGGGGGCGCGGCCGGAGGTGGCGCTGCCCTCGGCGTCCCACTCGGCCCAGTCCTTCCACGGATGACCTTCGAGGGCGTTCTCCCGGTACGGCGCCAGCTCGTCGACCAGCTCCTTGCGGCGGGCCATGGTGAACGAGGCCGTGACACCGACGTGGTGGAGGTTGCCCTCGTCGTCGTACAGGCCCAGCAGCAGCGAGCCCACGATGCCGCCGCTCTTGTGCCAGCGGAAGCCGGCCACCACGCAGTCCGCGGTGCGCTCGTGCTTGACCTTGATGTTGCCCCGCTGGTCCTCCATGTACGGCAGGTCGAGGGGCTTGACGATGATCCCGTCGAGGCCGGCCCCCTCGAACTGGTCGAACCACTGCACGCCGAGGTCGCGGTCGGTCGTCGCCGGCGTGATGTAGATCGGCGGCTTCGACGCCGCCAGCGCCTTCTCGAGCGCGGCCCGGCGCTCGCCGAACGGCACCGGGCGCAGGTCGCGGTCGTCGAGGGCCAGCAGGTCGAAGGCCACGAACGACGCAGGGATCTCCTCCGCCAGCTTCTTGACCCGCGACGCGGCCGGGTGGATGCGCATCTGCAGGTTGTCGAACTCGAGCCCTTTGTCGCCGGCGACGATGATCTCGCCGTCGACCACGCACCGCTCGGGCAGCTCCCGCTTGACCGCCTCGACCACGTCGGGGAAGTAGCGGGTGAGCGGCTTCTCGTTGCGGCTGCCGAGCTCGACCTCGTCGCCGTCGCGGAACACGATGCAACGGAAGCCGTCCCACTTGGGCTCGTACATCACGCCGTCGCGCGTCGGCATGTCGCGGGACAGCTTGGCCAGCATCGGCTGCACTGGCGGGTTGACGGGGAGCTTCACGATGCCGGCTGGGGTACCGGGAACTTCTCGTAGGTGTCGATGAGGAGCTTGCCGAACTCGGGCGGCGAGGGCCGCTCGCCCGTGAGCACGCCCTTCTCGCGCAGGTCGGCCTCGAGGGTGTCGAGCACGCTGTCGAGCGAGAGGTCGTCGGCGTTCGTGCGCCACGCGTCGCGCTCGGCCTCGTCGGCGAAGCAGTACCCCTTCCAGCTGATCGAGAGGCGCACCTCGTCCTCGTCGTAGCTGCTGATCTCGGTGTCGCCGTCGCGTACCGACCAGCGGCCGCCGCCGTCGTAGTGCAGGCGCATGCCCGGTCGCACCAGGGCCAGGTCGGCCTCGTCCCCGAGCACCCGGTCGACGCCGTGGAACACGTCGTCGGTGTCGAGCAGGGCAGCGGTGTTGTGCTTGGGGGAGTAGGTGACCGGCTCCCCGCTCGCGCCGTCGGGGTAGTACGCCAGCTCGCCGCCCTTGCCGCCGCCGAAGTAGGTGATGCCGGTGGCGATCGGCATGCGCCAGCGGTCGAACAGGCCGGAGTGGTGCATGACGACAATGAGCCATTGGGGCATGACCTTGCGGTTGGCGCCCCGGAACTCGCCCACGTCGGTGTGGGTGGCCAGCTCCTGGCCGGGCAGCAGCACGTTGGCGTAGAGGATCGCCGGCTCGATCACCTCGCGGCCGTGCAGCTTCTGGGCCGCCTCGACCAGCCGGTCGTTGCGGAACAGCAGCTCGGTGATGCGGGGGCAGGTGACGTCCTCGCCGTAGGCGTAGGTCTCGCGGAAGTAGTTGGTGCGGGCGGCCTGCAGGCCCCGGTCGCTGTCCTTGCGACCGAAGCGGCCACCGGTGCGCACGAAGTTGACGGCCGCGTCGTAGCGCTGGGCCAGCTCGGGAGCGTAGGCGTCGCGCGTGCTCTCGTTGCTGTAGAGGCCGTAGCTGGGGAACGCCCGCCACTCGTCGAGGATGGCGTCGGCGTCGTCCTCGGACAGCAGCGGGTCGATGATCTGGACGGCGGCGGTCATGGCCAGAACGGTACCTCCGGCGTCCAAGTGGCGATAAGGGGGCGGTTTCCGCCCCCTTATCGCCTCTTGGACGGGCCGATGACGTCGTCGCCGTAGCGCTTGATGGCGTCGAGCTTGGCCTGCAGGGGCTCGGTGTCGGGGCCGACCACGTAGGGCCAGCGGAAGCCGACGATGGCGTCGGTCACGCCCTGCTCCTCCAGCTGCTGTACGCCGTCGACGGTGTAGGCGTCGAGCGAGATGGCGTGCACCTCGAAGGGCTGGTCGGCGCGGCCGTACTCCTCGCGCAGCGCGTGGATGCGGGCCAGCAGCGTGGGCAGGTCGCCCTCTGGCCCGCCGCCACCGTGCATCCAGCCGTCGCCGATGCGTGCCGCCCGCTTGAGGGCGACCTCGCCATGGCCGCCGAGCAGGATGGGCACGGGTTTGGTCGGCGCCGGTGTCATCTTCACCGACTGCAGGTCGAACACCTTGCCGTGGTACTCGAAGAACTCGCCCGTGAGCAGGCCCTTGATGATGTCGAGCATCTCGTCCATGCGCCGGCCCCGGCCGGCCCAGGCCACGTCGGTGACGTCGTAGTCCTCGGGCCACGGGCTGGTGCCGACGCCGAACCACAGGCGGTTGTTGGTCATGGTGGCGACCGATGCGACCTGCTTGGCCACCAACACGGGATGGCGGATCGGCAGCTTCACCACGAACGTCGGGAAGCGCAGCGTGGTGGTGACGGCCCCCAGGGCGGTGATGAGGATGAACGGGTCGATGAACGGCTTGTCCTCGAGGAACTCGCGGCTGCCGTCGGGCGTGTACGGGTAGGTCGAGTCCGACACCTCGGGGTAGCAGATGCTGTCGGGGATCACCATCGAGTCGAAGCCGGCCGCCTCCGCGGCCTGCGCCAGCGGCACGTAGTACGAGGGGTCTGTCAGCGACTCGGCGTAGGAGAAGCGCATGCTGCGAACGCTAAACGACCGTGTAAGGGTTGTCGGATGGAGTTGACCCCCGTACAGCAGCGGGTGGTGGGCGCCCTGGCCGAGAAGGAGCTGACCATCCCGGACAACTACCCCCTCTCCATGAACGCTCTGCTGGCGGCGTGCAACCAGTCGACGAACCGCGACCCGGTGATGCAGCTCGACGAGCGGGTGGTGTCGAACACGCTCGAGAACCTCAAGTCGGCCGGGATCGTGCGCGTCGTGTACAGCAAGGGCATGCGCGTGGACAAGTACCGCCACGTGCTGCCGGAGGCGATCGGCGTGGCGAAGCCCGAGCTGGCGCTGCTCACGGTCATGCTGTTGCGCGGCCCCCAGACGGGCGCCGAGCTGCGGGCCCGCACCGAGCGCATGCACCCGTTCGACGGGCAGGCCGACATCGACGCCACCCTCGACGCCCTCAGCCGGCGGGACCCGCCGCTCGTCGCCCTGCTTGCCCGCCAGCCCGGCCAGAAGGAGCCGCGCTGGTCGCACCTTCTCGGCCCGGCCGGCGAGCCGTCGGCGGTGGGGAGCGCCACCCGCCCCGACGTGGCGCCCGCGCCCGAGCCGGTGTCGTATGCACCTCCCCCGCCCACGCCGACGTCACCCGACCGGCTGGAGGAGCTCGAGCGCAGAGTGGCCGCTCTGGAGGAACGGCTCGACCAGCTCGGGCTGGACTAGTCCCGGCGCAGGTCGCAGACCGTGCCGGCGGTGGCCTTCACCAACACGTCCGGCGCGAT
>Ga0070741_10014068_pt1 | contig 13940 bp, 12 predicted proteins | sample Coa_R1_4_FD_66440 | JGI IMG/M metagenome (GOLD analysis project Ga0070741, IMG submission 66440) | Surface soil microbial communities from Centralia Pennsylvania, which are recovering from an underground coalmine fire - Coalmine... | ecosystem: Environmental > Terrestrial > Soil > Unclassified ... | reverse complement strand
GACCACGGACGTGATCCCGATGATGCGGCCGGTGCGGCGGCGCATCATCGTCTTCATCGCAGCGCGAGCGAGGCGGAATGTCGCGGTGAGATTGATGGCGATGACCGAGTCCCAATCCTCGTCGCGCAATTGCACGAACAGATTGTCCTTGGTGATGCCGGCGTTGGCGACAAGGATGTCGAGCTGACCCATCGCCTCCTCTGCGCGCGGCACGAGCGTCTCGACGTCGTCCTTGTCTGCGAGATTGCAGGGCAGGACATAGACGCGATCCTTGAGTTCGGCGGCGAGCTGATCGAGCACCTCTTTGCGCGTACCTGAGATCGCAACCGTCGCGCCTTGCTTGTGCAATGCGCGCGCGATCTCGTTGCCGAGCCCGCCGGTCGCGCCGGTGACGAGCGCTGTCTTTCCGGTGAGGTTAAACATCCCGATTGCTCCTATCCGCGCGCGGCCTTGAAGGCTGCAATATCGTCCGGCGTACCGATCGCGATACCGGTTGCGCCGTCCGCGATGCGCTTCGCAAGGCCCGTCAGCACCTTGCCCGCGCCCACTTCATAAAAGGTCGTGACGCCCGCGCCCGCCATATAAGATACGCATTCGCGCCAGCGCACGGTGCCGGTCACCTGCTCGATCAGCGCCTGAACGATCTCTTTTGGATCGCTGAGCGGGGCCGCGCGGACATTGGCGACGACCGGCACCTTCGGCGTTGAGACCTGCACCTTCGAGAGCGCGTCCGCCATGACGTCGGCGGCAGGCTGCATCATCGCGCAATGGAACGGTGCGGACACGGGCAAAAGCATCGCACGCTTGGCCCCCTTTGCTTTGGCGATTTCGACCGCGCGATCGATTGCGGCCTTCGCACCGGAAAGCACGACCTGACCGCCGCCATTGTCGTTTGCAGCCTGGCAGACTTGGCCTTGCGCCGCTTCTTTGGCAACCGCTGCGGCATCTTCAAACGACAATCCGATCAATGCCGCCATCGCACCCTCGCCGACCGGCACTGCCTTCTGCATCGCGCTGCCGCGCGTGCGCAGAAGCCGCGCGGTATCGCCGATGCTGAGTGCGCCCGCCGCGGCGAGCGCGGAATATTCCCCGAGCGAATGGCCGGCGACGAATTTGGCGTCGCGCGTCAGATCGAGGCCCGCTTCCGCTTCGAGCACCTTCACCACCGCGACCGATACCGCCATCAGCGCAGGCTGTGCGTTTTCGGTCAGCTGCAGCTTTTCGGCGGGGCCGTCCCACATGGTCGCAGAAAGCTTTTCGCCGAGGGCGGCATCGACCTCCTCGAATACCGCCCGTGCAGGCGGAAAGGCATCGGCCAGCGCCTTGCCCATTCCGACTGCCTGACTGCCCTGCCCCGGACAGGTAAACGCCGCCGCCATACTCTTGCCGCCCCTTGAGAATTTGGGCCGAAAGACACGCCGTTGCGGAGCCTGTCAAGCGAGGGCGGCAGGTTGGCGCCCGCCCTGGGCCTCCCGGCAGCAAATCCTTGCCATCCGGCCAGAAATCCCTATAACCCCCGCTTCCGCTCGCTCCGGCCGGGGGCTGAACGGACGGCCCCGCAAGGGGCAGGGCCGAAAGGTCCGGCGTCCCGTGTCCCCGCCATCAGAGCATCGAGCCTTTCCGAAGGTCTCGTTGGGCTTTGCGCCGGAAGAGCGACGAACCGAAGGAAAGGCCAATCATGCCGCTCTATGAGCATGTGTTTTTGGCGCGCCAGGACGTGAGCGCGCAGCAGGTCGAGGACATGGCCACGCAATTCAAAGGCGTGGTCGAAGGCCTCGGCGGCAAGATCACCAAGACCGAATCCTGGGGCGTGAAATCGCTCTCGTTCCGCATCAAGAAGAACCGGAAGGCTCATTTCACGCTTCTCAATATCGACGCGCCGGCTGCCGCGATTACCGAGATCGAGCGGCAGGAGCGCATCCATGAAGACGTGCTGCGCTTCATGACCATCCGGGTGGACGAACTCGAGGAAGGGCCGTCCGCGATGATGCGCAAGTCGGATCGTGACGATCGCGGCGAGCGCGGCGACCGCGGCTTCGGCTTCGGTGGCGGCGGTGGCCGCTTTGATCGCGGCGAGCGCCCGCGCCGAGATCGCGCGCCGCGCGAAGACGGCGGCGGCGACGATCTACCCGGCGACGCCGAGACGGAGGAATAGGCCATGGCGTTCGGTGGTGGATCCGGTGGCGCGGGCGGCGGTCGCCGTCCCTTCTTTCGTCGTCGCAAGACGTGCCCCTTCTCCGGCGCGAACGCGCCGAAGATCGATTTCAAGGATGTAAAGCTCTTGCAACGCTATGTTTCGGAGCGTGGCAAGATCGTGCCGAGCCGCATCACCGCGGTTTCGGCGAAAAAGCAGCGCGAACTCGCCCAGGCGATCAAGCGCGCGCGTTTTCTGGGCCTGTTGCCCTACGTGATCCGCTGACGCGGATTTGAAAAACGAGGCCGCCGGGGATCAGCCCCGGGGGCCGATGGTTGGGGCGGACATCGATCCGTCTCTAACCGCTGAAAGGCGGGACAGCTTGTGATGAAACAGATTGTACTGATCGGATTGGGTGCGGGGGCGGCTTCGGCCCTGCTCTTCGCGTCGATCTTGTCCGGATCGGTTCTCTCCATCGTCCTGTTCTATCTCGCACCGCTGCCGATCCTGATCGCGGGGATCGGCTGGAGCCACGTCTCCGCGCTGATTGCTGCGCTCTTTGCGGGCGCAGCGCTCGCCGCTTTCTTCGGCGGCTTCCTGTTCCTTGCCTTCTGCATCGGCATCGGATTGCCGGCCTGGTGGCTGAGCTATCTCGCCCTCCTCGCCCGTCCGCTGCCAACCGGGGAGACGGAATGGTATCCGGCCGGCCGGCTCGTGATCTGGTGCGCGATCTTCGGCGCGGCGGTCGTGGTCGCGACCATCCCGAATCTCGGCTGGACGCAGGAAGCCTTCCAGGCCGCGCTGCGCTCCGCCCTCGAACGTGTCCTGCGCGCCCAGACCCGGACGCCCGAGGGCACGCCGCTGGAAATTCCCGGCGCCGACACGAAACGCCTGCTCGACTTCCTGGTAGTCGTGACCCCGCTCGGCATCGCCGTGGTCTCGACCGTGATCAATTTCTTCAACGTCTGGCTCGCCGGGCGCGTCGTCAAAGTCTCGGGCCGGCTGCGCCGGCCCTGGCCGCATCTGCCGGCGATGCAATTCGCGCCGCAGACCCCGTTGATCCTCGCGGTCGCGGTCGCAGGCTCGTTCATGCCCGGGCTTGGCGGTATCGTCGCCTCGGTGTTCGCGGTGGCCCTGTTCACCGCCTATGCCGTGCTCGGTTTCGCGGTGCTGCATTCGATCACGACCGGAATCGGCGGGCGGCCGATCCTGCTCGCCATCGCCTATTGCGCCTCGACCGTCATTTATTGGGTCGCGTTCGGAGTCGCGCTGATCGGGCTCGCCGACACCGCTTTCGACATCCGCGGACGCGTGTCCGCGCGGCGGGGTCCGCCCGCCACCACAAACCAGTAACTTAAGACGAGAAGGATCGTATCAATGGCGATGGAAGTGATTTTGCTGGAACGCGTCGGAAAGCTCGGCCAGATGGGCGACACCGTCCGCGTCAAGGAAGGTTTCGCCCGCAACTTTCTCCTGCCGAATGGCAAGGCGTTGCGCGCGACCAAGGAAAACAAGGCGCGCTTCGAAGGCATGCGCAAGGAGCTTGAGGTGAAGAACCTTGAGCACAAGAGCGAAGCGCAGAAGGTGGCCGAGAAGCTCAACGGCAAGAATTTCTCCGTCGTCCGTCAGGCGTCGGAAGTCGGGCAGCTATTCGGCTCTGTGTCGCCGCGCGATCTCGCCGCGCTCCTGAGCCAAGGCGGCGTCTCGGTGAACCGTAACCAGATCGCGCTCAACACGCCGATCAAGATGATCGGTCTGCACAAGGTGCCGGTCGCGCTGCACCCGGAAATCGAGGTTTCGGTGAATGTTGCAGTCGCGCGCAGCCAGGACGAGGCCGAGCGCCTGCTGCGCGGCGAAGACATCACCATTCAGCGCACCGAGGCCGAGGAGGATGCGGCGGCGGCGAAGGCCGCGGCCGAAGCCTTCTTCGATCCCGAAGCGCTCGAGGCGCAGAAAGCTGCGGCCGAGCCTGAGGCCGAAGTCGAGACGCCCGCGAAAACTTAAAGCGGGATTTCCGGAACCGGCGCCGCCGCGGGCTTGGGCTCGGGCGGCTGAGGTGCGGGTTCGGCCGTTCGCGTAGACGGCTCCGGTGAGGCGGGCTTTTCGGGCTCGACCGCCGGTTTTGCTTCTTCGATTTTCGGTGGCCGCGCCGGCGTGGGCTTTGCTTCTTCCTGCTTCTTGCCGCGGCGGCCGGGACGCACCGGCTCGGCGACCGGAGCTGTCGCGGTTTCCGCGGGCTTCGATTCAGGTTTTGCCTCCGGTTTCTCAGGCTTCGCCGAGGGGGGCGGCGTAAGCCCGTCATTGGCGGGCTCGTTCGCCGGCGGACGGCGCGCAATTGCGGGTTGCGTCCGCTCAGCCGGGGACGCGCGCTCCGGGCGCTCGGGCTTTTCCGGCTTTTCGGGCCGTTCCGGCGAGACCGGCTTGGCGGCCGCCCCGCTCCCGCCGACGGAGGCGAGATAGCCGGCCATCGCAGCCGCCTGCGGCGCGCCGGTCGTGTAGTGCTGCCGCAGGAAACCCTGCAGCCCCGCCCCGCCACTCTTGGCGAGCCCTTGCGGCGACTTGTGACACACCGAGCAATCGGACTTGAAAATTTCGGACGGCGGCTTGCCCTGGTTCAGGTCGGCGCCGTGCGGTTCCTCGAAGGCCGGCTCCGGCTTGGCGTTGCGCGGCGCCGACAAAGCGGGCATCGCGCTCACACATAGCGCAATGGCGGTCACCACAACCGGCTGGATCGTCCTAAACACCCGAAACCCTCCCGCAGAGCCGGATTTTCGCCCGCCCTCGCCCGTCGCCAAGCACCCCAAAGCCGACAAATGTGGCCCCATTTCGGAGCACTGCGGCACGTTGCCGTCATAGCCCGATTTTGATGTAATGCGTTGTGTTTCTGGCGCCCTGTTGTTGTTTGTCAACCTTTCGTCGGCGCCAACGGCGGATCGGACGCCGGATGACGAAAGTATTGTGGGCAGGAGCGGCCATGGATTGGTTGCTTCGACGTGCATTGAAGCCGTTTATCCGGCGCGGCAATCTCACGATCACCACGCCGCGGGGAAACACATTTGAATTCGGCGACGGCCAAGGGCCGCCGGTCGCGATCCGCATTACGTCCGCGCGAACCGAACGACGGCTTTTGCTCGATCCGGAACTCGCCCTCGGCGAAGCGTATATGGACGGCACACTGAGGGTCGAGCGCGGCTCGATTGCCAATCTTCTCGCGCTTGTTCTCCATCAGCAACGCGACATGATGTTGCCCCGCTGGGCGACGCCCCAGTGGTTGATGCGCTATGCCGGGCGCCGGCTGAAGCAGGTCAACCGGCCGCGAAAGGCGCGGCGGAACGTCGCCCACCACTACGATCTCGACGGGCGGCTTTATTCGCTCTTCCTCGACGCGGACCTTCAATATAGCTGCGCCTATTTCGAGCGGCTCGACCAGACCCTCGACGACGCGCAACTCGCCAAGAAGCGTCACCTCGCCGCCAAGCTCCTGGTCAAGCCGGGGCACGAGGTGCTCGATATCGGCTGCGGCTGGGGCGGGCTCGGACTTTATCTTGCGGACTTTTGCGGCGCGGACGTGACCGGGGTCACGTTGTCGCAGGAGCAGCTGGCGCGGGCGACCGCGCGAGCGGCCGAACGGCACCTCGAAGCGCGGGCGAAATTCCGGCTGCAGGATTACCGCGAGCTCGACAGTTCGTTCGACCGGATCGTGTCGGTCGGCATGTTCGAGCATGTCGGCGTCAACTATTACGATCGCTTCTTCAAGAAATGCGCGAAGCTGCTCGCCAACGACGGCGTGATGGTGCTGCACTCGATCGGCCGGTCGGAAGGGCCGAATGTTACCAATCCTTGGATCGCAAAGTACATTTTCCCCGGCGGCTATATCCCTGCGCTGTCGGAGGTTCTCCCGTCGATCGAGCGTGCTGGCCTGCTCGTGACCGACATCGAGATCCTGCGGCTGCACTATGCCGAGACGCTGAAGGCATGGCGCGAGCGTTTCCTCGCCCATCGTCCTGAAATCGTTCGCCTCTATGACGAGCGTTTCCTCAGGATGTGGGAATTCTATCTCGCCTCGTCGGAAATGGCGTTCCGCGAACAGGCGATGATGGTGTTCCAGATCCAATTGGCCAAGCGCCAGGACGTCGTGCCGATGACGCGCGACTATGTCGCCCGCGAGGAGCAACGCCTGCGCGAGATCGAGCGCGTGAGCAATCCGCCGCTCCGCCTCGCCGGCGAATAGCAACGGCTTACCGCCCCCGTCCCGTCAAGCTTCGCCCTCAAAAAAATCCAATCTTGGGCGAATGTAGGGGACAACGGGGATAGGCAGTTGTCGCCCGCGACGATGACGCCGCCCGATGCTACCCATTTTGCAAGCGTTTTGTCCGTTGTTGCGTCCCGTCGACTCTGAAACAAACAAGAACACTGCTCCCAGCAACTCCGGACTCTGCCGATGGCGCCGCTCGATTCATCCGCGCGTAAATTGCCTGCCGATACGGCGACGCAATATCGCGTTGCGCCGCACAACCTTGAGGCCGAGCAAGCTCTGCTCGGCGCGATCCTCGTCAACAACGAGGCCTTCTATCGAGTTTCCGACTTTCTCGAGCCGCGGCATTTCTTCGAGAGCGTGCATCAGAAAATCTTCGAGATTGCCGCAAGCCTGATCAAGGCGGGCAAGATCGCAAGCCCGGTCACGCTCAAGACGTTTCTCCCCGCCGACACCGACATCGGCGGGCTGACGCTCGGCCAGTATCTCGCCCGCCTCGCAGCGGAAGCCACCACCGTCATCAACGCGCAGGATTACGGCCGCACCATCTACGACCTGTCGATCCGCCGCGCGCTGATCGTGATCGGCGAGGACATGGTCAACGCGGCGTTCGATGCCCCGGTCGATTTCGCCCCGCGCGTGCAGATCGAAACCGCCGAACGCAAGCTCTACGAAATCGCCGAGACCGGGAAATACGACGGCGGATTCCAGCGCTTCGCGCAGGCTCTCACCACGGCCGTCGACATGGCGGCGCGCGCCTATCAGCGCGACGGAAAGCTGTCCGGCCTCGCCACCGGCTTGCGCGACCTCGACACCAAAATGGGCGGATTGCAGCAATCCGACCTGATCATCATCGCCGGTCGCCCGGGCATGGGCAAAACCGCGCTTGCGACCAACGTCGCCTACAATGTCGCCAAGGCCTGGCAGGGCGAGGTGCGCGCGGACGGGCATACGTCGACGGTGAACGGCGGCATCGTCGGCTTCTTCTCGCTCGAAATGTCGGCCGAACAGCTCGCCACCCGTATCATCGCCGAGCAGACCGGGATTCCCTCGAGCACGATCCGGCGCGGCGGCATCACCGAGCCGGAATTCGAGCGCATCAAGGACATCTCGATCGAATTGCAGCATCTGCCCTTCTATGTCGACAAAACCGGCGGCCTCTCGATTGCGCAGCTTGCCGCCCGCGCGCGGCGGCTGAAACGCCAGCGCGGGCTCGATCTTCTGATCATCGACTACATTCAACTCCTGCAGGGCTCGACCCGGCGTTCGAGCGAAAACCGCGTGCAGGAAATCACCGAGATCACGACGAACCTGAAGGCGCTGGCGAAGGAACTGAACGTGCCGGTGATTGCCCTGTCGCAATTGTCGCGTCAGGTCGAAAACCGCGACGACAAGCGTCCGCAGCTTTCGGATCTGCGCGAATCCGGCTCGATCGAGCAGGACGCCGACGTCGTGCTGTTCGTGTTTCGCGAGGAATACTATCTGAGCAACAAGGAGCCCCGGCCCGGCACCGAGGAACACATCAAGTGGCAGACCGAACTTGAAGCGGTCCACGGCAAGGCCGAACTGATCATCGGCAAGCAGCGCCACGGCCCGACCGGGACGGTGCAGGTGCAGTTCGACGCCGCGGTCACGCGCTTCGGCGATCTCGCCTATGCCGGGCAATTGCCGCAGCCGATGGAATAAGGCGAGAAATGGGCGCCGCCCGTGTTGCGGGCCATTGGCCGGGCCGATAGAAGTTCCGGTCCTTTTTACCGAATGGCTTTCTTTAAATGTCCGTTGCCGAAGAGATGCCCGCTCCGGAATCGACCGATCTCGCCTTCGGGCCGCCCGAGGCCGAAGCCGGCGGCGTGCTCACTATCGACCTCGCCGCGATCGAGGCGAATTGGCGGAACCTTCGCTCGCTGGCGACGCCGGCCGAATGCGGCGCCGTCATCAAGGGAGACGCTTACGGCTGCGGTATCGAACCGGTCGCCGCGCTCCTCAGTCACGCCGGCTGCACGACGTTTTTCATCGCCGACCTGTCGGAAGCAAAGCGCGTGCGCCGCATCGCGCCGGATGCGACGATCTATGTTCTGAACGGGCTGATGCCCGGCACCGCCGCCGTATTCGCCGAGCACAATATTCGCCCGGTGATCGGCAATTCCGCCGAACTCGCCGAGTGGGACGGATTCGTTTCCGCGAACAATTGGCGCGGCGGCATGGCGCTGCATGTCGACACCGGAATGAACCGTCTCGGCGTCCGCGTCGAGGAAGCCGAAGGGATCGCCTCGCGCCTGCAATCGGAGCATCACGGCATTTCGCTGCTGATGAGTCATTTCGTGGCGTCGGAAGAGCCGGACAATCCGGTCAACAACAAGCAGATCCTTCTCTTCCGCGAAATCCGCCGGATGTTTCGCGGCGTGCCCTCCTCGCTTGCGAATTCGTCCGGGATTTTCCTCGGCTCGGCCGCCTTTTGTGACATCGTCCGGCCGGGCGTTGCACTGTATGGCGGAAATCCGACGCCCGGCCGCTCGAACCCGATGCAGCCGGTCATCGACCTCAAGGCGCGTGTCGCGCAATTGCGCTATGTGCCCGCAGGCGAAAGCGTCGGCTACGACGCGCAATGGGTTGCCGAGCGCGCGTCGCGCGTCGCGATCATATCGGTCGGCTACGCCGACGGTTATCCGCGCTCGGCAGGAACCGTGACCGGCGAAATGCGCGGAGAAGCGCTGGTCGCCGGACGCCTGTGCCCGTTCATCGGGCGCGTCTCGATGGATCTGATCGCAATCGACGTCACCTCCTTGCATGAAGGCGCGGTGCAGCGCGGCAGCCTCGTTACGCTGATCGGCGAAGGCCTCGATCTCGACGATGTCGCGGCGCGCGCCGGCACGATCTCATATGAAATCCTGACCCGGCTCGGGCATCGTTACGCCCGCATTTATCGAAACAGCGCGGGCGGCTAGCCTCCTCAAATCATCATGGCCAAGCGCAACCCGGAATTCGTCTGCCAGAATTGCGGGGCGGCCTATGGCCGGTGGCAGGGCAAGTGCGACGCCTGCGGCGAATGGAACACGCTCGCCGAAGAGAATTCCTCGCCGCTTCGGCCCGCCGGTCCCGGCCGCGCACCGAGCAAGGGGCGGTTGTTCGCGCTTGAAACGCTGGCGGGCGACACGCGCGAAGCACCACGCCTCGCAACCGGCATGGGTGAGTTCGATCGCGTCACCGGCGGCGGACTTGTCCGCGGATCGGCGTTGCTGATGGCCGGCGATCCCGGCATCGGCAAGTCGACCCTCCTCATTCAGGTCGCGGCTTCGCTCGCGCGGCTGAAGCAGCGCGCCGTCTATATCTCCGGCGAGGAGGCCGTGGCGCAGGTGCGCCTTCGCGCCGAGCGGCTCGGCCTTGCCGATGCCGACGTGCATTTAGCGTCCGAAACTTCGGTCGAAGATATCATCGCCACCCTGATGGACGGCGACATTCCGCGCCTTGTCGTCGTCGATTCCATCCAGACGATGTGGACAAGCACGGTCGAGTCCTCGCCCGGCACGGTGACGCAGGTGCGCGGCTCCGCGCAATCGCTCATCCGTTTCGCAAAACAGACCGGCGCCTCGATCATTCTCGTCGGCCACGTCACCAAGGATGGGCAGATCGCGGGTCCTCGCGTCGTCGAACACATGGTCGACGCGGTTCTCTCGTTCGAAGGTGAAGGCTCGCATCAGTTTCGGATTTTGCGTGCGGTCAAAAACCGCTTCGGCCCGACCAACGAGATCGGCGTGTTCGAAATGACCGGGCTCGGGCTGCAAGAGGTCGCGAACCCGTCCGAACTCTTTCTCTCCGAGCGCGATCTCGGCTCGCCTGGCACCGCGGTGTTTGCCGGCATCGAAGGCACGCGGCCCGTCCTCGTCGAAATCCAGGCGCTGGTCGCACCGACTTCGCTCGGCACGCCGCGCCGCGCCGTCGTCGGCTGGGACCAAAGCAGGCTTGCGATGGTGATTGCGGTACTCGAGGCGCATTGCGGCGTGCGCCTGGCCGGACACGACGTCTATCTCAATGTCGCGGGAGGGCTTCGCATTAACGAACCCGCCGCCGACCTCGCGGCTGCCGCGGCGCTCGTCTCCTCGCTCGCCAACGCGCCGCTTCCGCCGCATGCGGTCTTTTTCGGCGAGGCCTCGCTGTCGGGCGCGATCCGCCCAGTGGCGCAGAGCGCCGCGCGGCTGAAGGAGGCCGCAAAGCTCGGTTTCACCCAGGCCTTCGTGCCGGAGGCCGCGCGCGGGGAACAGACCTCCGGCCTGTCGCTGACCGGAATCGGGGCACTATCGACCCTCGTCGCCGACATTGCCGCACGCGGCACAAAAGGCGGCAAAACGGCCGCACAGGACGGGTGACGGCCCGCGGAGATGCCGCTATACAGCCCCCGTCGCCCGGCGCCCGCCGGGCAACGCCCGGGGATTCGATGAGTTTTAGTAATTTTCCGCTTGTCTCGCGGCTGGCCGCCTTTGGTCAACCGGGGTACCGGCGGCCCGGCCTCTTTCCCGCCCCTGCCGAAAGCCCATAGCCCGCGATGCCGATCACCGTTCTCGACCTTCTGCTCCTGATCGTCATGCTCATTTCCGCGCTGCTCGCGATGGTTCGCGGCTTCATGCGCGAAATCCTTTCGATCGCGGCCTGGGGGGCGGCGGCGCTCGCGACGCTTTACCTTTTCAACAAGCTCGTTCCCTACGCGCAGAGCTATTTCAACAACGACATCGTCGCGAAAGCGGTCGTTATCGTTGGGGTTTTCTTAGGGACGCTGCTCATCGTCTCGGTGATCACAGTCAGGGTTTCTGACATGATCCTGGATAGCCGAATCGGGGCGCTCGACCGTACGCTCGGCTTCCTGTTCGGGCTTGGGCGCGGATTAATCATCGTGGTCGTGGCTTTCCTCTTTTTCGACTGGCTGGTCCCGCAAAAATCGCAGCCCGCCTGGGTCAGCGGGGCCAAGTCGAAAGTCGTGTTGCAGGCGACCGGAGACTGGTTGAAGAGCCTGTTGCCGGATGACCCCGAAAGCACCATCTTGAGGCGGTTGAAGAAGCCGCGCGACGAGGGCGAGCCGCAGGATGCGGCGCCGGACCAGAAGTCGGAACTCGATAAACCGGGCGATACCGCGGGCTATCAGCGGGCCGACCGGGCCGGTATGCAGAAGCTGATCGAAAGCAAGGCAACCCGCTAGGCGGAGGCTCGATGGACGAGGCGATGGTTAATTCCAAAGACCCCCTCGATCTCGATGGGGACCGGTTGCGCGAAGAATGCGGGGTGTTCGGCATCTTCGGCCACCCCGACGCAGCCGCCATCACCGCACTCGGCCTTCACGCTCTCCAGCACCGCGGCCAGGAAGCCGCCGGCATCGTTTCCTTCGACGGCAAGCGTTTCCATTCCGAGCGCCGCATGGGCCTTGTCGGCGACGCCTTCTCCCGCCGCGAGGTGATCGACCGTCTGCCCGGTCTCGTCGCGGTCGGCCACGTCCGCTATTCGACCACCGGCGAGACGATCCTGCGCAACGTGCAGCCGCTCTTCGCCGAACTTGACCCGTTCGGCTTCGCCATCGCCCATAACGGCAATCTCACCAACGGCCTGACGCTGCGCCGCCAATTGGTGCACGAAGGCGCGATCATGCAATCGACCAGCGACACCGAAGTGATCCTTCATCTTGTGGCGCGATCGAACAAGCCGCGCTTCGTCGACCGCTTCATCGAGGGCCTGCGCGCGCTCGAAGGCGCCTATTCCTTCGTCGGCCTCACCAACAAGAAGCTCGTCGGCGCGCGCGACCCGCTCGGCATCCGCCCGCTCGTGCTCGGCACGCTCGATGGCTGCCCGATCCTGACATCGGAAACCTGCGCGCTCGACATCATCGGCGCGAAATACGTGCGCGACATCGAGAACGGCGAAGTCGTCATCTTCGACGAGAACGGCGCGCACAGCCACAAGCCGTTCCCGCCGATGGCGCCGCGGCCGTGCATCTTCGAATACATCTATTTCTCCCGTCCCGACTCCGTCGTCGGCGGCCGGGCGGTTTACGACGTGCGCAAGACCATGGGCGCGCAGCTGGCAAAGGAATCCGGCGTTCCTGCCGACGTCGTCGTGCCGGTTCCCGATTCCGGCGTTCCCGCCGCGATCGGTTATGCGCAAGAGTCCGGCATCCCGTTCGAACTTGGCATCATCCGCAATCACTATGTCGGCCGCACCTTCATCGAGCCGACGCAGCAGATCCGCTCGCTCGGGGTGCGCTTGAAGCACAACGCGAACCGCGCCGTGGTGCAGGGCAAGCGCATCGTGCTGATTGATGACTCGATCGTGCGCGGCACCACCTCGACCAAGATCGTGCAGATGATGCGCGACGCCGGCGCGAAGGAGGTGCATTTCCGCATCGCCTCGCCCCCGATCACCCATCCGGACTATTACGGGATCGACACGCCGGAGCAGGACAAGCTCCTCGCCGCGACCCACACGCTGGAAGAAATGCGCACGATGATCGGCGCGGATTCGCTCGCCTTCCTCTCGGTCGAGGGCATCTACAAGGCGATGGGCTACGAAGCGCGCGATCCGGCGCGGCCCCAATTCACCGACCATTGCTTCACCGGCGAATATCCGACCCCGCTCACCGACCAGACCGGCGAGCAGCGCACCCAGCCGCGTCAATTGTCGCTGCTGGCCGAAGCGGGCTGAGGCTGCTGTCCATCGCCGGGCTTGACCGCATTATCCCCTCATGCTGAGGAGCCGCGCTATTGCGCGTCGTCTCGAAGCATGAGGCCTCGTCCTTCGAGACGCGGCGCTTCGCGCCGCTCCTCAGGATGAGAATCATCGAATGTCGAACCCTCTTATCGACCGCATCGCTCTCGTCACCGGCGCATCGCGCGGCATCGGGCGGGCGACCGCGCTTGCGCTTGCAAAAGCCGGCGCGCATGTGGTTGCGGTTGCGCGCACCGTGGGCGGGCTCGAGGAACTCGACGACGAAGTCAAGCGTGCCGGCGGCTCGGCGACGCTCGTCCCGCTCGACCTGAAGGATTCCGACGGCATCGCGCGCCTTGGCGCCGCACTGAACGAGCGTTACAGGCGGCTCGACATACTCGTGGCCAATGCCGCAATCCTCGGCTCACTGTCGCCGCTCTCGCATGTCGATCCGAAAGTCTGGAATGACGTGATGGCGGTCAACGTGAGCGCCACCTGGCAACTTCTGCGCTGCATGGAGCCGCTGCTGACGCAATCGGCGGCCGGACGCGCGGTGCTCGTGACCTCCGCCGCCGCGTGGAAAGGCACCGCCTATTGGGGCCCGTACGCGATTTCCAAAGCCGCGATCGACATGATGGGCCGCACCTGGGCCGCGGAAACCGCCACGACGAATTTGCGCGTCAATCTGTTCAATCCCGGACCCATTCGCACGCGCATGCGCGAATCCGCATTTCCCGGCGAGGATCCGGCGACCCTTAAGACACCGGATCAAGCAGCTGAGAAAATCCTTGAACTTTGCCTGCCGGACTTCTCGGAAAGCGGAAAACTTTACGATTTTCCGACGGGCAAGCTGATGTCGTTCCGGGG
>Ga0070741_10014067_pt1 | contig 13942 bp, 12 predicted proteins | sample Coa_R1_4_FD_66440 | JGI IMG/M metagenome (GOLD analysis project Ga0070741, IMG submission 66440) | Surface soil microbial communities from Centralia Pennsylvania, which are recovering from an underground coalmine fire - Coalmine... | ecosystem: Environmental > Terrestrial > Soil > Unclassified ... | reverse complement strand
GGCCGCAAGCTGCGCGACCTGATGAGCTGGGTCGACCGCCCGATAACGGAAACGGCCTAGCCGTTTCCGGCGATTTCGGTGCGTTAACGTGTGCTCAGCGCCGGTTAACGCACCGAAATCGCAAATTCGCGACGCAGCGCCGTGCGTGCGGCGTAGTAGCCCGCCATTCCGTGCACGCCCGCCCCGGGTGGCGTCGCCGACGAGCACAGGTACACCCCGGGAAGCGGTGTGGCCCACGGGTTGAGCTGAGCCACCGGGCCCGCGAGGGCGCGCCAGGCGTTGTTCCCGCCGACCGCGATATCGCCGCCCACATAGTTCGCGTTGTGCTCGACCATTCGCGCTGCGGGAATGCTGCGCGTGGCGACGACGAGGTCGCGGAAGCCCGGCGCGAAGCTTTCGACCACGTTGGTGACGGCCTCAGCCTGGTCGATCGTGGAGCCTGCCGGCACATGCGCATACGTCCAGAACGGCCGGCGGCCGGCGTCGTCGATACGACTCGGATCGACGACGTGCGGCAGGGCGGCCAGCACCATCGGCGGATCGGCATGCCGGCCCGCGGCGACTGCCGCCTCTGCGCGCGCCATGTCTTCGCGTTCACCGCCGAGGTGGAACGTCACTGCGTCGGCCAGTCGCGGATCCGACCACGGCACGTCGCCGGACAGCACGTAATCAACCTTCGCCACGCCGGAGCCAAACTTGTAGCGCCGCAACCGTTTTGCATATGACGACGGCAGCGCGTCGCCATAGATGCGCAGCAACGCCGTCGGCGCGGTGTCGTACAGGACCACGCCCTCAGGCGGCGCGGTGACCTCGGTGTCGGTATGCAGCGTGCCGCCGTGCGCACGCAGGTCAGCGATCAGCGCCTCGATGATCGCCTGGCTTCCGCCGACCGGTATCGGCCAGCCTCCGGTGTGAGCCAACGTCGCCAGCATCATGCCCGCGGCCGCCGACGTGATCGACGGCAGCGGCGAAATCGTATGCGCGGCAACGCCGGTGAACAAGGCTTCCGCATCGCGGCCGGTGAACGTCGCGTTCCACACCGGTGTGCCCTGCCAGGCCATCCGTAGCCCGAGCCGTGCGGTGGTGACGAGATCCGCTGGAAGCGAACGCTTGTCGCCGAGCAGAAATTGAACCACCTCATCGGCGCGCTTCACCATCGGCTCGAGCAGCCTGCGCCACGACTTGCCGTCGTCGAGTCCCTCCGAGGTGCGGTCGAGGTCGCGGTATGCGATCGCGGCGGGCCGGTCGACGAACGGGTTCGCGTACGAGATCTCCGGCACCGCGAGCTTCACCCGGTCGGCGAGGCCGAACGCCGCGAAGAACGGAGAGCCCACCGCCAGCGGATGCACGGCCGAGCAGATGTCGTGACGTACCCCGGGAAACTCAACGTCGGGCATCGTGCGCGCTCCGCCGCCCAGCGTCGGCTGCGCCTCGAGCACCTGCACCGACAATCCGGCGCGGGCGCATACGACCGCCGCCGTGAGGCCGTTGGGCCCACTGCCGACCACCGTGACATCCACGCCTCAATCCAACCCCACTAGGCTGGCGCGGGTGAGCCTGCCCGTTGTGCTGATCGCCGACAAACTCGCCGAATCCACCGTCGCCGCCCTTGGTGACCAGGTAGAGGTCCGCTGGGTCGACGGCCCGGATCGAGAGAAACTGCTCGCCGCGGTGCCCGACGCCGACGCGCTACTGGTCCGCTCGGCCACGACCGTCGACGCCGAGGTGCTCAATGCCGGCACCAAACTCAAGATCGTCGCCCGCGCCGGCGTCGGACTGGACAACGTCGACGTCGACGCCGCCACCGCCCGCGGCATCCTCGTCGTCAACGCGCCGACGTCCAACATCCACAGCGCCGCAGAGCATGCGGTCGCGCTGCTGTTGTCGGCCGCCCGCCAGATCCCGGCCGCCGACGCGTCGCTGCGCGAGCACACCTGGAAGCGTTCGTCGTTCTCGGGGACCGAAATCTTCGGCAAGACGGTCGGTGTGGTGGGGCTGGGCCGGATCGGCCAGCTCGTCGCGCAGCGACTCGCGTCGTTCGGCGCGCACATCGTGGCCTACGACCCGTATGTGTCGCAGGCTCGCGCCGCCCAGCTCGGCATCGAGTTGTTGAGTCTCGACGAGCTGCTGAGCCGCTCGGACTTCATCTCGGTGCACCTGCCCAAGACACCGGAGACGGCGGGGCTGATAGGCAAGGAGGCGTTGGCCAAGACCAAGCCCGGCGTGATCATCGTCAACGCTGCCCGCGGCGGGCTGGTCGACGAGGCCGCACTGGCGGAAGCGATCACCAGCGGCCACGTGCGCGGCGCGGGCATCGACGTGTTCGCGACCGAACCCTGCACGGACAGCCCGCTTTTCGAGCTGCCGCAGGTCGTGGTGACACCGCATCTCGGCGCGTCGACGGGAGAGGCGCAAGACCGCGCGGGCATCGATGTGGCGGCCAGCGTGAAGCTGGCACTGGCCGGAGAGTTCGTGCCCGATGCAGTGAACGTCGGCGGCGGCGTCGTCGGAGAAGAAGTCGCGCCGTGGCTTGACCTGGTGCGCAAGCTCGGCGTGCTCGTCGGCGCATTGTGCCCGGAGCTGCCGGCGTCGTTGTCGGTACAGGTGCGCGGTGAGCTCGCGTCCGAAGAGGTTGGCGTGCTTCGGCTTTCGGCGTTGCGTGGATTGTTCTCCGCAGTCATCGAGGATCCGGTGACGTTCGTCAACGCGCCGGCGCTGGCAGCCGAGCGTGGAGTGGAGGCCAGCATCAGCACCGCGCCCGAAAGCCCCAACCACCGCAGCGTCGTCGATGTGCGCGCGGTCACCTCCGACGGGTCGGTCGTCAACGTCGCCGGCACGCTGTCGGGACCGCAGTTGGTGCAGAAGATCGTCGCGATCAACGGCCGAAACTTCGATCTGCGGGCCGAAGGCGTGAACCTGATCATCAACTACGCCGATCGGCCCGGCGCGCTGGGCCGGATCGGCACCCTGCTCGGCGAGGCCGGCGTCAACATTCATGCCGCACAGCTGTCCGAGGACGCCGAAGGCCCCGCGGCAACGATCCTGCTGCGTCTCGACCAGCGTCCGCCCGACGACGTGCTTGCCGCCATCGGTCCGGCCGTCGGAGCGAATATGCTTGAAGTGGTTGATCTTTCGTGAAGCTGGCGGTCATTGCCGGTGACGGGATCGGGCCGGAGGTCATCGCCGAGGCGATCAAGGTGCTCGACGCCGTCGTGCCCGGGATCACGAAGACCGACTACGACCTCGGTGCCCGCAGGTACCACGCGACGGGTGAAGTGCTGCCCGAGTCGGTGCTGGAGGAACTACGCGCACACGACGCAATTCTGTTGGGCGCCATCGGCGATCCGTCGGTGCCCAGCGGTCTGCTGGAGCGCGGGCTGCTACTGAAAATCCGTTTCGCTCTTGACCATCACATCAATCTGCGGCCGTCCCGGCTGTATCCCGGTGTCGAGAGCCCGTTGGCGAATGCGCCGAACATCGATTTCGTCGTGGTGCGTGAGGGAACCGAAGGGCCCTACACCGGCACCGGCGGGGCGATTCGCGTCCGCACGCCGCACGAGATCGCCACCGAGGTGAGCGTCAATACTGCGTACGGCGTGCGCCGAGTGGTGCAGGATGCGTTCCAGCGGGCATCGTTGCGCCGCAAGAATCTGACGCTCGTGCACAAGAACAACGTGCTGACGTTCGCAGGCAATCTGTGGTGGCGCACCGTGCAGGAAATCGGGGAGGAGTACCCGGACGTCGAGGTGGGCTACCAGCACGTCGACGCCGCGACGATCCACATGGTCACCGATCCCGGCCGGTTCGATGTCATCGTCACCGACAACCTGTTCGGCGACATCATCACCGATCTGGCCGCCGCGGTGTGCGGGGGTATCGGCCTGGCCGCAAGCGGCAATATCGATGCGACACGGGTGAATCCGTCGATGTTCGAGCCCGTGCATGGCAGTGCGCCCGACATCGCGGGCAAGGGCCTGGCCGACCCGACGGCCGCGGTCATGTCGGTGGGGCTGCTGCTCGACCATCTCGGAGAGCCCGAAGCCGCGGCCCGGGTGGACAAAGCCGTTGAAGAACACCTCGCGAGTCGCGGCGATGCGACGTTCACCACCACTCAGGTCGGCGAGCGGATTCTGGCGCGGCTGTAGGGGTTTCGCGGCTCAGCTAGAGCAGCCGCACCCCGCGCGGGTAGCCGCGCCGGGCAGTGCGATCGAGAATGCCGAGCGTCGCACGCAGTGCGGCCTCGGAGATCACCGGGAAGATCGCGGCCTCCCGCCATTGCGCGTGGATGCCCGACCAGTCGTAGAACGCAGTGACGACCGTGCTGTCATCTGCGGCCGGCTCGAGGTGATAGCCGTACACATGCCCGATTTGCGGCCGAATCCGGCCCAGCACCGTCCACGCGATGAGCCGATCCTGCTCGAACTCAACAATGCGCACAGTGACGTCGTAGCGGCCCAGTTCGGGGAAGTCGTTGAGCGACTCGCGATCCATGTGGACGACGAACTCGTCGCCGACCGCGGTGACGGCATCGCCGTCGGCGTCCTGCAGCATGCCCGTCGAGTCGATCGCGACGTGTCCTTGTGGGTCACAGAGGACGGCGAAGATGTCGGCGCCCGGCGCCGCGATGGTGCGCTGGACCTCGATCCGATCGCTCACGCGTTAGATCCTGTCACGGACTGTGGCCGACGCGAACGGGTACCAGAGGTAAGGCGATGACGGGAAAGATCGCGCACACCGCGAACGCCGCGGGGTAGCCGGCGACGGCGATCAGCCCGCCGAACAATGGCGGCGCGATTCCCGCCGTCAGCAGCTGGCTGGTGTTCTGGGTGCCGAGCGCGCGTCCGCTCCAAAACGGCCCGGCGATCTCGGCGATCGCGGTAAACGCAAGTCCGTTGTCGGACACCGTGATTACCGAAGCGACGATCATCACCGCGATCGAGACGGGTGACTTTAGCTCGTCGGTCAGCGCGAGCACCGCCATCGCGACCGCTGCGCCGACGGCGATCGTGCGAATCGGGCGCAGCCGCGATCCGACGCGGTCCGACCAGCGCCCGGCAGCGATCCGACCCGCGGCGCCGAGTACCTGCGCTGCGGTGACCATCGCTCCGGCGGCGCCCGCCGACCATCCACGGTCGACCATCAGCCAGACCAGCGTGAAAGTCCACACCACCACCTGCGGCACCACGAGCAGCACCGAGACGGCGTGGATGCGCCACAGCACCGACGATCCGCGGTACGGGTTGGCCAGATCCTCCTGCCGGGCCTCTTCACGCGGTGTGCGCGGTGGGTCGAGGACGCCGACGACGCTCACCACCGCCGACACCGCGCAGACGACCGCAGGAAACAGCAAAGCCGTTGCGATGCCATGACTTTGGGCCACACGCGGAATCACCAACGCGCCCAAGCCAACTCCGAGCGGCTGGGCGGTCTGCCGGATTCCCATCGCCAAGCCGCGGCGTTCGGGCGGAAACCAACCGACCACCAGGCGCCCACTGGCCGAGTTACTGCTCGCCGCCGCCATTCCGCCAAGAAGCAGGCAGGCACTCAACAGAGAGATCGAGTGAGACGCTGCGGCCGCGGCTGCGAACGACGCGGCCGCGGTCAGCGCGGAGCCGAGCGCGAGGACGAACCGCTCGCCGACCCGGTCCACGACGTAGCCCCACGCGATGAGCGTGAACACCATGCCGATACTCGGCATCGCCGATACCAGGCCGGCGCTGGCGAGGTCGAGCCCCTGTTGACGGTGCAGGGTCGGAATCAGAAAGGCGGCGCCGTTGATGAACACGTTGGCGAACATGGTCGAGGACAACGCGATTGCGAGCATCGTCCACCGCCGGGCGGTGCTGATGGTGTGGGTGCTCACGGCGACATCGTCGCATGCGAATCTCATACTCCTGTACTCAATTCTCACTATATGGACCGGTAGGCTTTGAACAATGCGCCTCGGTCGAATCGCCAGCCCCGATGGTGTGGCGTTCGTCGCGATCGAAGGCGATAGGACCGCGGTCGCCCGGGAGATTGCCGAGCACCCGTTCGGCACGCCCACCTTTACCGGACGGCAGTGGCCGTTGGCCGACGTCAGGCTGCTGGCGCCGATCCTTGCCACCAAGGTGGTGTGCGTCGGGAAGAACTACGCCGCGCACGTCGCCGAAATGGCTGCGGACGCGAGGACCAAAACAGTCCCCGACGACCCGGTCATCTTCATGAAACCCAACACCGCGATCGTCGGGCCTAACGCCCAGATCGTCCTGCCGGCCGACGCGAACCCGGTGCACTACGAGGGCGAACTCGCTGCGGTCATCGGTCGTCCATGCAAAGACGTTTCGGCCGCCCGCGCCGCCGAGAACATCCTCGGCTACACGATCGCCAACGACGTGACCGCACGCGACCAGCAGCGCAAGGACGGGCAGTGGACCCGGGCCAAGGGCTACGACACGTTCTGCCCGGTGGGCCCGTGGATCGCCACCGACCTCGATCCCGCCGACCTCGAGATCCGCACCAAGGTGAACGGCGAACTGCGCCAACACAGCCGAACATCGATGATGGTTCACGACATCGGCGCGATCGTCGAATGGATCTCCTCGGTGATGACACTGCTGCCAGGCGACTTGATTCTCACCGGCACACCTGAGGGAGTCGGGCCGATCGAGGACGGCGACGTCGTCAGCGTCACGATCGAAGGCATCGGAACGCTGACGAATCCCGTTGTGCGCAAGGCGAAATCATGAGCGTGCGGGTTCGGTTCTGCCCCTCACCGACCGGTGTTCCGCACGTTGGGCTGATCCGCACAGCGCTGTTCAACTGGGCGTATGCGCGGCACTGCGGCGGGGTATTCGTCTTCCGCATCGAAGACACTGACGCGCAACGTGATTCGGAGGAGAGCTACCTCGCGTTGCTCGATGCGCTGCGGTGGTTCGGGCTGGACTGGGACGAGGGTCCTGAGGTCGACGGGCCGTACGCCCCTTATCGACAGTCGCAACGCATGGACATCTACCGCGACGTGCTGGACCGGCTGCTGGCGGCAGGCGAGGCCTACGAGGCGTACTCGACGGCGGCGGAGGTCGAGGCGCGGCACGTGGCCGCGGGCCGCAATCCGAAACTGGGCTACGACAACTACGATCGCGACCTCACCGAGGACCAGCGCGCCGCATACCGCGCGGAGGGCCGTCGGCCGGTGGTCAGACTTCGGATGCCGGACGCGGAACTCGGCTGGCGAGATCTGGTGCGCGGTGAGATGTCATACGCGGCAGGCAGCGTGCCGGACTTCGCGCTGACCCGCGGCACCGGAGAACCGTTATACACCTTGGTCAATCCGGTCGACGACGCGCTGATGAACATCACCCACGTGTTGCGGGGAGAGGATCTGATGCCGTCGACGCCGCGCCAGATTGCGCTGTATCAGGCGCTGATGCGGATCGGGGCGGCTGAGCGGATTCCCCAGTTCGGCCATCTGCCAACCGTTCTCGGTGAAGGCACGAAGAAGTTGTCGAAACGGGATCCGCAGTCCAACCTATTCGCGCACCGCGACCGGGGATTCATCCCGGAGGGCCTGCTGAATTACCTTGCCCTGCTGGGCTGGTCGATCGCGCCGGACCGTGACGTGTTCAGCCTTGCCGAGATGGTCCAGGCGTTCGACGTCGCCGATGTCAACGCGAACCCCGCGCGATTCGACCAGAAGAAAGCTGATGCAATCAACGCCGAACACATCCGGCTCCTCGATCCCGACGACTTCACCGACCGGCTGCATGAATACTTTGCGGCCCACGATCACGACTTGGGCTTGGGCGATGCGGAATTCGCGGAGGCCGCACAACTGGTGCAGACCCGCATCGTGGTGCTCGGGGACGCATGGGATTTGTTGAAGTTCTTCGATGACGCCGCGTACGCCGTCGACGACAAGGCGGCGGCCAAGGAATTGCGCGCTGAGGCGGGCCCGGTGCTGGATGCCGCGCTCGGCGCGCTGGACGCGGTGACGGACTGGTCCGTCGGCAACATCGAGGCCGCGCTGAAGGCCGCGCTGATCGATGAGATGGGACTGAAACCACGCAAGGCGTTCGGCCCGATTCGCGTCGCGGCGACGGGCTCGACGATCAGCCCGCCATTGTTCGAGTCGCTGACACTGCTCGGCCGCGACCGCAGCCTGACCCGGCTGCGCGATGCGCGGGCGATGGTCGCCGACGCGCAGCCCTGAGAAACCCGGTGCGGATCTTTGGTAGTCTGCACGTCGGCCGGTTAGCTCCAAGGGCAGCGCAGTTATGCCTCTGACCAGCGGATATAGCGGCCAGTGGGGTATGGTGTAATTGGCAACACAGCTGATTCTGGTTCAGCCATTCTAGGTTCGAGTCCTGGTACCCCAGCGATAGTCGCTGATTAGGGCGCCCCTGATCGGTCGGCTATGCTGGCAGCTCTGGCCCCGTCGTCTAGCGGCCTAGGACGCCGCCCTCTCACGGCGGTAGCGTGGGTTCGAATCCCATCGGGGCTACCAAATCGCCGGCCGTTCTTTCGGTCGGCGTCGTCGTCTTCGAATTATCGGTAACCGGTGTCGCAGTGTGTGTTTCGACGTCGCGATCGTGCACCGGGTGCCCGCGCAACCACACCGCAGTGCAGACGAGCACCGCTACAAGGACGAAGACGTAGATGCTGGGCATGAGGTCGTCGAGCACACCGCCGGGGTGAACCATCACCAGCCCCAAGTCCGGTGTCGCGCCGTGAAGCGTGGTCATCCAGCCCGCAAACGCCGCGCAGAACGCCCACATCGTCCACGCCGAGAGCCTGCTGCCGAGCACATATCCGCGATAAGCGAGGTGAACGACCAACGGGGCGAACCATACCCAGTGATGGCTCCAGCTGAACGGCGACACCGCACACGAGGCCATTCCCACCAGAGAAATCCCCAGCAGCGCATAACCGCGCCGATATGCGCGCACCGCGAGTGTCAGGCTCGCGACGAACACGACGACGGCGAGCGCCGTCGCGATCCAGGTCGGGTAGTCCAGGCGCAGAATCATGCCGCGCAGGCTGGTGCTGGCCGGGGGAAACCTGGTGATTCTCTTCACGTCGTCGAAGGCGCGGTCGAACCAGTAGAACCGAGACGCCGACGGCAACAGTGCGAGGCCAATCAGGACCGTCGCCACACCTGTCGCTGTCGCGACGAACGCGGCTCGGATCCGGCCAATCAATACGAGATAGATGATGAAAATCGCGGGCGTCAACTTGATGCCGGCGACGACTCCGATACCGATGCCAGCCCATCGTCGCGTCGCGGGGGAGAGGATGTCGGCGACCACCACGGCAAGGATGATCACGTTGATCTGTCCGAGCTGAATCGTCAGCCGGATCGGCTCCAGCCAACTGAGCAGGCCGACCAGCAGCGCGGTGAGACCCCATAAGCCGTGCGAGGTTTTCACGCCCAGCGACGTCAGCATCCGCCAGACGGCGTAGACGCCGACGACCGCCGTCACAGCGATGGAAGAGATCTGGGCGACGTAGTCGGTGACGAATGCCAGCGGCGTGAACACCAGTGCGGCGAATGGCGTGTAGGTGAACAACAGGTCGTCGGTCGCGCCGTTGCGCCCGATCGAATACAGATCCAGGCCGTGCAGCACACGTAAACCACCAAATCGATATACGCGGACGTCGATCTGCAGGAAGTAGCCCGGCCAGTGCCGATAGACGGCAATGTAGAGCAGAACCGCCGCGATCAGTACGACAGGTCCACCCCAGCGAATCCATTTCGCCACGCTTCGCCCCACGGCGGCGACTCCTCCACTTCGTCCGCAGGGTCCCAGGGTAGCGACCGGTGGAGTGCTCATCGACTCTGCGTACAGGTCGCGATCTCGGCTGAAAATGCGATCTGCACGCAGAGTGGACGCCCGACGACTACGAGGACGGAGCCGTCGACCCCGCCAGCGGCATCGCCGGCATGCCGAGTTTGCGGTGATCCCATGACCGAGTTCGCTTGACCACCAAGCGAACTGCGACACGGTTATTCATCATCATGTCTACTGCCGGCTTGGCGTCGTCGGTGTATGGGCCTGTGTAGCGCTCCCACACGCTGACGCCGACGCGGAAGATCGCGTCGGCGTCGTCGACGATTTCGGCTGTGCCTTCGAACGACACACCGCGCAGCGTGTCGTAAGTGTCGCCGTCCTCGAGCAGAAATGTGATGCGGGGGTCGCGGCGCAGGTTCACCGCCTTCTGCGACTTCGCTTTCGTCTCGAACCAGATTTCACCGTCGACCACGGCGTACCACATTGCGGTGAGATGCGGTTGGCCGTCACGGCCGATCGTCGCGAGCGTGCCACCGCGGCTGGATGTGACGAACTCAGCGATCTCGTCATCCGACATGACGATCTGTGAACGTTGATTGGTGCCCATGACGGTCAGTGTCGCAGGCGGTCACAGCCTGCGCGTCAGCGCCTCCGACGCCGCAAGCAGATCCGCGGCCCAGCGCGCGCCCGGGCGACGTCCCATCCGGTCGATCGGGCCCGACACCGACACGGCCGCGATCACATTGCCCTTTCCGTCGCGCACAGGCGCTGACACACTCGCGACTCCGGGCTCACGTTCCGCGGCGCTCTGCGCCCACCCGCGGCGGCGCACTTCGGCGAGCGTGCGCTCAGTGAACTTCGCGTTCGGCAGCACCGCTTGTTGAGTGGCCGCATCGCTGTACGCCAGCAGGACCTTGGCTCCCGAACCCGCCGTCATCGGCAGCCGCGTGCCCACCGGCACCGTATCCCGCAGTCCCGCAGGCGGTTCCATCGCGACGACGCACACCCGCGACGTCCCTTCGCGCCGATACAGCTGCACGCTCTCCCCGGTGATTTCGCGCAGCCGCGGCAGCACGGCCGATCCCGCCGCCAGCAGGGGATCGTGTGCCTGCCCGGCCAATTCATTCAGCGCGGGCCCGAGACGCCAACGGCCTTGAGCATCGCGTGCCAACAACCGGTGCGTCTCCAGTCCGGCGGCAAGACGGTGTGCGGTGGCGCGCGGGAGGCCGGTGCGTTCGCACAACTCGGCCAGCCCGCAAGGTGACTCGGCGACGGTGTGCAACAACCCCACCGCTTTGTCGAGGACGCCGATACCGCTATCCTGTCTCATATCGAGATACTATCGTCCCAGAATGTGAGACCGCTAGCCAATGAGCCACTCTGATCGCCCCCGCACGATGGCGGAGAAGATCTGGGATTCCCACGTCGTCGTCCACGGCGCAGGCACCGGTGCGTCGCGTGAGCCCGATCTGATCTACATCGACCTGCATTTCATCCATGAGGTCACCAGTCCGCAGGCGTTCGACGGGTTGCGACTCGCCGGCCGCACGGTCCGTCGGCCCGATCTGACGATCGCAACAGAGGACCACAACGTGCCGACGGTCGACATCGACAAGCCGATCGCCGACCCGATTTCGCGGACCCAAGTCGAAACGTTGCGGCGCAACTGCGCGGAGTTCGGCATCCGGTTGCATCCGATGGGAGACGCCGAGCAAGGCATCGTGCATGTCATCGGTCCGCAGTTGGGCTTGACACAGCCCGGGATGACGATCGTTTGCGGCGACAGCCACACATCGACGCACGGTGCGTTCGGCGCGCTGGCGATGGGCATCGGCACATCGGAAGTCGAACACGTGCTGGCGACGCAGACGCTGCCGCTGCGTCCGTTCAAGACGATGGCGATCAACGTCGACGGCGACTTGCCGCCCGGTGTCAGCGCGAAGGACATCATCCTCGCGGTGATCGCGAAGATCGGCACCGGCGGTGGGCAGGGTCACGTAATCGAATACCGCGGCAGCACCATCGAATCGCTGTCGATGGAAGGCCGGATGACGATCTGCAACATGAGCATTGAGGCGGGCGCGCGCGCCGGCATGGTCGCGCCCGACGAAACGACGTACGAATATCTGCGCGGCCGTCCGCACACGCCCTCGGGCGCACAGTGGGACATCGCGGTCGCGGAATGGGATCGTCTGCGTACTGATCGCGGCGCCGAGTTCGACACTGAGGTCTACATCGACGCAGCGACGCTGAGCCCGTTCGTCACGTGGGGCACCAACCCAGGCCAGGGTGTGCCGCTTGCGGAGGCGGTGCCCGACCCGGAGCTGATTCCCGACGACGACCGGCGTCAAGATGCCGAAAAGGCGTTGACCTACATGGATCTGAAGCCCGGCACCCCTATGCGCGACATCGCCGTCGACACCGTGTTCGTCGGGTCGTGCACGAACGGGCGTATTGAGGATCTGCGCGTCGTCGCCGACGTGCTGCGCGGTCGCAAGGTGGCCGACGGTGTGCGCATGCTGGTCGTGCCGGGCTCAATGCGGGTGCGCGCGCAAGCCGAATCCGAAGGATTGGGCGAGATATTCACCGCCGCCGGCGCGGAATGGCGGCAGGCCGGCTGTTCGATGTGCCTTGGCATGAATCCCGATCAACTGTCGCCGGGACAGCGGTGCGCGTCGACATCCAATCGCAATTTCGAGGGCCGGCAGGGCAAAGGCGGCCGCACGCATCTCGTGTCACCGGCAGTCGCCGCGGCAACCGCGATTCGCGGCAGATTGTCGGCGCCGGCCGACTTGACCTGACAATCGCGGGCGAAAAGCAATTAGGAGATTTAGGCAATGGAAGCGTTTCGGACGCATACGGGCATCGGAGTTCCGCTGCGGCGGTCCAACGTTGACACCGATCAGATCATCCCGGCGGTGTACCTGAAGCGCGTCACCCGAACAGGATTCGACGACGGCCTCTTCGCCGCCTGGCGCACCGAACCTAATTTCATTCTCAACCTTTCGCCGTTCGACAAGGGTTCGGTGTTGGTTGCCGGAACCGATTTCGGCACCGGATCGTCGCGCGAACATGCGGTGTGGGCGCTGATGGACTACGGCTTCCGGGTTGTCATCTCGTCGCGATTCGCCGACATCTTCCGCGGCAACGCGGGCAAGGCGGGACTTCTCGCGGCCGAAGTTGCACAGTCAGATGTGGAACTGCTGTGGAAGCTGATCGAGCAGAATCCCGGGCTGGAAATCACTGTCAATCTTCAAGATCGGACGGTGACCGCGGGAACAACGGTGGTGCCGTTCGCGATTGACGACTACACCGCGTGGCGACTACTCGAAGGGCTCGACGATATAGGCCTTACGCTGCGAAAACTCGATCAGATCGAGACTTTCGAGGCGGGCCGGCCGGATTGGAAACCGACCACCATATCGGCTGTCTAACCGATCAAGATCACCGAAATCGGTGGGTGCGAACGCCGTTTCGGCGCCCGCTAGCCACCTCCCAAGCGCGCCAATCGGATTGCCGATATCGATGCTCTTCGCGCAAGCGGCTCATCGAAAATGTTCGCTGAGTTTCGTTGAAATTGCGCGTGGCTCTTGGAAATCAGCATGTTGAGGGTTTACCGTGTCCTCTAGTCGGTCCAAAGCGGGCCACTAACTTCGGAGGGTATGCATGAACAAAGCGGAGCTCATCGACGAACTCACAAAGAAGTTGGGTTCGGATCGTCGGCACGCTACGGATGCAGTCGAACACGTCGTCGACACCATCGTGCGAGCGGTGAACCGTGGTGACAGCGTCACCATTACCGGCTTCGGCGTTTTCGAGCAGCGTCGTCGCGCTGCGCGTGTGGCACGCAATCCGCGCACCGGCGAAACGGTGAAAGTAAAACCAACATCCGTTCCTGCGTTCCGACCCGGTGCGCAGTTCAAAGCAATTGTCTCTGGCGCACAGCGTCTTCCGTCGGAAGGACCAGCAGTGAAGCGTGGATCAGGTTCGGGCACTACTCGCAGGGCAGGCGCCAAGAAGGCTGCCAAGAAGGCGACGAAGCGCGCAACAGCAAAGAAGACCGCGAAGCGCGCACCCGCGAAGAAGGCCACGAAGCGCACTGCCGCGAAGAAGGCCACGAAGCGGACAGCTGCAAAGAAGGCGACCAAGCGCACCGCCGCGAAGAAGGCGAC
>Ga0070741_10014066_pt1 | contig 13943 bp, 13 predicted proteins | sample Coa_R1_4_FD_66440 | JGI IMG/M metagenome (GOLD analysis project Ga0070741, IMG submission 66440) | Surface soil microbial communities from Centralia Pennsylvania, which are recovering from an underground coalmine fire - Coalmine... | ecosystem: Environmental > Terrestrial > Soil > Unclassified ... | reverse complement strand
GCTGTTCGGCGAGAAGGTCATCCCGCACTTCGCCTAGGTGACGGAGCCGCTCTGGGTCCCGTCCGAGGAGCGGAGGCAGAAAGCCCAGCTCACCCGGTACCGCCAGTGGCTGGCGGAAACGCATGGTCTCCGCTTCGCGGTCGGCGACTACCAGTCCCTGTGGCGGTGGTCGGTCGACGAGCTGGAGGACTTCTACGCCTCGGTGTGGGAGTACTTCGCCGTCGACGCCGACCCCGGCTACGACGCCGTCCTCGGCCGGCGGGAGATGCCGGGGGCCGAGTGGTTCCCCGGCGCCCGGCTGAACTACGCCCACCACGTCTTCCGGGGGAAGACCGACGACGAGGTCGCCGTCCGCTTCGCCTCGGAACGGGCCGGGCCGGAGTCGTGGACGTGGGGCGATCTGCGGGCCCGGACGGCGGCGCTGGCGGCGGGGCTGCGCAACGCCGGCGTCGGGCCCGGCGACCGGGTGGCCGCCTACCTGCCCAACATCCCCGAGGCGCTGGCCGCCGGCCTGGCCGTGATGAGCCTCGGGGCGATCTGGTCGGCCTGCTCACCGGACTTCGGCGTCCGCAGCGTGGTCGACCGCTTCGCCCAGATCGAGCCGGCGGTGCTGCTGGCGGTGGACGGGTACCGCTACGGCGGGCGGGACCACAGCCGGCTGGGCGAGGTGCGGTCGCTGCAGGAGGCGCTCCCGTCGCTGCGGCGGACGGTGCTGTTGCGCCACCTCGACCGCCGGGCCGACGTGTCGGGGCTGCGCGACACCGTCCTGTGGGAGTACTTCGAAGAACCCGGCGCAACGCTGCAGTTCGAGAACGTGCCGTCGGACCATCCGCTGTGGGTCGTGTACTCGTCGGGCACGACCGGGCTGCCGAAGCCCATCGTCCACTCCCATGGCGGGATGCTCGTCGACCAGCTGAAGTACGGCCACTTCCACTTCGACGCCAAGGCCGGCGACCGGCTGTTCTGGTTCACCACCACCGGCTGGGTCATGTGGAACGTCATGCTGGGCCTGCTCCTCAGCCCGGCGTCGATCATCATCTACGACGGCAACCCCGGCCACCCCGACCTCGGCGTGCTGTGGGACCTCGCCGAGCGGACGGGCATGACGCTGTTCGGCACCAGCGCGGCGTACATCGTGGCCTGCATGAAGGCCGGCCTGGAGCCCCGCCGGGGCCGCGACCTCGGAGCGCTGCAGTCGGTCGGGTCGACCGGTTCGTCGCTGTCGGCCGACGGGTTCGAGTGGGTCTACCGCGAGCTCGGCCCCGACATCTGGCTCAACTCCTCGAGCGGCGGCACCGACGTCGCCGGCCCGTTCCTGTGCGGCGTTCCGTGGCTGCCGGTCTACCCGGCCGAGCTGCAGGCCCGCGTCCTCGGCGCGGCCGTCGAGTCGTGGTCGCCCGAGGGCCGCCCGCTGGTCGGCGAGACCGGGGAGCTGGTGATCACGAAACCGTCGCCGGCCATGCCGCTGCGCTTTTGGGGCGACGAGGACGGCCGCCGCTACCGGGAGGCGTACTTCGAGATGTTCCCCGGCGTGTGGCGCCACGGCGACTGGGTGGAGCTCACCCCCCGGGGCGGCGGCATCCTCTACGGCCGCAGCGACGCCACCATCAACCGGGGCGGCGTCCGCATGGGCTCGGCCGAGATCTACCGGGCGGTGCTCACGCTGCCCGAGGTCACCGACGCCCTCGTCTGCGACCTGCCCGGCGACGACGGCGTCGACGTCATGCCGCTGTTCGTCGTGCTGGCCGAGGGCGCCACCCTCGACGACGAACTGGCCGACCGGATCCGGCGCACCATCCGCACCGAGGTCTCGCCCCGCCACGTCCCCGACCGGGTCTTCGCCGTTCCCGAGCTGCCCCGCACGCTGACCGGCAAGACGCTGGAGATCCCCGTCAAGCGATTGCTGCAGGGCGCCGAGATCGACCGGGTGGCCAGCCGCGACAGCCTGGCCAACCCCGCGGCGCTGGAATGGTTCGAGCAGTCCCGCAAGGCGATCGTCGACGAGCTGAAGGCGACCTCGTGACGCCGCCGCTGCCCCAGCTCAAGGGACCGTGGTCGTCGGGCCGGGCCGAGGACGCCTTCGACGTGTTCGACCCGGCGACGGGCGAGGTCGTGGCCACGGTGGAGGGCGGCGGAGCGGCCGAGGTCGACGCCGCCGTCCGCCGGGCCTGCTCGGCATTCGAGTCCGGCTGGCGGGACGTGCCGGCCCGGGAGCGGGGCCGGCTGCTGTTCGAGTGCGCCCGGGTCGTCCGCCGCCACGCCGACGATCTCGCCGCGCTGGAGACGCTGGAGATGGGGAAGCCCTACGCCCAGGCCCGGCGCTTCGACGTCGAGTTCTGCATCGCCTCGTTCGAGTTCTACGGCGGGCTGGCCGACAAGGTGCCCGGGCACGCCTTCGACCTCGGGCCGGTGGCGGCCCACACCGTGCACGAGCCCTACGGCGTGGTCGGCGGGATCATCCCGTTCAACTGGCCGCCGATCCACACCGCGGCCAAGAGCGCGCCGGCGCTGGCCGCCGGCAACGCCGTCGTCCTCAAGCCGCCGGAGCAGGACCCGCTCACGATCATGCGGATCGTGGAGCTGCTGGAGGGCGTGCTGCCGGCCGACGTCCTCCAGGTCGTGCCCGGCTCGGGCCCCGAGGCCGGAACGGCGCTGGCCGGGCATCCCCTCGTCGAGCGGCTGTCGTTCACCGGTTCGACGGCCACCGGCCGGGCCGTCCTCAAGCTGGCCGCCGACGCCATGACCCCGGCCACGCTCGAGCTCGGCGGCAAGAACCCGCTGCTGGTCTTCGCCGACGCCGACCTCGACGCCGCCCTGCGGGGGGCGCTGGAGGGCGCCTTCTTCAACCAGGGCGAGGCCTGCACCGCCGCCTCCCGGCTGCTGGTGGAGGCGCCCGTCCACGACGAGTTCGTCGGCCGGCTGGCGACGGCGGCGCGGCGGCTCCGCGTCGGCGACGGCCGCGACCCCGCCACCCACGTCGGCCCGCTGATCAGCGCCGCCCAGCAGCGCCGGGTGCTCGACCACATCGACCGGGCCATCGCCGAAGGGGCGACCGTGGCGGCCCGAGCGCCGCTGCCCGACGACCCGCGCCTGGCCGGCGGCTACTGGGTGGCGCCGACCGTCTTCACCGATGTGACACCGACGATGGCCATCGCCCGGGACGAGGTCTTCGGCCCGGTGACGGCGGTGCTGCCCTTCGCCGGCGATGCCGAGGCGCTGGCCCTGGCCAACGACACGCCCTACGGCCTCGTGGCCGCCGTCTACTCCGCCGACGCCGCCCGGGCCCGGCGGGTGGCCCGGCGCATCAACGCCGGTGTCGTCATGGTCAACAACTACAGCCGGGCCTTCCTCGGCACGCCCTTCGGCGGCTATGGCGACTCCGGCTACGGCCGGGAGCACGCCATCGAGAGCCTGCTGGAGTTCACCCGCACGAAGAACATCCGGGAGCCGTCGGGGCTCGGCGCCGTTCCGGAGTGGGACGCCCTGGCCGACCTCCTGACTGTCGACAATTCCCGACGCCTCTCGTAATCTTCCCGGCGGGAGAGAACGCACCCCTCCAGGGGAGCGAGAGGGGCAACGATGAGCGGGCACAGCGGGTCCGTGTGGCGCGCCGTCGCGCCGCCGCGACTCTGTAACGGCCGTGACATCCGCAGTGTCGTGACGCCGCCAGAGCGGCAACGGACTCCACACTACGGTCACGGCCGATGAAGACCATCCTCGCCAACGGCCTGGTCATCGGGTCGATCTACGGTCTTGTGGCGCTGGGCATCACCCTGATCTACAAGAAGTCAAGGGTGCTCAACTTCGCCCACGGCGAGACGGGGATGTTCGGCGCCTTCGTCTTCTACGCCCTCTCCGCCGAAGGGCACAAGCCCTATCTGCTCGCCGCCGGCGTCGGGGTGGCCGTGTCCGCCGCCCTCGGGGCGGCGACGTTCCTCCTGCTGGCCCGCCGGCGGACCGACCCGCTGGCCATGCTGGTCGGGACACTGGCCGTGGCCGGCGTCCTGACGTTCGTCGCCGACGAGATCTGGGGCACCGACCAGCACTACGTGCCGCCGCCGCTGGCCGGCTGGCACGTCTCGATCCTCGGCCTGCGCTTCATCGGCCCCCGCCTGCTGGTCCTCATGGCCGCCCTCGTGCTGGCGCTGGTGTTCTTCATCGCCTTCCGCGTCAGCAACGTGGCGCTGCTGTTCCGGGCCAGCGCCACCGACCCGTACGCCGCCACGCTGATGGGCGTCGACGTGGCCCGCCTCGACTTCGCCACCTGGACGCTGGCCGGTGCCCTGGCCGGCCTGGCCGCGGTGCTGGTCGCCCCGCTCGTCGGCTTCGACGTCTTCTTCATGACGCTGCTGGCCATCCGGGGCTTCGCCGCCTCCCTGCTGGCCGGCCTCACCAACCTCCCGGGCACGCTGGCCGCCGGGCTGGCGCTGGGGATCGCCGAGGCCGCGCTCACCCGGCACACGACCCAGCCCGGGGCGCCGGAAGCGGTGCTGGTGGTCCTCATCGTCGCCTTCCTCTTCCGCCCCCAGGCCACGCAGCGGGCGACGGCATGACCACCGACGCCATCGCCCTTCCCGGCGAGGTCGCCTCTGACCGTGCGGCCGAGGTCGCCGTCGCAGGGCCGCCGGCGCTCCGCCGTCCACCGCTGGCGAACGCCACCTTCATGCGGGCGCTGCTGGTCGTCGGGCTCGTGGCCCCCTTCGTCTGCGCCCGGGCCTTCTCCGAGTTCACCGACACCGTGCTCGTCCAGGTGATGATCGCCGCCATCACCGTCGCGGGGCTCCACCTGCTCGTCCACTGGACGGGCCAGATCTCCCTGGCCCAGGTGGCGTTCATGGGCGTGGGGGCCATGGTGACGGCCCGGGCCAACGCCGACTTCTCGGTCCCGCTGCCGGCGGCCATCCTCCTCGGCGTGGCCGGCGCCGTGGTGGCCAGCCTCGTCATCGGCCTTCCGGCGCTTCGGATCCGGGGGCTGGCCCTGGCCATCATCACCCTGGCCTTCGGGTTCGCCGCCACCCGCTGGCTGTTCCTCCGGCCCTGGCTGGCGCCGCTGGCGGCGGGGCTGCCGATCCACGACCGGCACCTGTTCGGCTTCGACGTCACCCAGAGCCGGCAGCTGATCATTCCCATCGGCGTGATCGGCGTCGCCGTCATCGCCCTCACCACCCGGCTCGGGTCGAGCCCGGTCGGGCGGGCCTTGCGGATGGTGGCCAGCGACGAGGAGGTGGCCTCCGCCAGCGGCATCGGCGTGGCCGGCCACAAGCTCTTCGCCTTCCTCTACGCCGGCGCCTGCGCCGGGCTGGCCGGCGCCTTCACCGTCGTCTCCATCGGCCGGGTCGGCCCCGGGGCCTTCCCGGTCAGCCGGTCCGTCCTGTACCTCGGCGCCGTCCTCTTCGGCGGGCCCGGGCCGCTGGTCGGCCCGCTCCAGGCCGCCGCCGGGTTCGCCGCCTTCCCGGTGATCTTCCGGAGCCTCGGCCGCTACGTCGACCTCATCGGGCCGCTGTCGATCCTGCTCGTCGTCACCGTCTCGCCGGCCGGGATCAACGGCGTGGCCCACATGGCCGAGACCGCCGTCGCCCGCCGGCTCCACCGCCACCGTCCCCCGTCCCCGAACGGGACGGGTTCCACCGCTGAACTCGAAGGAGACGCCCCGTGAAGTTTCGCCGCAGCCTGCTCGGTTGGCTCCTCGTGGCGGCCGGGCTCGTCGCCGTCATCGCCGGCTGGTCGAGCGTGCAGTCCACCCGCGACGTCCCCGTCCAAGTCGCCTACCTGGCCAGCGGCGGTCTGATCGGAGTGGCGCTGGTGATCCTCGGCGTGGGCCTGGTCGGGGGCGACGACCTCCACGCCATCCGGGCCGCGGTCGAGGAGCTGCGGGACCGCTTCGACGACCTCGAGTTCGACCTCGCCGACTCCCGGGGACACCTCGACGGCTCCGCCTCCCGGCAGGACGGCACCCGGACGCGGAGCTCCGTGTGACCCACCGCCGGCCCCGGCTGGCCCAACCCCTGCCGCTCGGGCGGGGCCGGGTGCTCGACGTGGCCAAGGTCAGCGTCTCCTTCGGCGCCGTCCGGGCCCTCGACAACGTCAGCCTCTCCGTGCGCGACGGCGAGTTCGTCGGGCTCATCGGGCCCAACGGCGCCGGCAAGACGACGTTCTTCAACGTGGTGAGCGGGTTCGTCCGCCCCTCGGCCGGGCGGATCCGCCTCGGCGGGCGCCGGATCGACACGTGGACGCCGGCCGAGAGGGCCCGGCGGGGCATCGCCCGCACGTTCCAGAACATCGGCCTCGACAAGGGCGCCACCGTGGCCGACAACCTCCGCGTGGCCCGCGACGGCGGGCCGCTGTGGGGCGAGCTGCGCCAGTCGTTCGGCTCCGCCGCGGCGGCCGCCGAACGCCTCGAGGCCCGCGCCGGAGAACTGCTCGACCGGCTGAGCCTCGGTGACGTCCTCGGCGAACGGGTCGAGACGCTGCCGGTGGGAACGGCGAAGCTCGTCGAGCTCGTCGCCGTCCTGCTCCGCCGGCCCCGCCTGCTGCTGCTCGACGAACCGGCCTCGGGCATCGGCGCCGCCGAGCGGGGGCGGCTGGGCCGGCTCCTGCGGGAGCTGCACCGGGAGGAGGGCCTGTCGGTCCTCATGATCGAGCACGACATGGCCCTGGCCATGGGGACGGTGGACTACCTCTACGTCCTCGACTTCGGAACGCTGCTGGCCGAGGGACGGCCCGACGAGGTGCGCCGGGATCCCCGCGTCATCGAGGCCTACCTCGGCCGCACGGAGGCGGGAACGACCGCCGAGGCGGTGGCGACGTGACCGCCCGCCTCGAGGCCCGGGTCGCCTGGAGCCGCTACGGCGCCGTCGAAGTGCTGCACGACGTCGACGTCGAGGTCGGCGAAGGCGAGATCGTCGCCGTGCTCGGCGCCAACGGCGCGGGCAAGACGACGCTGCTGCGCACGATCTCCGGCGTGCTCGTGAAGGCCCAGGTGGAGCTGCGCCTCGACGGCGAGGATGTCACCCGGCTCTCGGCCCCCGAGCGGGTGCGGGCGGGAATCGTCCACGTGCCCGAGGGGCGGAGGGTCTTCACCGATCTCTCCGTGCTCGAGAACCTCCAGGTGGCGGCCCGGGCGACGCGCCGCTCCGCCGCCGAGGAGCGGGCCACCCTCGACGAGGTGTTCGCCGTCTTCCCGTTGCTGGAGCAGCGGGCGAAGCAGCGGGCGACGTCGCTCTCGGGCGGCGAGCAGCAGATGCTGGCCATCGGCCGCGGCCTCATGGCCCGGCCCCGGGTGCTGATGGTCGACGAAGCGTCGCTCGGGCTGGCACCGGCGATCACCGAGGAGGTGTTCTCCACCCTGGGGCGGCTGGGTACCGGGGGACTCGCCGTCCTCCTCGTCGAGCAGAACGCCCGGGCCAGCCTGGACATCGCCCACCGCGCCTACATCCTCGAGCGCGGCACGGTGAGCCTGGCCGGCGAGGCTTCCGACCTCCTTCACGACGAGCGGGTCGCCGCCACCTACCTCGGCGGCCACCTCGCCACCAGCGAGTAGACGGGGTTTTCGAGAAAGGATTCCGACGATGCGACCTTCGCCCGACCGACCGCACCGATTCCTATCGTCCCGCAGCGTTGCCGTCCTCGTGATCATGGCCGTGATCGGGGCCGGCTGCGCCGGCAACGCCGGCAAGGGCGCCAACAGCCAGGCCGGCTCCAAGGTGAACGCCGGACCGGCCGACGCCGCCGCCCCGGCCGCCTCGGCCGGCGCCGGCGCCGCGACGCCGGCCGCCGGCTCCGACCAGTCGGCGGCGCCTTCCGGCACGGAACCGGCGGCGGGAACCGGCGGCTCGGCGGCGGCATCGGCGAACTCCGGCTCCGGAACGGCCTCCGGGTCTTCGGCCGGCGCCGCCCCGGCGGCCGGCGGGGCCTCCGGCTCGGCCCGCACCGCCGCCGCGGCCGGCTCGGGATCGTCGGGTTCGTCGGGCTCGGCGGGCGGCTCGGCGTCGCCGGCCCGCTCGGCGGCCGCCGGGAACGGCCCGTCCGGCTCGGCCTCGGCCGGGGGGCCGGGCGCGCCGACGCCCGCGCCGCCGTCCGCTCCGTCGGGCCCCGGCACCACCACCGGGGTGGGCCGCGACACGGTCAACGTCGGGCTGTTCTACGCCAAGACCGGTTTCTACGCCGGGCTGCTCCGCAACGCCCCGGCGGTCATGCAGGCCGCCTTCGACGAGGCCGGCCCGATCAACGGCCGCCGGCTGATGCTGAAGACCTACGACGACGGCAGCTACAACACCAGCACGATCCAGGTGGAGGAGAAGCGGGCCCAGGGCGAGTCGTTCGGCCTTGTCTCGCTGGTCAGCGAGAGCGACACGATCCTGGCGCCGCTGGTCGACCAGCACAAGGTCCCGACGATCGTCGGCAACATCGACCGCGACGTCGCCGTGAACTCGCACCACGTCTTCTCGCTGATGGCCTACTGGGCCCGCCAGGCGCCGATCCTGGCCGAGTTCATCCAGAACACGCTCGGCGCCGGGAACAAGAAGATCGGGATCGTCTACGAGGGGACGAGCACGGCCAAGGCCGCCAAGGAGGCCTTCAAGGCCAAGGCGGCGTCGCTCGGCGAGAAGGTCGTGTTCGAGCAGCCGATCGCCACCGACCAGACGACCTGCGCCAACGAGGTCGCCAACATGCAGTCGCATGGCGTCGAGCTCGTCTTCCTCATGAACGGGCCGCTAGGCAGCATCTGCATGCTGCGCGACGCCCGGGCGCTCGGCTACAAGCCGATCTGGACCGGCGTCGGGACGACGTGGAACTTCAACGCCACCGCCACTGCCACCGGCGGAGCGGCCGAGGGGATCCGGATGCTGACGAGCTCGACGACGCTGGAGACGCCGAGGGGACAACACTTCGCGGCGCTGATGCACCAGAAGGCGCCGAACACCGGCGCCGAGGACGACGACCTCATGCTCCTCTACTACGGCCTCGCCCAGGGCTTCATCGAAGGGCTGCGCCGGACGGGGCCGAACCTGTCCCGGGAGAGCTTCGAGTCGACGTTCGAGACCAAGATGACCGGCTATGACTCCGGCTACTTCCCGCCGCCGACCTTCGGCCCCGGCGACCGGACCGGCGTCACTTCGGTCGGCGTCACCCGCTGCTGCGTGAGCGGGAAATGGGTCATGGACCAGCCCGGCTGGCACGCCGGCTTCCCGCCCGCCGGGAAGGCGCCGGCCTCCGCCCCCCGGATCGGGCGGTCAGGGATCGAGGGCGCTGTCCCCCACCTCGTAGAGCCCGAAGGGCAGGGGTTCGCCGACCTGCCACGCCCCGTCGAACTGCGAGCGGTTCCCGGCCGCACACGTGCGGGCCGCCGCCTGCCCGCCCAGACGTAACTGGGCTGCTTCCCAGCTCGCCAGGGCCCGGTCGACGTCTCCGCTCGCGACTGAGCGGAGCGACCGGGCCAGCTGGCGGGCGTCTTCGGCGGCCTTGGCCGTCCCCACCGCGGCGTGGGGGCGGAGGGCGAAGGCGGCGTCGCCCAGCAGGCAGACGCGGCCGAAGACCATGCGGGGCACGGCGACGTCGACGATGAGCTGCACGAACGGTTCGGCGGTGCTCCCCACCGCTTCGGCCAACGGTGCAGGGAGGCGGGCGGAGGCGGCCCGGAGGTCGGCGAGGTGGGCCGGCCGGACCCGGCCCGGCGGGAGCGAGAGCCAGTGGCGCAGGCCGTCCGTCCCGGTCATCAGGTCGTCGAGATCCTTGCCCTGCCTGACGTTGCGGTACCAGACCCAGTTGAGCAGCCGCCGGCCGGGCGTGACCGTCCCGCCGACGTCGGGGATCGGGTAGGCCAGGATGTGGCTCCCCGGCAGGAGGTGGTAGGTGATCGCCTCGTGGAGGGCGGCGAACGTCGTCTCCGACAAGGCGTCCTCGGCCACGGTGCCCCGCCAGCCGACGTAGCCGGCATAGGTCGGCTGCACCTCGGGCAGGAGCCGGGCCCGGACGGTGGACGCCACGCCGTCGGCGCCGACGAGGAGGTCGGCGTCAAAGCGTTCGCCGGCCGCCGTGACCGCGCTCGCCGCGTCGCGGCCGGACTCGACGGCGGTGACCTCGGTCCCCATCCGGTAACGCTGGCGGCCGAAGTGCCCCAGCAGGTCGCGGTAGAGCGTCGTCCAGGACGTGAACCGGTAGCGGCACGGTGCCTGGCTCAGCACCGCCCCGTCGTCGCCGAGGTAGCGCAGCCACGACGCCGGGGCGCTGATGGCCGCGAGGTCGGCGGAGCCGTGCTCCACGAGGTAGCGGATCGTCGCCGGGTGGAGGACGATGCCCGCCCCCCGGCCCTCCAGCGGTGAAGGCGACCGCTCCAGGACGTCGACGTCCCAGCCGGCGTGGCGCAGCCACAGTCCGGCGCTGAGCCCGCCGAGCGAGCCGCCGACGACGACCGCCCGCCCGCTCAGTGCTCCGGCTCTGCTTCGGGCTCCTCCACGGCGGAGAGCCTATTTCAGACCTGGGCGGGCATCGTCTCGCCGAGGTAGATGCGCCGGACGCGGTCGTCGTCCCATACCTCGTCGACGCCGCCCTCGGTGACGAGGACGCCGTCCTGCATGACCATGAGGCGGTCGGCCACGCCCTTCACGAAGTCGAGGTTGTGCTCGACGACCAGCAGGCCCCACCCCTCGAGGTCCTGCAGGTCGAGGATGACGTCGATGAGCCGGGCGACCTCCTCGTCCTCCAGTCCGCCGACCGGTTCGTCGAGCAGCAGGACTTCGGGCCGGCAGACCAGCGAGCGCACCAGCTCCACCCGGCGGCGGAAGCCGAACGAGAGCATGTCGACGGGGACGTCGGCCACCGAGCTCACCCAGAAGTGCTGCATCAGCCACTCCGCCCGGTCCTGCATCTCGGGCGAGAAGCCGTGCCAGGCCTCGAGGTTCTGGCGCACGGTCAGAACCTCGGCCAGGCGGGGCAGCTGGAACGTCCGGCTGAGGCCGGCCCGGGCCCGGGCGTAGGGCGCCAGTCCGGTGACGTCGACGCCGCCCAGCTTCACCGTCCCCTGGGACAGCGGCACGAACCCCGACAGGGCGTTGACCAGCGTCGTCTTGCCGGCGCCGTTGGAGCCCATGATCGCCACCCGCTGGCCGGGCCCGACACGCACGTCGACGAGGTCGACGGCCCGCACCCCGCCGAACGACACGCCGATGCCCTGGCCGACCAGCGCGATCGACGGGCGGTCGACGACCGAGACCTCCGGCGGCTCCAGCGCCGGACGGGCGTAGCCCATCACCGGCTGGATCTCCCGGGTCGTGGCGTGCCGCCGCAGCCGGGCGGTGAAGGCGGCCTGGGCCCGGGCCGACACCAGGGCCAGCAACAGGATCCCCCCCGAGAGCAGGTTGGGGTTGATGTGGTGCGACTCCAGCAGCTGGGGGATGACCGTGAAACCGGCGGCCACCAGCCAGACGGACGACACCGTCCGCATGCCGGACGCCAGCGGGATGGCCAGCAGGATGATCGACCAGATGATGCCGAACTGGATCACCGGCGGCGGCGTGCCGTTGACGAAGGCCGCCAGGCAGCCGGCGATGCCGACCATCAGGCCCGAGAGGGCGAAGACCACCACCTTGTGGACGGGCCGGCGCAGCCCGACGGCGTCCGCCCCCTCCGGCTGGTGGCCGGTGAGCACCCACATCGACACCAGCCGGGTCTGCTTGACGTACCAGACCGCGCCGCTGACCGCGAGGCAGACGAGGGCGGCGACGAGGTAGACGGCCCGGCCGGTGTCGAACCAGCCGTGGAGGTCGGGCTGGGCCACGCCCCGGCCGGCGGCGCCGCCGGTGAGCGCGCCGATGGAGAACACCGTCTTCTCGATGCCCACCTGCACGACGAGCGAGACCACCGTGAAGTACAGCCCGGTGACGGCCAGCGACCCGAGGCCCGACAGCGCCGAGGCGGCGGTGATGAGGCCGATGGCCACCGCCAGGCCGAGCAGCCAGTGGCCGGCTCCCCCGTCGTGGGCCACGAAGGCGAAGAGGTAGGCGGCCAGCCCGGTGAGAGCGGCGGCGTTGAGCGGCAGTTCCCGCAGCGCCGCCATCGGCAGGTACAGGGCCAAGCCGACGAGGCCCATCCACATGGCGGTGCAGCCGACGTCGAGGAGGTAGCCGGGCAGGAACAGGAAGCCGCCGAGGCCGAGGGCGAACACGGCGCCCGGCACGATCAGCCGGGTGGCGGCCCTCTCAGTCACCAGCGCATCATAGGAAGCGGCCGTGAGAGGTGACTGAAGGCGTAACGGGCGATGGCCGGCAGCGCGATCCCTTTGTAGGCCTCGTTGATGGGGAAGGCGGCCCGGACGTCGCGGATGAAGCCGCGGTCGATCCCGAAGCGGACTCTGGTGAAGCTGACGTCGATCCAGTCGGCCTTGCGCATCGCCTCCACCATCGGCGCCGAGGGCCCGGTGTAGGGCCGCACCTTGTGGTGGTTGTGGATCATCAGCCGGATCTCCGGCTCCCACTCGGCCCGGCCGGTGGCGGCCAGCCAGTCGCCGGCCCAGGCCGACGCCCGTCCGAGGTAGTCGAGGTCGCCGTCGAGGAAGAACGGGAGGTCGTGGAAGGCGGCCATGACCGCCAGCCGGTCGTCGCGCCCGGGCTCGTCGGGCACCAGGTACCGCCCGATGTTGAGCATCCGCAGGCAGTGGTTGCGGTAGCCCAGGTAGGAAAGCCCGAGGCCCTTCTCGTGGGGCTCGAGGATCTCGTCGACGAGCTCCGACCGCAGGACGATGTCGACCATGGCGGCGGACACTACCGGGGCGGGCGGCGGGCGGCCTTCAGCCGGCGGCCCGGCGGGCCGATAGGGAGGGCATGGCCGACGACCGCTGCCTCTATCTCCCCTGGTACGAATCGAGCTCCGACGGGCTCGACGAGCTGGCCCAGATCAAGCGCGTCGTCGAGCAGCTGCGCGACCGGCGGGACGGGCAGCGCTGACGGTCGCCCGTCGGCCGGCCGGATAGCGTGGGCCGGCGTCGGGCGGCGATCCGGAGACGGCAGTGGCGCGAAGCGGCAAGGCGGGGGCGGGCCCGGCCCGCGTGGTCACCGTGTCGGCCAGCTACGGCGCTTCCGGCTCCCTCATCGCCCCGGCGGTGGCCGCCCGGCTCGGACTGCCGTTCTACGACCGGCTGATCCCGGCCCGGGACGCCGTCGCCGCCGTCGGCGCCGAGGGGGACGCCGGCGAGCGGATGACCGACGAGGAGCGCCTGGCCGCCCGGCGCACCTCGTTCCTCGACCGTCTGGCCCATCTCACCGGCGGGCTCGGCCTCCCGGTCCCGGCCGGGGAGGACATCGGCGACCACGTGCGGGAGATCGTCGAGCGCAGCATCCGGGACATCGCCGCCGGCTCCGGCGGGGTGATCCTCGGCCGGGGGGCGATGATCGTGCTGGCCGGTCAACCCGGCGCCTTCCACCTCCGCCTCGACGGGCCCGGCGAGCGGCGCTGCGCCCGGGCCATGGCCTTCGAGGCCATCGACGAGGCCACCGCCCGCCACCGCCTGGTGGAGACCGACCGGGCCCGGGCCCGCTACTTCACCCGCCTCTACGGGCGCGACGCCCACGATCCCGCCCTCTACCACCTCGTGGTCGACTCGACCGTGCTGCCGGTGGAGGCCTGCGTCCGGCTGGTGGTCGACGCCGCCACCGCCTTCTGGGCCGCGGGTTGAGCGCCACCGCCCGGCCCGCCGTCCGCCGCTGCCCCGTGCTGCGGGCCGCTCCGGTCGGCAGCCTGCCCGAGGTGGTCTCCCGGCTGGGCGAGATCCGGGACTCCGTGGCGGCCGTCGCCCCGGAGTGCGGCGTGGCCCGGTTCAGCGACCTGTACCTGACGATCACCGGCCGGATCCGGGACCACGTGGGGACGGGCGCCTTCTTCGACGACGACCGGTACCTGGCCCGGCTCGACGTCGTCTTCGCCAACCGCTACTTCGACGCCCTCCGGGC